>Ga0136611_10002261_pt1 | contig 13387 bp, 7 predicted proteins | sample AntDrymUQ2232306_2_FD_106645 | JGI IMG/M metagenome (GOLD analysis project Ga0136611, IMG submission 106645) | Polar desert sand microbial communities from Dry Valleys, Antarctica - metaG UQ223 (23.06) | ecosystem: Environmental > Terrestrial > Soil > Desert | place: Antarctica: Dry Valley... | reverse complement strand
AGATCATCCTCAACAAGACTGGCGTTGGGGCCGACCGACTTCAACGAGCGCGAGACGACCCATTTCGGCTGGTTCCGCCAGGCCGCCGCGAAGGCGTGTTCCTCTACATTCCATCCAGGATGAGCGTCGTCCCAATAACGCATGACCTCATACATGTGGCGACCGTAGACACTGCCCGCCTGCCCTTGAGCCTCCTTAATGAAGTGGCGGAAGAGCGTGGGGCTTGGCGCAAACGCCATATGGTCGACGTAGCCGTCGAGAGACTGGTTCATTCCAAACACGACCTTAGCCATTCCGATGCCCTTTCCTCGCGAGGCACACTCGCGCGGTGCCGATTGCGCGAAATCTCAAAGTGACAATGATGATCGTTGCTGTATAACTATTAAATGGACTGCCGACCTAGACTGCGGAGAGCCGACGAAAATCGCAAGCGTCGGATAATTTGCAACTGCCAATGCAGCCGTAAGAGTCGCCCGAACTCTCAGCAGGCCAACGAGTTGCAGCTCTGCGGCCGGAACGGGAGAAAAGCAATTGCCGCAAAATCCCCGCAGTCTATTAATGCGTGAGCTTATCGGAGCGCGTAGCATCCTCATGACAGCCCCGCCATCCCGGACACTCAGTTCCCGCCGAGCGTGACGACGACCTCGCGCCTGCGCCCGTCGTCAACAAGCTCGATCGGCCCGTCAATGTGATCGCCGTCAACAGTCGTTGAAGCCACACCGCTTTGCGCCCCATGCGGATTGTTGACTATGATCGAGTAAGCAGTATTCCCGTGCCGATACTCGATCCCAAATCCGGGCCACACCGAAGGTATGCACGGATCGATGCTCAAAGTGTTCCCTCGCTTGCTGAATCCGAGTATCGACTCGATACCAACACGATACTGCCAGCTTGCCGAGCCAGTGTACCAGGTCCATCCGCCGCGCCCGAGATGTCCTTCAGCCGTATACACATCCGCCGCGACCACGTACGGCTCTACCTTATAGGTAGCAACGGCTTCGGCGGTGAGCGAGTGGGTCACCGGATTCGTCATCTGAAAGAGCTCGAACGCGCGGTCGCCGTCGCCGAGCATTGCGGTGGCAAGCACTCCCCACATCGCGGCGTGCGTATACTGCGCGCCGTTCTCACGAACACCGGGCAGATACCCCTGGATGTAGCCGGGGTCATGTGCTCCACGGTCGAACGCGGGAGTCAGGAGCATCAGCAGTCGCGCGTCATCGCGCACGAGATGCTTGTTGAACGACTGCATCGCCGTGCGCGCCCGGTCGGGTGCGCCAGCGCGAGAAATCACGCTCCAGCTTTGCGCGATCGCGTCAATCCTGCACTCCTCGTTAACGCTCGACCCGAGCGGCGCACCGTCGTCGTAATACGCTCGGCGGTACCACGCACCGTCCCACGACGTCTGCTCGATGGCATCGCTGTAGCGGCTCGCGGTCTCCAGAAATTCGGCGGTCACCGCGTGATCGCTCCGTGCCTGCGAGTGCGTGGCGAATTCACGCAACGTTGCAATGAGAAACCAGGCGAGCCATACACTCTCCCCCTTTCCCTCGATACCCACGCGGTTCATGCCGTCATTCCAGTCGCCGCCGCCGATCAACGGCAGCCCGTGCGCGCCCGACGTACATGCCCGCCGCAACGCGCGCACGCAGTGATCGTATAGAGATTCACTCAGCGGCGATATATCGGGCACTGCATACAGCTCATCTTCGTCCGGCAGGAGTTGCCGCGATGTGACGTACGGCACCATCTCCTCCAGAATCGAAGCGTCTCCCACCACTCGCAGGTAATGATTCACCACAAATGGCAGCCAGATGAGATCGTCGGCAAAGCGCGTCCTCACGCCTCGCCCGCTATCCGGATGCCACCAGTGCTGAACATCCCCCTCCTCGAACTGTCTCAAAGACGCGTGGAGAATATGATTACGGGCGATCAGCGGCTCGGCGTAACCGAACGCCATCGCATCCTGAAGTTGATCTCTGAAACCAAACGCTCCACTCGACTGGTACAGCGCGATCCTTCCCCACATTCTGCATGACAATCCCTGATACAGCGCCCACTGATTCACCATCAGATCGAACGTCGGCTCGGGCGTGGTCACGCGAATCGTGGACAGGCGCTTGTGCCACGCAGCCGCCGACTGATCCAGCGCAGCATTTGCCGCGAGCGGCGACCTGTATTGTCTCGCCATCGCGACGGCACCGTCTGTACCGTTGCCCGATCCGAGCAGAACGGTAATGTCGCGGGTTTCTCCGGGCGAAAGCTCGATGGTTGCCTGAAGCGCGGCACACGCGTCGACCACTTCCTCGGTCTTTCCATCGAGGTGTGTGCCAGTGAGGCCCGATGGAGACGCGAGTGATCCGTTCCGCCCGATGAAGCTGCGGCGATTGGCGGTAGCGGCCGACAACGGTTCGCTCAGAGAAGAAAATGCCACCCGAGTTGCGAATTCCGGCTCGAAAGTATTTACGGCGAGCATCGTGCTCTCGTCAGACAACAATCGGGTCTTCACGTGGCTTTGTGTTCGCTCCCGGTTGCCACCCAGCACCCACTCTGCATAGCTGGTAATGGTGATTCGCCGGATCCGTGTTCCCGAATTGGTAAGCGACAGCACCTGAATCTTTACCGGATCTACTTCCGGCATCCCCACCCGAAGACTTGTCAGGATGCCGTCATGCACATGCTCGAAAACTGAATATCCGGCGCCATGTCGAATCGTGTAGCGAGTTGTTTCGCGAATCGGCGCCGGCGTAGGCGTCCATATCTGTCCGGTGTCCTCGTCGCGAATGTAGATGCACTCACCCGCGGGGTCCTGCACTGGATCGTTCTGCCACGGCGTAAGGCGGAAGAAACTGCTGTTGATGCTCCAGGTCGGCCCGGCGCCACACTCGCTGATGAGAAAGCCGCCCGAGGGGTTCGCGACCACGTTGATCCAGGGAGCTGGAGGAAGCCGATTACCATCAAGCCTTATCTCGTATTCCCCCTGTCCATTGAATCCGCCGAGTCCGTTGAAGAATGCAAGATCACCCGGGGGGTCGCCGTGGAGCAGACCGGAAGGAGTGCTTTGTGAAGGAGTGGCTGGCGGCGCATCATTCAGGCCCGACAGACTGCTGGTGACGTCGGCCGGTGACGGCACAATTGCACCAACGCCTGGCGCGGCCCCGTTGTCGTTCAGCATGTGGGCCAGCGAAGCGCCGCCGCTGTTTATCCGAATTCGCGCCGATGCTTCGAGGGCCTGCATATCAGCTGCAGACAATGCATCGCGCCGGCGTACGAACACGCCGCGTGGCTGGTCGAGAAGATCAGTGCCGCCGCTCGCGCGCACCGTCGAGGCAACATCATCGCCGCGCTCGCTAGCGCGTTGACCCTCGCACACGATTACGAGATCGCACGCGATCCCCTTCGCTTTCCAGTATCTGTGGAGAGTGAAAAGCTCTCTCACACGACGTTCGTCCCCGGATGTCCTGAGGGTCGCCAAAACGATCGGCCATTCCCCGCTCACCCCGATTGCGACAAGCTCAGCCCGTCCGGCCTCGGATTGCAATTTTCCCGACACAAGTCGTCCTGCGGCCGGCCCTCCATAGAGCAACATTCCCGCGGCGTTCTGATACGCGGCCGCTTCCGCAGCGGAGACGCCGAGATCATCACGTGCGCATGCTGCCTCTGATGGCGAGGATCCAAACCGTTTTTCCGCCTCCTCGAATCCGGAATACACACGCGCCTGATTGAGAGCCGCATCGCGGTGCGCGGCCGCGAATGTCGTGAAGATGACATGCGCGGACTCGCCGCCGGGAATGGTCACCCTCGTGCGTAGCGCGAGAACCGGGTCGAGCACTGCACCGACACTGCCAGTGAGCGAGCCGGCATTGTCCATTGCCAGCGGGTTGCGTGACGAACGGCCGCGCCCGATGAAACTGGCGCGATCGGTTTCGCAGCTTACCGGGAATTCACCAGGCCCACTCACCGCAATCGTGTGGCCGCACCACAGAGTATCGTCTTTCGCCGAACGAGGGCGCCGCATCGCCAGTATCGTCCCGCTCTCCGGCAGCCACTCTGTCTGCACAAACAGATTGGAGAATGCACGGTGGCCGCGATCGGATGCGAGCGGTGCGAGAACGACTTCCTGGTAACTCGTGAGCTCAATCTCCGCTTCCGAGTCCGACAGATTGGCGACGGTGACGCGCCGTGATTCCGCAGCCGCGCCGGCAACGACGATTATCTCGGTCGTGGTTTCGATGCTTCCATCACGACGGTGAAACGTCACCCTGTCGTCCGCCATTGTAACACGGTACCAGTGCGCAGCTGCGCAAACGGGCTGATGACCCGCGGACCAGATTGTCCCCGTACGCAGGTTCCTCAGATAGCACCACTGCCCGTAGTCGTCGCGAGTGTCGTCCGCCCGCCACCGGTTGATCGCGATGTCTCCGTGCTGGCTCAAGCCGCCACCAGCACCAGTGACGATGGTGGTATATGGAACCTGGCCAAGAATGGCGATCGCGGGCAAAAGCGTATCGGCGGTATCCAGCGTCCGAACCGCTGGATCTCTGGAAACAGAATTCACTGGCAAGGGCACATTGCTTCGTTCGCCGAGAAACGGATTGAAAACTCTTCTGTTGCGTTTCGATGTAAACGATTACATTCTGGCCTGTCCGTCAACCCGTGGGGCGATGGCAACCATAAAAGATGTTGCACGCGAAGCATCCGTATCGATAGCTACCGTTTCCCGCGTCTTCAACGGCGTGGATGCCGTGCGCGATGAAACCGCCCGCCGGGTCAGAGCCGCCGCCGCGTTGCTGCGTTACGCCCCCCATCGTGGAGCACGCAGCCTCATCACCAGCCGTACGAACACCCTCGGCGTTCTGCTCCCCGATCTCTACGGCGAATTCTTCTCCGAATTGCTCCGAGGAATCGATCTTGCCGCTCGGCGGAGCGGTTACCACATACTGGTCTCGCGCTCATGCGAAGGTCGCTCCGAGCTCGAGGAAGCCATGCGCGCCATGCGTGGTCGCGTCGACGGCGTACTGCTCATGTCACCTGACATCGACGCCGAGTCGCTCCTCAACTTTCCGCTCAACCTGCCCGTTGTGCTGCTCTGTTCCGATTCAAAGGGACACACGGTTGACTCGGTGATTATCGAGAACTGCAACGGCGCAAGAGAGATAGTCGGGCACCTCGTCTCACTTGGCCACCGGCGGATTGCAATCATCAAAGGCGCGATCGGAAATTACGATGCCGCCGAGCGATTGAGAGGATATCGCATGGCACTGCGCGAGGCAGGCATTGCTCCCGAGCGAGCGCTCGAGATCTATGGCGGGTTCACCGAGGCCGGAGGATACGCAGCCGCGGGGACCTTGCTCGCGCTGCCCAGGCGGCCCACCGCGATTTTCGCGGCCAATGATTCGATGGCGATTGGAGCACTGAGTGCACTTCGGGAGTCGCGCGTCCGCGTTCCTGAAGACATGGCAATCGCGGGTTTCGACGACATCCCGCTGGCGCGCTACATGGACCCGCCGCTTTCGTCGGTGCGAGTACCAATCTCGGATCTGGGGGCTCGGGCAGTCGGGATCCTGCTCCACGGAATCACGCACAAGAACGAGCACAAACGGCGTCGGGAGCGCGTATCCACGGAGCTCGTCGTCCGCCGGTCATGCGGCGCACCGTGCGCCGAGCGTCCGCCGCCTTCGCGCGGCGCCGGCAAAGCAGTGAGTTCCGGCCGTCGCAGGCCGTCGATAGGTGAAAACAACGCAACAACAACTGGAGAGACTTAAATGTTCAGGGACAGGTTAAAGCTTCAAGGATTTTCTCGAACGGTCGCACTCGCGGTTCTGGGTATGCTTGCACTGACAGCCACCGGTGCTGCCGCGCAGAATACTACCGGAACCATTCGGGGAGTGATAAGCTCGGGCGGAAGCGTCATCAGCGACGCACAGATCCAGGTCAGGGATCCCGCAACCGGAGTGCAGCGCGGCGCCGTCAGTCGTGCCGATGGCTCGTTTACTCTGGCCGGCCTCAGCCCGGCAACCTACGATATGACGGTTCGCCGAATCGGCAGCGCTCCCCAGACCAGGCGCGTTGTAGTGCAAATCGGCTCAACCCAGATCCAGAACTTCGCAATCACCGAACAGGCGGCTCAACTCGAGGCCGTTGTGGTGCAGGCGCAATCTTCGTTTGAAACCCGTACTTCGGAAGTCGCGACGAACGTCACTCAGGCACAGATTGAAAAGCTACCCACACCGAGTCGCAACTTTCTCGATCTTGCTGCGCTGACCCCTGGCATCACGGTGACAGAGGATCGCGTCAACGGTCAATTCAGAACGTTTTCAGCAGGTGGCCAGGGAGCGAATGCGGTCAACCTTTTCGTTGACGGTACGAGTCTCAAGAACGATCTGACTGCTGGTGGCGTAGCGGGCCAGGACGCGAGCCGGGGCAATCCTTTCCCGCGAAATGCCATCAAGGAATACCGCGTCATCAGTCAGAACTTCAAGGCCGAGTATCAGAAGGCGTCGAGCGCGATCATTACGGCGACGACAAAATCGGGCGGCAACGTCTGGAGCGGCAACGCTCTCTTCGGCTATCAGAACCAGGGACTGGTTGGGCTCGATACCTTCCAGCGCCGTGACAAGAAAAACGCCCCGACTACGTTCAGGAAGCCGGAATATCGGCGCAGCCTGGCGGCGCTGAGCATTGGGGGCCCTATCGTCAAGGACAAGATCCACGTTTTCGGGTCCTACGAAGGGAATTATCAGAATCGGGCAAACCGCGTGAACTTCGCCACTCCGCCCACCGGATTTCCAGCACTCGACTCCGTCAATCTCACGCAGTACAACGGCAACTTCACGTCTCCCTTCCGCGAGACCCTGTTGTTCGGAAAGCTTAGCAACGCCATCAACGAAAATTCCTCGGCGGAGCTCAGCTTCAGCAATCGCAGTGAAACGGATGTCAGGGACTTCGGCGGCTCGACTGCTTTCCAGTCGGCGGTGGACTTCCGGCAGAGGGTGAGCATCGGACAGCTGAAATACAACTACTTCGTCGGATCGCTGCTCAACGAAGCCAAAATTGACTTTTCCCGCTTCCAGCGGAACCCGGAACCCGCCAGTCCGGGCATGGCTTCGCGACTGTTTTTCTATCCAAATGGCGACGCGCGAATCGGAAGCAACCTCAGCCGGCAGGATTATATCCAGAAGCGTGTCGGAATTCGTGACGACATCACGTATTCCGGCCTGCAGCTCGCCGGCGAGCACATTTTCAAAGCCGGAGCAAATTTCGATTTCGTTAAGTACGACATTCTGAAGGACAACCGGAGCACCCCGGAGTTCGTTTACAGCAACATCGAGGGCGGAGTCAATTACGGTTTCCGGTCTCCGTTTCAGCTGGTGTACGGTACGGGCGACGGAACAGTCAACACCAACAACAACCAGGTGGGCGTCTACCTGCAGGACGACTGGACGCCAATCCCACGGTTGACCCTGAATCTGGGAGTCCGCTGGGACTACGAGTCGAAGATGCTGAACCGCGATTACGTGACGCCGCAGAATGTTGTCGATACCCTCACGCGCTACAACAATCAGCTGATTACTCCGCTCGATCTGAGCCGCTACATCAGCACCGGCAGCAACCGCAAGCCGTTCTATGGCGCCATTCAACCGCGCCTTGGTTTCTCCCTTGCCGTGGATGAGAACAGCCGGACGACGATCTTTGGCGGCTGGGGCATCTACTACGATCGTATTCCGTTCGATCTGTACGCAGTGGACGAGCAGCTCAAGCTGAGCCACCCGGAGTTCACAGTCCGGTTCGCTCCAAGAGGAGTTGCACCCGGACCGGGGCAGGTGGCGTTTCTTGACTCCTATCTCAATGCTGACCGCGCAACGCTCGATGCGCTCGTCAAGTCTTCCGGAAAGCCGGAGGCCTGGCTGATCGACAGTGAAGCCAAGGTTCCGCGTTCGAAGCAGATGAACATCGGCGTCCGTCAGGTTCTGGGAAGCTTCGTGATGTCCGCGACATATGCGAACGTCAAGGGAGAAGACCAGATGGTGCTCAACTGGGCCAACATCGGCCTGAATGCAGCGGGCCGTTGCTGCCGCGACTTCCCGATTCGGGATCACGGGTTCAGCAACTTCATCTACTCGACGAACGACAAGAAGACCTGGTACGACGCGCTTCTTCTACAGGTCGACCGGCCGTATCGACGCTCCTCTCCGGACGCGATTGGCTGGGGACTTGGCGTCGCGTACACCAATGCAAACCGGTCGATACAGGGTGCAGATGGCCTGAACGATGATTTTTCGTTCCCGAACGCACTCAGCATTCCGAGACACCCGTCCAACGACGAGCGGCAGCGAGTAGTCGCTAACTGGATCACAGATTTACCATATCTCTTTGGATTCCAGTTCTCCGGACTGGCCACGCTCGGCGGCAAGTTTACGCAGGACGTTGGATGCCCCGGCCGGTTCTGTGGAGTTGGCACCACTGAGAATGCTTATGAGCGCGGTGGTTTCACGGTGCCGGGTACGTTCCCGTACCAGAACGTCGACCTGCGACTCCGCAAGGATTTCCTGAGTTTCGGGCGCACGGGAATGGCGTTCGGGCTTACGGTGGATGCCTTCAATGCCTTGAACCGCGACAACTTCGGCTGTTACAAGACTGGAAACCGTAAGGACAAGGACTTCGGTTCCCCGGATTGCATCGTCTCCGACGCGCGGAGATATCAGTTGGGTGCGGAACTCAACTTCTGACTTTTAAGCCACGGGATACGACCTGTATCCCGTGGCTGTTCAGGAGCACCACGAATGAAAGGCTCATCATGAATCGTTCGTGTTCGGCACTCAGGCGGCTGGCTGTCATTATCGTGATCGCCACCGCCTGTTCGACTACCCGGGTGCCTCACCCACCCACGCTGCCGTCGTCGAAGCCGTCGGTCGCAATCACGCTGAGGCAGCAGGCATTTCTCGACACCCTCGAGCAGCGCACGTTCGCCTGGTTCTGGGAGCGCACCGATCACAAGACGGGGCTGAGCCCCGATCGCTGGCCCACGAAGAGCTTCTCCAGCGTTGCCGCCATCGGGTTCGCGCTCACTGCCTATCCAGTTGGCGTCGAGCGCAAGTACGTCACGCGTGAACAGGCTGCGGAACGCACGCTGAACACGCTGCGCTTCATGTACAATGCGCCGCAGGGTCCGCAAGCCACGAACGTCACCGGCTACAAGGGATTTTTCTACCACTTCCTGGACATGCAGACCGGCCTCCGGTTCGAGCAGGTGGAGTTGTCGACTATCGACACGTCGCTGCTGATTGCCGGAGTGCTTTTCTGCCAGTCGTACTTCGTTCAACAGAACGCGACTGAAGCCGCAATTCGTGCCTACGGGGATTCGCTGTATCTGCGCGTAGACTGGCAATGGGCTCGTCCGCGAGCGCCGCTGGTGAGCATGGGATGGAAGCCAGAAAGCGGGTATATCGAGGCCGACTGGCATGGGCTGAACGAGGCGATCATACTGAATGTCCTCGCGCTCGGATCTCCGACTCACCCAGTGGACGTGGCGTCCTGGGATGCGTATCGAAGCACTTATAAATGGGCCGTCTTTCAGGGACAGCAGCACCTGAATTTTGCGCCGCTCTTCGGACATCAGTACTCCCATATCTGGATCGACTTCCGCGGCATAAAAGATTCATACATGCGGTCCAGGGGAATCGATTACTTCGAGAATTCACGCCGGGCAACCTATTCCCAGCGCGCCTATGCGATTGCCAACCCCGGCAACTGGAAGGATTACGGGGCCGATATCTGGGGGCTCACCGCGGTCGATGGGCCACTGGACACGCTGCTGACAGTGAGAGGATCGCCACGCAGATTCTGGACATACTCCGCGCGTGGTGCGGCTGCTGGGGAAATAAGAGACGATGGAACACTGGGGCCGACTGCCGCTGGCGGATCAGTTGCGTTTGCGCCGGAGATCGCCATTCCCGCGCTCGTCGCGATGCGCGAGAAGTACGGCGACAATCTCTTCTCGACCTACGGGTTTCTGGATTCCTTCAATCCGACCTTCGATCTCGACATCAAACCACAGCATGGCAAGATCGTCCGCGGCGCAGGCTGGTTCGACACCGACTATCTGGGGATCGATCAAGGGCCAATCATCGCCATGATCGAGAACTATCGCTCTGATCTGATCTGGAAAACCATGCGACGCAATCCGCACATCATCCGCGGGCTCAGACGCGCAGGTTTTACCGGTGGGTGGCTCGATCAGCAACAGCCGTAGAGGGGCCTGCGTCCGAATTGCTCCGGTGCTTTTCGCGCTGGGCGTATTCGGGTGCTCACCAGCGTCCGGACGAGAGAGTGCAACGCTTCGGCTCTGGGCGATGGGCCGGGAGGGCGAAGTAGTCTCGGAGCTCATTCCGGCGTTCGAGCGACAGAATCCTGGAATCAGGGTGCAGGTGCAGCAGATTCCGTGGTCTGCGGCCCATGAGAAGCTCCTCACCGCGTACGTCGGGGAAGCTACCCCGGACATTGCGATGCTCGGCAATACCTGGGTGCCGGAGTTCGTGGCACTCGATGCACTTGAACCCCTCGACGCGCGCGTTGCCCGCTCGAGCGACGTCGTTCGATCCGATTATTTCCCGGGCATCTGGAGTACGAACGTGGTGGAGGGCATCACGTACGCCGTGCCCTGGTACGTCGACACCCGTGTGCTTTTTTATCGCACTGATCTCCTCGCGAAAGCCGGATACGATCGCATGCCCTCGACGTGGGCGGAGTGGCGCACCGCAATGGTGCGTCTCAAGTCCGGCATGAGTGCGCGCCAGTATCCGCTGCTGATACCCATCACCGAATGGCCGCCCCCGGTGATCCTGGGATTGCAGGCTGGATCGACACTTCTGCGCGACAACGGGACCTACGGGGCGTTTTCACAACCCCAGTTCAAAAAGGCTTTTGACTTTTACATCGGCCTCTACCGGGATGGCCTTGCGCCGGCTCTGAGTGGCTCCGAAATCTCGAACCTCTACCAGGAGTTCGAACGCGGCAACATCGCCATGTATATCAGCGGACCATGGCAGATTGGGGAATTCACCAACCGCCTTCCAAAGTCTCTTCAGGATAAGTGGATGACCGCGCCGCTCCCGGGCATCGATGGTCCGGGGGTGTCACTCGCCGGCGGTGCGAGTCTTTCTCTCTTCCGCCGCTCGACAAACAAGGAGCAGGCGTGGAAGCTGATGGAGTATCTCTCGCGTCCAGAGATACAACTCCAGTTTTACAAGCTGACTGGCGATCTGCCCGCGAGACGGTCGACGTGGCGCGACTCCTCGCTTGCGGGCAATCGCCACACCCGCGCATTCAGGGAGCAGCTCGACCGAGTCGTGCCTACCCCCCTTGTGCCCGAATGGGAACAGATCGCGACGAAGGTGTTCGAGCACGGTGAGCAGGCAATCCGCGGCCGGAAATCCGTCGAGAAAGCCCTTGCCGCACTGGACAGCGATGTAGATGGAATCCTCAAGAAGCGGCGCTGGCTGATGGAAAAGCAGAAAGCGGGCAGCAGATAGTGGCGACAGCGACGGCAGGGCGCCTTCGCATTCCCTCGGAGGCGAACACAGCGGCCTGGTTCTTTCTCGCACCGGCGCTCGCGCTGATTGGCATCTTCTTCTTTCTGCCCGTCGCCGCCGCAATGCTGCTCAGCCTTACCGACTTCGATCTCTACGGAATCGCCAATCCGGGCAATACGAGGTTCGTCGGCTTCGAGAACTATTCCCGGCTCCTCCGCACCCCCGATTTCTGGCTGGCGCTGAGAAACACTTTCTATTTCGCCTTCGTCGGAGGTCCGCTCACGATCGCCGTTTCACTTGGCGCCGCGCTGCTGCTCAGCTCGAAACTCGTGCGATTCAAGGGCGTGTTCCGCACAATCTACTTCACCCCTTTCGTCACAACCCTCGTTGCCGTTGCGATCGTCTGGAGATACCTGTACCACTCGCGCTACGGATTCTTCAACTACGCCCTTTCGTACTTCGGCGTCGGTCCGATCGACTGGCTTGGCGATCCGCACTGGGCGATGCCCGCAATAATTCTCATGGCGGTGTGGAAGAGCTTCGGTTACAACATGCTCATCTTCATCGCCGGACTTCAGGCCATTCCCGAGGAGCTTTACGACGCTGCCGCAATCGATGGGGCCAGCCCGTTCCGCCGCTTCTGGAGCATCACTCTGCCGATGCTTTCGCCGACGCTGGTTTTCGTGACGGTCATCACAATGATAGGCTACTTCCAGCTGTTCGCCGAGCCCTACGTGATGACGCAGGGGGGGCCGCTGCGTAGTACGACGAGTGTCGTACTGCTGATGTACGAGGAAGGATTCCGCTGGTGGAGAATGGGATACGCCGCAGCAATTGCGTTCGTGCTGTTTATAGTCATTCTCCTGGCGACGCTCGTCCAGTTCCGGCTGCAAAAGGAGCGCGCGTGACTGCAATCACGTCTGGCGAGCGGGCGAATTCCGCAGGACGGCGCGACCGGTTCATACGCGCGCTCCTCTACGCGCTCCTCGTCATCGGCGCGATCATGGCCCTGCTGCCGATGGCCTGGATGGTGTCAGCGTCGCTCATGCCCGCTGGCGAGGCGAGCAGTTTTCCGCCACGGTTTTTCCCAACCCGTGTCACCTTCAGTCACTACGTCGATCTGTTCACCCGCCTCAACCTCGGCAGATACCTGCTCAACAGCGCCTTCGTCGCATTCGTTGTGACGCTGAGCTCGCTTGTCATTAATTCAATGGCCGGGTATGCGTTCGCCAAGCTGCGCTTCAGAGGGCGCGACCGGCTGTTTCGCGCGCTTTCCACCGGCCTTGTGCTGCCCGTTCAAGTCGCCATGCTGCCGCTGTTCCTGCTGCTCAAGAATCTCGGGATGATCAACACTTACTGGGGCGTCATCATTCCGGGGCTCGCAAGTATCTTCGGAATATTTCTTGTTCGCCAGTATGCGCTCGCCATCCCTGACGAAATGCTCGACGCTGCCCGTGTAGACGGCGCGTCGGAATTCCGGATTTTCCGGTCGATCGTGGTTCCGGGGATCGTCCCGATTCTCGCGACCCTCGCCATCTGGACGTTTCTCGCCACCTGGAACGACTTCATGTGGCCGCTGATCGTACTCAGCGATGAGTCCCGCTATACCCTCCCGGTCGCGCTGGCCAATCTCGCCGGTGAGCATGTGCAGGACACCGAATTGATGATGGCGGGCTCGGTGATAACGGTCGTGCCAGTGATGCTTGTCTTTCTTTTTCTGCAGCGCTACTACATCCAGGGCGTCATGGCAGGGAGCGTAAAAGGATGATCGCGCTGTTCCCGGCTCTCGTCGGAATCATGCTGCTGCAGCCGGCGATTGTGGTCGATGACTTTGAATCAGTGGCCGCATGGAAAGCCGT
>Ga0136611_10002260_pt1 | contig 13388 bp, 20 predicted proteins | sample AntDrymUQ2232306_2_FD_106645 | JGI IMG/M metagenome (GOLD analysis project Ga0136611, IMG submission 106645) | Polar desert sand microbial communities from Dry Valleys, Antarctica - metaG UQ223 (23.06) | ecosystem: Environmental > Terrestrial > Soil > Desert | place: Antarctica: Dry Valley... | reverse complement strand
ATGATCGACGCCGCGCGGATTGACGCGGTCCCCGTCGGCGTATCGCTCGACGCCGTGGTGGTCGGCGTCGACCCAGCCGCGACCAGCCGCGAGGGCAGCGCGGAGACGGGTATCGTCGTCGTCGCCCGTGGCTCGGACGGCGACGGCTACGTGCTCGCCGACGACTCGGTCCACGGCACGCCGAACGAGTGGGGCCACGCCGCCGTCTCGGCCTTCGACGTCTGGGGTGCCGACCACGTCGCGCCGGAGACGAACAACGGCGGCGAGATGGTGACGAGCACGCTCCGCACCGTCCGGCCGACGCTACCGATCGAGCCCGTCTGGGCAAGCCGGGGCAAGACGACGCGGGCCGAGCCGGTGAGTGCCCTGTACGCCCAGGGGCGCATGCACCACGTCGGGACGTTCGCCGCGCTGGAGGACCAGATGGTCGGCTGGGTGCCCGGCCTGCCGTCCCCGGACCGGATGGACGCCCTCGTCTGGGCCGCGACCGACGTCATGCTCGGGTTCACCCCCGGCCTCGACCCGACCTTCGACTACGCTCGGGCATTCGCAGAGGGCGGTATTTAGCATGGACATCATCGACCGCATCGGGCGGGCCCGCGTCGAGATCATGGTCGGGTATTTCGTAGCCGCGTTCCCGACGACGCTGGCCGTGCTCGCCGCCGCATGGCTGGCGGCCTCGGTCGTCGTCGGGTCGGTGGTGCTGGCTGGCTGGATTGGGGGGATTGGCTGATGGGTTATCCGATGAGCTGGGGGCGTCTGATAGGGCGCTCCATTGGGCGCGAGGGGTACGCCGGCGGCTCCACAACCAGCGGTGACGCCCTTCGTGTCGAGCACGACTGTCAGGACGACTACCACGTCTCCATCTATGCCGACGTGTCGGGGGCGACCGAGGATCAGGTCCGACTCGTGCTTGCCGCGTTTTTCGACGACACGCCCCCGACCTTCCGGCCGATGGTGGGACTGGAGGGGTTGCAGGAGCGATACCGCGAACAGATCGCAGCACGTCAGGCGATGTACGCCGAGGAGGAACGCCGCAAGGCGGAGAACGCTGCGGACTCCAAAGCCATGAGCGATTGGTTCGACTCGCTTCCTGATGGTGAATGGGACCGGATTGTCGCTCTACCCGTTGCGGAACGTGAGGTGGCGTTCGCGGCGGGCAAGGCGGCGTTCTACGTCGCGCCGATGGTGGCCTCCTGATGGGCGTCCAAGCCGTCGGCGCCCGCTTCCTGGCCAACGCCCCCGCGTCCCGGCCCGAGGCGTCCGCATACGAGGCGCCGGTCGCCCGCTACGACTTCCTGGAGGGCCTCGTCGACGGCACCCTCTACGACGAGCCGACGCTGGCCCGTGGCATCGCCCAAGCAGGCCGCCGCTCCCCCGCGCTGCCGAAGGGCATCCGTGCCATCACGACGATGCCCAAGCGCGCCATCGACCGCTGGCCCGGCTACCTCTACCGCGGCGGCGTCATCCCCTACGACCTGCCGGAGTCCAACCCCGAGCTGATCGCATCGTGGGAGCAGGCGATGCGCTGGGGCGGGTGGACGCGCCACGACCTGCTGACGTACGCCAAGCGGCTGCCGTGGCTCGGCGTCGGATTCGCCATCGTCGAGGTCGCTGACGATCTGCGCGAGGTCTACCCGCGGCTCATCCACCCCCGCGAGCTCGTCGACCTGGAGCTCTCCGTCCGGCGCGACGTCAAGCTGTACGAGGTCGCGATCCCCCGGGTCGGCACGGATGCCAACGGGACTGAGACGGCCTACGTCTGGCACCGCCGCGTCGACAAGCTCACCATCCAGACGTGGGAGGTCCGCAACGGGATCGACGGCCCACGCACGACCGTCGACAACCCGTGGGGGTTCTGTCCGGCGATCCTGGAGGGCGGGGCGGGGTACGCCAGCCGCCTCGACGGGCTGATCCCGATGATCCACGAGCTCAACGCCAAGCTCTCCGACGGCCACGACTTCATCGGCCGGCTCAACCACCAGACGACGATGGTGGCGACGGCGGCATCTGATGCGTTGACTGCCGCGGTCAAGGGCGGCTCCAAGCAGGCCGCCGCGTACGGCGAGTTCGGGGCGCGCCTCGTGGACCTCGACGCGGCCCAGGACGGGCGGCAGTCGTCCAACCTGATCCCGCTCCCACCGGGCTCGCAGGCGTTCCCACTGCTGTCCAACCTCGGGCTGGCCGACGCGCTGGCGTGGGTGCAGCGGCTCGAGGGCGACGTGCGCGAGGCGCTGCCGGAGCTGACGCTGGGGCGCGATCTGTCATCCGTCCGCGAGCTGGGCGTGCGAGCCGTCGTCGAGACGTTCGAGCACGACCTCAACACGACGGCGGCGAACGCGGACCGCGGCATCGTCAAGCTGGCCCAGATGGGCACGGCCATGATGGGCGAGCTGCTGCGGGCCGGGCTGGTGCCGAACCCGACCGCCGCGCACGAGCCGTTCCGCGCCTTCACCCTGGACAGCTTCGACCGGGGCGAGATGCCGATGGCGATGCGCGACCGCGAGGTCCTGCCGCCGACGATGCTCGACCTGGCGACCGAGGCCCAGGCGATCGAGAAGCTCACGACGCCGACCGGGCTCCTGCACATCGGCCTCGACGTCGAGGAGATCTACGGCCCGCGTCGTGAGGCCAGCGAGGGCGTGCCAGCCGAGACGGAGGCGGCGTATGCGTCCAGGACGCGGTCGACCGGCATCCTGGCCGAGCGGCGGGACGTGGACGGGGCGCTGAGCGACACGATCGGCCGGGCGTTCAGTTCAGGCGGAGGGATCGCATGACGCAGATCACCGCACACGCCCGAGTCACGCTGGCGTATGGCGGCGTTGAGTATGCGTTCGACTACCCCCACCCGACGGATGGTGACTCGGCGGCCGATGTCGAGGCGGGGATGCGCTTCCAGTGGACCGAGGGCAACTACGGCTGCGATTGCAACCGCATTCCATTCATCGAGACGTACTGCGCCGTCGAGTTGGAATACCCGGAAGGCGGCCTGTGCGGCGACACCGTGTCGCTCGTCAGGCTGGAAGCGGTCTACGCGGACGGTGAGGTGACGCAGGTCTACCCCGATCCGCACCGTGTCGCCGAACGACTCGCCGCACTCGGGCTGACACGCTACTGATGCCATCCGCCCTGGAGACCGCCATCGCGCGCCACCGGGCCGAGCTGGTCGCCGCGGACGACGTCGCGACCAAGGCCCTCGTCGACGCCTACGCCCCGGCCCGGAAGCGGCTCGATCGGCGCATCGCCGCCCTGCTGACCGCGCAGGCCGAGGCCATCGCCGAGGGCGGGAACCTCAGTCCGACCGATGTCCTGCGGCTCGACCGATCCCGTGAGCTACTCGCCCAGGTGGACGCGGAGATGGCCCGCCTTGCGTCTGTGGTGGCCCAGGAGGCGACGGCGCAACAGGAGGCGGTGATTGGCCTCGCGGATCGGCACGCGCTCGTGGAGGCGACCCTGAGCGCGGCCACGCAGGCGGACGCGGTCGCCATCGCGACGACGTGGAACCGCGTCAACACCGGGGCGGTGGAGCGGCTCGTCGGGCGGATGTCCAACGGCTCGCCGCTGAGCGCCCTGCTGACCGACCTCGGCGGGACGTCGGCCGGCACCATGCGCGACGTCCTCCGCGACGGCGTGGCGCGTGGGCTCAACGCCGACGCTCTCGGGCGGGAGCTGGCGCGGGTCGCCGACGTCGGGCTGGCGAAGGCCCAGCAGATCAGCCGCGACGCCATCCTCGGCAGCTACCGCGACGCGACGCTGGACAGATTTCGCGCCAATAGCGACATCGTGACGGAGTGGCAATGGCTGGCAAGCCATGGCCCCAGAGTATGTTTGGCGTGCCTGTCCTTGAGCGGCGACCGCTTCCCATTGACGACGACGTTCCAGGCTTCGCATTCTCGTTGCAGGTGCAGATCGATTGCTGTAGGCCCGAACATCCAACCGAACGTGGAGACCGGCCAGCAGTGGCTCGACCGGCAGCCGGCCAAGACGCGCCGCGAGATGTTCCCGCCGGGGGCGCGGGACGCCTACGACGCGGGCGACCTGACGCTGGCCGACTTCAAGCAGCGCGAGGAGGACACGACGTGGGGGCCGTCGTATCGGCAGGCGTCGATCACGCAGGCAAAGGCGAACGCGAAGGCGAGACGGGGTGTGGTGGCTAAACCGGCGACTGTCGTGGCGCCGTCCAAGCCGGTGGCGGATGCGTTCGTGTTGCCGCCGCCGCCGCAAGGGCTCCAGGTCACCGCCATGCAGATGCGCGGCGACGTCGATGTCCGGGCGGTGGCTGAGGACGGGCTCAGCCTCGTTGGCAGCGTCCACGCGGATGGCGTGCTCCCGTCGATCAAGGTCGACGCGGACTTTGACCAGTTCTCGCGCCGGGCCGGGCGGTTCATGTATGCGTCCAATGATCCGACCGACGTCCATCTCCGCCTGAACTCGCTCAAGCAGTTCGGCCCGTCATCGAAGGAGACGTTCATTCACGAGGTCGGCCATTTCCTCGATCACTCGGGCATCGGCGAGCCCGGTGTCTTTGCGTCCGCAGACCTCCCTGCGATGGGGGGCTGGCGGGACGCCGTCAGGAACAGTGGGGCGGTCAAGGACCTAGAAGACACGCTCCGCCGCCCCACTAAGCGGGTGACCCGTCCCGATGGACGCGACGTCGATCTTCCTGTGGATGCCAAGTACGTCGCGTATTTGCTCAATAGCAGCGAGGTCTGGGCCCGGAGCTACTCGCAGTACATCGCCGTCCGCACGGGCGACCCTGCGCTGATGCGCGTGCTTCGAGAGGCTCAGGCAAGCGACGTGTACCCCACGACCTGGACCGACGAGGAATTCGAGCCGATAGGCAAGGCCATCGACGAACTGTTCCGCGCGCTGGGATGGACCACATGACCGAAGACCACGTCAAGCGATTGACCGATCTCGGCGTAGATGAGGTCCGCGCACGATTCATCGTCGCCATAGAAGAGCGCGAGCTTGACGGCGACGTGGAGGGGCTGGATGGGCCGCTGACGCGCGCCGAGAAACGAAAAGCGGGGCTCGGCGTGCCGATCGGCCAGCGCCACCCCCTGGAGGATGATGAGTGACCGCAACGGCGGAGCGGACGCGGGTTGAGCCACCGCCCACGGGCGAGCGGCTCTCCGACGTCGAGTACCTGGTCTACGCGCTGGTCCAATCGTTCAAGACCTTCTTGTCGCTGGCCGGCAAACGATGGCCCCACGTTCGCTAGCATTGACGCCCTGAGCGACATGCTATTCTAGGGACACAACTCGATAGGGCTGCCGAGGCGGCCAGGCGAACTTCGCGGCGAAAGCTGCCGGTTCCCCTGGTCGCCTCTTTCGTTGCCCGTCATCGCCCGGCCGGGGCGCATCACCGGCTACTCGGGGTCGCCGTCCCCGCACCAACGGCGGGGGAGCTGACGTGAGCGACACCACGACCACCACCACCGAGCAGACGCGCACCGAGACGGAGACGACCGACGTGCTGGCCGGGTTGACCGATGCCCAGCGGACGGAGATCAACCGGCGGGCCGCCGACGCGAGACGGGACGGGGAGCGGACCGCCGCCGCCAAGCTCAAGGCCGACGCTGACAAGGCCAAGGCCGACGAGGACGCGAAGCGCGAGGCCGACGAGGCCACCAAGCGCGGCGAGTTCGACGCGGTCCGGAGTGGGATCGAGCGCGAGCGCGACGCCCACAAGGCCGACGCCGACGCGCTGAAGGCCGAGCGGGACCGCGCGATCGAGGTCCTCTCCAAGCAGATCGAGAGCCGCCGCGACGCCCTGCCGGACGAGGTCAAGGCCACGTTCCCCCAGGACGACGCTCCCCTGAAGCAGATCGAGTGGCTCGACAGCCCCGCGATCCAGGGCTGGGTCAAGGCGCTCGGGACCCAGACCGACGCCCACCGCGACGCCCTCCGGGGCGCGGCGGGGGTGATCCCCCAGTCACGCGGCGACATGACCGACGCCCAGCGCGTCGCCCAGGAGCGGCAACAGCTCGTCGCCAGCGGGCGCGTACCGAAGTTCTAACGCGGGGTCGCATGGCCCTGACACGAAAGGCAGGGCCGTATGGCCGCAGTCGCGAAGTCCGGGACGCCGTCCCTCTCCACCACCCACCCGTCATCCGAGAGCCTGCGCACCGGCAAGCGTGCCGGCGTGGCCATCGTCGCCGGGGACGCCCTCACCCTCCTCGCCAACAACACCGTCGGCCTGGCTAGCGGCGCTGCGGCCAACGCCGCCGCCGTCGTCTACGGGTTTGCCGCTACCTCGGCCGCGATCGGCGACGCGGTCACGCTCATCGCCAACCGGGCCATGATGCATTACGGGGCTGGGTTTACCACCCCGACTGATTTCTACCTCTCCGGCACCGTGCCGGGCGGGCTCGACACCGTGGCCTCCACCGGGGGCACGGTCCCCATCGCGACGGCCTTCGACGCGACGCAGATCATCTGCGTCTGCAACCGATAGGAAGGCTGATCCGCCATGGCATACGGAACCCTCTCGATCCCCGACCTCCAGGCCGCCACCAACCAGTCCGTCGCCGCCTTCGGCGAGGACCGGACGTTCGGCGCGCTCCAGGCCAACCTCGACGCCTACAACGGCATCGTTCGCGAGATGGTCGCGGAGATCGCCGAGCCGACCACCGACCGCCTCCGCCGCTACGGCGGCGTCTCCCGGATGGAGATGGTCCCGGCCGACGAGTACGGCCGTGCCAACGCCCAGAAGGTGACGACCGGGCAGAACATCGGCTTCCCGATGGACAACTACCAGATCGCCGTGCAGTGGACCCGCAAGTACTTCCAGATGCACACGCCGGCCGAGCTGGCGGGGCAGTACCTCGCCATGCGTGAGGCCGACTCCCAGCGCATCCTGGCCGAGCTCCAGCGGGCCATCTACACGCCGACCAACCGGCTGACCTACGTCGACCGCTTCGTCGACAACGTCGCCCTGCCGGTCCGGGCGCTCGCCAACGCGACGGCCGGCGACACGCTGCCGGTCGGCCCCAGCGGGACCGCCTTCGACGGCGCCACCCACACCCACTACCTCGCTAGCGCGACGCTCACGCCGGCCGCCCTCTCGGCGCTCATCACGACCGTCCGCGAGCACGCCATCACCGGACAGGTCCGGCTCTACATCAGCGCCACGAACGAGGCCGCCGTCCGGGCGATGACGACCAACTTCACCGCCTACCTCGACGCCCGGATCGTCCCGGCCCAGAACACCCAGCAGGCGACCGCGACGCTCGACGTGAACGATGCGACCAACCGGCCGATCGGCATCTTCGACACCGCCGAGGTCTGGGTCAAGCCGTGGGTGCTCGCCAACTACCCCGTCGCGATCCGCATGGGCGGCCCGACCATGCCGCTCGTCTTTCGGACCCGCGATGGCGGGGCGCTGGCCGACCTCCAGATGGTCAGCGACTGGGACCAGTTCCCGCTGCGCGCCCAGCACTTCGAGCGCGAGTTCGGCATCGGCGTCTTCGGAAGGGTCGACGCTGCGGTGCTCCAGGCCAATAACGCCGTCTACACGGCCCCGGTTATCGCCTAGCCCTCGCAACCTAACGTAAGGAGCCCACAACGATGAGCGACACAACCAAGACCACCGTGACCGACACGACCAAGACCACGGCCACCGACACGACCAGGCCCACCACCATGACCAAGGCTACCGACGCGGCGACGGGTCAGCCGATCAACGTTCAGATCGTCCAGCCCGACCGGGCCGCGGAGGGCGCGCAGAACCAGCTCGACGGCATCGCGTTCCTGGCCGATCAGGAGAAGCCCGGCGTCTACATCGTCAATGACCAGCGCGTTGACGGCAACGGCCAGCCGATCAAGAAGAGCGACAGCTAACCGGTGGCCACGTCCCGTGAAGCCGCGGTCGCCTACCTCGACGTCACGCTGGGTCCCACGCGGGGCCTGGCCGGCGTCGCTGAGGGCGACTGGGACGTGGTCGTGGACCGGGCGCTCACCGCGCTCGGCTACGACCGGTCGGCCGCCGCCACCGTGGCGGCGGCCGACGTCCACGGGTACGAGTTGCTCCTCGACTACTTTGCACTGAGCTTCTTGCACCGCCGGCTGATCAGCCTGGTTGACATCAGCCTCGACGGGCCGCAGATGAGCAAGAGCCGGTCGCAGGCGGTCAAGCAGACCAAAGAGGCCATGGAGGCGGCTCGCGTGGAGGCGATGCCCTACCTGGCCGCCGTCACCCGATCCGGCTACGGCGCGATGGTCACGCTCGTCGGCGACTACCTGGAGGTGTACCCATGACCACATCGCTGCCATTTGTGATTCGTCATCGCGACGGCCGGGAGTACGAGCTGGCCGGAGACGCGGCGGGCAAGACGGCCTACCGCGACCAGTACATGCCGCAGCACTTCGCCATCGTCGATCCGCAGCCAACGGGCTACGAGCGGCCGGACCTGTCCGAGGCGAAGCCCAAGGCGAAGGCCGACACCAAGCCCAAGGCTGAGCCGGTGGAGCGGACCGACGCGCAGAACGTCGCCGTCCTGACCAAGGCCAACGACGCCCACGAGGCGCACATCGCCGCCACGGGCAAGGACAACTAGCGTGTTCGCCGCCGCCGAGCTGACCGAGCTCCGGGCCGACCAGGTGGCGGCCATGGATCTGACGTGCGTCATCAGCACGCCCGGCGCGGCGGTCAGCGACCTCGCGGGCGGCTTCACCGACGGCACGGCCACGACGGTCAGCGTCGCGTGTCGGGTGGGACCGCCGTCGACCGACGAGCGGGAGACTTCGTCTCGACTTGGCCAGCAGGCGGACGCTGTCTTGACGATGCCGTACGGGACATCGATCCCGGAAGGCGCCTCGATCACAGTTGGCGGGCACACCTACCAAGAGATCGGCACCAACGCCGGCCAAAGTTTTCAGGTCGCCGTCCGCGTCCGCGCGAGCGAGGTCGCGTGATGCCGGGCGTGAACGTGAAGATCGACAGCAAGCTCGGCCGCATCCCGACCCGGCTCAAGGCCGAGGTCAACCGAGGCGTTCGCGAGCAGGTGCTCGCCACCGAGGGCGACGTGGCGATCAACATAGTGAAGTTTGGCGCCGTCGACACGGGCACCATGCTCGGCTCCGTGGCCGGGACGATGACCGGCGACGTCTCGGGGCAGGTGAGCGTGAGCGCGGAGTCGGCCGAGGGCTACCCCTACCCACAAATTGTGAATTTCGGCGGTCGCTTTGTTCCCGCCAGGCCATTCTTTTCCGACGCGGTGGAACAAGCACGGGTTGACTTCCCGCGTCGGTTCGACGGCATAGGCGTGAGCCTCGTCAGATGATCTACGAGCCGACGAGGGCGGAGCGATGGATCACGCAGGTGCTCACGTCCGACCCCACCCTGACCGGCCTCATCGCGGGTCGGGTCTACCAGGGGCCGGGGCCGGTGAACGCGGTCTACCCGTTCGTGTCCATGCAGATGCTCGCCGCGCCCGACGCCATCATGGGGAACGGGCCAATCGTCGTGTGGCAGACGCTGGTCTACCTCGTCAAGGTCGTCACGAAAGGGGGAAGCGCGACGAGCATCCAGACGATCGCCGACCGGGTCGCCACGCTCCTCCACGCGCAGCGCGGCGGGACCGCGGACGCGGCGATCGACTACTGCATCCGGCGCCGCCCGTTCCGGATGGAGACGATCGAGGGCAACGAGAGATTCCAACATCTCGGGGTCGAGGTCGAACTCGCCGTCCGGGCTTCGGACGTCTAGGTGTGAGAGGGGGTGGTCCTGAATCTTACGGACGTTCGCTGCCCGACCCCGGACTGCGGGGCGCCGCTCGCCACGAGCGTCACCCTCACGGCCGGATGGATCGAGCGTCGGTGCGACCGTTGCGGCCGCGTGACGCACCTCGGGGACACCGCCCACGCGCCGGTCGTCGTGAAGGTGAGGTGCCGGTCGCACACCGCGTTTTCGCACACCCTCGCCCTCGCATCCCGCGATTGGCGCGGCACCGTCGGGTTGTACTGCCGGAAGTGCCGCTCGCTGAACACCATCACCGCTCACTGAGGCCAGAGAGCCCGAGCGCACATCGTTAGTGGACCGAGGCCTCAGAGCCCAGCGCCCACCCCGAAAGCCCACCGGCCATGCCAGAGCGCGCGTCAGTCTTCGAGCGAACGCAGATCGGGTTCGAGGCGGCCCCCGGCACGCAGGTGCCCGCCACCGTCCAACTCCTCGGCACCAGCATCACCTCCAACATCATGAGCGAGTCCACGAGCTCCGGCCCCCGCGGGTCGCGGCTCAACACGACCGCCGTCCAGAACAAGGAGTGGAGCGAGGCCGAGATCGAGCAGGACCCGGCGCAGTACACCGATCTTGCCTACCTCTTCAAGGGCGCGTTCGGCTCGCCCACGTCCAGCGTCGTGAGCGGCACGAACCTCCACGAGTGGGACCCGCAGACGTTCACCGCCCTCACGCCCAAGACCATGACGGTCGAGGAGGGCGGGTCCGTCCGGGCCCACAAGTTCGGCCACGGACTCATCACGAGTCTCTCGATGGAGTGCGACCGCGACGGCGTCAGCGTCTCGGGCTCGATGAAGGGCCAGCGCATCACGGAGGGCATCGTCCTCACGCCCGGCGTGGCCGAGGTGCAGACGATCAGCGTGTCGGGCACCGTCTCGAGCGGCACCTACACCCTGACGTTCCAGGGCGAGACCACGAGCGCCATCGCGTTCGGGGCCACCGCCGCAACCGTCCAGACGGCGCTGCTCGCCCTGCCGAACCTCGACACGGGCGACGTCGTCGTGACGGGCGGCCCGCTGCCCACGACGCCCATGGTGCTGACCTTCGGCGGGCAGTACGCCAGCGTCGACGTGCCGATCGTCGTCGTCAACAGCGCGGCCCTCATCGGTGGCGGCTCCTACGTGAACGTCCAGACCACGGCCGGCGCCCCGATCGCGCAGTCCACGCTCCAGCCCATGTCGGGCAAGGAGTGGGACCTCTTCGTGGACTCCACGGCGGCCGGGCTCGGCACGACCAAGCTGACGCGGTGCTTCGGCTGCTCGTGGGACATCCCCGACCTGTACGACCCGTTCTGGGTCGGCAACACCACCCTCGACTCGTGGGCCGGCTACACGGACCAGAAGATCGAGCCCACGTTTGAGTTCACCGTCGCCGCCGACAGCTCCGGCATGGCGTTCCTCGCGAACCTCCGGGCCGGGTCGACCATCTTCCCGCGTCTGCGGCTGACCGGGCCGACGCTCGGCGCATCCACCTACCTCTACCAGCACGACTTCGCCGTCAAGATCACCGACCCGGGTGGCAACGACGACGAGTCGGGCATGGCGGTCCGCACGTGGTCGGGCGAGATCGTCTACGACCGCACCTGGGGCAAGTGGATGAAGGCCCAGATCAGAAACGACGTCGCCGCCCTCACGTAGACGCATCCGGGGGGCGACGCGAGCCGCCCCCACCCGAGAGGGCCTTGGGCCCCATACCACGACAGGAGAGCATCGATCATGCCGGTTGACCTCAAAGACCTCAAGCTCAAGCTGCGCCGCGACGTCGACGTCTACCTCGGCGACGAGGCGATCCTCACCGTCTCGTGGGCGACGGACAAGCTCGACGGGTCGTACCTGCGGGGCTCGGCGGTGACCGACGCGACGATCGCCGCCCTCGCCACCGACGCGGCGGTCGAGCGGCCCGACGTGGTCCTCGACCTCGTCAGGACGCAGATCATCCCGCTACTGACCGGCTGGGACGTGACCAGCGGCGGGAAGCCGTGGCCGCTCACCGCAGAGAACGTCGCGTCGCTCGGCCTGCTCGCCGTCCGGGCCATCAACCGGGCGCTCGGGGCAGACGCCGAGGCGGCGCTCGACCACGGCGACGTGGGAAAAGGCTCAAAGGGTGGCTCATGAACCCCAAGGCGTCGGGGACGTTCGTCGAGGGCGCCGACGGCCGGGAGCACCACGTCCCCTATCGCCCGCCGGACTGGTACGTGGCGATGAAGGCGTGCGCCTACGTCGGGGAGCCGTTCTGCCAGGCGCAGGGGCTGACGTACGGCCCGATCGTGGAGGCGTGGGCGCTGACGGCGATGGGGGCCGAGCACGAGGCCGAGGCGTACCACGCCAAGAAAGCGCGGGGGTAGCCTAGATGGTCGAGGCCGCCGTCCTCACCGCCCGCTTCAACGCCGTCGGCGACGACCAGGTCGTCGGCGCGGCGCGGCGCGTGGATTCGGCGATCGCGAACGTCGGCGACACGTCGACCAGGACCGGCGGCATGATGACGCGGGCGTTCGGCGGCGTGGGCGGGCTGCTGCTGGGCGGGGCGCTGATCGGCGGGATCGCCGCGGTCGGCGGGGGGTTGATCGGGACGAGCGCGCAGGCGGAGCAAGCCAGCGTGCGGCTGGAGCATCTGACCGGCTCGGCGGAGTCGGCGGCCAAGATCTTCGGACAGGTGCAGGACCTCGCCAAGCGGTCGCCGTTCGAGTTCCCCGAGCTGATCGACTCGACCGTCCAGATGGAGGCGATGGGCCTCGCCTCCCAGGACTGGCTGACCACCATCGGCGACACCGCGTCCGGCACCGGCAAGTCGATCAGCCAGGTGACCAACGCGGTCCTCGACGCGCAGGCCGGCCAGTTCGTACGGCTGCAAGAGCTGGGCATCGACACCCGGAAGGAGGGCGACCTCCTGTACTTCAGCTACTCCAAGAACGGGAAGCGGATCGAGCAGGCCGTCGACGCCACCAACCAGGAGGTCATCAACAGCACCCTCGAGGGGATCTGGAACAGCAAGTACGACGGGATGATGGAGAAGCAGGCGACCACCTTCACCGGGCAGTGGTCAACGCTCAAGGACAACATCAAGATGACGTCGGGGACGATGTTCGCCCCGGTCTTCGGTGCGCTGACGAACACGGTCGGCTTCATGAACGACGTGTTCACGGTCGGGTTCCGCGCCGCGATCGAGGACACGTTCGGGGGGACGTTCCTGGGCGGGGCGCTGCTGGGGGCGGTCGACCTGTTCAACGGCGTCAAGGATACCGTGGCGGGGCTGTGGGAGGCGTTCGGGCAGGGCGACCTGGTCAAGGAGATCCTCGACGGGTTGCCCTCGTCCATCCAGGGCATCGCCGCGCCGCTGCTGACGGTGGCCGACTCGCTGGGCGACCTGTGGACCGCTTACCGCGATGGCGGGGTGGACGGGTTCTTCGCGGTCTTGCAAGAGGAGGCCGAGATCATCGGGCGCGAGGGGCTGAAGCTCGGCGCCGTGATCGTCTCGGCGACGTTCGAGTTCGTCTCGAATATCGTCGGCAGCCTCTGGGAGTGGGCCGTCGATCAGATCATGGGCAGCAAGCAGGGCGGCGGGCTCACCGGCGGAGGGCACGGGGCCCAGCCGACGAGCAACATGGACATCCCGATCGGAGAGATCCTCGTCACGGGTTCGTACAAGCT
>Ga0136611_10002259_pt1 | contig 13389 bp, 14 predicted proteins | sample AntDrymUQ2232306_2_FD_106645 | JGI IMG/M metagenome (GOLD analysis project Ga0136611, IMG submission 106645) | Polar desert sand microbial communities from Dry Valleys, Antarctica - metaG UQ223 (23.06) | ecosystem: Environmental > Terrestrial > Soil > Desert | place: Antarctica: Dry Valley... | reverse complement strand
GCGCAGCGATGCTGTGCTGCTCGGTGCGGTCGGCGGGCCGAAGTGGGACGACCCCGCCGCGCCCGTGCGCCCGGAGCAGGGGCTGCTCGGCATCCGCAAGGGCCTCGGTCTCTTCGCCAACCTGCGGCCGGTGAAAGTGGACCCGCTGATGCGGAACGCGAGCACGATCAAGCCCGAAGTGCTGGACGGCACGGATATGGTTGTGATCCGCGAGCTGACCGGCGGGCTCTACTTCGGCAAGCCGCAGAAACGCTGGAGGAACGCGCGCGGCCGGCAGGCGGTGGATACGATGCGCTATTCGGAAAAGGAAGTGCGCCGCATCCTCCAGGTCGGCTTTGACCTCGCGCGCTCGCGGCGCGGGAAGCTGACGAGCGTGGACAAGGCGAACGTGATGGAGAACGGCCGCATGTGGCGCGAGATCGCGCTCGAGATGGGGAAGGACAACCCCGACATCGAACTGGACCACCTGCTGGTGGATGCCTGCGCGATGCATCTGATCCGCCGCCCGTCATCCTTCGACGTGATCGTGACCGAAAACATGTTCGGCGACATCCTCACGGATGAGGCTTCGATGCTGGTCGGCTCGATGGGGATGCTTCCCTCCGCATCGCTGGGTGAGCGCAAACAGGGGGGTGCGACGGGGATCGGCTTGTATGAGCCAATTCACGGCAGTGCGCCGGACATCGCCGGCCAGGGGAAGGCGAACCCGCTCGCGATGATCCTGAGCACGGCGTTGATGCTGCGTCTCTCGCTGAACCTGCCCAAGGAGGCGGCGGCGGTCGAGGCGGCGGTGGACAAGGCGCTTCAGGACGGCCTCCGTACGGTGGACATCGCCTCCGAGGGGACGCGCACCGTGGACACGGTGACGATGGGCGAGGAAGTGGCGGCGCGCGTCGGGTAAGCACATGAGGGATTCCCATGACCATGACCATGACAATGAAACAACCAACGACCGAAGCGGAACTCCAGGACTGGCACGCCGCCCTGGACCTACCGGTCTGGGACCGCTTTCCGGAGGTGACCGCCGCCAACGCGCAGGAGGTCTACCCCGGTTCGGGCGACCCGCTCTCCTTCGACGTGAACCTGATCGCCGTTGAGCACGGCTTCCGGACGTTCGTGGAGCACGCAGGGTTGGGCAAGCGGCTCGCTCTGGCGGAGCGGACGGAGCCGGGGATGTTCCCGGTGTTTTACGGGCGTGTCCACATCAATATCTCCGCGTACCGGGAGCTGGCGAAGTACGTCCCCGCCGGCTCGCCGGAAGCGGTGGACGAGCAGCTCTTCGGCAAGGCGCGCGCGGAGGGTGAGCCGCCGTGGAAGCCCGGCCGGCGCGAGCAGCTCATCCGCGTGCGCACGCGGACCAAGCTTGTGCCGCTGATCCGCCGCACGCCGCGCGACCTCTTACGCAACAACGATGCCGTCGAGGGCTTTCTTCAGGATCTCCAGCAGCGCGACCTCACGGCCTGGAACGACGAGCGGCTGATGGCGACGCTGGAGCGTGCGCTGCGGCGCAACCTGCGTACCACCGAAATCCATATCCGCGTCACCTCGCTCGGCGGCACTTCGCTGGAGAACCTGCGCAAGTTCCTCGTCGCGCAGGGATGTGAAGATGTGGACGCGCTCGTCGCGGACCTCTGCACGGGCCTCGCCGAGATCGAAAGCGCGAAGCCAGGGCGCGAGATCAGCCGGCTCGCGCGCATCGTCCACGACGACGACACGCTGCGGGTGATCTTCGCGGGCGAGCCAAGCGGGATCAGCGCCGCGCTCGAGGCGAGCGACACGCTGAGCGTGGTCGCGTTCCGCGAGCGCTTCCAGCATTTCCTGCGGCGCTACGGCTACCGCGGCGTGCGCGAGCTGGGTCTGGCGACCCAGGTCTGGGCGATGCGCCCGGAGCCCGTGCTGGGGATCATCAAGACCACCGCCGCGCGCGACGACGCCCCCGACCCGGACGCCGAGCTGCGCCACCAGGAGGAGCGCCGCGCCGAGGCGACGAAGCGCGTCGAGGCGCGGCTGAACCTACGCAACCGGCGCCGCTTGCGCGCGCTGCTGAAGGCGGCGCACGAGGGTCTCTCCGGGCGCGAGCTCTCGAAGTCGCAGTGGGCGCGCTCGACGCACGCGATTCGCCTGCTCGTGCGTGAGGCCGGTCGCCGTCTCGTGCGCCGCGGCCTGCTCGCGACGGAGGAGGATGTCTGCTATATCCGGCTCGCGGACCTGCGTGCTGCCTTTGAGGGTCACGCGCGCCGCGATCTGCGCGACCAGGTCGCATTCTGGCGGCAAACGAAGGATCTCTGTGAGCAGATCGCGCTCCCGGAGCGCTTCACCGGCCGGCCGCATGCTTCCTGGTTGAAGGATGCTGCCCCGACGGCGCCCGCCGCGGGCGGTATTCTGCGCGGCATCCCGGTTAGTCCCGGGCGCGTCACCGCCCGCGCGCGCGTGATCACGGAACTGCAGGACGACGTGGACCTGGAGCCGGGCGAGGTGCTGGTCTGTCCCTTTACGGACGCGGCCTGGACGCCGCTCTTTTTCAACGCTGCCGCGGTGGTGATGGACCTCGGTGGCCCGCTCTCACACGGCGCCACCGTCGCGCGGGAGTACGGCCTGCCCGCTGTCGTCAACGTGAAGACCGGCACAAAGCTGATTCGCAACGGACAAACGATCACGGTAGATGGGACCAAAGGCGAAGTGACACTATTGGGAGATTCTGATGACGCGCCTGCAACTGTATGACACGACGCTCCGCGATGGGATGCAGATGGAGGGGATGTCGCTTTCGGTCGAAGACAAGCTCCAAGTGGCGCAGAAGTTAGACGAGTTGGGTGTGCAGTTCATAGAGGGCGGCTTCCCCGGCTCGAACGTGCGCGATGCGGAGTTCTTCGTCAAAGCGCGCCGGCTGAGCTTGAAGCACGCGCAACTCGTCGCCTTCGGCGGCACGCGCCGCGCGGGGCTGGACGCACGCGACGACCCGAACCTGCGCGCGCTGCTGGACGCGCGGACAGCGGTCGTGACCTTCGTCGGCAAGGCGTCCGCCTTCCAGGTGCGCGAGATCTTGGAGACATCGCCGGAGGAGAACCTGGCGATGATCCGTGATTCGATCCGCTTTATGAAGGAGCAAGGGAAGACCGTCTTCTTCGACGCGGAGCATTTCTTCGACGGCTTCTTTGACGATGCCAGCTATAGTATCCAGTGTCTGCGCTCCGCGATCGGCGCGGGCGTGGACGGCGTTGTGCTCTGCGATACGAATGGCGGCATGATCCCGCGCGAACTTATGCGCGCGATCCTTCAGGTAAAGGAAGGGATCGGTGATGCGCCCTTCGGGATCCACGTCCACGATGACACCGGCCTCGCGGTGGCGAACACGCTCGCGGCGGTGGACCTGGGCGCAACGCAGGTGCAGGCGTGCGTGAATGGCTACGGTGAGCGCTGCGGCAATGCCAACCTGATCACGGTGATCGCCGATATCCAACTGAAGATGGGGATCAAGGTCGTCTCGGACGAGCAGTTGGGCAAGCTGACGGAGGTCTCGCACTTTATCAGCGAACTGGCGAACCTCAACCCCAACGGGCAGGCACCCTATGTCGGCGTGAGCGCCTTCGCGCATAAGGCCGGCTACCATGTCGCCGCGATCGTGAAGAACGAGCGCGCGTATCAGCATGTGGACCCGGAGACGGTGGGCAACCACAAGCGCGTGCTCGTCTCGGATCTCTCTGGCAGCCGCAATATCATCGCCAAGATGCAGGAGCAGGGCGTCAACATCCCGCTCACAAGTGAGGAGACGCGCGCGCTGGTTGACCGGGTGAAGGTGATGGAGTCGCGCGGCTATCAATACGATGGCGCGGAGGCGTCCTTCGAGTTGCTGGTGCGGCGCAGCCAGCCGGACTACACGGCCCCGTTTGAGCTCGAAGACTTTACGATCATCGAGCGCCGCCGCCATCGCACGAACGGTCACGGCGATACGGAGATGGTCGCTGATGCGATGGTCAAGCTCCGGGTCGGTCCTGATGTGACCCAAACCGCTGCTGAAGGCAACGGGCCGGTGAACGCGTTGGATCTTGCGGTCCGCAAGGCACTCTGCGAGTTCTATCCCGTGTTTGCGATGCACACGGTGAAGCTGACCGACTACAAGGTGCGCATCCTCGACGGCACCACCGGCACGATGGCGTCGGTGCGCGTCTTGATCGAGTCCACGGACGGTGTCCACATCTGGCGCACGGTGGGGAGTTCGACGGACATCATTGAGGCGTCCTGGCTGGCGCTGGCGGATAGCCTGGAGTACTGGCTGCACAAGCACGGTGAGGGCGTGATGTAGGAGGCAATGTGATCAACGAGTCCACGCTTGAGCGCGTCCAACGTTTCGCGTTGCTCGTCCAGGTCACCCTCTTCTGTCCACCTCATCACCAATTCTATCGCCGCGTGAGGGTCCGGAGCCTCACCCGTGACGGTACGAAACGTGCGAACCGATCCTCGCTGATGAGAATCTTCGTTGATGGCTGTTTTCCTTCTTTCGGCCACACTTGCCTTGAAACTCTGGCCCACGGTGCCGTGGCCAACCGTTCCAGACACCTCCAGGCCAAGCAGAGCTAAGTCAAGGAACGGCGGGAGCGCGCACGCACCTGATTCCCAACGTTTCACGCTCCGCTGTGTAACGTGAAGCAGGCGCGCAAGCTGGGCCTGTGTCCGCTTGCGCGCCTCTCGCCACGCGCGCAACTCGGTGGCGTCCATGGTCTTACTCCCTATAAGATAGACTCTGATCTCGTCGCAATCGTACTTCGGCCCCTCCGGGTCCCGCCATATTCTACAATGCCCTTAGATTCAGTACGCCCAGCGGCGTCCACGTTCCGCCGTATGCAGCCGTAGGCGATTCGACCACGGAGACCCGCGTGATGACGCTTGCCTATGACCCAGACGCCGCCGTGGCGCATCTGCGCGCGGTTGATCCGAAGCTGGCCGTGGTGATTGATGCGGTCGGGCCGCTCGGCATCCGCGCAGGCGGGAACGTGTACGAGGCGCTCGTACGCTCGGTCCTCTATCAGCAACTGGCCGGGCCGGCGGCGGCGGCGATTGAGCGGCGTTTTCGCGCGCTCTACGGGCTGACGGAGGCGACGCCCACGCCGGAGCAGGTACTTGACACGGATGTGGAGCGCTTTCGGTCCGCTGGCGTTTCGCGGCAGAAGGCCGGGTACCTGCTGGACTTGGCGGCGAAGACGCGCACGGGCCTCGTCGGTGATCATCTCGCGGCGTTGCCGGATGAGGAGGTGGCGGAGCATGTGATGCAGGTAAAGGGGATCGGCCGCTGGACGGCGGACATGCTGCTGATCTTTTCTCTCGGCCGCGCGGACATTCTGCCCGTGGGCGATCTCGGTCTGCGGAACGCCGTGAAGCGGATGCACGGGCACGCGGAGCACCTGCCGCTACCGGAGTTGGTTGAGCGGGCGGAGCCGTGGCGACCCTACCGCAGCGCGGCAACCTGGTACTGCTGGGCGATGCTCGATCTGAAGCTGCCGGGGTAGCGGACCGAGGATTGCGGCTGTAGCAAGTAGCGAGACGCCGACGGCTGATCGCTTTCTGAAATGTCTTTGCCTTGACAATCTTCGGAGGGCGGGTGTAGCTTCAAGGTACGTCACTCGTAGTGGCGACGTGGAGGTCCCGTTCCCCGTTCCGGTCGCACCAGGTCTGGGCCTAGGTGAGGATGGAAGAGGAGAAAGGAGAAGGACACGATGAGGCTGCAAGCAATGCTCGGAGTATGGCAGGTGGATCGTAGACGCCCTGCTTGAGCAGGGCGTCACGCAACGCCGGACCCGACAAGACCTAAGCAAGGGACGGTCACTCAGCGATGAGTAGAGCCGGGCTTTTTTGGGGGGTTTCCCAAGCGTCGGGTCCGTGGGGGAGAACGCAACAACCGCATAGCGTACACTAAGGGCTGCGTCCAAACGGACGGAGCCTTTGTTTTGATCTTCGCGGCGGTGATGGGATGGCACGAGACGAGAGCGCCACGGGCAACCTGTGGCTGGCGAAAGAACTCTGGGAGCTGGGCGCGATCCAGTTTGGTGACTTCAACATCGGCCGTACGCTCCATTCGCCAATCTACCTCAACCCGCGCCTGCTCGTCAGCAGCCCGCAGGCGCTGGGCCGGGTCGCACGCGTGATGAAGGAGGAGATGGAGACGATGCTCTCCATGCGGAACCCCGGCGTCTCGCCCTTTAGCCTGATCGCCGGCGTACCGTTCGGCGGCCTCCACCTCGCCACCGCCTTCTCGCTCGCGTCTAGCGTGCCGATGATCTACCTCCACCCGCGCAAGGACGGCACCGGCGATGTGATCGAGGGCAATTACATCCCCGGGCAGACCGTGCTGATCATTGATGATCTGATCACTGGCGGTACGAGTGTCGTCGAGACCACACAATTCCTGCGCGAGTCCGGACTGATCGTGCGCGATGCGATTGTCTTGCTGGACCGGCACCAAGGGGGGAAGGAACGCTTGCGCGCGAACGGCGTTCACCTCCACGCGATGCTGGAGATGGAAACGCTGCTCAATTACCTGATGACGCACGAGAAGATCACGGAGGAGCAGTTTCGTCGCGCGATCAACTACCTCGCGGACCCGCAGGGGCACGAGGATCCGCCCCGTCCCTAAGCGCCGAGACACTTGACGCACCTTCCCCGGGACGGCTCAGATGAGCACCCGATTGCTGGCTTCATTCCCAGAGAGCGGAGAACATGTGATGGTGGACGCGCATCCCGGCGCCGTGGTGGCGGAGCGGATCGAGGCGCTGGTGGATGAGCTCGCCACGCGGCTCGCCGGTGCGCCAGAGGAAGCATTTACCCGACGACGCGCGGCCGAGGAGTGGACGGCGGCGGAGGTGGTGGGGCACCTGACCGAAATGTTCCCGTATTGGGCGCGCGCTGCGGCCCGCATTGCCGCCCAGCCGGGAAGCAGCTTTGGCCGAGAACTGGACGACCCGGACCGCGTCGGGGCGGTCGCCACCGCCAACACCGTGCCGCGCGCGGCGGCGCTCGCTCACCTGCGCCACGCTGCCCACGAGTCCGCGACCATGATCAGTGCGCTGGACGCGCAGGGGTGGGATGCGCGCGGTATGCACGCAACGCGCGGAGAGATGCCGGTCCACATGCTGATCATGTCGCTGGTGGTTGAACACGCCGAGGGACACGCGCGGCAGGCACTTGCCGCGAGCGGCGTGGACGGCTGAGCGAGGCGAGCGGCCGGCGCGTGTCCGCGCGCGCGAAAGCGTGTACGATAACGAAAAGCCAGATGAGAGTCAGATATGCACGCCAAGCAACGCCGCGTCGAGATCAAGCACCGCAAGAAAAAGGCCAAGTTCCGCGCTGAGCGCCAAGCGGAGCGCGAGACGGTCGCGGCCGCGCGCCCCGCCGCACGCCGCTAGGCGACCGCGACGGCCAGCACCGCGCCGGAGTCCTTGTCACCCGCTGACAGACGCGTGGTGTTCTACCTCTGTATGCCGCAAACGCGATTGTGCGGGACGTGCCTCCGGCGTTGACCCTATTGTGACGTCGTTGCTACATTGTGCAGAAAGGCGCAATCGCTGGCAGCGGTGCAATGCGCACGCCCGTCCTTCCTGGGGTGTGCCGTTCACCGGTCGGGCCGAGGAGAGAGCTATGCCGCTAGAGATACCGGAGGTCGTGATCGAGCGCCTCCCGGTGTATGCTCGCGCGCTGGCGGCGTTGCAGGCACGCGGGTTGGATGTGGTGAGTTCCCAGGAGCTGGGCGACCAGCTCGGCGTGACACCAGCGCAGATCCGCAAAGACCTCAGCTATTTCGGTCGCTTTGGCAAACAGGGCCGCGGCTACAACGTCAACCGCCTGATGGAGGAATTGCACCAGATCCTCGGTCTGGACCGGACCTGGAGCATGGTGCTGATCGGCGTGGGGCAGCTCGGTCGTGCGATCCTCCAATACGGTGGCTTTGGGCCACAGGGCTTTCATGTGATCGAGGCGTTCGACGCCAGCGCGGAGACCGTCGGTGAGATGATCGGCCCGCTCACCGTGCGCGATGTGTCTGAGCTAGGCGCGGTGCTGCGCCACCGCCATGTGGACATCGGGATCGTCTCTGTGCCTGGTGAGAACGCGCAGCGTGTGATTGATACGCTCGTGGCGGGCGGGATTCGCGCGATCTTGAACTACGCGCCGATTGCGCCCCAGGTTCCGAGCGGCGTGCATGTCCGCCAGATTGACCCGGTGCTCTCCCTCCAGAGCATGACCTACTATCTCAAGGGTAATACGGCCTCCGCCGCGAAATGATTGAGCGAGTTCCGAACCTGGGAAGCCGCGTACCTGGACACTGCGTACGCATGTTCTATGGTTCAATGCTTGAGGGCATATTACCTTCGGCATTGAAGCGAGAGATGGCGACGACCTATGCACAGCGACCACTTAAACGGAAGAGTCGCGGTCGGCGACGACTACGAGGCGCTCAGCGTCTCCTTTGACCAGCACCTCGCGGCGGAGAACAAGAGCGACAAAACGCGCCGGGTCTACCTCTACGTGGTCAAGACGCTTGGCGCCTACCTCCAGCGTCAGAGGATGCCACGAACGGGGGCGCACATCAAGCGCGAGCACGTTGAGGCGTGCTTGATCGCTACCCTGGAGAGTAGCAAGCCGGCGACAGCGCGGGCGGTGTACAAGGGTTGCAAACAGTTCTTTGACTGGCTTGTCGCGGAAGGCGAGATCAAGTCGTCGCCGCTCGTCAACGTGAACCCGCCCATCGTGCCAGAGGAATCTCCGGCGGTGCTGATCCTCGGTCAGCACCGCCGGCTGCCGTGCTGGATCGCTATCTGCGTGAACGGAGCCGGCACAAGCACCAAGACGTGCCGCAGCTCTGGCTCGGTCACCTGGGGCCAATGACGCATCACGGGATCGCGGACGTGGTAGAACGGCGCGCGACGCAAGCCGGCGTGGACGGGCTACATCCTCACCTATTCCGTCATACCTACACGCATCAATGGCTGGCAGCGGGCGGGCAAGAAGGTGATCTGATGCGCCTCGCCGGTTGGCGATCGCGCTCGATGTTGCAGCGGTACGGCGCGAGCGCGGCGGACGAACGCGCGCGCGACGCATACCGCCGTGGTGGGAGTGTCGGAGATCGGTTGTAGGGGAGATCGAGATGGGTGTGAACTCGCTCCACACTGGCAGCATGATCCCGACGTTCATCGCCGTGCAAGGGAAACACAGCGCATCACTCCGGTGCGGGCGGAGCGATAGCCGCGCCTCCGTCGCCGCCATCTACTGCTTTGGTCCGGGTTACGGCGAGCACACGGTCGAGTTTCGTTTGGGCTTCACGATGGGAGAGGACAGCGTCGTTGCCCTCAGCCGCAGCACACAACACCAATGGGAACGCTGGAAGAAGGAGCGTGGGCGGTGGGAAGACTTCAACGCCAAGGGCAGGCGGCGCGGGGGCACGACCTACCAGTCGTGGGATGCACCAGCCGCCACGTTTCCCGGACAGCCATTCCGCTTCCGGTGTCCGCGCTGCTCCTGGCTGAGCGCGGTCAGCCTGACGCGCGCGTGTGCCTCAGGCTGCGCACTGTGTTGTAGCGCGGCAGACAGCTACTTACCATAAGATTTACGTTGAATAACTGTCCGGCGGAGTCCCGTCCCGATGGGTACCCGGTGTTCGGCGGCCTTGCGCAGCAACGCACGCGCTTTGTTGAGGTCGCCCAGGGTCAAGCGCATCCACGTTCGACCGGTTCGATCCTGCTGAGATGGCGATGCAAGGCCGCATCGGCGCCTCCGTCGTCTACGCGCGCCACGACTCCCGCGAGCTGACCAAGGCGGCGCGGGCCGCCTTCCTAGCCCGCTTCCTCGACGAGGTTGACCCTGACCGCACGCTCCCTGAGGCAGAGCGCGCGCGGCGTGCCGAACACGCGCGCCGTGCGTACATGGCATTGCGCTCGGCGCACGCAGGGCCGACGCATCTACTTGTCAGGGATGTTCTCGTCCGCGCTATCCCCAACCGGAGGCAGGCGAGGGGTGCGATGGCGATCGCGGGCTTGATGACGCATTTCGCGGCGTTGGAGGACCCGCGCGTGGAGCGGACGAAGCTGCATCCGTTGGCGAGCATCCTGGCGATCGCGATTCTGGCGGTGATCAGTGGTGCCGAGGGCGGGAACGAGCTGGCGCTGACCGGCTGCCTCATCACGGGTGATGCGATCGGCTGTCAGCGCGCGATTGCCACACAGATCGTGGACGGCGGGGCCGATGACGTGCGGGCACGCAAGGGCAATCAGGGCACGCTCGCGGCAGATGTGGGTGAAAGTTTCGCCCGCGCCGAGGCGAGCGCCTTCGCGGACGTGGCACACACACGCGCCCGCACGGTGGACAAAGCCCACGGACGGCTGGAGATGCGTCAGCACACGGTGATTATCGATCCCGACGAACTCGCCTGGCTTCAGCGCAGCCATACCTGGCCGCACCTGGCCGCCATCCGCCGGGTCGAGTCGGAGCGGCGTCTGAGCAGCACACGGGAGCAGGAGACGCGCTCCTATCTGCTCAGCCGACCGCTCGCTGCGGCGGCCTTCGGGGCGGCGGTGCGCGCGCACTAGGGCATTGAGCATCGCGTGCATTGGGTGCTCAATGTGGCCTTAGACCAGAACCGCATCCGCCAGGGCGACGCGGCCGAGAACTTCGTCCTCCTGCGCCGCATCGCCCTCAACCTCCTCACCCACGCGTCGACCCGCCGCTGGTCCTCGATCAAAGGGCGGCACCTCCGGGCCGCCTGGGATCATGACTATCTCCTGGACGCCCTTCTGGGAATAGATTTGTAGATGCGTTTGCCCTGCGTGCTCCAGGGCGCTGAGCATCCGCTCGAACATATCGGCATACAATGCCGGATGTGCATCGAGAAACACGCCATCGTGACAGCGGCTCAATGCCTCACGGAGCGGCATACCGCGCTGAACACCGACCCGTTCCGCCTCTGGCGAGCACTCGACCACCACCGTACGCTCGTGCGGGGTGCCGCCAAGGATCACCGGGCACCGGCGCAACTCCGGCCGTGCGGACAGCTCGGCGGCAAGAGCGAACCGCGGGATGAGTACACAGGCAATCCGCATCACCAATTCTCTTCGAGAAGATCAGCTTTGAATAGAACATTCGTTCTCTAAGACCGTCAATCGAAAATTGGCACTGCCGAGCATTTTGCGCCCAGATCGGAACCGCCCAGGCTGTATTCGAGTTATATTCCAGTGGTTTCGCGGCCCGGCGTATCCAGCGCCGCGAGCACGGCGGCGCGGTTGCCCGCGAGCATAGCGTACACGGAGAGGCGCAGACCGGGAAACTCGGTGCTCTCAATGATGCCATCGGTATCCGGCGCGACGCGCGCGTACGCTCCGCTCTCAAGGCGGAACCAGTCAATCGCCTGATCTATGACACGCCAGACAACATATTCCGGCACGCCTGCCTGCTCATAGACGCGCAGCTTGTCATGCAGGTCATAGGAGGCGCTGCTGACCGCGATTTCGAGCACGAGTTGCGGTATGCCCCAGACGTAGCCATCGTCTCGCACCTGCGCGCCGCCCGAGGCCCCTTGTTCCCGAAAGAGCATCACGTCAGGCTGCACTTCACTCGTATCAGAAAGCATCAACGTCGCGTTGTTGAGCACGCACAGGTCAGGAACACGGGCCGCGTACACCCCCAGCCACATGCCGGCAATGTTGTCGGGTTCGCCGTGTTGCGCACTGACCGGTGAACTCACGTAGACCACCCCATTGAGCAACTCGGCTCTCTTGAGATCGGGTCGGGCGCAATAGCGCCGGTGGAACTCCGTCCGCGTCAGGCGATCGCCAGATTCAAGCGAGAAGGAAGGCGCCGCCGTGTTCGCCATCGTCGTCACTCCAACGTGATTCCTGCTTATTCCGTGCCGGCGTCGGTCCTACCTGCGCCTGGTTGATCCAGGGCGGCGAGCACGGCGCGGTCGTCACCGTCCAGCAGCGCCTGGACCGCGAGCTGGAGACCAGGGAACACCTCGCTTGTGATGATGCCATCGGCGTCCGCCGCCAGCTCCACGTATATCCCCTCGCGCAACCGAAACCAGCGGAAACGCTGCTCGTACACGGCCCAGACAAGGTACTCGAGCACGTCCGCCCGCTCGTACGCGCGCAGCTTGCCGTGTAGGTCAATCGCGGCGCTGCTGGCCGCGATCTCCGCGACCAACTCCGGCGCACCCTCGACATACTGCTTCGCGGTAATCCTCGCGCTCCACGGCGACGTGACGCGAAGCAGGGTAGCGTCTGGCTGGACCTCCGAGTCCGGTGCCAACAGAACCGTGCCGTTATCCAGCAGCGCCAATCCTGGATGCCGAGCCTTATAGGAAAACAGCCACCCGATCAAGCTGGCATGCGGCTCCGCGTGCGCCGCGCTCACCGGTGAACTCACGTAGACCACCCCGTTGATCAATTCGGCCTTCTTGATCTCCGGCCACACACAAGAGCGCCGGTGGAACTCCTCGCGGCTGAGATGGTCCCCGGACTCAAGCGGCATGCGCATGGCGGCTGGTGTCGTCATCGTCTGCTCTCCCTCCAGCACGAAGCCACCTTCATTCTACCGTCCCAGGAATGCTGCCTGGCACATGCTTGAAAACAACGCGAGGGCTGCCGAGGTGTGATCTCGGCAGCCCTCGCGCGAAACTGGCGCGTGTCAGACCGGCGCGGCCTCCCGCTCCTGGACGCCACTCTGGAACACGAGTTGATCGCCTGTCGCGTCCACCGTCACAATGTCGCCCTCTTTGAATTCGCCCTGGAGCATTTTGAGCGCGAGCGGGTCCAGCACACGGCGCTGGATCGTGCGCTTGAGCGGCCGCGCGCCGTAGACCGGGTCGTAGCCCTCCTCGATCAAGAGCGCCGTCGCCGGGTCGGTGAAGGCAAGCGTGATCTTGCGATCCGCGAGGCGCTTCTCCAGCGTCTTGAGTTGGAGGTTGACGATCCGCGCGAGATGCTGCTTGGCGAGCGCGTGGAAGACGATGATCTCGTCCACGCGATTGATGAACTCCGGCGGGAAGTGCTGACGCAGCGCCTCCAGCACCAACTCCTTCGCCTTCGCCTCGTCGCTGCCGGCATACTGCTGCACATACTGACTGCCGATGTTGCTCGTCATGATCACGACCGTGTTCTTGAAGTCCACCACGCGCCCCTGCGCGTCGGTCAGGCGGCCATCGTCGAGTACCTGCAAGAGCGTCTTGAAGACGTCTGGGTGCGCCTTCTCGATCTCGTCAAAGAGCACGACGGCGTAGGGGCGGCGGCGCACCGCCTCCGTGAGCTGGCCGCCCTCGTCGTAGCCGACGTAGCCGGGAGGGGCACCAACCAGGCGCGAGACAGTGTGCCGCTCCTGATACTCGGACATGTCGAGGCGCACCATCGCCTGCTC
>Ga0136611_10002258_pt1 | contig 13391 bp, 11 predicted proteins | sample AntDrymUQ2232306_2_FD_106645 | JGI IMG/M metagenome (GOLD analysis project Ga0136611, IMG submission 106645) | Polar desert sand microbial communities from Dry Valleys, Antarctica - metaG UQ223 (23.06) | ecosystem: Environmental > Terrestrial > Soil > Desert | place: Antarctica: Dry Valley... | reverse complement strand
CGTGGACACTGTGGCGCCGAAGGACCACCGGCGTGAGAATCTACCCAGCATGTCCTCGCCGCGGAGTATACCCGCGAAAGCAGTGCTCGCTTGGCCGCGATACATTGCAGCACGCAGAGAACGCTAGCGCGTTGGACGTTGCCGTCGCGGCTCCTCGATACGCATGCAAGTTAGAAAAGTGGCCCGCCCCCGAAATAGCTCCAGAATCGCATCAGAAACCGCGTGTCGCCAGCCAGATCTAGGTTTGTCAGAACGCAAAGCATCGCGGCGCACAGAACACTTACGCACACCGTGACGACTGCGCCTAAGCGAAATGGAGAAACGCGAACGTAGGGAATGGGGAGGAGCCTCGACACGTGTGCAGCCGCTAGACCAAGAGCCTCGCATGCCATTCCGGCGCCCAGATACACCAGCGGAAACGCGCTCATGGCTGTCCACGGCGCGCTGTAGAGAAGAGTTGAGGCCAAGGTCACGGCGCTGGCCACGAGCGCAACAAGTCGCGTGCGCCAGTTCGCAAGTAGCATTCCCGCGATGCCCGTGATGAACACGAGTGGGTGGTAGACCTGCATCGTTTCGAGGGAAACGTGCACCACTGGGAGAAGGGGAACAAGGTCCAGAGGACCCCGCGCGGCGCGTAGCCGGTCAAGCGCAAGCTGACTGGGCCGCGAGACCACCTCGCCGCCCAGGAGCATACTGCCATAGCCGCTGATATCGAGTATCCCTCGGAATATGGCTGACGCCACCAGGTACAGCACTACCGCACCGGCCCATATGCCCGCCCGCGAGGTAGGCGCAAATCGCGTCTGAAAGGCAAGTAACACGGCCAGCACTGGAACCAGAATCCATTGGTACTGGTAGCTCACGCTAAGGAGGAAGAGAAGTGCGCCAAGCCCAAGTGTCAGCTTCCCTCGATTGCGCTCGTCTTCCACCAGGGCGATGCCCGCCCAGAGTCCAAGAGGCATCGTCGAAAAATTGGCAGCGTGTAGATCGTGCCGCCACATATTTGACGACAGAATCGGTGACGATACGCAAAGCAGCGTTCCAAGCGCCGCCGCGACGGAAGACGTGCCCAGGCGCCGCATGAGGTGAAACGCCGCTACACCACCGAGGAACCAGATCACCACATCGACGGCGGCAAATGACCAGAACGCGCTGCCGGTCCACGCGGTGAGCATGGACGCCAAATACAGATTGATAAACGTCCGGGTGTGGACCAAACTCAAGCCAAGTGCCGGCGGCCCATCGCCCAGGAACGAAGGCAGATGAATCAGGTAGTACTCCGACTCCCATGAGACCGGCCACCCCTCCAGGAGATTGGCGCCTGGCGGGTTGTAGGTGTGGTACCACGGGCCGGTGAGGATGCGCAATAAGGCCAGCACACACACGAGACCGAAGAGTGCAGCGTGTAGGGTGAACGTGCAGGTGACCTGGGACGGCGGCGCAGAAGGCTCTCTCATAGGGGGCCGAGCAGCATGACGTACACCCCAGGCTTCGGGCTTCCCAGAGCATCGTTGAAGGTGCCCGTGTGCCACCGTTCGCCGTCGAAGTAGCTGCTTGCACCTGAGCCTGCTGTGGCGCCCCCTGTCCAGCGCTGTGCTGTGAGACGAAGCGCCGGATCAGAGATTGATGTCCGCAACTCAATCACAAACATGCGCTGCCCGCGTGCCACATCGGCCGGCAGCTCGATAATCGCATGTCCGCTTACCTCACGCCTCATTGGACCAAGGTCGCGCTCGTTCACCCGTGCCAGGATCGCGGCTGGGCCTATGTACTCGCGGTCGCCGATAAACGTTATTGACGCACCTTTTTCCGGCCAGGGGGCGTCAAGCTCAACCCGATGACGCAGGACCCACTCGCCCGACGGCCAGCCGGTGGACCAATTGAATGGATTATCCGGGAGCACGCGGACCTTGAGAGGTGGCGTGGGGTAATCCAGATGAGTAGGAAAAAATGCCAGCACCACCACAATGGACGCAGCACGTGCAGACGCACCCCACCCCGCGCGACGCTGCACGGTCCAACATACGGTTACCGTGACCATCGCAAACCCAAGTAGGTTCAGCACCAAGCGACCCGGTGAGCGAAGTAGCGCGGCGGCAATTATGATTGCGCCAACACCTACGATCCGAAGCAACGTGCCTCGCCCGGCGTCAGCCTCCCCCGGCCGCTTCGGTCCAAGCACCGGACGGGCAAGCATGATGGCAACGGCCAGGGCCTCCGACACTATCCATGACAGAACCGCCCACTTCACCCCGGCTGCTAGTGCCAGATGGGGCTCAGCCGACGAAGGGAGCGCGAGGTGTAGCTGCGCCACCACGAGCCCCACGATGCCGTGCGGTAGGGCGCCGGCAACGGCAGATCGCACTTCCGCACGGCCGGGTAATGAAAACGCGCCGATCACCCGACCAGCTTGCTATATGCAAAGGCCCGGATTCGCAATGTCCCACCGTGCTCGATGTCCGTGCGCGTCTCACCGAGTCGAATCGTTCCAAGCTGCCCGGGATCGGGACCCGACCATAGCTCCACTCCATCCCGCATGAGCGTGGCCCGTCCGGGAGCACGTGAGAGTTGCCAGGAGTAAGACTCGCCGTTCTGCATCGGCGCAGAACGGCTCGTGCCAGTTGGCGTCCCCCGCCCATCCGGCGCTGTGAGGTGGACTCCCCAGGACGTGAGCTGCACCAAGACGCGTTCGGTTTCAATCAAGATGAAGTAGGCATTCTCACGAGAAACTGCGGCCGTAAGGGTTACTTCCTCACGGGCACTGATGGCGTCCGGGAGAGTCAGCACGCGCGGCAGATTGATGCGGTGCATCGGGACCACGGGCCGCCGGACGGTTAGGAATCCCGTTGATCCCGAGGGCGCCTTGAGAACCAGCTGCCCGTCATCCAGCTCAAGGCGGGACGCTCCTTGAAGCGCTACGTCGAACGTGGCCCCGTACGAAGAGGCCCCGTCAAGACGTACCACGACGCTTGCCCCTCGATTGGCGGCTCGCGCAGCGTGGACAAGCACGGTGGGTGACACCGAGATGGCCGCGAGTATGGCGAGTGCCAGTGTAGGGATCTTTCGGATGATGCCCCACAGAAGCGCAATAGCGAGCGCGGCGGCAGCGAACAAGACGCTGGCACGCAGCTCCTCGTATGGACCATCAATTGCCCGCGAGTACGTGAGGAGAACTATTACAAGGCCGACACTACTCACGCCGCCCGCAACCAGCACCCCACGTAACAGATGCAGTGGCTCAACCAGCGGCCGCGCGGTCATGTCCGCGCCACGTGGCAATAAAGACATACTGATACGAAAGTAGGGACGGCCACAAACGCGTGACCGCTGCGCTCAGCGCGTGAATCCAGTAGAGAGAACGGTCGCTAGCAAAGGCAGGGTTCACGACTGGTAACGGTATGGGTGTGGCAAGCTCTCGCTGCGAGACGACACCGGCTTCATCCAGCAGCGCACGCGCACTGCGCCGGGTGAAGAAGCGCATGTGCGTCCGGTCCAGGATTCCTCGTTCGGTGTAGTCCCACCGGCCCATCGCCAGCTGCATGCGCACGTAGACGTGCGCCACATTCGGCACGGAAATGATCACCGTTCCTCCAGGAGCCAGGTAGCGCGCCATCAGTCTCTGCAGCAGTTGACCGGGGTCTTGGAAATGCTCCAGCACGTCCGCGCACACCAGGACGTCTGCAGATTGAAGGAGCGCCGGCAGCGTTCCCTCGCGCATGTTTGCTGCCACGGCCAGCGTGCCGTGCTGGCGCGCCACCGCAAGACCCACCTCGTCCGAATCGAAACCGACGACGGAAAGCGGCTCGATGCCGATAAGCTCGGCAATCGGTCCCGATCCGCACCCCGCATCAACAACGAGGAGACGAGCCATGCCGGCGGCGTGGCGGCGGCGCGCCAGCCCCCGCAGCTCACCTGCAATCAGAGAGTGGCTGGAGAATGGGTCACGTTTGGCGGGATAGCGCGTACGTCCAGACATGCGAGAACAAGCCACCGCAGTAGCTGCGGGCACGGGGTGCTGTACAGTATCAGGCCGGTGGCCTTGACGGAACAGGCGGATCTGGCGAATGGCGTGGATCCCTCCACCAGCATTAAGGTGGGGGAGCGGGTAGTGGTGGTCATGCCAGCGTACAACGCGGAGCGCACGCTCCAGCGGACGTACGATGATCTGCCGCACGGTCGCATCGCGAACATCATCCTGGTGGACGATGGGAGCCGTGACGCGACGGTGGATCTCGCCCGCAAGCTTGGCCTCACGGTCTTTATTCACCGCCGCAACTACGGCTACGGCGCCAATCAGAAGACGTGCTATACGGAAGCGCTGAAGAGCGGCGCGACGGTAGTGGCCATGGTCCATCCGGACTACCAGTACGACCCAACGCTGCTTCCTGAATTGCTCGGGCCGGTTGAGCGCGGCGAAGCAGACGTGGTCTTTGGCTCACGCTTGAAAGGGGCCTCCGCGATCCGCCAAGGGATGCCCTGGTGGAAATATGTCAGCAATCGCGCGCTCACTTGGCTGGAGAACCGCGTGTTCGGTCTGAGCCTTTCGGAATTCCACACGGGCTACCGCGTGTACGCGCGCCACGCGCTCGAGCATGTGAACTTCCTGGCCAACGCCGACGGCTTCATCTTCGACCAGGACATCGTGGCGCAGTTTGTGGAGTGCCGGCTCCGCATCCGCGAGGTGGCGGTGCCCGTTCGATACTTCCCGGAGGCATCCTCGGCGAGCTTTGCGGCCAGCGTCCGATACGGCCTTGGCATCCTGGCCCTTCTCGCGCGCTTTGTGCTTCATCGCTTGGGAATCGCGCGCTCCATGCAATTCACATGCCTCGCCACACGCTACCAATCCGTCAGTTAGCCCCGTCCACCTGCAGTCACCAAAGTCATGAGCTCACAGCTAGTCCTGCCTGCACGGCAAAACATCCAGCGCGTGGACCATTCCGATCCTTTGGATTGGTACTACTCGCCGCTCACCGGGTGGCTGTTCAAGCAGCGTCTCCGGATGGGGCTCGACCTTCTCGGACCGGGCCCATTCGGCAGCATACTGGAGGCAGGCTACGGCAGCGGGATCCTTCTGCCGAGCCTCGCCTCGCGCACCACCAGCCTGCACGCGCTGGATCTCCACCGCCGCACAGACCTTGTTCAACCCATGCTTGTCGCCGAGCGCGTACACGCGTCACTTTCCGTTGGTACTGTCACACAGCTAGGTCTCGAGGACGCCAGCTTTGATGCGCTGGTGTGTATCAGCACCCTGGAGCACCTCCACGATGAGGAGCTGACGGCAGCCGTTCAGGAGCTCCGTCGGGTGCTTCGCCGCGGCGGCGTGGCTATCGTGGGAGTGCCTGCATCCGGCTGGGTCATGGACCTCCTGTTCCGCGCCATTGGATTCGCGGAGATTGGCGATCATCATGTCTCAACCCGAGGGGACATCGCCGGTGCGCTGCGCCGGACATTCACCGTTGACGGAGAGCGGCATCTGCCTGGCTTCGGCCGGCGCAGTGCCGCGTTGTATTCAGTTTTCCGCTGCCGCGCAGAGTAAGTGGCGGCTCCCCTGACGGCACTCTTAGCGACCCTCGCGATCCAGCTTTGGCAGATCGGTACATACGACGCCTGGGTCGACGGAGCATGGCAGCCGTATGCTCGCCTGCTCGCGCTGCACGCGGCGCTCACATGGGGAACCGTGCTGGTTCTGCGCCTGCAGGCGCGCAACCGCGGATTGCCGGCGCTCGCCCTGCCATGGGTGGTTGGTCTCGCTATAGGCGTACCGGGTGCGGTTGTTCATACTCTTCGCCTAAACCACCCTGTTGCACGCGCAGGCGTGCTTACTGTGGAGGACTCCTTTACGCAGCGCCCCGGAGCGCCGCCGGCGCTCGGACCCAAATGGATCGTGGAGGTTCAGCCGGAAGCCTTAATCACCGTTGATGAGGGCGAGCTCAACCTGCGCACGCCGGCCGGCAGGGTAGGCTTCGTGGACCTTCGGCTTCCAGAGCGATTAACCGCGAGCGCGTGGACGCCCTGGCAACCTTCGGGCCTCATTGGGCCGTATGACGAGGTGCTGGCCTGGGAGGCAGCGATCAACGTGGAGCAAGCCTTTTCTATCATCCTCGATACGCGAACCATCCTGCTGCAAGCCACGCGCTATGGGTACAGCATCGTGTATCGCGAGCCGGACGGTGGGACGAAGGAAGCGCAGGTCTCCCTGGCAGCCGCTGGAAGCGGCGGGAGCGGTGTCCCGAAACACTACCGCCTTGAGCGGCGCGAGGGGTTAATCCGGTTGCGCATCGGGGATGAGACGGTGTGGTATGCCCAGGATGGTGGCGCCTGGGCGTTCGTGCGGTTTGGACAGACCCGGCCGGACAGCCATCACGCCGGATCGCTCACGCTCACGAGCGCACGCTACGACCGGCACTTCCCCGTACGCTAAGCAACGCGGGGCAGCGCAGGCCAGGGTTCAGAGCTGGGATAACCAGTGGAACTGCTCGTCGAACCAAGAGTTGCCCATCAAGCCCGCGTTGGCAGGGATTGAAGTAGCTATCACGAGACAGAGCACGACGACCGCGCCCGCGACCATTGGCATAAACCGACCGAACGGCCACAGAGAGCCGGCCGTGCAGGCGACGAGCCGGTAGACGATAAGCAGACCACCGGCAGCCAGAATGTACACGCCGGGGAAGGCCAGGTACATCAGCCGGGGATGGTTGGAGGCGCTCAACGCATTCATGCCAAACGTCACCAACCCACTGCTGACCGCCGCGGCAGCACACCACTCGACCCACCGCCGGGGAATCCCGAACGCGCCCAGCGCAGCGAGCGCCCAGATGCCCGCCGGAAACGCCGCGAACACATTGGCGCCGAACTGCCAGGCGGCCTCGGGCGACGGCGTGAACAATACTTTGAAAACTCCGAGCGCGCCACCGGCGTCCAGGAGGTACTCGGGGAGGTGCGCGACGGTGTAGAGCCGATCAAGAGGTCCTTGCATCGCCGAAGGCGCCAGCCACGACACCGAGGCCAGCGACCCCAGAGAAGCGAGCGCCACGATGGCGATGACTCGGTTCACCCACTGGCCCGCGCGATGGATAAGGGCGCATAGGACCGCAAGCGCCAAGACCGGCGCAAGCACGTGTGCGACTTCGGAGACCGTCACGTACACTGCGTCGCCGCGAGCGGCGAGGTCCAGAAGCCGTCCCCAGATCACAACGACGACGGCGAGACCGCTCACCCAAGTCAGGATCCGGCGAAGCTCTGCGCGCCCGACGTAATACATCCCGACAAATAGCAGGAACACCGGCGTCAGGCTGTTGACGAGCGCAAGGGTGCCGGCCACGCTGCCGGCGATGAGATCCTCCCGTAGGCCGCTGCCCGGCAGGAGCGCGCGGAGGCGCCACATAAGCCAGAACACCACGGCGACCGCGCCGTAACCGGCCACGTTGGCGACCGCCGCCCCCGCCGTGAACGTGAACCCAATTCCTGTGGCCGTCAAAGCACCGGCGAGCAGGCCACCCCAAACCGAGCGGCAAGCGACTCTGCCAAGGTCGTACAACGCCAGTGTCGCGCCAAGCCAGGCCAGGAGATTCACGGCGACGAACGCCGGATAGGTCGTGCCGAACGGAGCAGTCACACGCGCGACAAGTCCAACAAGGAACACGTACGCCCCACGGCCGGAACGGATCCACCCGCTGTAGAGATCAGGACTCAATCGCCCGGTGAGAATGCCGGCGCCGCCGATGAAGAATTGAGAGTCCTCCTGGACGGGCTGCCCGTCAATGAAAAAGACGTGTCCGTCCGCGGACGCGTTGTCCCGTTCGTCAACGGGCCGGCTGGTGCGCCAGGCTCCACTATTCTCGCCCAAGTGCGAAGCGCCTTCCAGAGCGACAAGCGCAGCGAGGCAAAGCGCGGCCACGACGTGCACAGCCGGATGAGGAGGCGCCGGCAGCTCATCCGGCCGCGCGGCCGCTTCGACAGTGCCTGGCCGAGCGGTAACGGCCGCGAGCCAGATGACGTGCATCACGCCGGCCAACGTGGCCAGCAAGTACCCGACCAACACCGGAAAGAACAAGAGACCCACCCACACTCCGGGGCCGCGGCTCACGACCGCTTCCGCTTCTGGACTGACTGCCAAAACCGAGGCGAGCAAAATCGCCCCCACAGCGATCGCGGCGGGCAGCCGGAACGGCGGGCGGGAGGCGGCCCGCCCGTATGCGCCGCGCGCCACGCGCGTGTGTCCGGGGAGAGCAGAAGAGGCCATCAGTAGTACAGAGCGACGAAACGCCGCGTCTCCGGGTCCACAAGCCTCAACTCGATGAAGAGCCGTGCGCGAAGCGTCTGACCCGCCGGAGCTTGCCACTGATCCAGCTCCGGAAAGATGGCAGCGGGGTCGTCGGTCCACCGGCTGCCATCGAAGTACGCGCTCGCAGCGTGGGACGGCGTGGCGCGCAGACTGTACCCCCCGAACACCGCAATCGTTCCCGATCCCAAAGCCCGATCCGTAGGCGGCGCAACCTCTACGACGAGGGGCGTCGCTTCCTCCAGCGCTGTCCGATCGATCCGCAATCGGTGCCAGTCGTCGCGCTCTGTCTCAGAACGCCCGATACCCGCCGCGCGAGTCTGAGCTGACAGATAGCTGGTCTCACGGCCACGCACCCGCACCACAAGCAAGGGATCCGCAAGATCAAGCTGGTGCGCCACTCGGATATAGAGATACGCCTCCAGCCGAGTTTCTTGCGCCCAAAGCCGCCGCCACTCAGCGCTTTGGGTGGGCACCACAATTGTGTGGCGAACGGCGTCGCCCTGTCCCTGAAAGCGACGCTCGAGTTGGGGCGGCTGAATCGCGGGTGCCGGCGGCAGGCCCATGAGATGAGTCGCCAAGAGAGCGCAGCACACAGCGCCGCCGGCGGCACCCGCGCCAGCTCCGGCTAGGCGCGCCGCCGCAAGAGTTGCTGGCCAAAGGAGTGCAACTGTGAAAAAGCTGGTGAGCCAAAGCACGGGCCGGTTTCCATGTGCGACCGCGACCGTCGCCAGCCCAAGGAGTGGCCAGCCGATGATCCACGCGCGCAGTAAACGATCCATGAACGCCACGCCTAAAACGCGCCGCGGGGCCGGCGTGCCCCGCTACACTTGACCTGCGCCGGCCGTTGGTGTCCTACCTGATGCCTGAGCTCTCACTTGCGCTCCTGGCCATTCTCCCTCTGACGGCAGTGGAGCTGGCAAAGGCGGCGCGCTGGCGCGTTCTTTTCGGACGGCACCGGCCAAGCTACGCCGTATGCCTGAGGGCACTGGTCCTTGGCCAAATCACCAATGCGCTGGCGCCGCTACGCGCGGGCGAGGCAATACGGCTCGGAGCACTCACCGCTCAAGGGGCGTCGCTCGTTCCCGGCGCCGGCGCACTTGCGGGAGAGAAGGCGATCGACGCCCTGTGTCTGGGCGCCATCGCCTTCGCCGTGGCCGGCACGTCCATTCTCTCGGGATCAAGCGCTGGGCTTCTGGCCGGGCTTCTGGTCGTCCTCACCGGCGTAGCGCTTGCCCTTCGTGGAAAGGGACTCCGGCACATGCTGGAAACCAACGTGGTCACCCGCAGGCTTCGGTTGGCGGCGCTGGTAGACGTGGCAGAGACGCTGCGTGATGCGCGCACGTTGGCCACGGTGCTAATAATGACCCTGGTGGTGTGGGTGGCCGGCCTGGCGGCGAATGCAACCGTGCTGGCCGCCAACGGCGTTTCCGCGGATCTCTCACTCGCGGCGCGCGTGATCGTAGCCGGCTACCTCGTCAATCTGCTGCCATCGCCGCCCGCTCAGATCGGCACCTTCGAGGCAGGCGTCACTGTAGCGCTCACCTCTGCGGGCGTTCCGCTGCCGGCGGCACTGGCCGCGGCCATCAGCCTGCACGTCTGCTCTCTTGCAAAGCTGGCGCTCCTGTTCGGTATCAGTACGCTGATCACACTCTCCCAAGCCAGATGGCTACGTCGCATCGCGTGACGGAGCCGCCTCTTGGTCACGCCAGGGGCGTGCGAAATGCGCTCGCCGCAAAAAGGACTGGGTCCTTGCGCGCTCTCAGCCGAATCCCGTCTCGGCTCCTCCTGGCACTTGGGATGGCGCTGCTGACGGCACAGGCTACCGCGGTAATCGCCCCCGAGGTTGGGTGGCCGGAGGCGGCCCGCACCGGTGTCCGTGCCCTGGCCGCCGTGCTGCTCGTCATGAGCGTCTCGGACCTGTTGCGCCTGCTCGCGTTCCCGCCACATGATGCTGGTCGGACGAGCCTCGTGACGGGATTGACCGCCACCCACGTTGCGATTGCAGGCGCCGTGCTCATTGCCGCCGCGCTGCTTCGGACGCCGCACCGGGCAGTCGCCAACCTCACCGGCTACGCCCTGGTGGCGGTGCCTCTTCTTTGGCTGGCGCAGCGTCGAGCAGGAATGGTTGCCGCGCGGACGGCGGCGATCGCGCTTGCCCTCTTTGCATTCTTCCCCACGCACCTCGATGTATCGGACCGGGAAAGGCTGACCTACGCCCAATCGGGATCGGGCTTCCGATGGTCTACCGGCTGGCCCACCTCGGCATGGGTTCTTCGACACGAGATTCAGCTTTCCAGGCCGCTCACGGGCAACTGGAGCATTGTCATTCAGCTCGCGGCGCCAAATCCGCGCCCGCCACGAATTCTTGCGCGCCTTAACGGCCAGGATGCAGGCGCCTTCGTATCGAGTTCCAATGATGAGATTGCTCTTCATCTGCCACCCGCCCTAATCGCCGGGCAGATGCGCTTGACGTTCGAATTTCGACCCGAATCGAGCACCACCGATCTCCGCCTTTCGGCTCATCGCTGGGTGGCTGGCGCGAGCCTTGGCAGTGCCGCCAGCAGCTTCTTCGACGGCCAGGGGTGGCATACCGGGACATTTGACGACGCTGCGGGACGGACGGTGCCCGGTGTCTACTCGCTCGAGCTGCGGCCGGACTAGGAGATCCGTGGGTAACCAATTTCGCAGCGCACGGACTAGGGAGGTGATCCTTGACGGGCTCCTCACGCTGCTGGTGCTGGCGCTCGCGGCAGCGCGGCTCTCCGGCGCCAACTGGTACGCAACCCATAAGCCAATCGGCATGCGGCTCCTGGAGGGTTGGCCGGCCTCATGGGAGTCAATCTACTTCCTCGCCCATCTGCCGACCTTCCTGGGGGATGAACCGTCACGCCTGGGGATCGCTCCCGTTGACTACCGCACCTACGTCAATTTGTATCTGTTTACCCAGGTGTACGGGTGGATCGGCAGCGCCTATTGGTCCCTGGCGGCCATCGATGTCTTCTTCTGGTCGGCCGGCGCAGTATGCACGCGGCATCTGGCCCGTCGGCTCGGTGCGTCCGACTCGGCGGCTCTAATTGGAGCGACGCTTGTCGCCGGATCTCCGGTGCTTATTTCATTCATGTGGCACCAGGATCTGCACCTCGCCAACATGGCGAGCCTCCCAATTGGCCTCTGGGCCGCCGCGGCGCTGGTGCAGGAACATCGCTCGCGCTTGCGATTGGCGGCCAGCCTCGCTTTCCTCTTGCTCTATCTCAGCACGACCTATCAGTATCAGTGGATCGTCGCCCCGGCGGCACTGCTCCTCGCGGCCTTTCACCCCCGTCTCGGGCTGCGCCGTGGACTTATCGTTATGGTGGGCGCTGTTGCGCTGTTCCTGATTTTCACCGTGGTTATCCAGGCGCTGCTGAGTATCGCTGGATTAGGCCCTCAAGGGAACCGCCTCGGGGCGGTCAACGAGCCGGGAGCCCTCGTTTCCAGCCGCATCGTTGACGCCGGGGCGTTCGGGTCTGTGCTAGCGATACTGCCCGGCCCACGTCACCTGACCGCCACCGCCGAGGCGTACCATCCGATTGTCTTCTGCGCGGGATTGGTCGGTTTGGCTCTCTTGGGCAAGCGCGCCCTAGCGCTGGCCGCTCTTGCCCTCGTTGCGCCGCTTGGGTTCATGACGCTCTACCCAACTCCTTGGGTGGCGATGAGTGGCTATCCGCTCGTGTACATTGGCGCGGGTGTCGGATGTGCCAGGGTGAGCACGATCGCCGCGGCCCTCATCCACCGCGTTGCGCCACGTCAACGCTTCACGACCGCGATGAGCCTTGTGGCGACTTTCCTCCTTGCCACATGGCTATTCTCCCTGACAAACCTGGATCTCACCGGCGACCCCAGTTTCCTCCTCAACTGGTGGGGCCTCTACGCCCATGGCCAGATCCACTGAGACCATCTGAAGAAGAGCGCCTCAGCTACGGCAGGCGCAGAGCCACCCCGCGGCGCTCGGCGGTATGACGATACACGTCCAGGTGCAGGCTAGTGGACCGGCGCCAGCCATGCCAGCGCTCGATCCACGCCCGCGACTCTTGCCCCACCCGGCGACGCGTCGCCGCGTCACCAAGCTCCACCAATCGGGCATAGATCTCCACTTCGGTGCGGGCGCTGCGGATGGGCGGCATTTCAGGCAGGCACCACTCATGAACCGGGGGGTTGAAGTACATCACGACGGGCCGGCTGCAGGCCATTGCTTCGGCGGTTACGGCGCCAAACGAGCCGACCCGGTCGTGGAACTGGTCCACCACCACATCCGCCGCCCGGTAATAGTCGAGCATGCGCAGCTTCGGCATCGGCGCGCGCCAGGCAACGCGGTCCGCGACGCCCGCATCGGACAGCAGCGCTCGGGCGGCCCTGGCGTCCCGGCCCCAATCGCTCAACACGAACCCGGCGCGTGGCGCTCCCAATGGCTCCGCCTCCTGGACGTATCGGATGAAGGCGCGCAGCGCCCGGTCGGTCCGCTTACTGTCGAATGCGTCGCTCCACTCGTGCCTCGTCGGGCAGAAGAGCAGCAGCTCGCAGCCAAGCTCTCGTCGTAAAGGCTCTCCCACGGCGCTAGGACCTTCCACGTACTTGTCTTCATCAAGCGGATGCGGGATGAAGCCGTACCGATCTAGTCCCAGGCGCTTCGCTTCGCTCACGGTATCGGCGTTGGTGATAACGGTCCAGTCGGCAATCTTGTGCCCCAGCGCGAGCAGCCGCCCCCGCGTCGTCTGCTCAAACGGAAGACCCCGCAGCGTGCCGTGCTCAAAGGCAACGAGCAACAGCTCGGGCGGCAGGAAGGTTCCCTTCGCCACTTCTAGGCCGTACAGCTGCACGACTTCGTACGGCGCGCACGTCCGGCGAAACGATTCCCAATGCGGGAACCCGCGCAATTGGCGCAGCGTCAAACGTTCCTTGCTTGCGCTGAGGCGGGACTGTTCGTTGATCTCGCGCAGGCGCTCACGCCGGCTTCGCAGGCGAGCATCAACGAGGAGTGAGCGCCCCTCCTTTGCAATGGAAACCCATTCGACCCCCTGCTGAAATAGAGAGAGCGCCAAAAGCTCCAGGCGTTCGCCGCGTGCGAGTT
>Ga0136611_10002257_pt1 | contig 13393 bp, 10 predicted proteins | sample AntDrymUQ2232306_2_FD_106645 | JGI IMG/M metagenome (GOLD analysis project Ga0136611, IMG submission 106645) | Polar desert sand microbial communities from Dry Valleys, Antarctica - metaG UQ223 (23.06) | ecosystem: Environmental > Terrestrial > Soil > Desert | place: Antarctica: Dry Valley... | reverse complement strand
CTCCTGGCCGCCCTGCTGCTGTTGCTCGAGCCGGCGCCGCGCGATCGAGGAGCAGGAGCGGCAGCTCGAGCAACAGCAGCAGGGCGGCCAGGAGTCCTTTTCGCCCTTCCAGGGGATGCCCTTCGGCGGCCTCTTCGAGGAGATGCTGCGGGGGATGGAGACGAAGTCGTACCGGATCGACGAGCAGACGGGCGAATGGGTCGAGATGACCGAGGAGAAGCCCGAGTTTCCCGAGGCCGGTCCCGTGGACGGAGAGCGCCAGCGCACCAAGCGGAAGTCGCGCACGACGTCGAAGCGCCAGTCGTCCAGCCCCTTCGGGATGCTCGGCGGCATGGGGATGCCGAGCGACGGCAGCGGTGAGTTCGAGGTGCAGTCGCCCGACGAGCTGACGACCTTCGAGGACGTCGGCGGGATGGAGGCGCTCAAGCAGGAGGTGCGCGACACGGTGGGCCTGATGCTCGAGCACCCTGACGATGCCGAGCGCTACGGGATCGAGTGGAACGGGATCCTGCTCCATGGCCCGCCCGGGGTCGGCAAGACCTACTTCGCGGAGGCGATCGCGGGTGAGTACGAGCTGAGCTTCATCCATGTCTCCACGGGAGATCTCGTCGCCTCGCTCGTCGGCGGCTCGGCGCGCAACATCGAGAAGGCTTTCGACAAGGCGCTCGAGCACCTTCCGTGCCTGCTCTTCTTCGACGAGTTCGACTCGGTCGCGCACCGGCGCGACGACACGCCCGACCAGGAGTCGCGGCGGACCGTGAACCAGCTCCTGACGTCGCTCGAGGCCCATCGCGACGAGCGCCAGCTGCTCGTCCTGGCGGCGACGAACTCGATCGAGCATCTCGACCCCGCGGTGATCAGGCCCGGCCGCTTCGACCGGCACATCCGGATCGACCTCCCCGACGCGGAGGCGCGCCGCGCGATCTTCGAAACCGAGCTGGACGACCGGCCGGCAGCGGACGACGTCGACCTGGAGCAGCTCGTCACCCGCACCGAGGGGATGACGCCCGCGGCGATCTCGAAGGTGGTCGACACGGCGGCGCTCGAGGTCTTTCGTGAGGCCACCCAGAGCGGTGAGAGCCTCGAGCTCGGGACGGCGCACCTCCTGAGCGCGATCGAGCGCTACGGAGGTCAGGATCGTCCGACGGTCGAGCACTGGACGTGGGAGTCACTCGTCCTGCCGCCGGCGATCAAGGCGCAGCTCCAGCAGATCCAGTCCGTGATCGAGGATCCGGAGTCCGCCCGCAAGTTCGGAGTAGAGCCGCCGAGCGGGTTGCTCCTCGCCGGGCCGCCGGGCACAGGTAAGACGACCGTCGCCAAGGTGCTCGCTGCGCAGGCGCGGTGCTCGTTCTATCCCGTCTCGGGAGCCGACGTGATGAGCAAGTGGGTCGGCGAGTCGGAGGGCAACATCCGCCGCCTCTTCGAGCGCGCGCGGGAGAACCGTCCCTCGATCATCTTCATCGACGAGATCGACGCGATCGCGGCGAAGCGAGGCGAGTTCCAGGTGCACGACACGCAGGTCAACCAGTTGCTCGCCGAGATCGACGGGATCTCCGGCCAGCGAGGTGTCTTCATCATCGGGGCGACGAACCGCCCGGATCAGCTCGACCCTGCGCTCCTGCGCGGCGGCAGGCTCTCGCGCACGATCGTCCTCGGGCTCCCCGACGCGGCCGGCCGGCTGGCAATCCTCCAACTGAACACGGCGCGGATGCCGACCGTGGCAGTCCGGATGGAGGAGCTGGCGGACGCGACCGACGGGCTCTCACCGGCCGACCTCAAGTCGTTGTGCCAGGAAGCGGCCCTCGCGGCGATGACCCGCGACGGCGAGACCCCCTCGGTGACGCACGAGGACTTTCTCGAGGCGCTCGAGCGGATACGCGACCCTGCTGAGGCGACCAGTTTCGTCTGATTGAGCCAGTGGAAGGTTTTCCTGCTTAAAACTGGTATAATTTCCCGACAGTGGAAGCGTCAGAGGTGCAGCGGCTCGCCGGGAACGAAGCGGTTTTCCGCGAGGTCAACGAGCGGATCGACGACGTCGCGGCGTCTCTCGGTGACGACGATCACGGCTACGAGTACGTGTGTGAGTGCTCGAATCCGGCCTGCACGGAGCGGATCGAGCTGACCCGGGCCGCATATGAGCATGTCCGCGAGGACGGCACTCGATTCGTTCTCGCTCCCGGACACGTGCCCGAGGCGATCGAGAGCGTCGTCGAGCGTGAGGACGAGCACGTGCTGATCGAGAAGACGGGCGCGGCCGCTCAGATCGTCGCGGCACTCGATCCCCGCGCCTGACGCGGCAGGGAGCGACCCGGGCGGCGCGAAGTCGCCCCAATGTGGTTACGCCGGCTCTTCCGGCGGCGTTCGAAGCCGCCTCCGCTCGACCTCTCCGCGCTGGACGGGCTCGAAGAGCTGATCGCACGCGTGATCGCGCTCCTGCCCGAGGTCGGAACGCCGCGGCCCGAGGAGCTGCCGGAATCCACGCCCGCCCCCTCGGAGGAGGTGGTGGCGGGGGTCGTGGAGGAGCCCGCGCACGACGCACATCTCCTCTTCCTGCCGGGTTACGAGCTGGTCGAGTGCGCCGGCCCTCCGCCGCCTCAGGGCGGCCGACTGGTGCGTGACGCTTGCGGCTACCGCGTCCTCCGCCACGGCCCCTCACCGCTTCCCGGAGATCGGCGCCGCTGCGTGTTCCTCGAAAGAACCTAGACTTCGCGCCGGTGACGCGCCGGGGTCTCGTCCTCCTGATCTCCAGCTTCGTCTGGTGCGGCAGCGCCGCAGCGGGAGATCGCATCGTCCGCTACGAGGACTCCTCGGGCCGGCAGCACGTCGGCCACCTGACGGTGCCGGAGAGGCGCACCGGCCCGGTGCCGCTCGTCGTCGTGCCGGAGCGCGGGGCGGTCGGCGCCTGGGGTGACCTGCCGCAGCGCGGCTCGTTCGCGCTCCTCCGACTCCAGGGCGGGCCCGCGCGAGTCGGCCCGGACGGGATCGACGCGCTCGCGGAGGCGCCGGCCGCGGTCCGCAAGGCGGTGCCGGGCCTGCGGCTGGCTCCCGGCCGCGTCTACGTCGTGGCGAGAGCCGAGGGAGCGCGGCGCGGTCTTCGCCTGGCGGTGCGCCGGCCGCAGCTCCTCGCAGGGGTCGCCGCGCTCGACGTCTTCCAGGGTGACGGCTTCCTGCCGTCCGGCCGCCAGCTCGCTTTCTCTCAGGTTCCGATCCAGATCTGGGCCGATGCTCCGGAGGGGCGGACGCGTGCGCACGGGCTCGCGAGAGCGATCCGCGCGGCCAGGTCGGGGGGCCGGATCCTCGAGGCGCGCGGCTCGTGGCCGGCCCGGCTCGAGACCGCTCTGCTCTCGTTCGGCCTGCTTCCGCTTCCTTCGCCTTCTGTTCCACCCCCCGGCCGTCGGCTCGCGGCCCGGTCGACCTGCGAGCCGCCTGACTTTCTCTCGTACCCCTGGCCCGTGCGCCCGTTTCGAAGCCCTCACCCCGTTCGCGGCAACGTGGGCGACCCGCGCACCCAGTTCGGGCTCGCCTCGCCGGATGACGAGAATCCCTCCGGCCGGTTCGCGTTCCACAACGGCGCCGACGTCGTGGCGCCGGGAGGAACGCCGGTCTACCCGGTCGTCTCCGGGATCGCCGAGCGCTCGGGACGGTTCGGGGTCGTCGTTCGCGCTCCGGGGGGACGCAGCTTCGACTACCAGCACATCGAGCCGGCGATCGGCGCAGGACGCCCCGTGGTGGCCGGCGTGACGATCCTCGGTCGTGTGCTCCCCCGCTCGGGGCACGTGCACCTGACCGAGTTCGCGCCCGACGGGACGACGGTCAACCCACTCGTCCACCTGAGCCCGTACGCCGACTCGACCGCTCCGGTCGTCTCGTCAGCGACGCTGCCTGCGAGCGCGAGGGGGCTGATCGAGGGCACGGCTGTCGCGTACGACCTGCCAGCCCGCGCGGTCGGGGGAGCATGGAACGGACTGCCCGTCGCGCCCGCTCGCGTCACCCTCTCCCTGCGGACTCGGGGCGGACAGGAAGTGCGAAGTGCGGTGGCCGTCGACTTCACTCGCGGACTTCCGGCGAACGACGCGTTCCGCTCGACCTATGGATCCGGGACGCGGCAGAACTTCGCGGTCGTCGGCTTCCACTACTTCGCCGGCGTCGCGGGGAGCTACCGCTACCTGCTCTCGCTCGACGTCCGCAGCGTCGCGCCCGGCCGCTACACGCTCGTGGTCAGTGCGGGGGACACCTGCGGGAACGTGGGCACGCTCTCCCGGGCGATCCGGGTGCTCCAGCATCCGTCCTGGCGGCCTCCGGTCGCGCCGGTTCCCACCCCGGTGCCGATCCGGCGGCCGAAGCCGCCGGTGCTGAACTGGCCGGGGAGGGGATACACGATCGTTCTCGCCTCTGTGCCCGAGCGCGCCGGGAAGAACGCGGCGCGCGCCCTGGCCGTGCGGGCTCGCGCCAGCGGGATCGGCCAGGTGGGAGTTCTGCGCAGCTCCCGGTATCGCAGTTTGACCCCCGGCTATCGCGTCGTCTTCAGCGGTGTCTACCGATCCTCCGGCGCTGCGCTCGCCGCGACGGAGCGGCTCAGGCGACGGTTTCCCGGTGCCTATCCGAGGCTCGTCACGAAGGAGAGGGCCCGACCGCCTCGAACCCTTCGCGGGTGAGAGACGAGAGTCAGCTCGAAGAGATGCGGGCCGCGCTTCGGGGCGACCGTGAGCGAGCGGAGCAGGCTCGGCAACGGTCGGAGGAGAACGTGCGCGCCCTGATCGAGCCCCCGGTGGAAGTGCCCGAGCCGGAGCCCGAAGCGCGTCCGAAGGTTCTCCGCGGCCTGTTTCGCCGTCGCTAGACCCGGCGCTACCCTGAAGGAGTGACGGTCTTCGCCCGCCTTTTCCGCCTCGTCTGGGGTGGCGAGATCGACCGTGCGCTACGACCGGTGCTCGCCGTCGCGCTCGCCGGTTCGATCGCCGGCTCCTCGCTCTTCACCTTCATGGGCATCTGGGCGATCCGCGAGCTCGACGCGAGCGGCCGGGAGCTAGGGACGGCATTTCTGATCGGCGCCGTCCTCGCGGCCGCCGCGGGATATCTCGGGGGACATCTCTCCGACCACTACGGACGCCGCCGGTTGATCCTGTTCGGGTGGGGCGGCCAGGTCGCCTACATTCCGTTCTTCCTCCTCGTCGGCGACAACCTCCTGCTCGGGCTCGCGCTGATGACGGGCATGGGCGTCTTCGGCTCGATCGGCGGCGCGGCCGACCAGGCGATGGTTGCCGACCTCGTGCCGACGGAGAAGCACGAGGCGGCCTACGCATCCGTACGCGTTGCGCAGAACCTCGGCGTGACGATGGGGCCGCCGCTCGGTGGCCTGATGCTCTTCGCGGCCGACTGGGCCGGGATCTTCATCGGCGTCACGTTGCTGTCGGCGATCGCCGCCTCGATCGCCTTTCGCTTCCTGCCCTCGCGTGGCGCCTATACGCCCGAGCATCCACCCGAGCGGGGCTCGGCGGGCGTGATCGCGCGCGACAAGGTCTTTCTCCTCTTCCTGGCCTCGGGTGTGCTCGCCTTCATCGTCTACGTCGCGTACGAGGTCGCGCTGCCGATCTCGCTCACGGACACGCACGGGCTTTCACCAGCCGCCTGGGGATTCATCGTGATCATCAACCCGGCACTCGTCACGTTCTTCCAGCTGCGACTGACTCGCCGCGTCAGTCACATCCGGGCCGCTCCGAAGCTGGTGGTCGCGATGCTCCTCATGGGGCTGCCGTTCCTGCTCCTCTCGGTCAGCGCGGCGATTCCCCTGGTGGTGCTCGTGATCGCAGTCTTCGTGCTCGGCGAGATGCTCTGGGTGCCGACCTCGCAGTCGATTGTGGCGGCGCTCGCGCCGGCGGACGTACGCGGTGCGTACATGGGGGCGTTCAGCGGCACCGGTGCGGCCGGATTCGCGCTGGCGCCGTTTTTCGGCCTCCAGGTGCGCGACGCGGCCGGTGACGGCGCGATGTGGGGCATGTTCGCCGCGTTCTCGATCGTCGCGGCCGTGCTCGGCGCCCTGGCGTGCCGCGGGGTCGCGACTCGGCCGGAGAGCGAGGGGATCGAGGGGATCGAGGCGACTGCGGTGAGCGCTGCCTGATGGATCGCGGGGAGCGCGAGCGGATCTCCCGTCAGGGAGTGATCCTCCCCGAGACGTCGCGCGCCCAGCGCGAGCTCGCCCTGCTTCGTGAGGATCTCGCCGAGCATCCGTTCAAGGGCCGGCCGTTGCGCCGCCGCTACCGCAACTTCACGATCGACGCCGGCTCGCACGCCGCCTCGCTCGGAGGGCCGCTCCCCTACATGGCCCGGCTGCGCGAGATCGAGGCGCTCACTGTGGGACACGAGCAGGCGCTCGCCGAGCGCTACGAGGTCACCGAGCGTGCGGCGTGGTACCGCGTGGCCGAGCGGTGGAGCTTCCACGTCGTCAACGACCTGATCGAGCGCCACAATCGCTGGTATCCGCTCGAGGCTCGGCTCCCGATGGATCCACGGACGGGCGACTACGTCCTGGTCAATGGGGAGCGCTACTCCCGGCGTCCGCTGGACGTCGAGTGGGTGCTCGAGCGCTTCCCGGCCTGAAGCTCGCCGCGAGCGTCAGCGCGCAGAGCCCCGCAGCGAGCAGATAGGGCAGCGCGTCGCCGGCTCCGGCGGCGAGGGCGCCTCCGGCGGCCGGCCCGGTCATGTTCCCGAGCGCCCAGGCGGTGTTCATGATCCCGAAGCCCATCCCCTGGGCGAGTCCGGCCGCCTCGGCGCGGTCCGAGACGAGCGCCATCCCGGGCGTGTAGAAGCCGCCGAACGCGAGCGCGGCGACGAACACGAGCGCGATCACGAGCGCGGGCCGGCTCGCGAACGCGAACGCGGTCGCGACCGCGACGGAGGCGGCGAGCGCGACCCGGATCGGGAGCAGCCGGCCGCGCCGGTCGGAGAAGCGGCCGAGGAGCGGGTTGACGACCGTCTCGAGGAGGCCCGAGCCGAGGAAGACGAGACCGATCGCGATCGCGCCGTAGCCGGCCTCGTCGAGGCTGAGCGGGACGAGGACGACCATGAGCCCGAAGAGGAGGGCGGGGAGCGTGTTCAGCCAGAGTCCACCCACGAAGGCCCGGTCCCGGAAGGCGCGGGGGAGGGAGGAGGGGGTGCTCGGCGTCTGCTGGGCGGAGGCGCGGGTCGCCGCCCATAGGGCGAGCCCGACCGCGAGCGCTCCGACGGCTCCGAAGGTGCCGCGGATACTCACTTCCTGTGCGATCGCACCGAACATCGGCCCGATGATCGCTCCGAAGACGGCGGCCCCGAATGCGGTTCCGATCAGCTCGCCGCGGCGGGAGCGCGGAGTCTCGACGGTCAGCCAGGCGAGGGCTCCGGCCCAGGTGATCGTGCTCGAGAAGCCCTGGACGAAGCGAGAGATCCCGAGTGCCCACGGGCCGGAGGCGAGCGCGAAGCCGAAGCTGCTGAGGGCGAGGAAGAGGAGGCCGATGACAACGGCGCGTTTGGGCCCGAGCCGGCCGGCCGCGACCCCGCCCGGGATCCCGCCGCAGAGCGCTCCGGCCCCGAAGGCGCCGACGAGGAGTCCGGCGCCGGCCTTGGAGAGCCCGAACTCGTCCGCGTAGCCCGGGACGAGCGGCGCGAGCGCCCCGAAGAGCATCGCGTCCACGAACACGATCGAGCAGACGAGAACCAGGAGTCGGCGCACCAGCCGACGTTACCGATCGCGCGAGGAGCAATGAACGCTCGTGACTGAACCAGGCTGGCCGACGTCCGGGAACCAAGCCCCGGCACGGACCCACGCAGCTTCAGGGGTCTTGGCGCGAAAAGGGATCGGCTTTCGCCGATCCCTTTTCTGCTTGCGCCCTAAATAAATTCAGCGAGCCGGGTGCGCTTTCGTCCGCCACCCCGACGAACTTTCGGCATCAGCCTTGCGGCTTCCTCCTACGGTCTACCGGAGTGGACTCGACCTACTCGCGTCCCGTGCTCGCTGCAAGAAGTAACCTAGGGCGTCTCGGAGTGGTGCGCAAGGGGTCGAGAAGAGGGAGAACCCGCAATTTGCGACTTTTTCCTTTTACGCCGCCCGAATTTGCCAACGCCGCCTTAGCCGCTGGTCAATGACCGGGAGCGGCTGGTGAGCGAGCCGCGGGAGCGAAGCGACCCTTCAGGGGTCTTGGCGGTGAGTCTGGATCGGCTCCCGCCGATTCAGACTCTGATTTCCGCCGGAAATAAATTCAGCGAGCCGGTGGCGGTTTCGTCCGCTCCTCCGACTGACGTTTCCGCTTGCGCGTACTCGCCTTCCGGTGGAGCCTCGACCTAATCCCGCTCCGTGCTCGCTGCAAGAGGGAACTTAGGGGGTCGCCTGCGGTCGGTCAAGGGCCTCCCTCCGACCCTTCCCGCAAATTGCGAGTTTTCTTTTGACGCAGGGCAAGCTTGCCAGTTCGTGCGCATGCTCTAGGTGTGCTCCGGCCGGCTCGACCGCCTCGTGGGAAGCGGGAACGCGGGCGAAGGGGGAATCTATGCTGCGATCTGGTGAACGGCAAGGGCGCCGTTCGAGAAAGTTCGTGCAAAGAGCGGATCTCGGGAGAGCGATGAGGCGGTTCGAGGGCAAGCACGTGGTCGTCACGGGCGGCGGCGTTGGAATCGGGAAGGCGATCGCGACCCGCCTGGCGGCGGAGGGAGCGACGCTGACGCTGCTCGCGCGCGACCTCGAGCGTCTGCAGCCCGTCGCCGCGGAGCTCGGGGCGGACGCCGCGGCGTGCGACATCCGCGACCGCGGTGCCGTCGACGAGGCGTTCGCCGCTGCCTCTGCGACCCGAGGGCCGTTCCACGCGCTCGTCGCGAACAGCGGCGTCGGTGGCCCGAACGAGGATGGTCGCGACGATCGCTTCGACGACCTGGTCGCGACGAACCTCTCGGGGACGTACTACTGCGCCCGAGCCACGCTCCGCCACCTCGCCGGCGGCCCGGAGGAGCGGCACCTCGTCGTCGTCTCCTCGATCCTCGCCCGGATCGCCGTCCCGGGGTACACGGGCTACTCGGCCTCGAAGGCGGGCCTGCTCGGCCTGGTGCGCTCGTTCGCCGCCGAGCTCGCCCCCGAGAACATCCAGGTGAACGCGATCTGCCCTGGCTGGGTCGACACGGACATGGCCTGGGAGGGCCTCGACGGTCTCGCCGCAGCGATCGGCGGCACCCGCGAGGACGCGCACCGCGAGGCGATGCGCGAGGTACCGCTCGGCCGGATGGGCCAGCCCGAGGACATCGCCGGCACCGCTGCGTGGCTTCTCTCGGACGACGCTCGCGGCGTCACCGGCCAGGCGATCGACCAGAACGGCGGCGCCTGGGTCGGCTAGCGAGCGAGTAGGTGGTCGAGGGGCAGCCGCAACTGCCCCTCGACCGCGTGCTGCCCTAGGCGATCTCGGGCCGCAGCTTCGAGCCGCCGGCGGACTGCTCCATCCGCGCGAGCTCTTCCTCCGTGCCCTGGGAGATGGGCCCCTTGAACCACTTCCTCGCCGAGAGCACGTACCAGCCGCCGAAGAGGAGGACCGCTGCGGCCACGGTCAGCGGCGCGTAGTTGACGAGGTTCCAGTTGAACGGAACGTCGTTTCCAGGTACCCCTGCGGGCGTGACCGGGAGGATGAAGACGATCGAGATGAACACGACCCAGACGATCGCGAGCGGGTCGATCCAGCGGTAGTGCCGTCCGAGGCTCCAGGCTCCCGGCTCGAAGCGATCCTTCATCCGGTAGCGGAGGATCACCGGAAGGATGAACGCGATGTAGAGGCCGATCACCGCGATCGACGTGCCGACGTAGTAGCCCGCGAGGTTGTTCCAGTAGGTCGGGATCATCAGCGCCCAGGCGAGGACGCCGATCGCGAGCACCGCGAGATGGGGGACGCGCTGCGCCGAGAGCCGGCGCCAGAGCCGGTGTCCGGGAACGGCTCCGTCACGGGAGAACGCGAACATCATCCGCGACGCCGACGTGACTGAAGCGGTCAGACAGAAGAACTGGGCGACGACGGCGACGGTGAGCAAGATCTCCGCCCACCGCGTGCTCATCGACGTCTCCCAGATGTAGGTGACCGCGTTCCCGACCGCCGCCAGCGTGCCTGCCGTGTCCGGGACCGCGAAGGTGACGGCGAGCACGAGGAGGAAGCCGAAGACGACCGAGACGACGACGGCTGCGATCATCCCGATCGCGGCCGTGCGCGAGGCCTGGCGTGTTTCCTCCGCCATGTGGGCGGACGCGTCGTAGCCCGTGATCGTGTACTGCGCCATCGTCAGCCCGATCGCGAACACGTACAGGAACATGAAGCTGCTCCAGCCCGTGCCGGAGAAGCCGGAATTGTTGATCGTTTCGCCGAAGACGTAGCCGATCGACTGGTGCTGGTCGGGCACGATCGCGAGCACGGCGACGATGAAGACAACGCCGATCATGTGCCAGTAGGCGGAGATCGTGTTCAGCCCGGCCGTGATCCGCACGCTCGTGAAGTTGACGAGCACCGCGAGCGCCATCACGATCGAGAAGAGCAGGAAGATCGAGGCCCGGGTGTTCGGGTAGCCGAACAGCAGATCGAGCAGCGACGTCCCGAAGATCGCGAGCCCGTAGGCGATTGCGGCCGTGACGGCGATCTGGCCGAGGAGGTTGAACCAGCCCGTGAACCAGCCCCAGGCGGGACTCCCGAGCTTGGACGCCCAGTAGTAGAGACCGCCGGCGGTCGGATACGCGGATGCGATTTCCGCCATCGAGAGCGCGACGACGGTGCTCATCAGCCCGACGAGCAGCCAGCCCCACGTGACGGCGACGGGGCCGCCGTTGTTGAACGCTATGAAGTACGAGGTCAGTGCTCCCGCGAGCACCGAGATGATCGTGAACGAGATCGCGAAGTTCTGGAATCCCCCCATCGAGCGGAAGAGCTCCTGGGCGTAGCCGAGCTTGTGCAGCAGTCGCTCGTCCTCTCCCCGGGCGTCCACAGGTGGTGCCGTGCTGCTCATCGAGCCTCCTCCGTATCTCGGTGATGTGACAGGCGCTATTACGTGCGCTTCGACACAGCGTTGTCAACGGGTCGGACGCGACGGCATAGGATCCGGGGCGTGCTGAGCCTCGAGGAACTGCGGGACGATGTCGCCTCGGGCGCGATCGACACGGTCGTCGTCGCGTTCACCGACATGCAGGGCCGCCTGCTGGGGAAGCGCCTGCACGGCGAGTTCTTTGTCGAGGAGGCGGAGGCCGGCCATCCGATCGAGGGCTGCAACTACCTGCTCGCGCTCGAGATGGAAATGGAGCCGGTGCCGGGTTACGCGCTCGCGAGCTGGGAGCGCGGGTACGGCGACTTCGGGATGCAGCCGGATCTCGCGACCCTGCGGCGGATACCCTGGCTCGAGGCGACCGCGCTCGTCCTCTGCGACGTCGTCTGGCACGACGGCTCGCCGGTCGCTCCCTCCCCGCGGCAGGTGCTCCGGGCGCAGGTCGAGCGAGCGGAGGCCCTCGGCCTGACCCCGATGCTCGGCTCCGAGCTCGAGTTCTATCTCCTCAAGCAGACCTACGAGGAGGCGCACGCGGCGCACTACCGGGGGCTGACCCCGTCGGTTCCGTACATCCTCGACTACCACATCCTGGCCTCGACCTTCGACGAGCCCTTCATCCGCCAGATCCGGAACGGGATGCACGCCGCCGGGATCAAGGTCGAGACGTCGAAGGGCGAGGCCTGGCCGGGGCAGCACGAGATCAACTTCCGCTACGCCGACGCGCTCACGATGGCCGACAACCACGCGATCTACAAGAATGGGGCGAAGGAGATCGCGCACCTCAACGGCTGCTCGCTCACCTTCATGGCGAAGCCGGATCACGACTGGATCGGGAGCTCGTGCCACATCCACTCGTCACTCTGGAAGGGCGAGGAGAGCGCATTCGCCGGCGAGACCGCCGAGTTCGAGGGCTGGCTCGCAGGGCAGATCGCCTGCCTCAAGGAGCTCGCGATCTTCCTCGCCCCGAACGTGAACTCGTACAAGCGCTACGCGGCGGGCTCGTGGGCGCCGACGACGCTCGCCTGGGGCCGGGACAACCGCACCTGCGGTTTCCGGATCGTCGGCCACGGCCCGGCGCTGCGGACGGAGACGCGGATCCCCGGCGCAGACGCGAACCCCTATCTCGCGTTCGCGGCGGTGATCGCAGCGGGCCTGCACGGGATCGAGGAGAAGCTCGCGTTGCCGGCCGCGCTCGAGGGCAACGCCTACGAGTCGGACGCCGACCGGTTCCCGCACTCCCTGCGCGAGGCGATCGACGCGCTCGAGGCGGGGACGATGGCCCGCGCAGCCTTCGGCGACGAGGTCGTCGACCACTATCTCAACTACGCCCGGACCGAGCAGCGGCTCTTCGACGCGGTGGTCACCTGCTACGAGCGGGAGCGGTTCTTCGAGCGTGGGTAGACCGCTGATCGGGATCACGGCGTACGCCGAGCCCGAGGTTCGCTGGGGGGTATGGCAGCTCCCCGCTGCACTGATCCCGCTCGCGTACATCCGCGCGATCGAAGGTGCAGGCGGGCGGCCGCTCCTCGTGCCTCCGAGCGAGGAGGGAATCGAGGAGACGCTCGACGCCCTCGACGGGCTCCTCTTCTCCGGCGGCTCCGACATCGATCCGGCGCTCTACGGCCAGGAGGCGCACGCGGAGACGAACGGTGTCCGGCCGGATCGAGACCACGGCGAGCTCGCGCTCCTCTCGGCCGCGCTCGAGCGCGACCTGCCGGTGCTCGCCGTCTGCCGCGGCTCGCAGGTGCTGAACGTTGCGCGCGGCGGCGACCTCGTCCAGCATCTCCCGGACGTCGTCGGCGACGAGAAGCACAAGCACACCGCGGGCGTCTTCGCCGATCACGAGATCGACGTGCAGGCGGGCTCGAAGGTCGCGGAGCTCCTCGGTGAGCGCGCCCCGGTCAAGTCGCACCATCACCAGGGCTTCGGCCGCCTCGGCGACGGACTCGTCGGTTCCGCCTGGGCCGAGGACGGGACACTCGAGGCGCTCGAGGACCCGTCCCGGCGCTTCGCGGTCGGAGTCCTCTGGCATCCCGAGGAGGGCGAGGACGCCGCGCTCTTCGGAGCGCTCGTCGAGGAAGCGCGGGCCTACCGCGCCGCGCGAGGGCGCTAGCTCGAGACGGGGGGCGAGAGCGGCGGTGCGCTGTAGCTGCCCTGTGCCGCTTGCTGCTGCTGCGGCTGAGCGACCGGCATGGCCGGAGGCGGTGAGGGCACCGCGGAGAGCAGAGGCGCGGGAGCCGCGACCGGCTCGGACGCGACGGCGGCCGGGCGGACGGGCACGGACACCGGGAACGAAAGCGGCGGTACCTCGGCGGGGGACGCGGTCGGAGCGGGCTCGTACTCGACGACGAGCGGGGGAAGGATGTACTCG
>Ga0136611_10002256_pt1 | contig 13394 bp, 14 predicted proteins | sample AntDrymUQ2232306_2_FD_106645 | JGI IMG/M metagenome (GOLD analysis project Ga0136611, IMG submission 106645) | Polar desert sand microbial communities from Dry Valleys, Antarctica - metaG UQ223 (23.06) | ecosystem: Environmental > Terrestrial > Soil > Desert | place: Antarctica: Dry Valley... | reverse complement strand
ACTGTAGTAGCCGTAAGTTTAAGACCTCCTAGTCCTTTTAATGTGATTCGGCTATTCAAAGGAGCCATTAGTTTAGTAGAAATATTTTCATAGAGGCGACCGCGGTTCACTCGGAGCAATGCATCGCTCGCGTGTAATTGGTTGAGTGTGGTCTGGATGGCCACACAGTTCTGGCGAATCCGCTCTGTCTGTTCTTCAGAAAGTGCAGTTTGAGCTGAAGCCTGCTGTGAGCCAATACAGCTAGTCAGAAGAATACCTAAAACAGCCAGAATAGTAGTGAGACGATTCATATCTTGTTTATTATACTATGAAATGAGCGACGAAGTGAGCTTGCTTACTCTACCGAATACGGAAAATGAACAACTTTTTATTTAGTCAAATAAAAAAGTTTGTTTGTCTGGGCTACAAGCCCATCTTTCACTAATCCATCAAGAGCTGGAGAAAAACGTTCGTCTCCCCACACTCCTTCTCTTAGGTCCATAAGGGTCATTTCGTTTTCGCTTAGAAGCCGTAGAATTTTCCCCCGCATTTCTCTGAGACTTCCGCTAAACCTCGTCTGTTTTTTATAATGCGCACTCTGAGAATTTCTACTCGTAATTGTATTTTGTTTAAGCCACGACCCCCAATCCATCAAAGCCCAATAAAAATTTCTTGGATTACTATTGTCTATCGTAGATTCAATCAGCGGCACGAGTTGCGCGTCACTCACTTTTTCTTCAGGCTTAAAGAAGGAATGAAAATACACCGTTCGAACATTTGTTTCAATAAATACGAGAGGCCTGTTAAATGCATACACCATAATCGCTCCAGCCGTTGCTGGACCAATTCCTGGGAGCTGTTGAAGAACCTTGTAATCGTTGGGCATTTCCCCGTCATGCCCCATCATCAGTTGCTTGGCTGCACCATGTAAATATTTTGCCCGTCTATTATAGCCCAGTCCACTCCACGCTATCAGGACATCCGCTAAAGGGGCTTCGGCAAGGGATGCAGTATCCGGAAAGCGAGCTATAAACGCCTCAAACTTAGGGATTACCCTGTTTACTTGCGTTTGTTGCAACATCAGTTCACTTACCAATATATAATATGGCCGAGTATCATCTCGCCACGGCATATCTCGGTAAAGCTCACGCCCTCTTGTATGAAGTAATTCTTGAAAGTTTGTTGGGGTCATCACATACAAGTATCTCATACAGAAACCACCCCCCTAGGAGAGTGGTTTCTAATCAAGCTGAAAGGAACGTGCTAGTCTTTTTTAATAGGCTGCTTGGCTTCTTGGCTCACACGGTTGCCACGATCCCTTGCTTCGCGTGCAAGAGAATTAACTTCACCGGTAACATTTCGGGCGGATTGCTTGGCGCTTTCGACCATGCCGTTAACTTCTTTCTCGGCACGGCTGGCTCCAGTCTTTAATACGTCCATAGTTTCAGTGGTTTTCTCATCCATCAAAGCCTTAGCCTCACGGCTTTTTTCCTTAATATCTTCGCGCGTTTCCGCGCCACTCTTTGGTGCGAGCAATAATCCAGCCACAAAACCAGTTACAGCAGCGAATAGTACGTTATTTGATTTACTCATATACATCTCCTTTAATTTCTTATTACCGTCGGAACATTTTAGCAGCGTAACTTAAGACCTTTACAGGGCTTAGCCACTCAGTTGCCGAAGCAAGATGCTGAGCCGTTACATTGACGTTTTTAGCTAAGCGATTGAGCTTTATTAGCACAATAGTCACAGCCGTAAGCATAGTGACAATAACGACTGAAAGTAAAACCACAGTCACCGTCAGCAGCACAATGATAGTATCTTCGCCCACTAAACTTCTCCTTTCGATTTTTAAGGTTACCTTGTCAGTATACTACCTGTTAGCTTGAAATCCTGTAATATTTATTACTGTTACTAAGGAGTAAGCCGATTGATGTCTCGAGGGAATAAAGTGGCCTCCTTAACATTTGCAAGTCCTATTGTTTTCTGAACAAGGCGGTCGATGCCAAAGCCACAGCCGCCGTGTTGAGGTAAGCCGTATTTAAATGCTTGAAGATAATATTTATATCCAGGATGTGCCGGATCAAGCCCGGCCGCTTCCATCTGCTCAACCATAGTGTCATGGTTATTTTCACGAAGAGGGCACGTCGCAATCTCAAGTCCGCGGAATAATAGGTCGCCCCAATATACGACCCCGTTCTCCCTGTCAAACTTGTGGTAAAACTTTCCCGCTTCTGCAGGAAAATGCGTGGCATAGACTAGGTCTGAGTTTAAATTCTTACGGGAGTAATCAGCAATCCATCTCTCCTCATCAGGTATAAGGTCTTTTTCGGCGATAGTATCATTCTTGGTCGCTTTGGTATACATTTCATGAATTTCAGCTATGGTGAAGCGTGGCACCTGGCCATCTTCTGGCAAGTGAAGCTCCGGTGCGTTTAAGCTTTTTAAATCGGCCTCATGCTCATCATAGACGCGGCGGAGAACCGCCTGCGTCATATTTGCCACCATATTGAGCACTTCGTCATGATCCGCGATAAATCCCATCTCAATGTCGAGCATTGTTAGCTCTGTCAAATGCCTTGTTGTTGCGCTGGGCTCAGCCCGGTAGCTATGACCAATTTCAAAAACTCGCTCAAATGCACCTACCATAATTTGTTTATAAAGCTGAGGGCTCTGCGCTAACGTTGCTTCTTTACCAAAATAATCCATCTTAAACACTTCTGCCCCGCCTTCGGTGGCACCAGCCAATAACTTAGGAGTGTCAATTTCGACAAACTCGTTACCCCTTAAAAATTCTCGAATATAATGGGTTAAATCCGCTCGGATACGGAAAATCTTTTGCTCCTGTAGATTACGGATATTTAACACTCTGTACTCGAAGAGGGTGTCGAGTGATTCCGGACGATGCAGAATTGGTTTATCAATTTCAATCGGCGATTCATCGGTAACGGCAACTTGAATATCAACAACGACATCATGTAGCTCTGCCCCACCCGGTGCACGCTCGTCCGCAACTACCGTACCCGTAAGCTTCAGTACAGTACCTATCTGCAGACCTCTTAGCTTCTCAACTTCCTGCTTGGCTTCGATCAAGCTTTGAGCGAGACCACTGCGATCCCGGACGGTGATAAAGTTTAGCCCGCCTAGTAAGCGTTTTTTATGAAGCCAGCCTTCAATCGTGACTGTTTCGCCGGAATGAGAGGCGAGATCTCTAGTGAGTGTACGTTTCATAAAGTATTTCCTCTTAAGAAGTTATAAATATCAAGAGTGGCTAAGAAAAGGGCTTTAGGCAATACATACACCGGGAGCATTGCCAGCCCCTAGATTAGTATCTCCACAATTGCTTCTCACAAACATGGCCCTAGTGTAGCATAGGGTGACCTCTATAGCTAGCGCTGCTTCCATCCGGTAAGTGCGCGTATAATATCCCCGAGACTAATAATACCAACTTCTTCATTGTCGTCATTTAATACGACCAATAGGGGTTGTTTGACAGTGATAAATGTCCGGAGAGCCTCATCAAGGGCAGTGCTTTGATCTATTCGAGTTAATTCTGCGTGCATGACACTACGAACGTGAACCGATTCCTTCGTGCGCAGTGCAACATGATCACTACTATCCAGCAGCCCCACAATCCGCACACCCTGCGTGACCGGGAAAATTGTGTGCCCTGTCTTATGTAAATCATCGAGCACCAGCGGGCCAAGCAACTCTACGTCTTTGACGCTGATAATCTCCTTCCTTGGAGTCATAACTTCACTAACTTTCCTCGCCTTAAACCGAAGCGCGCTTTGCAATAGCAGCTTATCTTCCTCAGAAAAGATTTGTGATACCACAAGTAGATGGGCTAGCTCCTCCCTCGATCCAAGTGTTGTTTTTTTATCACGCGGAACTGTTATACCGCTTAGAAGCCGAATTTTACCCTCCCATCGTGCTGTAAACCTTAGCAGACTGACCTCGCTATGTTTATATATTCCATTCGCCAATTTCCGAATCAGCGGGACATTTGCAAACCGACGATAAAATAAACCGACAATTATTGCCGACAGTATGCCAACAGCCCAATCGAGCTGGTAAATCAGCAAGGCTGTGAGTAGGACTAGAATTAGAGCGATAAACGGTTCCCTTAATGCACTTAATTGCGCCAATAGCGTTTCTCGGTGGAGAGCTTCCCCTGCCTTGTTATCTCGTGTTTTCTGACGCCTCCGTAATTCATAAAGGCTCATTGATGAATGACCAGGCTGTACGCTAGTTAGGAGCATAATTAAAGCTAGTAGTCCCCCAGTGATAATAAAAAGAATGAGCGTCATATCTTCCTTTATTGTACACTTTTGACAATAAAAAACACCCCGGTGCCTTGGGGTGTTTTACGCTTGATTGTTCTGAGCGTTTATTATCGGTCTATTGTTCGATATACAGTTGCCATTCGGCAGGCACTACATCTACTGCAATCTTCTTGCGTCTAGTTGACACAAATTCGATAGCGATTGGCATTGTGCTTCTATTCTACTCCCTATAACCTCTCGTACCGTAGCTGCTATTCGACCTTTATAATTAGATTTCGTACAGCTAAAGTATTTCATCGTAAGGCACATCGACAATAGTAACAATCCTGTGTTAAACAGTCAATAAGAAGGCGTTTAGAACGCTTATGTATACTATCATATGAAATCTGGTCATGCTTGTCAACAGTATTTTAATACTCAAAAAGTTGGTAGAAATTGTCCCTACTCCATTTCCGCTGGAAGTTCCTAAGAGCTACCCCACTTTTTATGACCAGCTGACTCCAGCCGGTGATTAATCTCCGCTCCCAGCAGAACGATTAGGGCTGATAGATTCATCCAGATCATCAATACAATAATACCGGCGAATAGGCTATAGGACTGAGTGTAGTTGGCAAAGTACTGAACATATAGAAAAAAGAGTAAAGTAGCGATCAGCCAGGCAATCGTTGCTATAACCGCACCCCAACTCACCCACTGCCACCGAACACGTGGACGATTTGGACCATATTTGTAAAAAATTGAAAGTCCAAGAATAGTCAGTAATAACATGAGAAACCACCGACCGTAGAGTACCCAAGGGATTAGGAATGAGGAAACACCTAGATATAGGAGAAACGAATTATTTAGAGTGAGTAACGCAACAGACAAAAAGCCAAACATAATCCCTACGACGGTCCAAATTACTCCCCAGGCTTGCTGAGCTAACCAACCACGTGTTTCTTTAACACCAAATGCAACATTACTTGCGATCACAAGGTTTTTGCTCGCACCAGATGCTCCAAAAAGCGCGATGGCAATAGCAATTACAGCAGCTAAAACATTGTCAGATCTATTACTAACAAGGTTTTGGAACTGAGAACCAAGGACCGAAGAGATGTCTGCAGGCAAATAAGCCCTGGCGGTTAAGATTATAGCGTCGATTTGGTCTGGAGTAATTAAAAGAGCAGCGATTGCTACAGCCGCTGCGAGCATTGGAAAAAGAGCGAGGGTTGAGTAATAGGCAACCCCAGCCGCCAGACTAGGAAGATTTTTACTACCAAGAGCTTTCATGGTCTCGACAAGCACATTCTTCCATTCATCCCGTGATAACCTGTACGGGTTACCTGGTGCAATAGGTATATTATCCGTTATAGTATACACTTGTCGCCCTTTGAGACCCCCAATTACCAAACTTGCAACAAGGCCAACTATCGCCAATTTTTTTTCATTATTTTTAAGCTTAATCATATTATTAGTCCAATCAAAATAAAATAGCCTCGCAGGGCTATTTTATCAGTTGAGTCCGTCTGGCGCCAGATAAGTTACGATGCTACACCATATTCTTTTATAAGAATATTTCGGTTCAGTCGCCTATAAGCAACTCGTCCGCGTCTACCTTGATTCTCTTTGTTACTGCGTATCGTTCTCGACATCCTATTTGCTCCTTCTGTTTGGCCTTCAGCTTTAATTCGATGACAGTATAGTTCTACTTGTCAAAGAATGAATCATTCGCATCGTAAGGTTTCGCCTAGAAAGGGCAGTTTCGTCTAGATGCGTCATAGTTATTTCAGGATACTTTTCAAGTTTCCTATTCAAAAAACTGTTGATTTTACTATCAAGATCTTCATCATTATAGTGTTTCATGTACTTTACCCCCGTACATTTACATACCCTCACTTGCCCCTACTATTTTTTTTGGCTTGTGATATCTTTACTATACGGTCATGGTTATTTTATAAATATAATCCGGATTACAAATGTTCTGTAATATTTTTTACTAAGTGGGCATTTACATGTATTATTAGAACAGAATATTAAGAGGCTTGCATCTGTGATGGAATTTCAAGAAATCGTTAGGCACTACGGTTCAACCCGTTTTGTTAAGAAAGGAACAATCTTGCTATATCAAAGCGAGGTGCCTCGTCATGCCCTTATCATCAAGAAAGGATTAGTCCGAGCCTACGCCATTACTAATTCAGGCGAAGAGCGAACAATTACTCTTCACGACAACGGAGACATCGTCCCCTTGTCGTGGGTATTCGGCGAAACGTCCACGACGCTCTTTTACTATGATGCACTGACTGATTGCGAAATTATAGCTATTCCAAAAGTCGAATTAGTACAAGGTGTAATGAAAAGTCCCGGAGCTATGTCAGAGGTTCTGGCGCTTACAATGAATGAATACACCTCCTTATTGCTGCGCATTACGGCACTAGAACAATCGAGTGCTGCTGAGAAGATCGCATTGACACTATATTATTTACTCTTCCGTCATGGTAAAGAAATAAAACCAGACATTTATTCTATCCACATTAAAATGACTCAATCAATGATTGCAAGTTTGGTTGGACTAACGCGTGAAAGCACAGCCGTTAATTTAAAGCTGCTCAAGAAAAAACAAATAGTTAGCTATAGCAACTTCAGCTATACAGTTAATAAAGCTAACTTGGAGCGTTTCGTTGGTGAAGATAGCTTCAAAAACGCGCTTGAGGCTTAAAACCTTTTACTCTTGGTCTGTCGCTAAAGTGTCTTTTACTATCTTTATCAACTCTTTTGGTGACGCCCACGCTTTAAGTACGTATCGCTCAGCACCTAACTCATACGCCTCATCAACTTCTTGTTGCATGTCATAATTACTAAAAACTATAATCTTGACATTAGGGTGGTCGGTCTTTGGCTTATAGGCACGCAAAAATCCAATGCCGTCTAAGACGGGCATACGCAGATCGAGAAAAATAATATCCGGCTCTTTTTCTTTGGCTAGTACAAGCGCCTCCTCGCCATTTAAAGCCGTTCTCGTATCATACCCTGCGGCGGAGAGAATTGTCTTGTAGGCATCATTAAGTGAGGTATCATCTTCTACAACTAGGATATTGGGTTGCTTCTCTGTCATATACTTCTATTTTACCATACCTACTAATTAACAGCCTTGGGAAGATCAATCGAAAAGACAGTCCCCTTATTCTGCATTGATGCCACGTCAATTGTACCGTTATGTAAATCAACTATTTTCTTCGCCCAATAGAGTCCCAGCCCACTGCCGCCGGCTTGTGCAGAAAGTGGGTTATGAATTCGAGAAAATTTTTCAAAGAGTTTATTGAAGTCATTTTCGTTGATACCGACACCTTCATCTGAAACTCTTACTTCTATTGTAGACTCGTGGATAATAACAGCAACTTTGATGGTTGTATATTTCTCCGAGTATTTGCTAGCGTTGTCGATAAGATTTTCACACACCATACGAAACGTATCCCTGTCAAGCAAAGAAACTGCTGGAACGGAAGCAGAAGAAAATGCAATTTTTTGCCCCCTTACTTTTGTAATCTCTTTCTCTTCTCCTATTATCTCGGCCATAAATACATTTAAATCAGTTTGAATTTTCTTGAGTACCACTTTTCCGGCATCAACTCTAGCAACCCTAAGTAAATCGGAGACTATTTTTAATTGACGTTCGTTACTATCGTAAGCTTTTATAAGTATATTTTTTTGTGAATCCGCTAAATCACCGAACATACCTTCGAGCAGCATGCCAATATACTGCTTTACGCCGGTTGCAGGAGTACGAAGCTGGTGAGAGGCCACAGATATAAATTCATCTTTTGCCTGATTTAACTCTATAAGGTGCTGAAACCGCTGTGCTTCAGCTTGCTTGCGTCCGAGAGCATAGTTAAGCGAACGTGATAATAATTCATAATCAAAAGCACCTTTTATAAGATAGTCTGAAGCACCAAGTTTTACTGCCTGCTTTTCTATGTGACGATCATTAGCGCCAGTTAAAAGAATAAACGGCTCTTGCCTTTTTTCAGGTTCAGCATACTTCAACAGTTCAAATCCGGTATGTTCACCCAAAAGGTAATCTACCAGAAAAATATCATGTGAACGTCTATTGATAAGCTTTTTAGCATCATCAAAAGTAGAGCACCAATCTAAAGAGAATCGGGCTTCTGGGATTTTTTTGATAATCCGCTTCGTGATGAGATAATCATCTTCATCGTCATCTATCAAAAGTACGGAAATGTGTTTTTCGGGCACTGATATCATTTTTCGCTAGTCGGTGGTAATTTTACAATCTTGAACCAATAGGCCCCTAACGCGGAGATAACTCCTACTAATTTTTCAAAAGTAACTGGTTTTGTGATGAATGAATTACTGCCAAGCTGGTAGGAGCGAAATATATCCTCCTCGGCTTTAGAGGTAGTAAAGATAATAACCGGGATATCTTTTAGTTCAGGATCTGATTTAATTTCTTTTAGCGTTTCCCTGCCGTCTTTTCGTGGCATATTAAGATCAAGTAAAATCATACCCGGTCTCAGCACTTCTACCTTCTCATACTTACCTCGTCGCTTGAGGTAATCCATCAATTCTTCACCATCTTCAACTCGAATAAGAGTATTGGCTAATTTGCTTTCTGTGAGTGCCTTTTTGGTAAGCAAAAAATCGTCGTCGTCGTCGTCGGCCATTAAAATGGTGATTGCTGCTTGCTTGCTCATTCTTCTCTTTCTCTTATGGGCCTGTCGGGAGGTTAATGATAAACTTCGATCCTTTTCCCGGATGACTCTTCGCTGATATTATACCATTATATTGCTCGACGATCTTGCGGCAAACCGCCAAGCCGATACCGGTGCCTTCGTAACTCCCCCGACCATGAAGTCTCTGGAATACACCAAATATACGATCGGCATATTTCTCATCGAATCCTATTCCATTGTCTTCAATAGTTATTTCGGTAAAGCCGTCAAGCTCCTTTGATGGTATACTTGTCACTTTAACTAATGGGGGAGTATCTTCTTTGTGAAATTTTAGGGCGTTAGCTATAAGGTTTTGGAATAGCTGCCGCATATGTGTTGGGTCTGCTAGCACAGCTGGTAGAGCGCCGACCTCAACTTTTCCATTCGTCCGGGTGATTCGATTCTCGAGATCGCTAATCACATCGGCTACTATTTCGCTTAAATCTACATTACTGGGAACGGGCTGTTTGGTAGAGACACGCGAAAATACCAACAGATCTTCGATTAACTTGCTCATGCGTGTAGCAGCGGCATGCATACGCTTAATATATTCTGCTCCGTCGCCTATTTTATCGCCGTACTCTGTCTCTAGAATATCTCCAAATGCTTGTATTTTTCTAAGCGGTTCCTGGAGATCATGAGAAGCCACATAAGCAAAATCCTGAAGCTCCTGGTTACTTCTCTGGAGCTCAGCTTCAATTTCCAGACGTCGTTCAATCTCCGTTTTTAAACCATGATTGGTTTGCTCTAGTTGTTTTGTACGCTTATTGACACTTGACTCTAGCATCGATTTTTCTTTATTCAACTCAAGTTCGAGCCTTTGACTACGCTTAAGTTCGATTTGAACTTCTTTGAAAAGTATAGCGTTTGTTATCGCCAAGGAAACTCGGCTTGCAAGTTCTTGAGCCATTGACAGGTCATTCTCTGAATAATAATTTCCTGACTCTGAGGCTACTAAAGTGATTGCACCCATCGGCTTGCCTTTTAAATTTACAGGAACAACTATAACTGAGTGGAGTTGCAGACTCTTCATAAACCGTAATGTATCAGCGTCCTTAATTGATGACTCTAAAAGATTGTCATCAATACGGGGATAATATTCAAATTTTCCCGTTTTCACTACCCTTGCTACTCCTGATGTCTCGTCATCGAGGCGCACTGGGTTACGTGCGCGAAATTCTTTGGCCAATGCTATTTTTCCTGAGTCAATATGAGCAACAGTTACCTGTTCGAATGCGCCGTCCTCATTAAGCAAATCGACTGAACACCAATCGGCTACTACAGGCACACAAAGTCTGGCAATTGTCTTAAGCGTTTTTTTGTAATCAAGCGACTTTGATAGTTCTTTGGCTGCCTGGAGTAGAAAGTCCTGGTTCTCAGATTGACGTCTCTGCTCATGGATATCTGTATTTGTTCCGATCCAGCTGGTTATATGCTCATTTTCATTTTTTACTGCAACCGCACGAGCTAAATGCCATCTATAACTTCCATCGTAACGGCGCAACCGGTGCTCTCTTGCATAATCTTCTCCGGTTTTAACAGACTTATCCCAAGTAGCTATAGTTTGCTGCCAATCCTCCGGATGAATAAAAGTTTTACTATCACGTGCCCAATCAAAAGCACCCTCTTTGCAACCTACGTAGTCGTACCACCGCTTATTGTAATAATATCTTTCGCCATTTGCTTTTGCCATGAAAGCCATTTGAGGCATAGCCCCGGCAAGCGACCTAAACCTGTCTTCACTCTCTTGCAGCGCTTTATCAGCTGCCCGTAAATCACTAATGTCATTTTTAATACAAAACCAACCAATTACTTCACCGTTATAATCTTTACTCGGAACAATATGGGATAAAAATGGTCGGTAGATTCTATCGGCGCCTCTCAAAGAGACCACCATGTCAAATGGTTCCCGCGTCTTTATCGCGTTTTTCCATTTATCAAGACTGCGCTCGTGATCTTTTGGATCATGAGCCGATTTCCAGTCCGCACTTTTATTCGTGTCAGAGCTAAGACCGGTATAATCGTGCCAGCGTTTGTTGTACCAGTAAATAGCACCGCTGGCATCTGCCATCCAGCACAGGGTTGGGATAATATCGGCTAAGAGGCGAAAACTTTCTAGGGTATTCGCATTTTTGTCAGCATTGTCTTGAACCGGCGAGGCGTTTGGCATAGATTATAACCTTGCTTTTGGCATTTTAGTAGTATTACGTATCAATCAAAATAATTAGGTCAGCAACGTGAAAAGAGGCGTTATCTTCGCCTCTTTTCACTTTTTTAACTAGGAGCGTATTAAGCACTAACGCTGCGGCCGCTCACAGCCTTAACGATAGCAAGCAGGATAACAGCACCGACAATTGCTACGAGGAGGCTGGTAATGTTAAAGCCTTCAGGCTGTGCACCTGTTAGCATTCTCATTACAAATCCGCCGATGAAGGCACCGATGATACCAACAACGATATTACTTACAGCGCCCATTTGGCCGTCAGTCTTCATGATCATAGAAGCAATCCAACCAGCGAGTGCGCCGAAAACGACCCATAATAGGACATCCATTAACATAATATTTTCTCCTTATTTAATTGTTTCACGTCTGTATAATACTAGGGTTATTACGGTGTGGCTGTAATTTTTTTTACTAAAATACATTTTTTTGACCCCTTTTTAGCGATATTAACGAGTTTGTATTGATATTTTAGTTTTTCTTGAATCCATAAATTAAATAGTATTTAGCCCAGAGAGCATGGCTTCTCTGAATCGTATCGCACTTTCGTTTTCGATATAAATGGTCATAGAGGGGTTAATAGCGTACAAATCCTCCTTGCGGCCATTGATTGTTTCTAGATCGCGAGAAGATCCAGCGATATTATCAAGGAGCGTGCTTAATTCACTTGCATTCTCGTCTGCCTTTAGCCCTTTGTAGTGAATATGCGATGCGCCACCAAGACGAGAGTTAAAGCGGTCTGTATTGGTTTGAAACTGAAATTCAACCGGAATCTGCCTACCGTCATCTAAAACAATGTCAAAAGTTACCTTTAGTACTTGGAAGGTATCCTGAATTTCTTTTTTAATTACTTTCTTTTTAACGTTAGCGGCATGGTCATCATCGAGCTGACCCATTATTGATTGTACATAAGCCTCCGTCCCTTGTAGCGAAATTACTTTCCCTTCTTTTGATGACGCTGCCTTGAACTTCATTTTCTCGCTGTTATCAATCGTATCGTAAATAAACTCAAAAAAACTTATCATTTCGGCTTCATTTTCCATAACGGCGGTAAGTCCTATGACATCCTGTGGCAAGCTAGTTCGATATTGCTCGTTATGGACTCTTTTGTGAGCCAGTGATCCGATAGTCTTAATGCGGTCTATGAAACGACCGCTCCACTTACCACCCGTAAGACTTTCAAGACACTTTTCACCAAAATAAATTCTGTCTCCATTCAACATACAAGTATTTACCTCAAAAATTGGGGACCCTTCGGCTTGTACAAAAAATGCCTGCATAATGGGCGGGATGCCATCTTCGACACCCGCCAAGTCCTCTCTGGCGCTGTATACAAGATCTTCATTATTACCCGCAATAAGTCGCGCCTTGTTTGCTTCGTTACGAAGTGTCATATCAAAAGCAGATAAACCTAGCGCATCAACAAGCGGTGCATAAAATGTTTCTATTTCTAGAATCGTTCTGAGTTGTTCCGGCGAACCATTCTCTGTAGCCATTAGTTTATCAACAGCTGCTGCGGCCATGATCATGACAGACTCTACATTTGCTTGCTCGGCAAGTTTTGTAACTTCAGGAAGATTTATACCAAATCGCAACTCATCCCAATACTCTCTCGGGATTGCAGACTCCCCATTGAGGGATGCTAATACATCCTTGGCTTTATTCATAGGATCTTCATCTATTAATGACTCCAGTCTTACCAGATAGTTTGCAGCGCATTGATTAATTACTGGTATGTCGCCGAGTAACGAGGCAACATAGTCCATATCCTCAGCCCTGACACCGCATTCCGGTGAATTTAAATAGTCGCTTATCGCACTTGCGGCGCTCCTGCGATGCTCCGCAGATCCATCAAATAAGTCCGTGGCGGGTTGCAGTAACCTGATAGCTTCATAAGCTGATGCACCAAAAAACTTATCGGCAAATAAATGCACGAGTGTTTCGGTTCTATTGTTTTTATCTATAAAGTACTCGAAATTAATACTATCTGGGCGATGATTTGATAGTACCTCAGTATCTATTAAGCTGTTATTAGCAGCATTCTGAGTCAATTCTGACATATATTATTTATTATACCATACATAGCAACTTTTGTCTATGATACTTGCTTAATCCCGATGTTGCCAATACTAAGCGATGACTTGTTTTGATTATGTTTGCCACAAAAAGGAGAACATATTGGCGCTTGAATTACTTCTAATT
>Ga0136611_10002255_pt1 | contig 13395 bp, 13 predicted proteins | sample AntDrymUQ2232306_2_FD_106645 | JGI IMG/M metagenome (GOLD analysis project Ga0136611, IMG submission 106645) | Polar desert sand microbial communities from Dry Valleys, Antarctica - metaG UQ223 (23.06) | ecosystem: Environmental > Terrestrial > Soil > Desert | place: Antarctica: Dry Valley... | reverse complement strand
CTCGTGCCGGTGTTCGTGTTCGTGCCGCTCCGTCAGGTGCAGCCAGACGCCGACCCCCATGAGCGCCGCCGCTACGCCGAAGCGGATCGAAAGTCCTTCCGGGAAGATCACCAGCGAGAGGACGGCCCCGACGAAGGGGGCGAGCGAGAAGTACGCCCCCGTGCGGGCGGTCCCCAAGTACCGCAGCGCCAGCACGAAGCACGTCAGGCTCACCCCGTACCCCAGCAGGCCGACCGCCCCGGCAGCCACGATGGTCGGGAGGGCCGGAAGGTGCGACCCGGCGACGAGGGCGAGGCTCAGGTTCACGCCGCCCGCAACCAGTCCCTTGACGGCGGCGATCTGAATGGGGTTTCCGCCAGAGACTTTCCGGGTGAGGTTGTTGTCGATGCCCCAGGCGAGGCACGCCCTCCTGAGCGAGGGCGCCGGCAGTTCGGATGCGTCGCTGGCAAGCTATTGTCAGCGGCTGCTGGACAAGTAAGCGATGTATTGGCTCTTCACGTCGGCGGAGGGGGTGGAACCGACGAACAACCACGCCGAGCGGGTGCAGCGGCGGGCGGTGCTGTGGCGGAGGAAGTCGTTCGGGTGCGGGAGCCTGCGGGGGTGCCGGTTCGTGGAGCGGATCCTGACGGCGGTTCAGACGCTGCGGCTGCAGGGCCGCAACGCCCTGGAGTTCCTCGCGGAGACGCCGCCGCCCACCGCCTGGGTTCGGAAGCACCCAAGTTGTGCACGGGTTGAACGGTTACGTGCTTTCTTCGGAGATGCGGAAAGTGTTCGGCGATTTCGGGGGCGTCAATTCAATTCAGCGTAGCCCGCCACGGTGGGTAGACCCGGCATTCGTTGATCGTGCTGTTCAGTATCTGAAACAGCTCGAGTAGCACCTCACCCCGCCGCCGAATACTGATCCTTCGGCGGCAGCGGCGGGCTCGCATCCCCCATCAGTCTTGTCTTCGGCACGTTCACCGGAACCACATTCTTCGCCAGCCCCACCAAGCTCAGCGTCTTGATAAACGTGAACGTCAAATCGACTTCCCACCAGCGATGGCCGTGGCTCGCGGAGCGCGGAGCGGCGTGGTGGTTGTTGTGCCAGCCTTCGCCGTTGGTCAGCAGCGCCACCCACCAGGTGTTCCGGCTGCGGTCGCCCGTCTGGTAGTTCTGGTAGCCCCAGCGGTGCGCGGCGCTGTTCACGAACCAAGTGATGTGCCAGACGTAGACCGTCCGCATCACGATGCCCCACGCAAACATCTGCGCCGTGGCCGCGATCAATCCGTCCGTGCCGTCGATGGCGTAGCCGACGCCGGCCGCGATTCCGAGGAGCAGCACCAAGTGCGCGAGGTAGTACTTCCACCAGCGGCCGCGCTGGTGGAGGCGCTTCAGGAAGCGGTCGCGGAAGAGGTCGGGGATGTATTTGGCGTAGGTGTCGAAGCCGTCCATGCGCGGGTCGTGGGTGTAGATCCACTGCATGTGGCCCCAGTAAAAGTTCTCCTTCGGGCTGTGCGGATCGCCCTCCTCGTCGCTCTTCTGGTGGTGGATGCGGTGCGTGCAGACCCACTTGTATGGCGGCCCTTCGAGGCTGCAGACGCCGCAGAGGATGAAGATCTTTTCGAGCCAGCGTGGGAACTCGACGGAGCGGTGCGTGAGCAAACGATGGTAGGCGAGGTTGATGCCGATGGAGCCGAAGATGGCGTTGCCGACGAGAAGGAAGACCGGGAAATACCAGGTGAAGAACGGCTCGAAGAAGGCGATGGGCATGAGCAGGTGGAACACCACCAAGATGGCGGCGTACATCGGGATGAGCTTGGGCCGGACGGCTGCGGGGGCGGGCATTTCGGATACGGCGGCTTGCGACACGGCGGGCTTCCCAGTCGGTGAGTGCGCGGACTCAATTATAGGCATCGACAGACGGCGTGCGGGAAGCCAAGAAAATCCGCTCACTTTTCCCGGCGGATCGACCACTCGGTCAGCCCTTCTAGGATCGACCGGAATTCCGAACGAGGCAGGCAGTCGAGACTCGTCCGGGCGACGCGGGCGTGCTCCTCGGCCGTCCTCTTAGCATACTGCAAAGAGCCGGAACGGATCAAGGTATCGGCGACCTCGGCCCGCTTATTCGTGCCCGGCCGCTGCAGTAACTTGCGGAATTCGTCCGCTTCAGCGATCGGGAGCGTGTTCAGGGCGTGGATCAGCGGCAACGTCATCTTCTGCTGTTCCAAGTCGGTGCCCAACGTTTTGCCCGCCTTCGATTCTTCGCCCGTCAGGTCGAGAAGATCGTCGGCGATCTGGAAGGCGATCCCCAAGCTGCGGCCGAAGGTGGCGAGGTGCTCCGCGACTCCCGGCATCGCCCCGGAGTAGAGGGCCCCGAGCCGCGTCGCCACTTCTGTGAGCGCCGCCGTTTTGCCGTCGATCATCGCGAAGTACTGCGCTTCGGTCAGGTGCCAGTTGCCGCGCTCGCGGGTTTGGAGGAGTTCCCCGGCGCAGACTCGGTTCGTCGCCGCGCCGATGAGCTGGCACGCCCGGCCGTCCACCGTGCTCGTCAGGTGGAAGGCGTGCGTGAAGAGCATATCGCCGAAGAGGATGCTGACTTTGTTCCCCCACTCGGCGTTGAACGTGCCGCTGTGCCGGCGGGTGTCGGCTTCGTCGAGGACATCGTCGTGGACGAGCGTCGCCGTGTGGATCATTTCCACCGCGGCGGCGAGGATGTGGTGCGCTGGCACGACCGCTCCGCACGCCTTCGCGCTCAGGAACACGAGCGCCGGACGGAGCCGCTTGCCCCGGTAGTGGCGCAGGTGCCCAATCATCGGCGCGATGGGCGAACGGTACTCGGCGAGCGTCTCGGCGAAGATGCGATCCGATTCGGCTATGTCGGCGAGTACCGGGGTGAACGGGCTGGCGGCGGGTCGGATGTAGGTGGGCGTCACGGCGGCCGGGGCATCCAGAGCGGGGAGGGTGGCGGGCATGGTTTCGCTCCGGTTAAGCCGGGCCGCCCTCCCGGCTGTAGTCGCCGTGCTGGCCGCCCGATTTCTGGTCGAGCCGGATGTCTTCCAGGCTCATGCTGCGATCGACGGCCTTGCACATGTCGTACACGGTCAGGCCCGCGACGCTAACCGCAGTGAGGGCCTCCATTTCAACACCCGTCCGGCCGAAAACCCGAACCGTGGCGACGATCCGCACCATATCCGGAGGCAGCGGGTGAAAATCGACCTCAACGGAGTTGATCGGAAGGGGGTGACAAAGGGGGATGAGTTCCGAGGTGCGCTTCGCCGCCATGATCCCGGCGATGCGGGCGACTTCGAAGACGTTCCCTTTGGAAATGCTGCGATTCAGGATCAATTCGAGCGTCGCCGGCTCCATGCGGATGCGACCGGAGGCCACGGCGACGCGCTGCGTCGGAACCTTACCGCCGACATCGACCATGCGGCTGGCCCCGGCTTCGTCGAAATGGGTGAGCGGGTTCATGCCGGGCAACTAAATTGGGGGAATGGGTCTGCGCGTGTTGGAACCGGGATTGTATTCGCTCCTCGTCGGGCGCGGCCGAGTGGGGACGCGCCACTTGGGGGTGCCGGTCGGCGGCCCGGCGGACGTTGCGGCCTGCGCGATGGGGAACGCGCTCGTCGGCAACGAAGCGGACGCGCTTGCGCTGGAAGCGTCCCTGCGGGGGCCGTCGCTGGTCGCCGAGCAGCCTGTAGCGGCGGTGGTGTTCGGGGCGCCGTTTCAGTTGTCGAGTTCGACCGGACAGGCGCTGGAGGTCGGGCGAACGTTCAACCTCGCGGTCGGGGAGACGCTGAAAATCGGCGGGACACCAATGGGCTGCAGGGCTTACCTGTGCGTCGCGGGCGGGTTTGATGGCAAGGAGATTTTGGGGAGCGAGTCGGCGTTGGAACCTGTGCGGAAAGGGGAAGTGTTGGCGTGTCGGAGTTCCGCGATGCGCGTCCGTTCCCCCGTGGCGACGAGTTTCCAACTCGTCGCCACGGGGCGCGCAAACGAGAATTCTCGATCCGACACGCCGCCGACCATTTTGGCGACGAGTTGGAAACTCGTCGCCACGGGAAAACAGACACGCTTCCGAGACGCTGATGACACCCTCGTTCTACGCGTCCTGCCCGGTTTGCAGCGTGATTGGTTCGACGTTTCGCCCTTCTTCACGCAGACCTACACCGTATCCGAAGCGAGTAATCGCATGGGCCTCCGGCTGAAAGGAACGCCTCTACTGCGGCCGCCGCAGGAACTAGCTTCCGAACCTGTTGCACCCGGCGGGGTGCAGATCACGAACGACGGCCTGCCCGTCATCCTGGGTGTCGATGGGCAGACCATCGGCGGCTATCCGAAGATCGCCCACGTCATCCGCGCCGATCTCGATTCGCTCGGGCAACTCCGGCCCGGCGACCGTGTCGGCTTCGTCGAAGTGAGTTTCGCGGACGCCGAGAATGCATACGCCGAGGCGCGACCCGCGCTGCGGAAGATGCTCGCGCGATGGCGGGCGGGGGCTTCTCCGGAATTCGGCTAGACTCGGCAAACGGCTCGGTTATACTCCCGCAACACTTCGGATCGCCTCGTACTCCAAGGAGGGAGTCACCATGCGCAACCTCGTCCTCGGCGGCCTACTCGCCGTCACCGCCGCCGCCGCCGTCGCCTACGTCATCGTGAATCCGACCCCGCGACCCTGCAGCGTCCGCATCGAAGAGCCGGTGCACGCGGAAGTCACGGCTCCGACGCTGACCGAAGAGCCGGCTTGCGCGAAGTGCAAGTCGAACGTCGTCGATGTCGTCGATCTCAGCACCGCCTACCCCGTCGGCCCGCAGCCCTCCGCGACCAATATTTCGTTCGACGAACCGCCCTTCGCGAAGCCGCGTCAACCTGCGCTGATCGCCACACAATTCGAAATGCCGCTGAGCGAAGCGGCCCCCGCTCCGCGCGATGCTGCGGAGTTGGCCCCGACGCCGCGATTGTCGAAGTAACGCGGACGATTTCGCTTATGATGCACCCCGGAACGAGAACTCCGGGGTGTTTCCATGTCGGCCAAGTCCTTCGCGTTCCCAACGCTGGTGCTGCTGGGCATCTCGCTTGTAGTCCTACCGGCCCCGCGACCGGTGCAAGCCTGCGGCATGGCCTACGGGCAGGGGTTCGAGCCTCGCGTCGCCGATGAAACGGCGCTGATCGTCTACGATTCCGCGACGCAGACGGAACACTTCCTCCGGTTGGCCAAGTTTGACGGCGCCTCCGCCGACTTCGGATTTTTCGTCCCCACGCCGAGTCAACCGGAACTCGCCGAAGGCTCCTCCGACATCTTCCCGATGCTCGCGAAGCTCACGGAACCGGTGATCGTCCATCGGACGATCAAGCAGGAACCCAGCTTCGCCTGCGGAGGGGTCGGTGCCAGCCGGATTCCGGGAAGCATCGATGCGATGCCGGCGGGCATCCGCGTGATCGAGAAGAAGAGAATTGGCGCATTCGATGCCGCTGTCTTGAAGGCCGAGGATGCGCGGGTGCTGCAGGATTGGCTGAAAGAGAACGAGTACAGTACGCGGCCGGCGCTCGAAGCGTGGTTCGGCGAGTACATCCGGCTGGGGTGGTTCATCACGGCGTTCAAGATCGCGGGCGGCACTTCAATGACCCCATCGGTGAACACGCCCGTGCGCATCAGTTTCAAAACCGATGTGCCGGTCTATCCGTATCGCGAACCGCTCGACGTGCAGGCGCACAAAGATAGTTGGCGTCCGCGCTTGCTGCGGCTGTTCGTCCTTTCCGATGCGCGAGTCGCCGGCAGCGTCGGACGCGATGGAAAAGCGTTCGCGGGACAAACGGTCTGGTCAAAGCCGGTCGCCACAAATGTGATCGCGCCGGCGCTCGCGACCGGGAAGTTCCCGGCGATGAACCGCGATTGGCATCTCACGGAGTTCGAAGATGCGTCCGCTCCGCGCCGGGATTTGGACGATGTCTATTTCTCGAAGTCGAGCATCCAGGATTTGGTCGAGCGTCCGCCGCACGAAATCGTCACGGTCGAGACGACGTACTGGCGGACGGGCCTGTGCTGCTCCGGTGTCGCGCTGGTTCCCATTCTTATCTTCCTCGGCGGCCTCCGACTGGCGCTGACGCTGATGCGGAAGGGTGACCTCCGACGCACAGCAGAAAAATCCGAACCGCCGGCTGAAATGCCGACTGTGGTCGCGCTGTTTCGGCGACTCTGCCTTCTGTTTGCGATCGCGGGTGCGGTCGGAATCCCGTGCAGCTTCATCGCACTCACCGATCTCGTCCATCGCGATCCCGACCTGAAGTTTCGCGAATTCGTCGGTTTCTTCTCCCTCGCAGTCGGCGTCTGCATCGCTTACGGGTTGCCGCTGCGAGTGACCCCGAACAGACCGTGGCTCTACTGGTACTCCCTCGCGCTCATCCTGATTCTCGCGGCATCGTGCTACGGAACGGTGCTCACGATCGGCTTCCTCGCCTTTTGGTTGCGGCATTCGACGAGGAGTTACTTCGGGCAAGTGTGGACGTCGCCGGTGGGGAAGTGAAAAACCCTTTCTCGGAACCGCTCCCCTGAGCTATACTTCTCTTCATCCACCCTCCCGCCGCTCCGCCCTTTTGCTCCGGATTCCGCCATGCTGCAAATCCTCGGTTCGTCGGCCCGGCTCTGCGACGGCGTCTCGCGGCGGTCGTTCCTGCAAATCGGCGCCCTCGGCCTCGGCGGGCTGTCCCTCGGCAACCTCATGAAGGCCGAAGCCGCGAGCGGGAAGCGGAATCACAAGTCGGTCATCATGGTCTACCTCTCCGGCGGCTTGGCCCACCAAGACACGTTCGATCCGAAGCCCGATGCTCCGGCCGAAGTCCGCGGCGAGTTCAAAGCGATCCCGACGAAGCTCGCCGGGGTGAAGTTCAGCGATCAAGTGCCGAAGCTCGCGGCCATCGCCGACAAGTTCATCACGATCCGCTCCGTCGTCGGCCAGCCGGACGAACACAGCAGTTGGATGAGCTATACCGGCACGCCGATGGACGCGGCGAAGCGCGATAAGAAGCCGCACTTCGGCTGCGTCGTGTCGAAATTGCAGGGGCAGACCGACGCGGTGATGCCGGCGTTCGTCGATCTCACGCCGACGATGCAGCACAAGCCGTACAACTCGGCTGGCCCCGCGATGCTCGGCAGCAAAGCCGCAGCCGTGAAGGTCGATGGCGAAGAGGTCAGTGTGATGAAGACGCTGACGGTCGCGGCGGATCGGCTTTCGGATCGCAAGACCCTGCTCGATGGGATGGATCGCATCAAGCGCTCGTCGAGTTCGGGTTCGGAAACGTTCCACGACCGCGCCTTCGAAGTGCTGACGAGCAGCAAGATGGTCGATGCCCTCGACATCACGAAGGAGAACGCCGGCGTTCGCGAGCGCTACGGGAAGGGCAGCCCCAAGCACCTCGGCGACGGTGCCCCGCTCTGGAACGAGCAACTGCTGATGGCCCGCCGGCTCGTCGAAGCCGGGGCGCGCGTCGTCACTCTCGGCTACGGTTTCTGGGACACGCACGGGCAGAATTTCAAGCACCTCAAGCAGCACCTGCCGACGTTCGATCAGGGCATCTCGGCCCTCATCGAAGACCTCGCGGCGCGGGGGCTGGATCGGGATTGCACGGTCATCGTCTGGGGAGAGTTCGGCCGCTCGCCGAAGATCAACAAGGACGCTGGGCGCGATCACTGGGCGCGAGTCAACGGGGCGCTCCTCGCGGGTGGCGGCATGAAGATGGGCCAGGTCATCGGCAGCACCGACAGCACGGCCGGCGAAGCGAAGAACGATCCGATCCCGTACCCGTGGGTGCTCGCCACGGTCTACAAGAACTTGGGAATCGACCCCCATGCGATGGTCTACGACGTGGGCGGTCGGCCCAATCCCGTGCTCCCGAGCAGCGTCGGCGTGATCGACCGCGTGTATGGCTGAGCGTCCGGTATGAAACTCGAAACGCTGAACCTTTCGGAAACAGAGGCTCTGGGGAAATCCTTGGGGCCACAGCTCTTTTCGGGGGCCGTGATCGCGCTGATCGGCCCACTCGGCGCGGGGAAGACGACCTTCACGCGCGCCGTCGCCGAGGGGCTGGGCGTGATGAATCTCGCGGCCGTGAATTCGCCGACATTCACGCTGATCCACGAATACCCGGCCCGGTTGCCGATCTACCACTTCGATGCCTACCGCTTGGCGAAGCCGGAAGAATTCGAGGGTCTCGGCATCGACGAATACTTCGGCGGGGATGGTGTGTGCTTGGTGGAATGGGCCGACAAATTTTCGGAACTACTTCCGCTGGAGCGATTGGAGATCCGGATTGAATGGGTGAGCGAGATGGGTCGTCGGTGGGAAATGATTGCGATGGGAGAAAGGTATGAGGCGCTATTGAAAAGATGGATTGGCGAGCCGACCGTGTCAACGGTCGGGTGACGCGAAATTCCGAATGCGATTGTCTCTCACTGTCGGCCTCCCCGACCCTTGCCAGGGTCGGCTCGCCTTCGATCAATCTGCCGCAGCCTTCCGCAGTGCCTCGGCCTTGTCCGTCTTCTCCCAGGTGAACTCGGCATTCTCGCGGCCAAAGTGGCCGTGGCGGGCGGTTTCGCGGTAGATCGGCCGGCGCAGATTCAGCCCCTCGATGATCCCCTTCGGCGTCAGCTCGAAAGTCGTGCGGATGAGTTCGATCAGTTTTTCTTCGGTCATGCCGGGGGCGAGGGTGCCTTCGGTATTGACCCAAACGTTGAGCGGATCGGGGTAGCCGATGGCATAGCTCAGTTGCACTTCGCAGCGCTTCGCCAGCTTCGCCGCGACGATGTTCTTCGCGATGTACCGGCAGAGGTAGGCCGCGCTGCGGTCGACCTTCGTCGGGTCTTTGCCGCTGAAGGCCCCGCCGCCGTGACGACCGCGTCCGCCGTAGGTATCGACGATGATCTTGCGTCCGGTGAGACCGCAGTCTCCGTGCGGGCCGCCTTCGAGGAAGCAGCCGGTCGGGTTGATATGGCAGGCGATGTCCCCGGCCGCCAGCGGCGTGTCTCCTTCGCCTGGGCGGATCATCACCATCTTGCCGAGGATCAAGTCGGCGCGCTCCTTCTTGAGGACGGGCAGGATGATCTGATCGATGACGAGTTGCCGGGCTTCGTCGGTGAAGTAATCGGTGCCGTCCTTGCTCCCCTTGCACACCATCACCGATTCGTCGTGCTGCGTGCTGAGTACGACGGTGTGGATGCGGTGCGGGGTGCCATCGAGGTTGTATTCGACCGTCACTTGGCTCTTGGCGTCGGGCCGAAGCCAAGCGAGTGTGCCGCTCTTGCGCAGCTCGGCGTGCTGCTCGACCAAGCGGTGCGACAGGTGGATCGGCAGGGGCATCAGGCTTTTGGTCTCGTCGCAGGCGAAGCCGAACATCATCCCCTGATCGCCGGCGCCGCCGGTATCGACGCCCTGGCTGATGTGCAGCGATTGGGCGTGGATCACGTTGTTGATCTGCACGGTCGAAGCGGCGAAGCCGATGGCCGGATCGGTGTAGCCGATCTCGGCGATGGCCTCGCGCACGAGTTTATCGACGGCTTGGCGCGTCAGCGGTGCGTTCGTGGTGATCTCGCCCGCAATCGTGCAGTGGTCGGTGGTGACGAGCGTTTCGCAGGCGACGCGGCTTTTCGGATCGTGCGCGAGACAAAAATCGAGAATGGCGTCGCTGATTTGATCGGCCACTTTATCCGGGTGGCCCATGGAAACCGATTCGCTGGTGAAGAGATAGCGGCCGGAACTCACGTTCGGAACCTCGGTGCGGATGAGCTTGCGGAACACTTAGAGGAAGTGTATTGACGAATGCGGAGTGCGGAATGGCGAGCCGGCGGCGCGAGCCGCCGGATTCGGGTTTCGCGCCCAGAATCCGGCAGCTCGCGCCGCCGGCTCGCCATTCCGCAGTTCAAGCTACCCGACCGAGAGGCCGCTCGTGTAGAGACCGGGCATCGCCGGGGAGTCGCGGCGGACGACACCGGTGGAGCCGTTCAGCACGCGCATCCGCGGCGGGCCGCTCGGGCCGGTGACCACGATCACTTCGCTCTTGCCATCGCCGTCGATGTCCTGCGTCGCCACGCGGGCACCGCGATAGCCGGTGCCGAAGGCGGAGTAGTCGGCCTTCAGGTTGCCGCCCGAGAAGACGCGCACTTGCGAAGTCGCGCCGGTGCTCGCACCGACGATGACTTCGGCTTTGCCGTCGCCATCGATGTCACCGGCGGCGACACTCACTCCGCCGGTATAGCCCGGGTTAAGCGCGTAGAAGCTCTGGAGTTCCGCGCCGTTGGCGCCGCTGAAGATTTTGACGTGGGGCGGGCTATTCGCCAGGGTTCCGACGACGATGTCGGCCTTGCCGTCGCCGTCGGTGTCCCCTCCGGCGACGGAGATGCCGCCGCGGAAGCTCGTATCGAAAGCCAAGAAACTTTGGATCGGAGCGGGCGTCGCCGAAATTTTGCCCTGCGCGTTGAACAGGTTCGAGCCGCTGAAGACTTTCACATGGGCGGCGCTCCCGACACCGGAGCCGGTGATGATGTCGGCCCGTCCATCGCCGTTTACGTCGGCGACCGCCACACTCGCGCCACCGGAGAAGGTCGTCGAGTAGGCCTCGAACGAACCGAGTTTGCGGAGGTTCCGGCCGTCGTAGACTTCGACGATCGGCTTGCCGCCGCGACCGCTCGACACCACGACATCTTCGATGCCGTCGCCGTTGACATCCCCTGTGGCGACCGACGCGCCGAGCGTCGAGCGACCGCCGAACGGGTTGAGAATGCCGAGGAGGGCGTTGGTCTGGGCGTCGTAGACGTTGACTTGGGTCAACCCGCCGCCGGAGGTTCCGACGGCGAAGCGGCCGCGCGGTTCGGCGAGCATCGGGCGGGCGACCGGTGCGGGCGGGGTCAGCACCGGGGCCGACTGCACATCGCCGGACGGGGGAGCATCGTGAGGGAAGACGGCGTCGAACGTCGAGACGCTCGGCACGTCGCGGGATTCGAGCCGTTCGGCCCGCATCGTGATACGGAAGGGGATCGGGGCCAGCGTGCGAGCTGGGAATCGGGTCAAGCGACGAACCATGTCGCACCTCGGTAGGGGGCATCCGTGCCGGGCCTGCCGGTAATATCGGCCGGCCCTCGTGGTAAGCTGCAACTTCTCGGGTATTTCCATCGGGAGAGCGAACGGCCACTCGGAACTTGCGCGAGAAAGTGTCGCGCGGGGTCGCAAATGGGTGCGGAATCGCTATGCTGCCGCTTTGCGAGTTCCGCAAACGTACGGGAGTTGAAGATGGGCAATCCAGCGGGCGTCCGCATGAAGAAGCGCGAAAAGCGCCGGGCGAAGTTCGAAGCGCGGCTCGGCGGGCCACTGGCTTACGTGCCGAAAGAGATTCGCGAAGAAGTGCTGAAGCAGGAAGCGGCATATTTGAAGGCCGAAGCCGAAGCGAAGAAGGCCGCCGCCGCGAAGTAGGCGTTGGACACCGCGAAACACCCCGGTTCTACCGGGGTGTTTCGCTGCGCGGAGTCCGGTAAGATGGAGAGTAATCCCGAGGAAAGCGCCATGAGTATCACTCTGCAACCGGAGACAGCACTACCGATTCCCCCATCTGTAGGATTGATGACCGAAGTTGAGTTTCTGGAAAAGCACGGTGGAGAACTCGGGGCCGATCTCGTCCGAGGCCGACTGGAGAGGCAATCCATGCCCGGTGGCAAACACGGTCGCGCATGCTTGAAGCTGGCGATGTACGTCGCACTTTTCGCCGAAGCGAATGCGCTCGGCCGTACTTGTACCAACGATACCTTCGTGAGAATCGGGCAGGCTGCGCTGCGCGGGGCCGATGTCGCCTTCCTGAGCTATGCCCAGTGGCCGGCCGAAATCGAATTCCCCGACGGGCCGCTGCCGGTGACTCCCGAACTGGTCGGTGAAGTGAAGTCCCCTTCCGACTCTTGGACGAAAATCTTCTACGTCGGCAGCGAGTTGATCATCCACGACCTTCTCCCAGGTTTCAGCGTCCCCGTCGGTTCCCTCTTCCGATAACTCACCGATTCCCCCATGACCACCGCACCCGCTTCCGCCGCGACTATCTCTTTCAACCACGCCCATGACCTGCCGCGCTACGAAGCGGGGAAGGTTCCCGACCTCGTCGCGCGCATGCGCGGGATCGTCGGGGCGGGCAACGTCCTCACGAGCAGGGCCGACCTCGCCGTCTACGAGTGCGACGGCTTCACCATCGACAAGAACAAGCCCGATGTTGTGGTCTTCCCGACTTCGACCGCGGAAGTCGTCGCCATCGTGAAGGCGTGCAACGAACTCGATGTGCCCTTCGTGGCGCGCGGGGCGGGGACGAGCTTGGCCGGGGGCTGCGTCCCCGTCGGCGGGGGCGTGATGATCGGCCTCTCGCGCATGAAGAAGATTTTGGAAGTGAACGTGCGCGACCGCTACGCGATCGTCGAATCCGGGGTCGTCAACGTCTGGCTCACAAACCAACTGAAGCCGTTGGGATACCACTACGCCCCCGATCCGAGCAGCCAGGGGGCCTGCACCATCGGCGGCAACGTCGCCACGAACAGTGGCGGGCCGCACACGCTGAAGTACGGCGTCACGGTCAACCACATCCTCGGCCTCGAGATGGTCATGCCCGATGGGACTCTCGTCGTCGTCGGTGGGCCGGCGGAAGATTCGCCGGGTTACGACCTCACCGGGGCCATCGTCGGCAGCGAAGGGACCTTCGGCATCGTCACGAAGGCGTGGGTCCGGATCACGCGCAATCCCGAAGCCTACCGCACGCTCCTCGGGATCTTCGACAGCATCGACGACTGCACGAACTGCATCAGCGACATCATCGGCGCGGGGATCGTGCCCGCCGCGCTCGAGATGCTCGACAAGACCATCCTCGGGGCCATCGAGGCCGCGTTCCAATTCGGCTTCCCGCTCGATGCCGACGCCGTGCTCATCATGGAAGTGGACGGCCACTCCGCGGGCATTCAGGAAGAGGCCGACCGCATCGAAGCCATTGCGAAACTGAACAGCGCCCGCGAGGTCCGCAAAGCGAACACGGACGTCGAGCGACTCGCCCTCTGGAAAGCCCGCAAGCAGGCCTTCGGCACCATCGGCCGTTTGGGTTACCCGAGCTACTGCACGCAGGACGGCGTCGTACCGCGGACGAAACTCCCCGAAATCATGCGCTGCATCCAAGCCGCCAGCGCCCGCCACAGCGTGGCCATCTGCAACGTCTTCCACGCCGGCGACGGCAACATCCACCCAGTGCTGATGTTCGACGAGCGCGATCCGCTGCAGGTGCTCGCCGTGCTCGCCGCGAGCACGGACATTCTCGAAGAGTGCATCCGTCTCGGCGGGAGCGTGACGGGAGAGCACGGCATCGGCGTCGAGAAGCTCGACTTCATGGCGAAACTCTTCAGCCCGGACG
>Ga0136611_10002254_pt1 | contig 13402 bp, 11 predicted proteins | sample AntDrymUQ2232306_2_FD_106645 | JGI IMG/M metagenome (GOLD analysis project Ga0136611, IMG submission 106645) | Polar desert sand microbial communities from Dry Valleys, Antarctica - metaG UQ223 (23.06) | ecosystem: Environmental > Terrestrial > Soil > Desert | place: Antarctica: Dry Valley... | reverse complement strand
TCGTGCTTGCCGCGTCGCAAAAGTGTGCCAAGCGTCGTCACGTACTCGCCGCTCGACCTGCGCGCCCAACTCGGCGGCGGTGGCAGAGCCTTGCCGAAGCGCCTGCCGGAGAATGCCAGCCAGGCGAAGGTAAAGGCAACCGTCCAGAGCACCGCCCAGCCCCACGGCTCGCGCACCAGCCGCTGGGTGAGCGTGCCATGCTCGGTCAACCCGTGGTGGTATTCGTCGAAAACAACCGTGCCGCCCATCAGGACGCCAGCCAGCGTCTGGAAGGCGTAGGCCGCGTTGTCCGCATCGCCAAGTCCGCTATTTGAGAGCGGGTACGCGCTCGACAGGACGTGGATACGCCCCTGACCGTAGTCAGCGACTGCGGCAACTGGCTCGCCGTCCGATGTTACGGAACCGAGCAGCGGGACCCATCCTGCTCCGGGCAATTCGAGATAGGTCGTCGTGTTCACGATTGCTGTCTCCAGCGTTGGAGTTGTGAAGACAGGTTGCAGCGGGACGGCTGCTTCCAGCACATCTGCGTCGTACCGCAGGCTGAGATCGAGATCGTCGAGAAGCTGGTTCGGCTCTTCGGCGACCAGCAGGAGCGTGCCGCCGCGCTCGACCCAGTCGAGCACATGCTCGGATTCACTTTCGGTCAGGTCGAACGACGGCGCGAGGATGAAGAGTGCGTCGATCCCGTCGTCAAGCTGGAACGTGCGGTACTCCAGCGTTCGAACATCGTAGCCAAGCTCAGCCAGCCAGATATACAGCGCCCGGCCTCCGTCCTCTACGGTGACATGCATCGAGAGCGACGGCCCTTCGACACCGGATGTCTCGTTCGAGCGGGCGACGATGGCGAGCAGCGCGAGGAGCGCGAGCGATGCAACGACGATGACGATCCCACGTCCCGGCAGCTTGAACGACCGACCCATCAGGCAGCCTCCCAGGCGTGCTGCGCCAGCGATGCGAAGCTGGTGTAGTCGTCGGAGGTGCAGGCAGCGCCGCCGTACCAGACGCGGTCGAAGCGATCGACGAGGGGCGAGAGCTGTTCCAGCAATGCGGCGTCGCCCTGCAGGTTGACGCGCGCGACGACCTCGCGGTTGGTCAGCGAGCGGTCGAAGCGCAGCCGTCCGGCTTCCTCCCAGCGGATGAGCGTCGCCAGATAGAGCAGGCGCAGGGCAGCGCGGTACTCGCCGACCGCGAAGCGCCGTTCGGCCTCGGCACGCGCCTCGGCGGACGTGTAGCGTTCCTCGGCGCTAACCTCTGCCAGCCGGGTGACGCCCGGCGCCAACGACTCGCGGACGCTGCGAACCGCGAAGGCGACGATCCCGACGATGGCCAGCACCCCGACAGCGGCCAGGACGACCGACGCTGGCGACCCACCACCGCCACTCCCGCCGAGCAGCCGGTCGATCCATTCGAAGACTGCCGTCACGACACTGTTGACCCCGTCGAGGAAGCGCTGCCAGAGAGAGCGCGATCCGTCATCCTCCGGCTCTGGCTGGAACTCGTCGCGCGCCAGCACCTCATCAAGGGCGGTGCGGGCGGCGTCCCCGTCAGCGGCTGCACCGCCTTCGGCAAGGTCAAGCGCGGTGAGGATGGCGTCGATGCCTGTCCGCGCCGCGTCAATGTCAGGCGGCTCGGACTCCAACGCCGCCATCACCAGCGTCAGGTCAGGCGTAACGGTCGTGCCGTCGTCCAGCGTGACTGGCTCGACGGCACGGAGCGTTGACAAGACTCGCTGCGAATCGGGATTGCTGCCACTCAGATCTCCTGCGGAGGTTTCAAGGGTTGCACGATAACCAGCGAGGTCGATGGCGACAGTCGGCAAACTGGTCAATGCCAGAACAGCAACGAGAATCAGGGCAATCAGCCGGGAAACGGTCACGCTGGCTGTCCCGGCTGTCCGGTGACGGCGGGAGCATCGAACAAACCGAGTGAACGGGCAGCCAGCTCGATATCCAGCCCTTCCTTGCGAACGCGCAGGTCGTAGTAGAGCAGGATATAGGCGCAATAGGCGATTGGCCCGACGACGATCTGACCGACAGTGCTGCCGATCGCGTCGAGCGCGATGACGAGCGGCGAGACATCGCCGCCGGTTGGGTCGCTGAAGAGGCTCCCAAAGCCGAAGATCGTCGCTGGTAGCGAGAAGAAGGCACTGATGACAGCCTGAATAATCAGCAGCAGGATCACGATCCCGATCACCCGCCACCAGTGACCCGCCACCAGTTCGCGGCTGCGGCCAAGCGCTGCACGAATGCCGGTGCCTTCAACCAGCAGCACCTGGATCGACAGCAGCCAGGCAACGAGCAGATAGAGGGCGAAGGGAATGCCGATGACCGTCACGGAAAGCCCGATAATCGCCAGACCAAAGACCAGCACCAGCCCAATCAACGGGCCGATCCGGCTGAACATCCGCGAGTACGCCTCACTGACCGTGATGGGACGCTCGAGCCAGCGCTCGGAGGCCGCAATCGCCATCGTCGAGATAACGGCAACATACGCGATCGCGGCGACGACGACCGACCAGAACCACCAGAGCAGTGACGAGATCGCGAACACGCTCAACCCCGCCTCGCCCGCCAGCAACGCCAGAATGAGCTGAATTACTCCTGCTGGAAGGAGGACAACCGCTCCAATCGACAGGAACAGCCGAAAGTTCCGGCGATACAACCCGATCGCCTCATCGACAATGTCCCCCGCCGACAATGGCCGCAACCTTGATTCCACGATGTAAGCCTTTCAGCCAGTCAGCCTGTTGGTTGGGCTACGTCTCAATCCACTCGCCATGAAAGGTACAGATGAGCGACGGAAGTGTCCACCACTGCGACTGGGAAGCCCGCTCTTCAGCCGTCCGAGCGGTGGCGGTGCGAAAGGGACACGACCGTTGACCTGTCGCACCGCCACCGCTCGGACGGCTGAAGGGCTACAACCGCTCCAACCCGCGGACGGCGAAAGCGAGGGCGAAGGCAAGCAGGATCAGGCCGGAGACGGGGCCAACGGCGCGGAAGAGCCAGGGGAGCTGCTCGATCCGCGAGCGGGCGAAGCCGACGATGCCGGCCAGGATCGAGAACCAGAGGGCGCTGCCAGCCCAGATCGCCAGCATCGCGCCGAACGCGCCGAGCAGCGAGCGTTCGACCAGGTTGGCCGCCACGAACGCGCCACCGACCGAGAGCCAGTAGGTGACGGTTGCAGGGTTGACGAGCGTGATCCCGATCCCGAGCAGCAGCAACGTCGTCCAGCGTTCGCGGACAGCAACGACACCCGAGCTATCGACACCGATCACCGGCGTGCCGTCACCCGACAACGCATCGCGGATCGCGCCGACCGCGATCCGGCCAAGCACGAACGCGCCAACGATATAGAGGACGGTCTTCAGGCCCGGGATCCGTTCGAGCAATGGCGTGAATCCGGCATAGGTCGCGGCGATGTAGAAGAAGTCGGTCAGTGCCGCGCCCATCCCGACCCAGAAGGCTGCCCAGGCTCCGGTCGCCAGGCCGCGCCGGATCGCAGTCATGCTTGTCGGTCCAACCGGAGCCGCGATCGCGAGTCCGAGCAGGAACGATCGACCCAGCAGGGAGAGGTATTCAGGCATTCCGGCTATCCTCGATCCGGCTCACCCACGACGGGCAACGGAGTTCGCAGTTGCAGAACGATCGCCGCATCACGCATTAAACCGCGCAGCGGACGTATCCGTGGATGCGTGTGCCGGTGCGTGACGCGCTTTCGATCTCGATCAGACCGCCGAGGCGGGCGGCGCGCTCGCGCATGGATTGGAGGCCGAGGTGGCCGGGGAAATCACCGGCTGGGTCGAAGCCGATGCCATTGTCGCGAATGTCGAAGCGGACTTCGGTGTCGTCGCACTCCAGCCGCAGGTCGACGGTCGTCGCGCGTGCGTGCTTGACGACGTTGTGGAGCCCTTCCTGGAGGATGCGGTAGACGGCTTCCTTGATCGCCAGCGGGATGGCTGGCTCGTCGCAGAGGCTGGCGTTGACGACGATCCGGTGACGCGCGTGCAGCGACGCCGCCTGCTTCTCGATCGCGGCCACCAGCCCCTCCGATTCCAGCGATTCGGGGCGCAACTCGAAAATCAGCGCGCGCATCTCAGCCAGGCCGGCTTCGGCGAGCTGGAGGACGTACTCGACCGGGGCAATCGCTTTGGCGGCATCCTGACTGATGAGCGCCTTCGCGGTCCGCGCACCGAGGCCGATGGCGTAGAGTGCCTGCGAGACAGAATCGTGCAGCTCGCGCGCCAGCCGCTGGCGTTCTTCGATGGCGGCCTGCCCCTGCGCTGCGGCGTAGAGGCAGTTGTTCTCGACGACGATCGCCGCCTGGTCAGCGATGGCCGCCAGCAGCGCGATCTCGTCGTCGGGCGGGCCGGGATTCGGGTAGTAGACGACGAGCGCCCCATGTGACTGGCCGCGATAGACGAGCGGAATGGCTGCCAGCGCATCCCAGCGGGCATCCACCAGCAGTGCGTGGACCGGAGCGTAACTCTCGTTTGCCAGCATCAGTTCACGGGCATTCGCCACGATATCGATCTGCTGCGTCTCGATCGCCCGCACCGTCGCCGAGTTGCGCGTCACCGGCCAGGTATCGCGCAGCGAGCCGATGAATGCTTCCGGTAGACCGTGGACGGTGAATGCGCCGAGCCGCAGCGTCTCCGGCTCGACGAGGCCGATGACAGCCGCCTGGGCACCCGTTGAATCGACAACGTAGCGCGTCAGGATGTCGAGCGTTTCCTCCATCGGCTGGTCGATCGTCAGGCTGGCGGCGATCCCGGCCAGCACACGCGCCTCGCGTTCCTGACGGCGTGACTCGGTCACGTCGCGGAAGATGGCGGTCAGGAGCAGTCGTCCATCGGCCTCGAAGAGCGTGTCGGTGTACTCGATCTCGCGTTCTTTGCCATCCGGCAGGACGATCGTGCCGTCATGCCGACCGGGTATGCCGACCACCGTCTGCTCGAAGAAACCTCGCATGCGTTCATGCTGGCGGGCAGGGAAGTTGACGAGGAAGTCCTGCCCGATCAGGCTGCCAGCAGAGTAGCCAAGTATCCGGCTGGCAGCCGGGTTCACATACAGATAGCGCCGGTTCGCGTCAATGACGACGATACCGTCGAGTGAGGCGTCCATGACGCTCGCCAGGACATCCAGACCAAGCCGGTCGGCGGCGGTCACGGGCGTTCGCCCACCTCAGTGGCCGGGACAATCCCGATACGGGCGGCATACAGGGCAGCCTGCGTACGCGAGGCGACGCCCAGCTTCGCGAGGACGTGGCTAACGTGCGTCTTGACCGTCTTCTCACCGATCGAGAGCTCGAGGGCGATCTCCTTGTTGGCCATCCCGCGCGCCAGCAGGCGCAGGACATCGGTCTCGCGCTCGGTCAATGCCTCGGGAGACTCCGGCGCGCGCACCTCGCGCAGCAGTCGCGACGCGGCCTCCGGCGAGAGCTGCACCTGACCGGCTGCAGCCGCCTTGATCGCGCGGCAAAGCTCGTCGGCCTGGGTGTCCTTGAGCATGTAGCCGATCGCGCCCGCCCGGATGGCACGGATGACCGCCGTGTCTTCGAGCACGCTCGTGACAGCCAGCACCTCGATATCCGGCAAGGTGGCGCGGATGTTCTCGATCGCGGTGATGCCGTCCATGACCGGCATCAGCAGATCCATCAGGACGACATCAGGATTCAATTCACCCGCCAGCCGGACGGCCTCGGCGCCGTTTTCGGCCTCACCGATCACTTCCAGTTCGGGATCGAGCGCCAGAAACATCTTCAGACCCTGGCGGACAACGCTGTGATCGTCGGCAATCAGGATGCGGATTGGCATGGCTCTCCTCTTAAGGAATGCTTCAACGAACTCCACGGCTGTCGAACGCCGCCTGACAGCATACCAGTATCGTCATGCGCGTCGTCGCACTTCCGCCCGGACCGTCGTGCCGCCTCGGCGATGGCTCGATCCACCAACCTCAACCTCGGTGCCATTGGAAACAGCCATTAGATGTCCGGCGTGTTGATCTCCGACCTTTGGCGGATTCTGTCAATCCGTCACAGGCCATACGATGGTTCCGGCCCTTCGTCCGGTGATGTTTCGATGTCCATCACCTATCCTGAAGACATCGAAACGCGCAGGCTGTCAACGGGGACTGTCTGGCGGCGCGATGAGGCGCGCGAACCGGCCGGAACCGGAAAGGGGACCTGCGATGGAGCAGGCCATGACACACAACGGCGTGACACGTTCAGGTTGGAGATTCGAGCAGGTGATCAGGCTGCTGCTGGTTGACGATCAGCCCCAGGTTCGGCGCGGACTCATGATGCGGCTCGCGCTTGAGCCGGATGTCGAGGTCGTCGGCGAGGCCGGCGACGCCGAGAGCGCGATCGAGCTGGCTCGTCTCCTGCAGCCGGATGTCATCATCATGGATGTCGAGCTGCCCGGCATGGACGGGATCGACTGCACTCGCAGCCTGTGCGCGGCGCTGCCGCGCACCGCGATCGTGATGCTCAGCCTGCACGACGACCACGACACCGTCGAACGTGCGAAGGCAGCCGGTGCGGCTGCCTTTGTCGCCAAGCACCGCATGGAAGGGCCGCTGCTGGCCGCGATCCGCGATGCAGCAACGCCGGTTCACGGATAGCGTCGCGCCAGCGTGTCAGATGCTACCCTGCCCCACGTATGTTCGGATACGTGGAGGGAAAGCCCAGGTGCCATACTTCGCCTACTGCACGCTTCTGGATACGGGTGAGATGCAGCGCTTCGTCCCAACTGCACAAACTGGTGCAACTGGACGGATCACCGACTATCGCGTCGTCTTCGAGCGCCACGGCCCCGGCGTCGAGACGGGCGGCTGCAATCTGTCGCTGGATGAGGGGCAGACCGTCCACGGCGTACTGTACAACCTGACTGACGAGGAGTTCAGGCAGCTCGACGCCATCTCTGGCGTCGAGCATGACCTGTACCGGCGCTTCGCGGTTCAGGTCCAGACGGACGCTGGCGTGGTCGATGCTGAGACGTATGTCATCCCCGACCCAGGTGGTCAGTTCCAGCCAACGGCTGCCTACACCCGGCCCATTCTCGCCGGGGCACGGGCGCTAGGGCTACCCGGAGAATATGTCAGCACACTCGCTGCGCTGGTCAGGGACGCGACGGCATGACCGGCAAGCGAATCGTCCAGGACGGCTATGACGTGCTGGCTGAGACGTACCTGCGCGTCCGGAGTGACGATGGCGAGGACGTCCGGCTACTGGCTGAACTGGCGTCATGGTTACCGGACGGCGCTCGTGTCCTGGATGCTGGCTGCGGAGCCGGGACGCCGGTTGCACGCACGCTGAGCGACCGCTACCGGGTGACGGGCGTTGACATCTCAGCCGTCCAGATCGCTCTGGCGCGGGAGGCCGTCCCGGATGCGGAGTTCGTTCAAGCCGACATGACTGCGCTCACGTTCTCCGACGCGAGCTTTGACGCGATTGTCTCGTACTACGCAATCATCCACGTTCCACGAGCCGAGCACCCGGCACTGCTGGCGGACTTCCACCGAATGCTTACTCCCAGCGGGCTGCTGCTCGTTTCCATGGGCGCCAGTGACAACTCCGACGACACCGAGGGCAACTGGCTCGGCGGCGGCGCGACAATGTACTGGAGCCACTATGGCCGCGACGACAACCTGCGACTGATTACTGACGCAGGCTTCCGGATCATCTGGGAACGACTGGTCACCGAGGATGAGTCTTTTGGCGGCGGGACGCATCTGTTCGTGCTGGCGGAGCGCGGTGCGCCTCACTCGTCGCCCTGAGTGGTCCGTCACGGGAGACCTTGAGAGCAGGCTGTTCGGCGGAGATTCGCCCTTCCCCTGTCGTCCAGAGCCGCAGCGAAGGACCTCCCTGCCTTGACATCATGGGAGTCAGACGCGGAGAGGTCCTTCGCTGCGGCTCTGGACGACAGGGGGAAGGGCGCGGTCATCAAGAAGCGTTCCGGCTCTGGCAGGTGCCTTCCTTCCTGCGAACGAACGCATCATCTGAGGCTGTATACTTGGGGTTCGACGCGATCTCGCGTGTTCTGTTGCCGTGCGTGATGCCCGGCCAGTCTGGATTGTGCTGCATGATTCCTCTCCACCTGAAGCTGAAGAACTTCCTCTCCTATCGCGAGGAAACCGAGCTCGACTTCGCGCCAATCCGGATCGCTTGCCTGGCCGGTGACAACGGGGCCGGTAAGTCGGCCCTGCTGGACGCGATCACCTGGTCGATCTGGGGGAAGACCCGTGCGAGCAACGACCGCGAGGTGATCTGCATCGGCGAGACCGAGATGGAGGTGACCTACACCTTCCGGCTCGGCGAGCGCGACTACCGCATCTTCCGGCGACGTTCGTTCGCGCGCGGCGGCGCCAGCGGCCAGCAGACGCTGGAGTTCTTCATCGGCGCACCGGGAACCGACGAGTGGCTGCCCATCTCGGGCGACAACGTCCGCGAGACACAGGAGGGCATCGTCGGCGTCCTGAACATGGACTACGACACGTTCGTCAACTCCGCGTTCATTTTGCAGGGCAGGGCCGACTCATTCACCCAGAAGCCGCCGAGCGAGCGCAAGAAGATCCTCGGCGACATCCTCAACCTGCAGGAGTACGACGAGCTGGCGCGGCTGGCGCGCGACGAGGAGAAGGCAGTTCGCAGCCAGCTCGACCAGTCACGGGCACGCATCAACGTCCTCGACGAACGACTATCGGGACGGCGCGCACTGGTCACCAACCTTGAAATCGTCAGCGCGCAGGTGACCGAAACCGGCGAGAAGCTCGACCTGGCTCAAGAGTTGGCGAAATCGCTGGCATTGCAGCTCAGCGCCTACGAACGCATCCGCGAGATGCTGGAGAGCGCGCGGACGCGGGCCGGCCGCGAACAGGCCGCGCTCGAACGACTCGACACGCAACTGGCGCAGACCGAGCGGGATCGCTCCGCCATCAATGAACTACTGGCCCACGCTGGCGAGATCGAGCACGGCGCGTCCGAACTGGTGCGCTGGCGTGAGACGGCGGCGGCGTTCTCAGCAACGCTCGTCAAGGTCCGGCAACAGGTCGACATCCAGAACGCCGCTGAGCGGGAGATTGAGGCGGAACTCAACGGCCTCCAGCGCGAACGCGAGCGTCACCTGCACGGGCAGCGCACGGCTGGAGAGCAACTCAAAGGGATCGAGCAGCAGGAAGCGCGGCTGGTCGGGTTGCGCCGCGAGCAGGCGGATGCGGACGAGCTATTGCGCCAGCTTCCGTCAACACGAGCCAAAATCGAGGACTTCCGTCACGAGAAGTCGATCCTGCACGCCGACAACGGGCTGCTCAAGACACAGATGCACGAGATTAAAGAACGACTCGCCCAGTTGCAGACCGGCGACGCCACCTGCCCGGTTTGCCGGGCGACGATCGCGCCGGATGACCGCGAGCGGATCAACGCCGAGTGGCAGGCCGAGGGCAAGCGCTTCGGAGATCGCTACCGCGCCAACAAGCCCCGGATGGCGGACATCGACAAAGCACTGCCGATCCTGGCCGAGGAAGAGCAGCGGCTCGTCAATTCGGATCGTCAGCAGGCTCAGCGCGCGGGCGTCATCGTCCAGATCGAGGCCGGACTGGCCCAGCGCGATTCCTTCCAGCAACAACTTCAACTGACAACTGCCGAGCTTGCGCGCATCGACCATGTCATCGCGACGGAGGACTTCGCCCGGGACCCGCGGACGCGGCTGATATCGGCCGAGGCGCTCCTCATCGAGCTGGCCTACGATGGCGCTGCCCACCACGAAGCGACAACCAATGAACAGCAGTTCGCGCCGTTCGAGGCGCGCAAGCGCGAGTTGGAAACGGCCCGGACGCGGCTGGAAGGGGTCGAGCGCGAGCTTGCCTCGATCGCTACCCAGCAGGCGGAGCGACGCGAGGCGATCGCGCACACCGCAGAGGAGATCTCCGGGTTCGAGGGACAACTCTCAGCCGATCCAGACCTCAAGCAGCGTGCCCAGGAGGCTGCCGACGATGTCGAGCGACTGACGCGCGAGCGCAACGAACTCTCGGGCGATCTGGCCGGAATCGAGCGCGAACTGACCCACCTTGATGTCCTCCAAAGCGAGCGCGACAGACTCGACAAGGAGACAAGCGGCCTTGCGCTCGACCACGGCGCGCTGCGCGAGCTAATCGACGCCTTTGGTCGCAACGGCATCCAGGCGATGATCGTCGAGAACGTCCTGCCAGAACTGGAAGACGAGGCCAACGCGCTGTTGCGCCGGATGTCATCGAGCCAGCTACACGTCACCTTCCGCTCCCAACGCCAGGCGCTGTCGAGCGATAACATCATTGAAACGCTCGATATCCTCATCCGCGACGAATACGGCGAACGGCCCTATGCGCTGTACTCCGGCGGCGAGGCATTCCGCGTCAACTTCGCTGTCCGTGTCGCCCTCTCGAAGCTGCTGGCTAGACGCGCTGGCGCCAACGTTGACATGCTTGTCATCGATGAAGGCTTCGGCACTCAGGACTCGCGGGGCCGCGACGGTCTGATCGAAGCGCTGCACTCAGTTGAGCCGGATTTCCAGACGATCCTCGTCATCACCCACATCGGCGAAATCCGCGAACTCTTCCCCACCCGGATCGACATCGTCAAGACCGAGGCTGGATCGAAAATCGCGGTGAATGCGTGACGGACACATGATGCACGGAGCCAGGATGTACAGAGCTGGATAGAATGGATCGGGCCTATTGCGTAGGAATCGGCCCGATCCATAGATCGTCCGCCCTCAAAGGAACCCGGACGCTTATGGCTACCATTACGGGCTTATCAGTTCGTTCCCATGTGCGGCCAAACACCGCGTTTCCAGGAGGTTCGGCGAAAGCCGAAGGGATTGTTCCCGCGAGGATCGTCACGCAGACCAACATCGTCCAAGGTACTCGTACGCGCGAGATCACGGCTCTGCTCCTTGCTTCCGTTCTATAGACGCATGGTAGCCGGGATAGAATCCAACAAGGCTATCGAACAAGGGCCGAAACGCATTCAGCATCATTGAGACGCGCGTATGCGGGCGGCTCACCGCAGAGGTCGCCAGCGGCCTTCCGATCCGGTGATCGGTTCGCCGGTCGTCGGGTCAACGTCGCGGTACTCATTTGTGCGTGGATTGATCTCATGCCACAGATTGACGGTCGACCGTGGATCTCGCTCATACTCGAAGCCCGTACCGGGATCGTAGTAGACCCGGCGATTGAGATGCGCGTGGCTCCCGCGACGACGCCAGGGTCGGTCCGAGGCGAACGGTGGCTTTCGCACTGGTTAGCGGACTGGTTCGAGGACGATCAAGTTGTCAAGTGCTTCGACGAGTTCGTGAAGATCCTCAGTCATCCCGTCCGCGTGGTGGAAGACGGCTGGCGAATCGAGGCGCACGACGTAATAGCCCGCGTAGATATCGGGGCGAACGACTGATCCCGTTGCGTCCCGCAGCGTTACGCCGACGACATCACCGGCGAGTCTGACGCGAGTTCCTGGTTTGAGCGACACGCTTATCGCCATGTCATTCCTCTCCGGTGGCAACCGCAATCGATGTGGTGAATTCAACAGCGACCACCGCGCTCTACGTCCGACAGCAAATTGATTCTAATCAATCGCGCCGTTTCGGGTGCTGCCACCTGTGTTACTGTCTCCCTGACTGGATCAGCTTCGGAGCCACAGGGAGGGCAGCACTATGGCCGTCGTACCAGCACCAACGCGAACGTCACATCGACCGCCGATTCAGGCACGCAACGTCGCAATCGCCAGTGGGCATTACCTCGCAACCGAGGCGGGCATGCGCATGTACCGGCTCGGTGGGAACGCGATCGACGCGGGTGTCGCAGCCGGTATCTGCATCGATGTGCTGCTGCCGGACCTGTGCAACTTCGGCGGCGTCGCGCCGACGATTGTCTATCACAAGGCATCTGGCGACCTCGTCTCGATCAGCGGGCTGGGATGCTGGGGACGTTCCGCAACGCTTGAGCACTTTGTCGAGCACGAGGGCGGTCAGATTCCGGTCGGCGTCAAGCGCTCGGTCGTGCCGGGCGCGCCGGACGCCTGGCTGACGGCGCTGGCGCGCTACGGCAAGCTCTCGTTCGCGGAGGTCGTCCAGCCGGCTATCGAGCTGGCCGAAGGCGGCTTCGTCGTCTACCCGTCGCTGCAGCGCAACCTCAAGAAGGAGGAAGCGCGCCTGCGTGGCTGGGATTCGACAGCGGCGATCTTCACGCCGGGTGGGTCGGTGACGCCAGCCGGTAACGTGCTGCATCAGCACGACCTCGCCAACACGTTCCGCCGGATGGTCGCTGCTGAGGAGCGGGCTGGTGGCGGACGGGCGGCGAAGATCGAGGCGGCGCGCGACGAGTTCTACACCGGCGAGATCGGCAAGCAGATCGCTGCCTTCATCCAGGGCGAGGGTGGCTTCATCGGGGAGCAGGATCTGGCTGATTTCCACTCGGATGTCGAGCCACCAGCGTCGACGACCTACAACGACACCGAGGTCTTTGCCTGCGGACCGTGGAGCCAGGGGCCGGTCAACCTGCAGGTGCTCAACATCCTCGAGCAGTTCGATCTGCGTGCGCTCGGCCACAACTCGGCTGACTACATCCACCTCTTTGCCGAGTCGTTCAACCTGGCCTTCGCCGACCGCGAACGCTTCTATGGCGACCCGCATTTCGTCGATGTCCCGCTCGACACGCTGCTCTCGAAGGAGTACGCCGACACGCGCCGGGGACGGATCGACTTCCGGCGCGCCTTCGGCGAGATGCCCGACGCGGGCGAGATCACCGGGTACATCGCCTACACCGATCAGGTCGCGGCGCTGGAGCTGCAACCGGACACCTCGTATGTCTGCGCCGTCGACGCCGAGGGCAACGCCTTCTCTGCGACACCGAGCGACGGCGTTGGCAGCACGCCGATCGTGCCGGGGCTGGGGCTGGTCTGTTCCGGTCGTGGCTCGCAGTCGTGGCTGATCCCCGGCCACGCCTCGGCGCTGGAAGGCGGCAAGCGCCCACGGCTGACGCCGAACCCGGCCATGGCCTTCCGCGACGGCAAGCTCTTCATGCCGTTCGGCACGCCCGGCGCGGACATGCAGCCGCAGTCGATGTTGCAGACATTCATCAACATCGTCGAGTTCGGGATGGATGTCCAGCAGGCAATCGAGGCACCACGCTTCGGCACCTTCAATTACCCCGAGTCGTTCTGGCCGCACACCTACCGCCCCGGACGCCTCAACCTCGAAGCCCGCATACCGCGCGAGATCGGCGAGGAACTGGTCGAGCGCGGCCACGACCTTGAATGGTGGCCGGAATGGACGCGCATCGCTGGCAACGTCTGCGCCATCCGTGTCGACCACGAACGCGGCACGCTCGAAGCAGGGGCGGACGCCCGCGCCGAGGCGTACGCGGCTGGGTGGTAG
>Ga0136611_10002253_pt1 | contig 13403 bp, 16 predicted proteins | sample AntDrymUQ2232306_2_FD_106645 | JGI IMG/M metagenome (GOLD analysis project Ga0136611, IMG submission 106645) | Polar desert sand microbial communities from Dry Valleys, Antarctica - metaG UQ223 (23.06) | ecosystem: Environmental > Terrestrial > Soil > Desert | place: Antarctica: Dry Valley... | reverse complement strand
TTAAAACGCCCTTGCGGTTAATCCGCCTCGCCAACCACGCGCTCAAGCACGTGGCTAAGTGCCGCGAAACGCGGAAAGCCTCGTGAACGAGGCTAAAATCAAAATCGCGTAAGGTGAGTTATTAAATAAAAAAAGACGCGAAGTTTATAAAAGTTTCGCGTCTTTTTGCAGTTAAATTTTATTTTCAAAACTGGGTTTTAGGATTTGTTCCCGGACCTGGATTCGGGCTAATGCCCGGACTTGTGCCGGTTGCGTCACCGCCCGTTTTGCCGCTTTCGGTTGATGATTTGTCGCCGGTTAAACCCTGCGCTTTCGCTTCGTCGCTGACAGTTTTTTGCACTTCACCGACGGCAGTTTTAACTTCATCGGTCAGCGTCTTTTGCGCTTCGCCCGCAACTTGTTTGACTTTATCCACGAGTCCGCCGGCAGCATTCTGCGCTTTTGCCAGCAAAATATCCCGCGTTTCGCCCAACAATTGACCTTCATAACGTGTCGAAGGAATAGCCATTCCAACGGCTGCGCCAATGGCTAAAGCGACCGCGCCGACGGCAAGCGGATTTTCGTCAATATGATAATCGTATTGCTCACGCGCCTGCGAACCTAAATCTCCGACTTTTTCAAACGTGTTGCTTGCTGCGCTGCTGACACCCGAATATGCACTCGACGCGGCACTGCCAACACCTGAATACGCACTCGATGCAGCACTGCTAACACCGGAATATGCGCCGCTTGCCGCATTGGTTACGCCTTCATAGGCGGAACCGGCAACGCCGCTCACGCTGTCAATCGCGCTGCCCGCCGCGCCGCTTACGCTATCGTAAGCACTGCCTGCGACATCGCCGATTTTACCTTGCGCAGATTTTAGAGTTGAAATGCCGGACCTTGACCGCCCACTATAAACTTGTCCGACTTCATCGTCATAATCATCATATCTATATGAACGACGTTTCTTTCCGTAAGCGCTTTGATAAGCTAAAAGACCGATTCCCAAACCGATTAACACCAGCGGTAACGGATTGTCCCGCGCTACTTTGCCTGCATTTGTTTTTGATAATGTTTCCATAAAATTTCCCACCTTTCCAAAAGTTGCGCCGTAAACGGATTCTTTCGCCGTTTCAAATGCGCTTGAAATATGTTCCGAAACTTGTTCTTTAACCTGCTCGGAAATGTTTGCAATACTAAGTTTTTCTTGAATCGCGTCAATCGTTTCGCTCATATTACTGCGAGTTTCTTCGATTCGCTCTCTTATCTGATCGGTTTCGGCAGTCGCATCCTCCGTTTCGGATTTAACGTCGCTCGTATCTACTTCCGAAACCGTGTAATCATCCGAACGAGGTTCAAGATAAGAATCCTGCGACGCGCCCGCCATCGTCGAAACCGCATCCGGTTCATTAATATTATCTAACTCACTTGATTTTTCAGCCATTGTGCATCCTCCTTGATAGTCTCGACCGTTTGGTGCGGTGTTAAATCCGTGTTTCTAAGTTTGGCAAGCGCGTTTGTAATCAGCGTATAAGCGACGATTCCCACGACCAGACCGACAATCGCCGCCGAAATCCACGCCGACGTAATATATTGCCAGTTGGTAAGACCGGAGATAAGCTGCGCCAAACCGATAACGACCGCCGCCAGAATTACGAGTAGCGCCGTATAACCGACCGCGCCGCCCGCCACCAGATAGCCGACGTTGGTGCCGACTTTAGTTGCTTTCTGCGTTAATTCTGTTTGTGCCAAAGCGACTTCCTGACGCACTAAAGTGCCGGTTTCGCTGGCGAGTTCGGAAAACAAATCACCGAGACTGCGTTCTTCTTTTACAACTTGCTGTTGTGCCATCATAAGTCCCTCCTGTTTTCCGTTTTACGACGGATTTGTTACTTTATTGTCTCCAAAATTTGATTTACTGTCGTTTGCGCTCGCGCCGGTTGAACTCATACCTGAATCGCTTGAACCCGATTTGTAATCCGTTGCTCCCGGACTCGTATTGGCTGTTCCAGACGACGGTTTGTTGCCGGTAGCGGATTCTTCGGCTATTCCTGTAATTCCTTCAGAAGCGTGTTTTCCAGCCGTTCCCAAATTTTTGTTTCCAAATTCGCTTGATTCAGTCGAATCATTTTTTGCTTTTAGCAAAGGCGTATCGTAGTTTCGACCTTGTAAGCGGCGCGGTGAATTCTGACCCGAACCGGAGCTTTTCAAAAATCTCGCTGCCAGCAGACCGACCGCGAAAGCGCCGCCGATAAACACAGCCGGATTTCTGCGGGCAAATCTTTCAACGTCGCTAACCATCGCGCGAACGTCATTTTGCTCGAAATAATTGGAAATCTGTTCGATTTGTTTAGCTAAACTATCGCTGTATTTTGCCGCCGTATCGGTTACTCCGCTTTGTTCATCTGTTTCACGAAGCGTCGAGCTAACTTGACGGATAGTATCGGCAACGCTCGTCAATCCGCTTGCCAAATCGGTTTTCTTTTCATCTATCACGCTCGTCGCTTTCTCGGCGGCAACTCCGTAGGCTTGTCCGGCGGTGCTTTTTGCCTGGTCAATCAAACCTTTTGCCGTTTCTTTAGCCGAATCCAGGTTAATACTTTCAGAAACTGATTTATTACCGGATGCGGAAAAAGTATCTTTCGCAGGTTGATTTAAAGCTCCAAAACTGCCGCCGGTTTTGGCTTGTCCGCCGCCAAAATTTCCAGTTGATGTATTTTCTGTTTCTTTATTTTTTTCGTCTATCATAATTTACCCCTTTCTCGAATTATTTTTATCAGTAAAATCAAGAAGAAATTCGGAGCGTAAATTTCTAAATTTCTTCTTTTCCAATCAAAGATTTATCGATTAAACTTTATGTATCTATTTTCCAAATCAAATTTATCTTTCGTTTGTATCGTGCGTTTGCACCATCACTAACCAAAGTCATAAAATTTTCTCACTCAATTAACGAATATTTATTCGGTTTTATCAATTCCTATCAATCCATTTTGAGTTGAAACAACGGCAAGCCTGATAATCAAAGACTTGCCGTTGTTTTCAAAGATAAAATAAACTCTGAATTTTAGATTACATTCGTCCAAACGGAGCGTAAATCGTTCCGGTCGGCTGCTGAACGTCCTTTTCTTCTACAGTTACAAAAAGACCGAAATCGGCAAGTGCGGTTTCACCTCTAATCTCGGCTTCCTGACGTTTGCCTGTATTAATTACCTGTCCGATTCTTGTAAATTCCTTAGTCGGCGAAATTGCCCAAAGAACATATCGTTTTTGCTTTGGAGCCATTTTCATATCATCGAAACGCATTTTTATTTTCGTCACGCCGGCTTTGCTGTTGTTTATATATGCCTTTCCTTTCAAGCCTGCTAAGTCACCGGCAAATTTTATTCTAATTTCCGTTTCACCCTTCTCACGTCTTGTAATTCCCAGAAGCGGGACATCATAGATTGAAGCAACCGGTTGACTAGCGGCAACTTGTTTTTCATCCGTCGCCACAGTGCTTGACGGTCTATTTGCCACAACTGCGTAGCCTTGCGGAACACTGCTGCGGAAAACAACCGGCGTAGCCGTGTCAATTGTTGTTAAGCCTTCGTTTGGTGAAAGAACCAGCATAAATTGATTCATCGGCGTTGTAAATTCAGCTTTCCCCAAACCGTTTTCGACCATCACCGGACCTAAAAGCGTCGGCATTCCCGACGGGTCAACGGCATATGCATAAAAACTTTTCGTTTCTCCCGTAATGCCGTTTAGGTCAACGTAAACTTTTGTTCCGTCAGCCATTCGCATAACTCGAGCCATACCTTTTGCGCCCGCCATCGAATTCGGGGTCAACTCAACTGTCACTTCTTTGCCGACCGGATATTCAATCACCGAATAAGTGCCGTCGGCATTTTGGACAACTTCGGTTTTTGTCGTCGTTTTTGTCGTCGTAGTTTTTTGAGTAGTATCCTGCGCTACTGCAAATGTAGAGAACGCAACTGATAAAACTAAACCACTGCTAAACTTTAAAATGTTTTTGTTTTTCATAATTTACTCCTTCTTATTGAACTCCTTTTAGGAAACTAAATGGAGGATAAAAACTCTGTGGAGATAATATCGCAAGGATTGTGCCAAACAACAAAAAAACATCTGTTTGCAGAATTTTATAAGCAAATAAGGGATTAACGATGAAAAATTTACCGGAGAAAATATATTAAATATGTATCAATTGAATACAGCCGTTGTATCGGATTATCGGGAAGAACTATTTTTCAAGTGATTTCGTTCCTACAGACCGGCTTTAGCAATATTTGAAATCCACCAGAACGCACCTTTTATGCCGAGATGCTCAATCATCAATTTAAAGACCTTTGGATGAATCCGCGCAGTTTTTAATAAAACCTTCTTAAATGAAGAAAATTTGATTCTGTCTTGAAACATTTCACGGCTGATTTCCGCGTCAAGGCAGCTCAAAGATTTCATCACGGCGTTCATCGTTTCATTTACGACTGAAGATTTGCTGTTCGGCATCGGACGCATAAATTCGGCAAGGCTCGACATTTGCGCGACCCGTGGTTCGTAAGCGTTGATTTTCGATAGAGAGCGTTCGGTGTAGTCATTTTCAACCAGCGAATATTCCGTCAAATCAGTCAATTTCCGCAAATTTCGGACGTGCGAGCCGAAACCGCAAAACGTCAGCGGACTCGATAATCCGGCGGCGTCGCCGATTAATAAAATTCTGTCCGTCGCCGTTTTTTTGAGGTTGTTCCAGCCGTGATGATGAACGCTCGGAATATAGCCGAAGACCGGTTTGACGACGCGCCACGCGCCGTTTTTCGATTTGTAATCGGGAAGTTTTTCAAAATAATCTTCAAATAAACGAAACAAAGATTTATCCGCTTTTGACTGGACCGAATCGTAGAAAAAAAGATAAGTCGTATATTCGTCTTTTGAAGGATTTCCCGGAAAACCTTCCCAGATTAACTGGCGATTGTCAGAAGCGTCTTCGGTCGAAACCAGAATTTCGCCGACGCTGAAATCAACCTCCTTTGCCGCAGTTCCGCGCTTAAAACCTCTGGCGAGAGTTCCGACCGTCGGGCAAACGTGCGTGATTGATTTTCCCGCATTTAACCGGCGCGAAACCGCCGAATTGGTGCCGGTCGCGTCAACAAAAAGTTTGGCGGAAAATAGTTTTCGTCTGCCGGATTTTACTTCTTCACATTCAATCAAGACTTTTTCTTTTTGAACGAAGGCGCGAATAAATCGCAAATTATTGATAATTTGCGATTCGGTCATTTTGAGTTTTTTAACGGCGATTTCAAGTAGTTTGTCGGCTTCAACGGCAACGTCCAGAACATTGTCCATAAAAAGCGGCGGCGTTTTTATTTTTGAATTTCCGTCGAAAAATTTGACGAATCCGGTTTTGTAGCGATTCGCCACCGCCTTTTCGATTTCATCCGGCGTAAAAAGTCCGGTTTTGACAAATTCCTGCAATTCCGCGTCGGAAATGTTCCAGTCACGATGCGTTTTGCCGACCGTGTGCGCGTCGAAAACCAAAACTTTCCGGTTGTAGCGACAAGCCATCACCGCCGCGTGCAGAAGTCCGAGCGTTCCGCCCGCGTAAACAACCTCAAATTCGCCTTCGACGACTAAATCTTTCGGCTCGGAATCGTAAAAAATCACTTCTTCGGTTTTATCAGGATTTTCCCGGAAATCATTCCAACGCTCTTCAATTTCCCAGATTCGTTTCAGCCACGCTTCGCGGTTCGGCAGATAAGCGAGATTTTCGACCAATTGAGGATATTGGCGGCGAATCTCGGCGAGGTTAAATTGTTTTTCACGATTGTTCATTAACTGTGTTTTAAGTCCCGCCTTTAGGCGGCTTTTCGATGGTGAAGCGATGTCGCCTCAAGGCTAATGGCATTAAGATAACCGCGTTTAATAATTTCAAGAAAAGTTTTTGCCGCAGATTAACGCGGAAAACGCCGATAGGAATTTTGATTTATCTGCGTCATCGGCGAAAATCTGCGGCTAAATTTCCTTAACTTAATGCCATTAGCCTAAAGGTGCGACTCGGAACCTTTCGCCGCGTTCCAAAGCGCGTCCATTTCCCGCAAATTCGATTCTTCCAGAGTTTTTCCGTTTGTTTTCAATTCTTCTTCGATAAATCTAAACCTTTGCCGAAATTTTCGGTTCGTCTTTTTCAAAGCGGTTTCAGCATCGATATCGAGTTTTCGCGCCAGATTGACGACGACAAAAAGCAAATCGCCAATTTCCTCTTCAATATTTTCGTTATTTTCGTTTTGGTTGATCGCGCTTTTCAGTTCTTCGGTTTCTTCATCGAGTTTATCGAAAATCTGTTCGATATTTTCCCAATCGAATTTTACTTTCGCCGCCTTTTTCGTCAGTTTCTGACCTTCGAGCAGCGCGGGGAAATGAACCGGAACATCTTCCAGAATCGAATCTCTCGCTTTTTCGATTTTGCCCGAAGCGGCGCGTTCCGTTTTTTTCAGTTCGTCCCAATTTTGCAAAACATCGTCCGCCGTTTTCAAAACTTTTTCGCCGAAAACGTGCGGATGACGCAAAACGAGTTTTTCCGTTACGCCTTTAACGACTTCATCAATCGTAAAATCGCCTTTTTCTTTGGCGATTGTCGAATGAAAAACAACTTGCAAAAGCACGTCGCCGAGTTCTTCGCGCAAATTCCGCGTGTCGCCGGTTTGGGCGGCTTCCTGAATCGCGTCGAATGTTTCGTAACATTCTTCCAAAAGATATTGCGCCAGACTAGCGTAACTTTGTTCAGCGTCCCACGGACAGCCGCCCGGCGCGCGAAGCCGCGCCATTACATTGACAAGCTCATCGAAATTTTTTGACATAATTTTTGAGGGACGAGTGATAAGTGACAAGGGACGAGATTCTTAATTCAATCTCTCTCGTTCCTTGTCACTTTTCCCTTGTCCCTAATTTTGAATTCTTTTCCGCCAAAATGCTACTATCGAAATATCAATTTAGAAAACTTACAGGAAAAAACAATGACAGAAAGAGAAGTAGAAAGAGAAGAAGAACAACCACAAATGAAAGTAACCGACCGGCGCAAATTTAATTCGGACGGAAGCGTCCGCGAAGGCGTGGAAATCGTACCGGAGAAGCCGAAGGAAGAAGTCAAAGCCACAGAATCGCCAATCGCTGCCGGCAGCGAAACGCTAACGCCGGAAAATGATTTTGACGAATTCGCGCAAAATTCGGACGAAGCCGATTTTGACGAAACCGACATTCCCGGCGCGGAAGACCCGGCGAGTTTCGTCAATTTTCTCTCAACGCTGGCGACCAACGCCGCTGCCAGTTTGGGCGCGATGCCGCATCCGGCGACCGGACAGAGAACGGTTGATTTGGAAACCGGAAAATACTGGCTCGATGTGTTGGGAATGCTGACGGAGAAAACAAAAGGCAATCTTCACCCGCAGGAATCGCGTCTGCTCGAAGGCATTCTCGGCGATTTGCGAATGCAATATGTCCAACTCGTTCGCGCGACTGAAGAAAAACTCAAACAGCAAGCCGCGAAAAAGTTTTCGGCAAGCGATATTCTTGGTAAGAAATAGTGGAGAGTGGAGAGTAGAGAGTAGAGAGTAAAAGATGAAGACTTTCTCTTTTCTCCACTCTCCACTCTCCACTCTCCATTTATGAAATTGACTTTTTTAGGGACGGGAACATCAACCGGAGTGCCTTCAATCGGCTGCGATTGCGAAACTTGTCTTTCCGATAATCCGAAGGATAAACGTTTGCGCGTTTCCGTGCTTATCGAACACGCCGATAAAAGAATTCTCGTTGACACTTCGATTGATTTTCGCCAGCAAGCGCTTCGAGCAAAGATTCAAAAACTCGACGCGGTTTTGATTACGCATTGCCACGTCGATCACGTTTTCGGGCTTGACGACATTCGCCCGCTCAATTTTCGCTACGGCGCGCTCGGGATTTTCGCCGACGAAATCGCGTGGAAAGATTTGCGCCGCATCTTTCAATATATTTTTCAACCGACGCATTTCGGCGGCGGTTTGCCGCAGCTCGTTCCGCATACAATCTTTAAAAACGCGCCTTTTTGCATCGGTAAAGATTTGCACATTACTCCGCTCGAAGTCATTCACGGAAAACTGCCCGTCATCGCTTACCGCTTCAACGATTTTGCCTACGCGACGGATTTAAATTACATTTCCGAAGAATCAATGAACGGCTTGCGCGACCTTGACGTTTTGGTTTTGGATTGTGTGCGAATCAAACCGCACGCGACGCATTTAGGTTTGCAGGAAGCGCTCGAATACATCGAAAAATTGAAGCCGAAACGCGCGTTTCTGACGCATCTGAATCACGACATTCTGCACGAACGCGATTCTAAATTGTTGCCCGACAACGTGCAATTTGCTTATGATGAATTGGTTGTAGAAGATTGATTTTGTTGTCCGAAATTAACAAAATAGATAATATTTTTATATGTTGACTAACTATATTCAAAGCGCGCTGCACAAAGCGAAATACGAAATTCTTTCCGATGACCATAGTTTTTACGGCGAGGTTCCCGATTTTCAAGGCGTTTACGCGAATGCAGCGACGCTCGAAGCCTGCCGCGACGAACTCGCCGAAGTTTTGGAAGAGTGGATTTTCTTTCGCCTGTCGAAAAATTTGCCGCTGCCCGTCGTTGACGGTTTGCAATTGTCCATTCAAAAAGTTGCCTGATGCCGCCGCTTGCTCCGATAAAACGTAAGGATTTGATTTATTATTTTCGCCGACTCGGTTTCGACGGACCCTATTCGGGCGGCAATCATCAATTTATGGCAAAAGACGAGCTTTCCGTGCGAATTCCGAATCCGCATCAAGGCGACATCGGCAGGGAATTGCTGGTTCGTATTCTAAAACAAGCCGGAATCGTACGTCAGGATTGGGAAAAACTTTAGATAAATCGCTTTTTTAGCGGATTTACATCACGAATTTTTACCTGACCTCGATTCAAAATTGCTGCCCGTCGACGTGCAATTTGTTTTGATGAATTGGTCGTTTAATAAATATGAATGGAATTATTTTTCGTCACGCAAAGCGCGAAGATTTGCCTGAAATCGTCCGAATGCTCGCTGACGATTTTCTCGGCGCGACGCGCGAACGATACGAGAATCCTTTGCCGGAAAGTTACATAAAAGCGTTTGAGGAAATCGCAGCCGACAAAAACAATGAATTGATTGTAGCGGAAAAAGACGGCGAAATCATTGGAACGCTGCAAATTACGTTCACGTCCTCAATCAGTTTTCAAGGCGGAAAACGCGCGACGGTCGAATCGGTTAGAGTTGACGGTAAATATCGCGGGCAGGGAATCGGCAAAGAATTGATGCTTTGGGCGATTGAACGCAAAAAAGTAGAAAATTGCGCTGCAATGCAATTAACAACTAACGCCGAACGCCCGGACGCGCATCGTTTTTACGAGAATTTAGGTTTCAAAAATTCGCATTTGGGAATGAAACTATATTTGAAATGAAAATTTTTCACGGGACGGACAATGCAAATATTTTGCGCGGAACGGTTTTGACGCTCGGCGTTTTTGACGGGCTTCATCTCGGGCATCAGCGTATTATGCAAACGGTTGTGAGCCGCGCCAAAGCCGTCAATGCCGTGCCGACGGCGATAACTTTTGACCCGCATCCGCGCGCCGTTCTTTACCCGGAAAACGCGCCGCCGCTTTTGCAAACGCTTGACCAGCGGCTTGCCAATTTTGAAGTTTTGGGAATCGAGCAGGCAATCGTCATTCGTTTTGAAAAGATTTTTGCCGCGCAGAACGCGGAGATTTTTCTGCGCGACATCGTTCATGAACGCTTGCAGGCGAAAGAAGTTTATCTCGGCAAAGGCTTTGCATTCGGCAAGAATCGCGGCGGCAATATTGAACTTCTCAGGGAAATGAGTAAAAAACTCGGCTTTTTTGCCGACGAAGTTCCCGAAATTCGCTTGCGCGGTCGGCGAATATCATCATCGAGAATCCGTGAATTACTAAAAGACGGAAAAGTGAATCTGGCGAGAAGAATGGCAGGTCGTCCTTACGGTGTGGAAGGTCAGATAATTCACGGCGAACAACGCGGACGCACAATCGGATTTCCGACGGCGAATCTGAAGCCGACAAATCGGGTTATCCCGAAATACGGCGTTTACGCAACGGCGAATTTGATTGACGGCGGGTGGCGGCGAAGCATTACAAATGTCGGAATTCGCCCGACCTTTACCGGCGACAAAGAACCTTCGATTGAATCCTATATTTTCGATTTCGACGGCGATCTCTACGGCGACGTTCTGCGCGTTCGTTTTCTGCATCGCATCAGAGATGAAAGAAAGTTTAGCGGAATTGAAGAACTCAGAGCGCAAATCGAAAAAGACACAAACACTGCGCTGAACTACTTTTCGCGGAAAGGCGTTAAAAACATGTTAGATTTAACGTAAGGAATCGCGCCCGACTCTTGTTTTTCAAAAATCACTTTTTAAAATTTAAACAACCTCTTAGACACAAAGCCGATAAACCTCAAACTTGCTCAATTAATGAGAGCCGGGATGTCAAGTTTTAATTTTTTATGGCAACAGCAATTAAACAAGAAGCAAAAGGTTTGACGCTTATCGAAGCGATTCGGCAAGGCATTTACGAAGAAATGACGGCGGACGAAACCGTGTTCGTCATCGGCGAAGACATCGGCGCATACGGCGGCGCGTTTAAGTTGACCGAAGGTTTTATAGATGAATTCGGCGCGGAACGGATGATTGACACGCCGATTTCCGAAGCGGCGATTGTCGGCGCGGCGTGCGGCGCGGCGTTGATGGGAATGAAGCCGGTCGCGGAATTTCAGTTTATTGATTTTATCTCGTGCGGTTTCGATATGCTGACGAACTACGCGGCGAAATCGCGTTATCGCGGCTGCGGCTCGATTCAGGCGGTCTTTCGCGGTCCGTGCGGTTCGGGTGTGCGCGGCGGACCGTTTCATTCTCTGAACGCCGAAGCGTTTTTCCTCAACACGGCAGGCTTGAAAATGGTCGAACCTTCGACTGCCTACGACGCGAAAGGTTTAATCAAAGCGGCAATCCGCGACCCCGATCCGGTTTTGTTTTTTGAACACAAAAAACTTTATCGCCTGCCGCGTCTGCGCGAAGAATTGCCCGCCGAAGATTACATCGTCGAAATCGGCAAAGCCAGAACTGCGCGGGAAGGCAAAGATTTATCAATCATCACATTCGGCGCACAGGTTTTGAACGCTTTGGACGCGGCTGATGAATTGGAAAAATCGGACGGTTTGCAGGTCGAAGTAATAGATTTACGAACGCTCGCGCCGCTCGATAAAGAAGCGATTCTAGCGACAGTCAAAAAAACAAATCGTGCAATGATTCTGCACGAAGCGAGTTTGACGGGCGGCATCGGCGGCGAGATTTCCGCCATCATCGCCGAAGAAGCGTTTGAATGGCTCGACGCGCCCGTCATTCGCCTTGCTTCGATTGACGCACCCGTGCCGTTTGCGCCGCAGATGGAAGATTATTTTTTGCCGCAGGTTTCGGAGATTGTGGAAGCGGCGCGACGGTTGGCAAGTTATTAAATTTAACTTTCTTGTCTGAAAACCAGATTCATTTTATGATTGATTTCACGCTCGTCAGTGCTATGAAAACGTCGAAGTTATCGCGGCGGGTCGCGGTATTCGAGATTTATCAAGGCTCAATCGCCTGTTCGGTCGCGGACGCTGGCGCAAACTTAAAGGCTCGGCTTACGTCAAACTGCCGAGCGGTCGCGTCAGATTTGCCGAAGTTTATTGGTATGAATCGCACGGCATCGGAAGACGTAATATGAAAATCAAGCTGCCTTTTTTAGATTGATATGATTAAAGAAAATTCAAATCCGCAGTTCGTCGTCTGCGTCAACAATTCGGAAAACGAAGCGTCTTTGGAATTCGGCAAAATTTATCAGGTCATTCCAGACGCTGATGCTGAAACCGAAGGCTTGGTAAGAATAATTGATGAAAGCGGCGAAGATTACGGTTTCGCCGCGTCAAGATTTTATCCGGTGCAGTTGCCCGCGCAGTTGGAACGAATGCTTTCCATTTCCCATTGATTTACGATGTCTGTTCGTTTTTAGAAACTTTAATTTAATTTTTTAAGTTCCGTGCGAATTTCTTCGTTTGTCGGACGCTTTCGATAATCCGGTTCGATTTTCGCCCACACCACTTTTCGTTTTTTGTCCAGAATATAAATCGAAGGATGCGGAATTCCTTCCACGCCTTTACCGATATAAGTCGGGTCGAAAAGCCCGTAAGCGTCAATCGTTTGATGGTTCGGGTCGGAAAGAATCGGGAAATTTATCGCGCCTTTGCCGTCTTTGGCGATTTTCATCATCAATTCTTTACTTTTTTCCGCCGGGTCAATGCTGACGGCGTAAAGCGAAACTTTTTCATTCGGTTGCAGAAGTGTGCGTAACTCGGCTAACTGCCGGGCGCAGAATGGTCACCAATAGCCGCGATAAAAGACCAGTACGACCGGCTTTTTTGCTTTGGAAAGCGCGATTTGTTTGCCGTTTTCATCGCTTAACTTAAAATCCGGCGCGATTTCGCCGATTTTCAAAGGCTCGGTATTGCTTCTTTTGACGCTCTGCGTTTTGACGGATTTGTTTTCCGGCGGTTTGCTCTGCGCCGAAACGCTCGGGTCGAAAGCAAATAAAATAACCGAAAACAAAAGGATTTTTAATTTCATCAAATTTCTCCTCTAAGAATTTGTCCTATTTTATCAGAGATTCTCCAATGTCGGCATTTTATTCCGGTAGCGAAATCTTTTTCGTTTGCCTGCGCCGATTTTCTTTCATAAACTTTACAAATAATGAAAGTTACAATCGGACAAATCAATACGACGAACGGCGATATTGACGGGAATATCGCCAAAATTCTCAGAGCAATCGAAAAAGCGAAACGCGACGGCTCTGATTTAATCGTTTTTCCAGAGGTCGCCACACACGGTTACACTTCATTCGATTGGTTTCAAGACCGCGATATTATCAATTCCGCGCTCGAACCGCTCGAAAAAATTATTCCTGCAACTGAAGGCATAACAGCAATTGTCGGCACGATTCGCCCGAATACCGAAACTGACGGCAAACGGCTTTTCAATACTGCCGCCGTTATTCACGACGGAAAACTCGTTGGATTTGCCGACAAAACTTTGCTGCCGGAATACGACGTTTTTGACGACCCGCGCTATTTCGAGCCGTCTGATGTGCGTAAAATGTTCGAGATTGACGGGCGCAAAATCGGCGTTGTCGTCTGCGAAGATTTTTGGAACGATAAAACTTTTTGGAAAGAGCGGCTTTACGACGTTGACCCGGCGGATGAATTGATTATGCAGGGCGCGGAAATTATCGTCGCGCTGAATGCCTCGCCGTATAACAAAGGCAAAAT
>Ga0136611_10002252_pt1 | contig 13404 bp, 13 predicted proteins | sample AntDrymUQ2232306_2_FD_106645 | JGI IMG/M metagenome (GOLD analysis project Ga0136611, IMG submission 106645) | Polar desert sand microbial communities from Dry Valleys, Antarctica - metaG UQ223 (23.06) | ecosystem: Environmental > Terrestrial > Soil > Desert | place: Antarctica: Dry Valley... | reverse complement strand
CTCGAACCGCAAATTCGCAACGAAGCCAGCAACGAAATCCGCGATCAATATCTCAGCGCCGAAAAAGCGCGGCGCCTTTTAGATTGGCAGCCGCGCTTTGACATGGAAGAAGGCTTGGAACGCACTATCGCGTGGTATCGGCGGTTTCTGGCGGCGGGTTAATTAACCACGAATGAACACAGATGAACACGGATTGTGAACTGTGTGCTTTACGTCGCCTTAGAGCCAATCCGAATTACTTAACGATAGAGAAAACGTCATTCCCGCGCAGGCGGGAATCCAGAATGTAGATTCCCGCCTGCGCGGGAATGACGACCCACTCAATCCGTGTTCATCCGTGTTCATCCGTGTTCATCGGTGGTTAAAATTCCTGCCGGCGCGCTGAAAACTTCGTGCAGCAGCTTGGTCGTTCCCTCAACAATCATGTCGAGAGCTTGCGGCGCCAATTTCGACCAGTTGCCGGCGCGCGTCTCATAGCCGCCGCGCTCCAGGGCTTCGGCTGTCGGCACATAGCCGGCGCAACTGTTGGACATGTGTGCGAGATAAGTCGGATAAGCCGGCGATTCCAATTTGATCCGCAGTTGCGCTTCGACGAACGGCTCGCCATCCACGCCGACAATAGCGATGTCACCGATGCGAAAAACCTGCACTTCATAATCGTAGAATGGCTCATCCAGGCTGCGCTCGTAGGTATCGGCCAGCGAGGCCGCATAAATCCAGTCCCAACTGACCGCCGTGGGATCGGCTTCGAGCCACAACGGCGTCGGGTGCTTTGCCAGCAAGTCGCGCGCGGCTTGCACCGCCTGCGCGTCGAATTGGCGTTTGGGCAGCATAAGGTGCTCGGATTTGTAGTCGAGTACTGCCTGTTTGGAGTAGATGACCTGCTCCATCACTTTGGCGGTGGTTTCGGTCAGCAGCCGGCCATGCCGCTGTTTATCGGAGACGTAGGAAGGATCAATGTAATCAACGTGCAGGATATTGCCGCAGCAGCCGTTGATGACCAGCGGCACGCAGCCGGGGCCGCACATCTCGCGGATTCCATCCGACCACACGCCCGGCCAATCGGCGCTGACGCTGCGTGTGGGATAGCCATAAGTGGGATGGCAGGTGTGATGGAGCACGGCGGCGATGATTTCGGATGCTTCATTGCGCACGCAAACCACGCCCAACTCAGGATCAACCGGCCCTTCGACATAGCGAATGCGCGGATCGGCCAACGGCGGGTTGGTCAGCGCGCTGCCGTCGCGCAGCACGACGCGACGATTGAACGCCACGCGCCCTTCGATGCCGCTCGCCGCGCCGACTTCGACGGGTTCAAGCGCCGCGTGCGCCAGCTCAATCGCCTCAAGAATCCGCTCGATGGCCCACGCGCTATAGACATCATCGCCGCCGCGCAGCCAGGAAAGCTCCGTCGGGATGATTTCACTGGCATCGTCTATCGCGGCATGGCCCATCGAAGGCGCCGAATGGTTTTGCAGCGCATGAACCATCACCGCCGCCGGATCGAGATCGAATTGCTGCGCCGCCCGGCGGCGAATTTCCTTAGCCCACAATTCGGTCACGACGCAGACATCGAGTGAGAGTAGACAAATCCTGCACTCAGCGGATTCCACAATGAGGGCTTTAGCGAAGAGCGGGTCAGCCACGGTTTCGACCCGGCGTGGGCGGCCAATATCGCCGGCAAGCTGGATGCCCGGCTGCGGCGTGATGTCCACTTCCGCCGCGCCGGCCCGCAAAGTTCCTGCTGCTTGTTGATGATTCATGGTTAACCAATTTTAGCGCCTGACATTGCGGCATGGGGTAAAGGATTCCCGTTGCCGGGGCCGTATTATTTTTTCGGGGATGATTCGGTCTGGGCGGAAATCAGAACGTGGAGCATTTGCTCGATGCGGTCGAGGCGTTGCAATACTTGCGCGAAGGAATCTTCCATGACCGCCATGTCCGATGGCTGCGGCGCCTCGCGTTTGAATTCCCGATTGCCCAGCACCACCGCGCGCGCCGGCGCCGGCTTGTGTGGGCCGCCGGCAGGTTTGGCGCCGGTGGAATTTTCCTGCTCGGCATCAGGCAGCGCGTTATCCTGACCGATGGGCATGGCGTCTTCGAGAATCTGCTTGACGTGAGCGATCAATTCAAAAGTGCTGAAAGGCTTCGCCAGATAAAATTGCGCGCCCGCCTCAATGCCTTTGAGCGCGTCGGCGCTGCGGCCTCGCGCGGTCAGCATGATGACCGGAATATGCGCGATGGAATCATCGCGCTTCATTTTGGCGAGCGCCTCGAAGCCATCCATTTCCGGCATCATCACGTCCATCACGATGAGATCGGGTTTAGCGGCGCGCGCGCGCTCCAAACCCTCGCGCCCGTTGCGCGCGATGATGACTTGGTAATCTCTGGTTTCGAGACTAATCCGCATCAGTTGCGCGAGTTGCGCGTCGTCGTCCACGACTAAAATTTTATTGGTCATTTTCTCCTTCCATGATAATCAGTTCGTTTCGTCGTCGCCGCGCATGATTTCAGCGGCCCGCTCCGCGTCTTCCCGGCGCACCTGGACTTGAACGCCACCCAACGCATTCGACCACAACGGGTTGGCATTGACGACGTGCTCGTTGGCAATCAGGCAATCAATACCTTCGGCCTCAAGGCGCGTGCGAAGTATGTGCGCTTCAATCGGGGTGGCGAACGAGGCCACGATAAAGAGATCGTTTGTCATTTCTGTCACATCAATCCATTGTCACTATAAACTCCTATCCCCCTGCACACCACACGAAATCCATCTGTGTCGGTTTTTGAGCCTGCAAGAATACATCCGCGTCACGATTTGAGACACCGGCGAATAAAGCAAAGAGAATCATCATTGTAGCGATCACCGCCGTCGTTTTGCCCCAGCGGTTGAGCGGCGAGGTCGAGCAAAACACAAGCTCTTCCATCGGTGATTCGCAACGCTCACGAAGTTTTTCCGCCTGCCGGTTCAGTGGCGAAGTTGCCATGAATAACATCCTTTCGTCCAATGTTCGATAGCGCGAGAAATCGGTTAGCGCGCCACAGTTCCAGCAGTGCTGCCTGTCCGCGCGATACTCCAGATGAACATACTCCGCACACCGCGGGCACTTTCGCATCAACATGATTCGCTCCTGAATCTCACGCCCTTATAACTTGCTCGTTGGCTGGCGCTGCTGATCTTCATTGCGGCGCTGCTGCGACATCTTGTCGTCTTCCAGTTTGCGTTGATCGGCGCGTCGTTGATCGTCCAATTTGCGCGCGTCGGCGAGCTTTTGATCGGCTTCGAGCTTGCGCGCTTCGGCCTGCTGGCGCGCGGCGGTGACACGCTCGTCTTCGAGCTTGCGCTCGGCTGCGAGTTTGTCATCCGCGAGTTTACGCTCTGCCGCGATCCGTTGATCCTCGTCCAGACGTTGTTGCTCCAAGAGTTTCTGGTCTTCGAGTTTGCGCGCTTCGAGAAGTTTCTGGTCTTCAAGTTTGCGCGTCTCTGTTAGCTTTTCATTTTCCAGACGGCGCTGCTCGGCCAGTTTCTGATCGAACTCGAACGCCTGCGGGTCTTTGATGACATCCGCCGCGCCGGCTGCGTTGGGCGAGGCGCTGTGCATGGCATCCACCGCCGGCGGCATGGTCGTGGTGGTGCGCGGCGTGATTTCGACCACTACCGGCGCCACCGGACGCGGCTTGCGCGCGATGGGCAGCGGCGTGTTGAAGCGCGATTGAGGACGCGGCAAAACGGCGTGCATGAGCGTCGAGAGAATAAACACCAGCAACGCTCCGGCGGTCATGGACAAGCCCACGAGAGTGCCGGTCGGCAATCGTTCGGACGGCGGCCACTTTACGGATTTGAGAAATTTCACGATGTTCCAGCCTCCGGGGCGCGGACAGGCAGTACTCGGTGGGGGAAATTCAGCGCGCGGCGCGGGCGGCGGCGCGGCGGGCGTGTCCTGCTCATTGACAAATTCATCGAACGGCGTTTGATCGGCCTCGTGATCCGGCATTGACAGTGGACTCCTTCAACTTTTGTGACCTTTCTTAACTTTAACAGCCGCGCGCGTTTTCGCCACGCCACTCTTTGCAAAGGGTTGGCAGCGCGCGAGATTTTGTGTGATGTTAAACATTGTATAAATCGCGTAACAAGGAGATCGTCATGTCGACTGTTGATGTCACTATTGATATTCCCGAATTGAATGCCACCCCGGCCAGTGAGCCGCAGCTCGCGGAGTGGGAAGCGACACTGTGGGACAAAGGCTACCTCATCATTCCCAACGCTTTGCCGCCCGCCGCCGTCGAGCATTTTCGCCATCGCCTCGAAACGGTGCCGGTGTCTCATGGCTACGGTTTAAGCTCGCTGGTGCGGCTCTTCGAGCAGGGCATGGATTTCGTGAGCCTGCTGGAAAACGAGCCGATTATCAGCCTGATGGAAAGAATCCTGGGCAACAATCTGCACATCATCGCGTTGCAGGGCCACCGGATGCGCGCCGGCACCGAAGCGCACGGCTGGCACTCCGATGAAATTTATTTGCAGCGCCCGGAAAATGTGCCCGACGATGTCGAGTATCCGCCGATCATCAACACCATCAACTGCCATTATTACGTCGTGGACGTGCCGATGGAACTGGGGCCGACGCAGATCGTGCCGGGCAGCCATCGCGCCTGTCGCAGGCCGCGCCCCGAAGACGGCAATCCGCCGCGCTGGCGCGGGCAGGAGCATATATCGGCAGTACTCAACGCGGGTGACTGCGTGATGTACAGCAATCAAACGTGGCATCACGGCGCGCTCAACCAAACCGACCAAGCGCGCCTGTCCGTCGTCGCGGCCTACTCGCGCCGCTTCGTCGCGCAGCGATTTTATCCGTTCCTCAACTACAATTTGTCACGCGATATTCTCGACCAATGCACGCCGCGCCAGCGCCAGCTTTTGGGCGAGCATCCGCGCGGCGCTTATGGATAGAAAGACCCTATCCCCGGCCCTTCCCCTTGTTAAGGGGAAGGGAGCGGCAGGCGCGGTTCTCTACGGGGCAACGCGAAGGGAATATGAGCATGGCTCCCTCCCCTTAATAAGGGGAGGGCTGGGGTGGGGTCTTCTTCTCCCGTAGCTGCTGCGCGGTTGTGGCAATAGTCTCAACAACGCCATCGAGCGCGTGATAAATCTGCTCGTTGCGAAAGCGCAAAAACATGATGCCAAGCGATTCGATGTAGTGCTGGCGATTCGCATCATACTCGACGGCATCATCGCCTTCATGCGAAGCGCCATCGAGTTCAATCGCCAATTTGATGGCGGGACAATAGAAATCCAGCACGTATCCGCCCACTGAGTACTGCCTGCGGAAGCGACAGGCGGCTATTTGTTCCCCACGCAACCGCGCCCACAACATCAGCTCCACCGGCGGGCGATTATTTCTCAGGTCGCGCCGCTTTTCTTTTTCTTCAATACGGTTGTAGAGACGTGTCATGGTTTTGAATTAACCCCATCCCCGACCCTTCCCCTTGTTAAGGGGAAGGGAGTTACGCGCCAAGCCCCTCTTTTACCAAACGCAAAGACTTCCGCCTGACGCTCCCTTCCCCTTAACAAGGGGAAGGGCCGGGGATGGGGTCTCTCCCATCACAACCGCACAACCGCTCCACTCTCGCTCGACTCATAAATCGCGCGAATCAACGCCACCGCCTTGCGTCCCTCGCGGCCCGGAATCGCGGGCGGGCGATTGCCCAGAATTGCCGCCGCGAAATCCTCATATTGCACGCGATGGCCTTCAACACTGATCGCTTTGGGATCACTCGCGCCGCCGCCGATTTGTGCCGATTGAGCGAGGGCGCGCACCGCTTCATCTTCGGGGTGCTCCTCATCGAATTGCCACAAAGCTGGCATGTCGTCCATCAACGTAACCGAGCCTTTTTCGCCCTTCAATTCCACCCGTTTGGTCTCGCCGGGATGGCAGCAAGTACTGCCTTGAATGACGCCCAGGCCGCCGTGCGCGAATTGTAGCCACGCGGTCGCGTTGTCTTCGACTTCGATGGTTTCATGGACGCGCGTCTGGCAGCGCGCGGAAACTTCGGTGACATCGCCGGCCAGCCACAACAGGAGATCAATGCCATGCACGCCCTGATTCATCAGCGCGCCGCCGCCATCAAGCGCCCAGGTGCCGCGCCAGCCGGCGCTCGCGTAGTATTCCTTTGAGCGCCACCACGGGATGTAAGCCGAGCACTGGCTCAGGCGACCAAAACGGCCTTGCTCGACGGCGCGTTTTGCGGCCTGGGCGCCCGGCCCGAAACGACTTTGAAAGATCGCGCCGAACTGGATGCCGCTCGTGTCGCACGCTTCGATCAAAGCGTCAATTTTGTCCAACGTCACATCGAGCGGCTTCTCGCACAGAATGTGCTTGCCCGCGCGCGCGGCGGCGATGCCGATTTCCGCATGGGTGCCGCTGGGCGTGGTGATCGCGATGGCGTCCACATCGGGGCGCGCCAGCAAATCATCGAGATTGTCCGCGAAGGCGCAGCCGAATTTCGCGGCGAAGGCTTCTCCCGTGGCCGCAGTGCGACTGTGCGCCGCGACGAGTTGCGCGTTTGGCACCAGATCAATGGCGCGCGCGTGAAAATCGGCGATGTTGCCGGCGCCGATGATGGCGAAACGAATCGGTGAATTCATGTCAGACTCCTCGCACCCAAGGTTGCAAACGCCTCATGCACTCGCGGCTGGCCGGCTCGGCGTCCTGAGTAAAGGTTTGGCCGCCGGGCAGATTCTGCGTCTTCTCGTCGAGCGCCGTCTTCATGCGCCAGTGCGTTTCAAGCGAAACCCAGCCGTCGAAACCATCGGCGCGCAGCGCTTCGATATGTTCGGCAATGCCGACTTTGCCGTCGCCCAATGCCACGCATTCGGATTTGTCGTCATGGCGCACGGCGTCCTTGACGTGGAAATGGCCGACCTTGCCGCGCAGAGCGGGATAATCCTCATGCAACGGATCGTCCATGCCCAGCACAAAACTGTTGCAGGGATCATAGACGAGAGTCGCTTGCGGCGCATTCAAAAGCTCCAAAAACGCGATGACTTCGCTGCCGCTGCCGCAGTTGCACGGGCTTTCGTTCTCGACGCCGAGCGTGATTGATTTGCCCTCAACAACGGGCAGCAGCTTGTCGCGGAAGAGCGCCGCGATATGCTCGTGCTCGCTTTGCGGATTGTCGGCGCGCCAGCCGGTGAAAACGCGAATCATCGGCGCATTCCAGCGCTGCGCGACCTGCGTGCAGCGTTGCATGATGGCCGCGTGTTCGGCGACTTCCTCCTCGTTGTGCAAGTCGCACTTGAAAACCGGCGCGGCCACGCCGCAAATTTCGAGATTCGCCGCGCGAGCCATTTCTCCGATGTGCTCGACTTCCTCATCGGACAACTTATGCGGCCCTTTGTCCCACACGCTGCGAATCTCCAAACCATCGAGATCGAAGTCGCGCGCGAAGGCGATCACGCGCTCAAAATCCTGCGACACTTCATCCGTAATAATAGATAGCTTCATCGTTCTCCCTGAGTACTGCCGGTTGCGGGGCAGCCTTCAAGTTTTTAGCGTGAATCGGCACGCAAGGCAAGCCAGGCGAACCCAAAGCGTAAGCGAGGGTCTCATTCCGGCCCAAAGAAGACCCTCGCTTACGCTTCGGGTTCGCTGCCGGCGCTAGGAACCGGCGCGCGCCCCAGTAATTTATTAACCCCATCGCGCGCTGCATCCAGCAGCGAGAACAAATCGGTGTCGCCGTCCCAATGCTCGCGGATGACCTCGCGCGGCACGGCTTTGAGCACCCAACCGAGTACTGCACTGACCAGAATAATGTCGTCGGCCACGCCGAGAATCGGGATGAAATCGGGGATCAAATCGAACGGCATCGCCAGATAGCCGGTCAGCAATATCAAACCGATTTTGCGCGAGCGCGGCACGCGGGCATCGCGCGCCAGACGCGAGGTGAGCTTGATGAGGTTCGGCAGAAACAGCGCCGCTGCTTTGAGACGCGCGCGGCCCGCCTCGAATTGCGCCAGTTTTTCTTCCGGTGAAATATCAACGCTTCGCTTATGAAACGCCGCCGGCAGCGCCAGGCTGCCCCACAGCCACGGCAACGCCACTGCGAAACCGGCGATCACATCCGAAGGATAATGTTGGCCGACAGCGATGCGGCTGAATCCGACAAGGAGAATCACGCCGATGGCAAAGCCCCAGATGAGACGGCGTTGCAGTGCAGGCCGGTCGCGCGCCAGCCAGTAGGCCATCATGCCATAGGCAGTCAGAATGCAGAATGAGTGGCCGGACGGAAAAGAATATCCCAGGTGGTCGAAAATCTCCTGCGGGCGTGGCCGCTGAAAGAGCAGCTTGAGACCGACCACAAGCAGCATCCCAACGCCATAGCCGAAGAGAATGGTAAACCCATCGGGCCAGAAGCGGCGCGCGGTGGCGAAGCCGATGGCGCAGATGATAACCAGAATGGCCGTGGGCAAAGCCCCGCCAATCCATGACACAGCGGTCATCGCCGCATAAAAGTCCGCGTTGTGATGGCTGTGAAAGTAATGAAGGACGGCGTTATCGAAACTCTGCGTCTCGCCTTGACCGACTTCGTGCGCGAGTTTGATAAACACGAACATCGCGCAGACGGCGCCGAGTACTGCCAGTGTGAGGCGTGTCAGGATCGGCGCCATAAAAAACCAGAGCCGGCGATTCCACCTCTGGCGTTGCTTTATCGCCGCTTCAATGGGGCGTTGTGGTTGTTGCCGATCCGTCATGACCGCGCCCTTTATTCAATTCCTGTAGTGCCATGTCCTGCGCCCGGTTGAGTGCCTCTTCCAAAATGCCGCGCCAATTTTCCATTTGCTCGCGCGGCAGATCAAGCGGAATTTCCAGCGCTTCGCCGACGTGAACATGAACGCGCGCAAACGGCTTGGGAATTAAGTAATGATCCCACGTCGGCAACCGCCACGACGACGAAGCCGCCACGCCGATGGGCATGATGATGGTCGGCGTGTGCGTCGCCATGAAAATCACGCCGGGTTGCGCGTGGTGGCGCGGGCCTTTGGGGCCGTCGGGCGTGAAGGCGAACGATTGGCCGGTGCGTAATAAACGAATGACCTCGCGCAGCGCCTGAACGCCTTCTTTCTTTTTCGAGGAACCCCAGACGGTGGGCCAGCCGTGTAATCGCCAGAACGCGGCCTGAAGCTGGCCCCAGCGCGAGCGGCTGGTCAGGACACCGATGTTGCGATCTCGAAAGAGATGCAGCAGCGGCAGCGTGAGATCGTGCCAGGTGACAAACAGCGCGCCGATGTCGCGCTTGCCTTCGAGATAAGGCTGACCGCGCTCGACGCCCGTTGTGCTGACGCGCAGGGTTTGCACCAGAGCCGAGTTCAACGCGCGCAGCAAACGCGGCACGAACCAACTGCGCGCTTTATGCAGGCGTTCGCCGCGCACCCAGAAATACTTGCGGAGATAGCGAGTCCATTTCATCTTCAATGTTTATCGAAAAGAAGTCTGCCTGATCCCTACCATCAGGAGCCACGACAGCAATTCTACTATGGTATTAGCCAAGTTCATAATAGGGAACTTCTTTGTCAGTGCTGCGGGAAGATTTGCGGCGCTGTGCCCAACGGTGGCGGCAGAGTATGGTTTGACAACAACGGCGCGATGATCGCTCACCGCGCCGTTGTTTCTCTTTGATTCTCGAATTCAATACACCGCTGTTAAACGCGCGAGGAGATTACTGATAGTCTGGATTATCCTGGTAAAACTCCTCAGGCAGAGCTATACCGTGAGCAGAATGAAATATCGGGGTGCCCTTTTCGCGGATTATCGGTATCTCGTTCGACTTGTACTGGACCCCAGCGCCATCTTGCGTTCTTCCCAATCTCCAATACAAACGATAAGTCCCCGGCGACTTGAACCGCATTGTCCCAAACAACTCGAAAATGTTCTCTTTGCGTGACATGGATTCGCCTGGCTTGAGCATAGGCTGCTTAAAGTCAGGCCCAGGACGGCCTGCCAGAATGAAACGTTCCTCTTCCTTGCCCCCTGGGGTCACAATAGCAATGATGCTTGGATAAGCACCAGCCGCGTAATAAGGAACGTCTTTGTCACTATTATTGGTCATTGTGAATGTGAAGGTAGGGCCAGGCGCATTTAACACGGCGGCGATGGACAAAGAAATCGCTGGTTTATCCTCTTTAGTAGGTTCAGCCTTGAGGACATCTGCCACTAATGCAAAGCCTCCTGCTCCAACCATTATAGAAGTAAGCAGCCAATACATTTGCCTTGATAGTACATGTCTAAACATATAATCCCCCTTATTTTGGATCTGATCTGGTGCGAACCAGATACATACAGTCATTCCTACCCGTAGTAGGAGTCCAGTCAAATTCGGTTTTGCTATTTGACATATTGTTATTGTAAGACATGATGCAGTGCTCACCGTTGTGCTCGTGGTTCTCTGCATTAACGTATTGGTCTACGTGAGGATTCGTTGCAAGCTGTCCTGTGAAGGACTCAGGCCCGTAGAGATCAAACTGATGACCTACCTCATGCACGGCAATTTCAGCATTGGCTGTCGCGTTGTTGAAGACGGTAGTGTTCACGGTGCTGGTATTGACGCGAGGATCAGCTACTCCGGATATCCCAATGGCATGGAGCGAGGTGAGTAGTTGAAACACATTATTGTTGTTAGCCTGATATTTGAACCAACGGGCGCAGAAGTCTATTGCTACGAATCTATCTGGAAAACTACTATATTTGGGTGCAGTCCACCCCAGTTTTATGTCGTCTCGGAACTCTACAAAAGCCCCTCCATCGCTGCCGTCAGTGGCACTTCCAAAGGCTTTTACGAGAAAATCTGTCGAGGGGTCAGGCACAGTACTACTGTCATTTGTCAGCCTCACTCCTGAATACTGCGGGAAGGTTAGCGGCACCACATCTCCCAACGGGAGCGGTAAAGTCGTAGTTCCAGGCGGTATACGTCTCACCTCAATGGTATCGTCAGTATGATTCAGCGTTACAGTCTTTTTCAGAACTTCTGTAGTGACCGCAGCCGTGTCCCTAAAAAACAGAACCACCTCGCCCTCGTTAACAAGTGGCGTGAGCAGATTATCCACATCGAAATCATCGGCATTATCAACTTTGAGCACATCAGGTTCAGTGCCCACAGTAGGCGTGAAAGCCTCTCTCAGGCTCGCCCCTTTCTGATACATCTTGTCGATTTCCAGATAGCAGCGCTTCCACGCCACGAGGACGGCGCTTCTGCCCGCGATGAAGGTGAAGTTCGGGTCGAGGCTGGCTTCGATCTGATAGTTGTTGCCTGAAGCACTGCCGGTTCCCAAATCCACCTCGGCGGCTGCGACGGATTTTCCATTGATAATCAGCGGTTGACCGTTAGCGTTTTTGTTTGTAGCGACGGCATTACTGTTACCGAGACCTCCCCCACCAGGGAGGTTATCGTCCGGCAGAGTATCCGTTTCATAGGGCGACAGATCATCCGGGTCAACCATGCGAAAGTACACGGTTACACCATTGGCGTCAGCGGACGGTGTCAGATGCGCGGTGATAGTCACATTACCCTGATTGGTGTCTCTTTGTGCGGGGAGATTAGCCCGGGTTGTGGGAGCGGTTGTGTAGTAACCGCCGCCATGCTTGGCTGAAATCAGGACGCGCCCAATCTTTTGCGGATCGAAGTCGCCATCAATAGGATGCACGACTATTTTAAGTCCTACAACCGTTGCCTCGCCAGGAGTGAAGCCGGTTCGTTCGCGGTCTTCTCCGTACAGGGTGTAAGTTCCTACATCTCCCGGAGCAGAGGCCGCTGTTGAAAAAGAATAGCGATAGTTAGCATCTGTTACTTGAGTTTCGGTAGCCCCTCCCGGCCTCGTTAGAGTAACATGGATGGGATCAGGAATACCAACAGTGGCTGTGTAGGCCCGAGCCATGCCGGTGATGTTCTCTCCAACAGCAAAGACAGTTTTATCGGGGAATATCCTGACATTGCCTACGGCATTGACAGCATTCAACTCAGGTGCTGCTGCGTCGCTCTCGACTGTCATGGCTGTAGATTCAGGTGTCGGAGTTGGCGCAATGTCTTGTTGAGACAGAATCTGATCCCGCTGGGCCTGGGCCGGAGCCGGAAGAAAGACTAAGCCAATAATCGGTAAAAGAAAGAGAATCGCGCAACAGGTTCGCGCTCTACGGGACACTACAGCAAGACTCGGTGAAGTTTGCCGTTCCAACTTGCTCGACGTGCGGAAAGAGATCATTCAATTACCTCCAAAACGATTATTGAATAAATTCTATAATCCCTTACCACAATTGACAAGACCTGTATTGTAAAACTCCTACGCCGCCTTCACACTCCGCGCCAACTCGACGGCAGGAAAAGCTGCGCGTAAGTTTGCGAGGCGAAGCGATCCGTCATGCCCGCCACGTAATCGCAAACGGCGCGCGCCAATGTTTCGCGCGGCAACTCGGACGCGGCGTAATCAATGGCCGGCGCGTGCGCGTAGCCGCCGCGCATGAGTTGCGGCTCGGCCATGAAACGCTCGAACAATGCGTGAATCACCGTTCGCACGCGCGGCGTTTCGTCCACTGTGTCGAGTTGATAAACATTGTCGAACATCCAATTCTTCAATTTGTCGGTCGCTTCCATGACCTCATCGCTCATGGCGATGCGCTCCAACGCCGCGCGCGTGGTTTTACCGTCCCCTTCGATCATCTCGCTGCTGGCGGCGATAATGGCGCACACCATTGTCGTGATGCGTTGCGCGTGGCGCTCGCCCAGGACGGCCACGCATTCGCGCGGCAGATCATCGGCTTTGATGATGCCGGCGCGCATCGCGTCGTCAATGTCGTGATTGACATAAGCCACGCGGTCGCAGATGCGTACGACCTGGCCTTCAAGCGTGGCAGGTTTGCCGCGCTGCAACCATTTATCCAGCGACTGGCCGGCCAGCAAATCGCTTTTGCCTTTGGAATGATGCAAAATTCCGTCGCGCACTTCCCACGTCAAATTCAAGCCTTGCCCGTTGTTCTCCAATTCATCCACAATACGCAGCGATTGCTCGTAATGGCGAAAGCGCGCCCCGGAGTCGAAGCGGCGATAGGCGCCGTCCAACGCTTCTTCTCCTACATGGCCGAACGGCGCGTGACCCAGATCATGGCCCATGCCGATGGCTTCGACGAGGTCTTCATTGAGCCGCAGCGCTCGCGCCACGGTGCGCGCGATTTGCGTGACTTCCAGCGTGTGCGTCAGGCGCGTGCGGTAATGATCCTGTTCGGGCGACACGAAAACCTGCGTTTTATGCTTGAGACGGCGAAAGGCTTTGGTATGAATGATGCGGTCGCGGTCGCGCTGAAACTCGGTGCGAACGGCATCGCGCGGCTCAACTCGCGCGCGGCCTTTGGTGGCGCTCGATTG
>Ga0136611_10002251_pt1 | contig 13413 bp, 11 predicted proteins | sample AntDrymUQ2232306_2_FD_106645 | JGI IMG/M metagenome (GOLD analysis project Ga0136611, IMG submission 106645) | Polar desert sand microbial communities from Dry Valleys, Antarctica - metaG UQ223 (23.06) | ecosystem: Environmental > Terrestrial > Soil > Desert | place: Antarctica: Dry Valley... | reverse complement strand
GGTCGTCGACGACCAGCACGTCGGGGTTCTCGCGCAGCGCCGCGCGCGCCGCCGCCACCGACTCGTCGGCGCCGCCGCGAATTTCGCGCTGACTGACGAGCGCCGACTTGTTGTCGTGCACCAGCCGAATCTGCCGCTCCAGCGTGATCACGAACTCCGCGCGCTGGCGATTGACCAGGTCGACCAGCGCCGAGATCAATGTCGACTTGCCGCTGGTGCGCGGGCCCGCGACCAGCACCAGTCCCTGCGGTTCGGTGGCCAGCGCCTGCACCTCGCGCGCCAGGCCAAGCTGTTCCGCGGTCGCCGCGCGGGTCGCGATCATTCGCAGCAACACGCCGGGACCGCGATGATCGCTAAAGGTGGTGCAGCGGATGCGGCCGACCTCGGGAAATTCCGCGATCCATTCCGTCGGCTCGCCCTTGCCGATCGAGTCGTGCCCGCTCTCCGGCGCGATCTCGAGAATAGCGCCCTCGACATCGGCGCGCGACAGCGACGCCTCCGAATCGAGGTTGCGCAGGTCCCCTTCGATGCGAATCCACGGCCGCGAATCGGATGTCAGGAACAACGCCGACGCGCCGCGAGCCGCGGCAATGCGTAACAGCCGGTCGATGCCGCTCGCAGCCCGCGTCGAAGTCCGTGGCGGCACTTCGATCCGAACGCTACGCGTCATCGGCAGGACCACACTTGGATGCATCTGCGGCGGCGGCTCGATCGACGCCGCGATCGGCATCGGCTCCGGTGCGGGTTCCGGGATCGACGCCGCAATCGGCAGCGGCTCCGGTGCGGGTGCGGAGATCGACGCCGCGATCGGCAGCGGCTCAGGTGCGGGTTCCGGGATCGACGCCGCGATCGGCATCGGCTCCGGTGCGGGTTCGGGGATCGACGCGGCAATCGGCAGCGGCGCCGGTGCGGGTTCTGGGATCGACGCCGCGATCGGCATCGGCTCCGGTGCGGGTTCGGGGCTCGACCCCACCATCGGCAGCGGCTCCGGCTCGGGTACAGGGATCGACGCCGCGATCGGCAGCGGCTCCGGTTCGGGTGCGGAGATCGATGCCGCGATTGGTAGCGGAGCCGGTTCGGGTTCGGGGCTCGACGCCGCGATCGGCAGCGGCTCCGGTGCGGGTTCGGGGATCGACGCCGCAATCGGCAGCGGTTCGGGTGCGGGTTCCGGGACTGATGCCGCAATCGGCTCAACGTTCTGTTCAGCGTTCAAGGCCGCTGAAACGGCGAACTCGCCCTGATCCCCGATCCCTGATCCCTGATCCCCGATCCTTGATCCCTGATCACGGATCCCTGATTCCTGTTCGAACGGCATCAAGAACGCTGGCACCTCGTCGGCGCCGACCGTCGCGGCCATCTCGGGCTGCGCGTCGAGCGCGGCAAAAATCTCGGGCGCGGCCGGCTCTGGTGGCGGTTCCGCATAGGCGTCGAGCTCGGCGAAAAGGCTCCCCGCGGGAGCCTCGACAGCAGACACGTTAGCATCGGGCGTCACGGCGACATCGACTTGATCGAGCGCCTGCATCGCCGCTTGTGCTTCCTGGGCCGCGACCACCTGCAAAACGATCGGCTCCGGCTCGATCTGCGTTTCGCCGACCTGCACGAGGACCGGTTCAGTTGCCGGCTCGGGAGTACTTTCGGCCTCGGACAGCTGCTGCGTGGCAAATCCCAGGGGTTCGAGCTGCGCGTTGAGAATCACGGCGCGCTCGGGCTCGATGTGCGTGACTGCCGGAACGACGTGGACGACGGGCTCGAGATGCTTAGCGGGCGGCTCAACGTTCGCGACCGCTTCGGTGACCGGCGCCGTATGCGGTTTCGGAGCCGCAACCACCGCGGCGACCGCTGGCTGTGGTCGGCGCCGGCGAATCTCGATCCAGATGTCGTCGCCGCCGCGGGCCGCCACGACCGTGAATCGATCCTCGCCTTGCTCGGGAATCCGGTATTCGACGGCGCCGAACTCCTCGAGCTGGGCGTGCGAGTCGGCGGGAAGCAGTTGCGTCAGCATCCCGGTCATCGCGTCTAGATTGAGGCCGTGCGTCGAGATGTTGATCGTCTGCGTACCGACGACCACGTACGGGCGCTCGCCGACGTGCATCACCAGCGCGTCGCCGTCGGCGCGAACGATGGCAGACAATAAGGAATAGACCAGTGCCACAGAATTCTCAGTAAGGAACATGGCTGCGCGCAATTGCACGCCCACACCGCGCCCTACACACCAATCATCGGCTATTTGCGGTGCAACCGTTATTGCGATCGGACCGCGACGTGTAGCGACATCAGGCCGAACAACAACGGAATGACGGTGACGCGATCGAACCCGCGTGAGGCAAGTCGATCGGCTATGCCGCGCGCGCCCGGGTATCGCCGGATCGATTCGGGAATGTAGCGGTAGGTGTCGTGATCGCGGTGCAGGATCCACCCGAGCGTCGATCCGACGATCGTCAGGTAGGCGAGGTATGCCGCGCGGATGATCGCGTTCTCCGGCCGGTTGAAGTCGAGCGACAGTAACCGTCCGCCGGGTTTCATGACGCGCGCGATCTCGTCGAGCGCGGCGCTGAGATCGGGAACGTTACGAAGTCCGTAGCCGGTGGTGACCAGGTCGAAGGATGCGGACCGAAACGGCAGGCTGGTCATGTCGCCGGTGATGAAGGATGCGGCGCGGGATTTCGCCTGCGCCAATTGCAACATGCGATGCGTGACATCGAGCGCGACCGTGTGCGCGCCTCGCGCCGCCACCGCGAATGCAATGTCACCGGTGCCGGCCGCGAGATCGAGCGCCCGCTCACCCGTGCGAACCGCGGCGATCGAGACGAGCCTGGCCTTCCAGCGCGCATCCTGTCCGTACGACAACACCGCGGTGATCAGGTCGTAGCGGTCGGCGATCGTCGCGAAAAGATTGCGGACGTGTTCGCGCTTCGACTCAGGCGTTTCGAACGCCGTCTTCAGGGACACGCCGACATTCTATTCAGTGGCGACTCGTCGCGCTCGCTAAGCTGCCAGCCAGCCGCCGACGGTCTGGATGAGCAACCACGCGTTGAGCGCGGCGATGACGATGCCGACGGTCCAGGCCGTGGCCGAGACCCAGCGAGGATTGACGAACGCGCCCATCAGTTTCTTGTTGCTGGTGAAGATCACTAGAGGAATCACCGCGAACGACAGCTGCAGGCTGAGGACCACCTGGCTGAGGACCAGCAGGCTACCCGTGCTTTGCTCGCCGAACCACACGATTGTTATCAGCGCCGGAATCAGGGCCAGCAAACGCGTCACCAGGCGGCGCAACCACGCCGGCAGCCGGATGTGAATGAACCCTTCCATCACGATCTGTCCCGCCAGCGTCGCGGTCAGCGTGGACGCCTGACCGGAGGCGAGCAGCGCGAGCGCGAACAACGTGCTCGCGCCTGCCATGCCAAGCAGCGGCGTCAGCAGTAGATACGCATCGCGAATGTCGGCGATGTCATACCGTCCGGCGCGATGGAAGACCGCCGCGGCCACGACGACGATTGCGGCGTTGACGAAGAATGCCAGCGACAACGCCAGCGTCGAATCAATCGTCGCGTACTTGATCGCCTGCTTCTTGTCGACGTCGTTCAAGTTCCAGGCCCGGGTCTGCACAATCGACGAGTGCAGATACAGGTTGTGCGGCATCACCGTCGCACCGAGGATGCCCATCGCGATGTAGAGCATTTCCGGATTGGTGAGAATCTGCGTGGTCGGGACCAGGCCTCCGGCCACGCCCAGCCAGTCGGGGTTCGACATCAACACCTGGATGCCGAAGCACACGCCGATGGTAACGACCAGCGTGACGATGATCGCCTCGGTGTAACGGAAGCCCTTGTTCTGCAGCCACAACAGCACCAGCACATCGAGCGTCGTCAAACAGACGCCGAGCGCCATCGGAATACCGAACAGCAGGTTGAGTGCGAGCGCGCTGCCAAGCAGCTCCGCGAGGTCGCACGCGACGATTGCGATCTCACAAAGAATCCATAACGCGAACGAGGTCGGCTTCGAGTAGTAATCGCGACAGGCTTGCGCCAGGTCGCGTCCCGTCGCCACGCCGAGCCGCACGCACAGCGACTGGAGCAGGATGGCCATCAAGTTGGAGATCAGCACGACGCTGATCAGCGCGTATCCGAACTTCGATCCGCCGGCGATGTCGGTGGCCCAGTTGCCGGGGTCCATGTAACCGACTGAGACCAGATACCCAGGTCCGAGAAAGGCGAGGAAGCGCCGGAACCCCGTTCCCGCGGCCGGAATTGCGATGCTGCGGTAGACCTCGGGCAACGAGGGAATTCGGACCTCTGGCGAGGTTGTCCGGGAGTCAGGAGTCATTTTGAATAGTCAAAATCATAAGCTACTACCAGGCTAACAATCAAGTCCGCATTCTTCGAACTCTGCTAAGATGCTGCCGGCGCTATGCTTCCGTCGAGTACCGTCGAGAATTACCTGAAGGCGATCTACGTCGGCGAGACCCAGTTGATCGCTGGCCAGACACTGGTTCCGATGGGCCAGCTCGCCGCCGCGCTCGGCATCGCGCCGGGCACCGCGACCACCATGGTCAAGGCGCTGGCGGAATCAGGCCTGGTCAGTTACGAGCCCTACAACGGGGTCCGCCTCACCGCCGCCGGCGAAAAACTTGCCGCGCGCGTGCTGCGCCGCCATCGCTTGATCGAGTTGTTCCTCGTGCAGGTTATGGGCATGAACTGGGACGAGGTTCACGACGATGCGGAACAGATGGAGCACGTCGTATCGGATCGGTTAATCGAGCGCATCGACGAGATGCTCGGCAGCCCGGAGTTCGATCCCCACGGCGATCCGATTCCGACCGCTGATGGCCAGCTGGCGCATCGCGCCCTGGAAACGTTGTTGACCTGCCCGCTGAACACGCCGGTGACGGTCGCGCGCGTCACTGATCAGGATGCGGCTTTCCTGCGTTTCATTGAAAGCCATCACCTGAAGCCTGGGCAGACGATCGAAGTCGAAGCGCGCGACGAAGTGTCGGACAGCGTGCGGCTGAAGGGCCACAACGATCAGCGCATGACGATCGGCGCCAGGGCGGCCTCGAAGCTGCTGGTCAGCGGGAAATAGCCGCGAGCGCGCGATCGATCTCGCGAGCATGATCGACCATAGCGGCCGCGTTCGGCGGCGTGGTTCCAAACTTCCCCGCCCCGAATCCATAACGCGCAAATACGAACGGCACATTGGCCGCTTCGGCAGCTTTCCAGTCCGCCGGAGAATCGCCAATCATCACCAGCGGCTCGCCGGGCGCGAGCGACTGCAGCGCCAGCAGGCCTGCGGGGTCGGGTTTGCGGCCGTATTCGCTGTCACCGCCGATCACGCGCGTAAAAAATCCCCGTAAGCGAAGCGCTTCGAGGAGGCCGATCGACGGTCCGAGCGGCTTGTTGGTGAGGACCGCGAGCGGGCCGCGCTTCATGACCAAACCGAGGCTCTCGATGACGCCTTCGTAGGGCGACGTGTGGTTCATCAAACGGCGAAGGTAGATCCGCATGTAGCGCGCCAGCGCGTCCTCGGCCGAGGACTCCAGTCCCGATTGTCTGAGCGCGCGCATCACCAAGACCGGTGCGCCGTCACCGACCATCTCGATCACCTCTGACATCGGCAGCGCCGGGGCTCCGTAGCTCTCGACCAGTTCGCTGACCGATTCGGAAATGTCACGTGCCGAATCGATTAGGGTGCCGTCCAAATCAAAGACTATGATCACCTCCTTCGATCATAGCTGCATGTCGACGTTGGTCTTGCTTTCAGGTGGCCTGGATAGCGCGGTGCTGGCCGCGCACGAAGCGCAAACCGCGCGCGTGCTGCCGGTCCACGTCAGCGTCGGACTGGCGTGGGAAGCAGCGGAGGTCGCGATGGTCGAGCAGCTGTTGCGCGCGCCGGTGTTTGCCAGTCGCGCCGCGCCCCTCACGCGCGTCGAATTCACGATGCGTGATGTGTATCCGCCAACGCACTGGGCGATTCGCGGTGTGCCGCCCGCGTATGACACGCCTGACGAAGACGTGTACCTGAGCGGGCGCAACCTGGTGTTGCTCACCAAGGCGGGCGTGGTCGCGGCGCGCCACGATGCGCACCGCATTGCACTCGGCCCGCTCACCGGAAATCCGTTTCCCGACGCCCGGCCAGCATTTTTCTCGGCGATGGCCCGCGCGATGTCACTCGGCTTGGATCATCCGATCGAAATCGCGACACCGTTCCTGGAGTGGGATAAGGCAGCGGTGGTCAGACGCGGCGTCGAACTTGGCGTCCCGTTCGAGTTGACGCTATCCTGCATGAGTCCGATGTTCACCGACGCGCTGCCACAGCACTGCGGACTGTGCAGCAAATGCCGCGAGCGGCGCGACGCCTTTGCCGCAGCGCTCGTTCGCGATCCAAGCATTTACGCGAACCACTCGCCCAGATAAGAAAGGTTCCAGGGGTTCGAGGTTCCAAATGTTCCAAGAGCGTCGTTCGGTCGGGGTTACGCATTTGAGAACTATGCCTTTGGGACCGCTTGGAACCTTTCGAACATCTGGAACCTTATTACTTTCGGATCGCGAATGATCGCCGCGCCGAGCAGGCAGATTGCGGCGCCGATCAGCGAGATCATCGTCACGCTCTCGTGACGCACGAGCAGGCCCAGTATCAACGCGACCACGGGGATCAGGAACGCCGTCGCCGACGCCTTGGTCGCGCCCATGCGGCCGGCGGCGGTCGCGGTAAGAATTGTCGCGATCGCGGTGCCGCCGGCGCCGAGGCCGAGCATCGCGAGGGCCGGGCGCAGCGCCCAATCGCCCTTGAGCACCTCGGGCAATCCAAGCGGTGCGGTGAGGATCAGCGCGAACCCGAGCGCCCTCCACAGCACGGGTATGGCGCCGTTACGCTGCTGCAGGGGACGCGCGACATTGAGCGCGATGCCGTAGGACACCAGCGCGGCCATGATTAATCCCACGCCAAATGCGCTGCTTGCCCCACCCATCGCCGGCATCGCCATGACCACCGCGCCGCCGAAGCCGACAATCAAACCGACCAGGGTGCCGCGCTCCGGAAGACGATGCGCGAGTAAGCTGGCGACGGCGGCGACACAGAGCGGCGTGGCGCCGTTCAACATCCCGGTGAGCGCTGACGATACGTGCTGCTCTGCGAACGGGAACATGCTCAACGGAAACGCAAACCACAGCACGCCCAGCGCCGCCGTTCCTGCCCAATCGGCCCGCGCCACCGGCTGTCGGGCCGACGGGAACAGGGACAGCGTCAAAAAGCCGATCGCGATACGGGTGAAGGTCACGCCGTTGGGCGCCACTGCCTCCAGGCCTTCGGCGATGAACAGGAACGATGCGCCCCAGATCACGCCGGGTACGACCAGCAACGCCATATTCGCCCATCGACTCTTCATCTGCCCTACTTTGGTCGCGGCGATTCATAAGGACAAGTGATTAATTCTTGATTGATTAGTTTAGAATCTCTTTCATGTTGAACCTCGATCGGCTCCGGGCTCTGCATGCCGTTTCCGCGCACGGCTCGATCATCGCCGCCGCGGAAACCTTGAACGTCACCACGTCCGCCGTCTCGCAGCAGCTCGCCAAGCTTGAATCCGAGACCGGGCAGACGCTGCTCGAGCGCCACGGGCGCGGCGTGCGGCTGACCGACGCGGCCGCAGCCCTGGTAATGCGCACGCACCGGGTACTCTCGCTGCTCGAAGAGGCCGAGGCCGAGCTCGACGCCAACGAGACCGCGGTGGCCGGGCAAATCACCATCGCGGCGTTCGCCACCGCCGCGCGCGGCCTGGCGCCGCAGGCGATTCGCGCGCTGCGCAAGAAGTACCCGCAGCTCGGGCTCACCTTTCACGAGCAGGAGCCGCACGAGTCGATCCCGCGGCTGGTGCGGCGCGATGTAGACGTGATCATCATCAACGATTGGGAAAATGCGCCGATCGCCCTCCCTGATGGCCTGACCAAGGCCCCGCTGTTTGATGACGTGGCCGACATTGCGTTACCGCCGGTACACCCGCTTGCGAAAGCGAAGACCATCAAGCTCGCCGAGGTCAGCGGCGAAGAGTGGATCGCGTGGCCGTCCGGTTCGATCTGCCACGACTTCCTGATGCACACGCTGCGCACGTCGGGCCACGAGCCGAAGATCGCGCATACCGCTGCCGAATACGAAACCCAATTGGCGCTGGTGGCGGCTGGGCTCGGCTGCTGCGTGTTACCGCGGCTGGGCCGCAGCACCGTGCCCAAAAACGTTACGGTGCTGCCGTCGGAACCGGCGTTGCGTCGTCATGTCTACGCGGCCTGGCGCACGCATTCGTCGCGCCGCAACGTGATCCGCGCCGCGGTCGAGGAGTTTCAGGCCGCCGGCAAGGAGCTCGCGCGTGCCGGTTCCAGGGGTTCCAGTAGTTCCAGAAGTTCCAGAGCTTAGGTTCTACGATACCTTTGGAACCCTTGCCTTGCCTTACGTTGCGCACTCCCCGTCCGTGGTCTCGGGTCGAAACGCCGTAGTCTCCGAGAGGTCGATGTAATCCTCCGGGGTGGCGGTGGCGGCGGTCAGCGTTTCGAGATCCGAAAGCAGCGCTTTCACGCGCGCGGTTTCGACGCGGCGGAAGAACGATAGCGCCGTTTCTCCATCGGCCTTCTCCGCGGCATACAACCGGACCAGTCGATCAAGCGCGATCGGTGCGCGGCGCGCCGGCACCTTTGCCGCGAGCCGGCCGAACGTGGTCCGCTCCGCATCGATGCCCCCGCCGACCTGGATGAAGTACTGGGGCACCGCCTTGCCGTCGACTTTTCTCAGGCTGCCCTGAAAGCCGATCGCCGCGATGTGATGCTGGCCGCAGCCGTTCGGACACCCGCTGACCTTGATATCAAGGTCGCGCGCCATCTCGATCAGCGCCGGCGTCTCGCGCAGATATTCACCGATTGCCTGCCCGAGCCCGCGCGACTGCGTCACCGCGAGCTTGCATGACTCCGCGCCGGGGCAGCTGGTCACGTCCGCGATGGTATCGGCGTCCGGCAGGCCAAGGCCGGCCGCGGCGATTGATGTGTAAAGCGCTGACACCTCGCCGGCGGGCACCCAGCGCAGCACGACGTTCTGCAGCGCGCTGACGCGGACCGAGCCATCACCGTAGGCGTGCGACAGGTCGGCGATCACGCGAAACTGCTCGCCACTGAGATCGCCGAGCGGCGTCGTGATGGTGACGGTGGTGTAGCCGGATTGCTTCTGCGAGCGAACGTTCGATCGCAGCCAGCGCGAGAACGCGTCATCGCGGTTCGCAGGGTGATGGCGCACCGGGAGGATGCCCGGTCCCTTCACAGTGGCGGCCGCGACGCGTCGGACGATCTCGGCGATCGCAGGCGCGGCGGCGCGCGGCCACGACGGCTCGGATTCTTCGCCGGCAGGCAGCGCATCGAACGCGAGCGGACGTCCGCCTTCGGCGCGCACGTCCCGCAACGCGTCATCAAACGCCGCGCGGAACGCATCCCATCCCATCAACTTGATCAGGAACTTCATCCGGTTGCGCTGCTTGTGCTGGTAGTCACCGCGCGCGTGAAACACGCGCAGCACCGCTTCAGCAACATTCAGCATGTCTTCCACCGGCAGGAACTCGAACAGGACCGTGGCCGCCGTGGTCATGGTGGCGGTACCGCCGCCGATGAACACCCGGAACCCGCGCGCCCCGTCTGCGATCCGCGCGCTCCAGCCGATGTCATTGATGGTCAGCTTGATGTGATCGTGCGCACAGCCTTCGAAGGCGATCTTGAATTTCCGAGGCAGCGACGAGCTCAACGGATGCCGCAACAGGAACCGCGTCAGCGCCTCTGCGTACGGCGTGACGTCGAACGGCTCGTCCGCGGCGACGCCCGCAAACTGGCAGGCGGTGATGTTCCTGACCGAATTGCCGCACGCTTCACGAGTCGTCAGTCCGGCCTGCGCGAGCCGCCGCATCGCGGGCTCGACATCGTGAAGGCGCACAAAATGAAACTGCACATTCTGCCGGGTGGTGATGTGTCCGAATCCGCGCGAATACTGCTCGGCCACATCAGCCAGCGCATGCATCTGCTCGGCGGAGAGCACGCCCTGCGGGATTTTCACGCGAATCATCTGGGCATCGTCGACCTGCCGCTGGCCGTAGGTGCCGCGAACAAGCCGGAACACCCGCCACTGCTCGGCGGTGATCTCACCGCGCTCGAACTGGGCGAGCACGTGGGAAAACTCATCGATGTCGGCTTCGCTCGCAAATGACAGGCGGGCGCGCCCGAACGTGCTCGGACGATCATGTGGGATGCTCACTATGCTGTCTCCTGGGAAACCGAAACGCCGTTGATGACGTCAAGCGGCAAGGCCGCGACCTCGCCGATCACGATGGTTCCTGCCGCCGATGTCTCAGGAACACTTGATGCGGCCAGTGCCGCGAGCGACGCGCGCCATACCCACATTTCCGGCGTCCCGGCGCCGAACACCATCGCGGCCGGCATGGCAGCACTCCACCCGTGCGCAATCAACTGCCCGGCGATCGCCGCGCGCCTGCCGATGGCCATCAACATCACCAGCGTCAGCAAACCCGGAACGATCGACGCCAGCACGCGTTCGACCGTCGCGAGATCCGATCCGTTGATGACCACAAAGCCGGGCGAGATACCACGATGCGTGACAGGAATGCCGGCGAGGCCGGGGGCGCTAATCGCGGTGGTGACGCCCGGAACAATTTCGAACGGGACGCCGGCGCTTTGCAGGGCGAGGGCCTCTTCGCCACCGCGGCCAAACACAAACGGATCGCCGCCCTTCAGGCGGACCACGCGCATGCCCTGACGCGCGGCTTCGATCAGCAATCGGTCGATTTCGGGCTGCGGTGTCTGGGCGCGCCCGGCGCGCTTGCCGACATTGATGCGCAGCGCCCGCGTCGCCAGTGCGCAGACCTCGGTCGAGACGAGCGCATCGTGGAACACGACGTCGGCCTCCGCCAGTCGTTGCGCGGCCTTGAGCGTCAAATAATCTGGATGACCCGGCCCGGCGCCCACCAGCGAAACGAAGCCGGCGCTCATGATCGATCCTGATGTCGGCCCGCGTACAACCGGTTCAATGCGTCGAGCAGTTGTGGACGCCGCTGCGGCATCGGCACGCCGTCGGCGCGCTGAGCGCGGCTCACCGCCACCGCACGCTCGGCCCACGCGCCGATGTCTGGCGGGACGAGTTCGTCGAACGCTTCCCGGAGTAACCCGGCCAGCGCCGGCGCCTGTCCTGCCGTCGAGAACGCCACGGTGACCCCGCCGCGATTGATCGTCCCGCCGAGATACGCGGTCGCGTTGGCGGGATCGTCCACGGCATTGACGAACACCCCGCGCGCATCAGCGGCTTCCCGGACCGCGCGGTTGACTTCCGGCGTCGCGGCCGCGGTCACGAACCACGCGCCATCGAGGTCCGACGGCCGGAACTCGCCGATGATCGCCCGGACTCGCGATCGATCGATTGCGCCGCCGATCGCCGGCGCGATCACCGTCACGTCGGCGCCCGCGGCCAGCAGTGCCGGGATTTTCGACGCTGCGACTTGGCCGCCGCCGACCACGACCACGCGGCGGTGATCGAATCGCAGAAACACCGGCAGCCGCGGCAACGCGTCCGCGGACGCGTCACCGGCGCGATGCTGGCGGGCGAGCAGCCACGCGCCAATCGCGTAGCCAGCCACCAACGCGAGCGCATAACCGCCGAACCACTCGACGACATCTGGCGTGAACATGCCAACCCCAAATAGAAAAAGGCCCGGAAAGCTTGGAAGCCTTCCGGGCCCTTGGAACTCGAATCTGTGCGTGTAATTGAGACTTACACGAAGGTGATCACGAGGACACAACGCGGCCGACGGAGGCTTGCTCTCCGCAACAGCAACAACACGCGCAGGTCTGGACCGTGAACACTAGCCGCCGTTATCTCACTTCACTCATCGCGCTGTCAAGCGCGCCACTCATCTTTCTATACGGATCGTCCCATCTCCGGTGCGGATGCGAAACGCCTTGCCGCCCTCGCCGATCTTGGCTTTCAGGACACGCCGCCGGTCACGACGCTCGTCGCGATCCTCGCCGTCGCGGCGCTCCTGACGATCGCGATCGTCCTCCAACAGGGGATGGTTCGTCCGGACGGTGCCGTCGCTTGTTTCCGCATCGAGCTCCGCGCTGAACTGCCCCGGCAGCGTCACCGTCACGCTGCCGTCGCTGGTCGTGAGGTCCCAGCTGTCCGCCATTACCGTATCGGCCTCGATGTTCGCCCGAATCGCGCCGTCCCCGGTGCGCACGCGCAGCACGGTCGGCTTCACCTCGAGTCCGATGCTGCCGTCGGTGGTTTCCAGATCGAGCTTGCCGGTCGCGTGGTCAAGGCGAATCGAGCCGTCGCCCGAGCGAATCTGGATGTCGCCGCCGATACGGGTGCCGGTGACACTCCCATCGGTGGTGTTGAGGACGATGCGGCCGTCGATCGCTTCGGCGCGAATTGAGCCGTCGCCGCTGGTCGCGTTGATGTTGATGTGTCGGGGCACCGCGACGCGGAGGCGCGCGGTCGGGGAAATGTTGACGCCAAGCGTGATGCCGCGGTGCTCCATCCGCGACGGGCCGGTGACCTTGATGGTGATCGTGTCACCCTGCTGCTGCGCGTCGACCTTGATCTCGTCGAGGAGCACCTGCTCCATCGCGCGCTTCTCGATCTCGACCTCGATCTCGTTCTTGTCCCACGAGTGCAACTCGATCGCGCCGTCGAACGTGTCGAGCACCAGTTCGGCCTGGCCGCTGACTGTGAAGGTCTTGACGTCGCGCGACGTCAGTCCTTCGTGGTTGAGATTGACCTCGCAGCCAGGCAGCAGTGTCGTTGCGACGAGCAGTATGGTCCCCAGCCTCATGTCCACCTCAGGAACATAGACGTCAGGGCTACAGTGCGGGTTCCCCGGTGAGATAGGTCTGCCTGACCTGGAGATCGCGGTCTAAAACCGCGAGGTCGGCCCACTTTCCGGGCGCAATCGAGCCGATCTCGCGCATTCCGACCGCGGCGGCCGGGGTGGTCGCGCACATCAGCGCCGCATCCGGTAGCGCGAGGCGCATCACGGTCACCAGCATTCGAAACGCCCCGTCCATCGTCAGGATGCTTCCAGCGAGGGTGCCATTCTCCAGGACCGCGGTGCGCTCGCCCGCGATGATGGTCTGATCGCCGAGCCGCGCCCGCGATCCGGCCGGCAAGCCAGCCACGGCGGTCGCGTCGGTAATCGCCATCATTCTCGACGCCGATTTCAAACGGATCGCCATCGACACCAGCGACGGGTGCACGTGATGGCCGTCGCAGATGATCTCCGCGGCCACCGCGTCGGACTCGAGCACCGCACCCACCACGCCGGGAGATCGCGACGTCATCGACGACATGCGGTTGAACAAGTGGGTGGCGTGGTGCGCGCCG
>Ga0136611_10002250_pt1 | contig 13415 bp, 11 predicted proteins | sample AntDrymUQ2232306_2_FD_106645 | JGI IMG/M metagenome (GOLD analysis project Ga0136611, IMG submission 106645) | Polar desert sand microbial communities from Dry Valleys, Antarctica - metaG UQ223 (23.06) | ecosystem: Environmental > Terrestrial > Soil > Desert | place: Antarctica: Dry Valley... | reverse complement strand
CTCTTCAACATCGCGTAGCTCAGCACCTTGCGGCCGTTGTCGCGCAGGCCGATGCCGGGGTCGCTGAGTTTGGGAACGGGGGCCGGGCTCTTCATGTCGACCAGCGGATTGCCACCGGGTGGGCCCATATTCATGCCGCCCATGCTGCCGTGGTCCATGCCGGCCATGGACGTGTCGGCGGCGGCTGCCGGCGCGCCATGAGCAGAGTGATCCATGCCACTCATGTTTGTGGGAGCTGCACTGCCGTGGTCCATGCCGGCCATGGCGCCGCCGGTCGCCATCGAAGCCATGTCATGGCCCATGCCGCCATGCCCCATGTCGGCCATCGTCAGCAGCGGACGCGGGTCGACGGACGGCACCGGCGCGCGCAATCCTTCACGCACGGCAAGGGTGCCGCTGATGTAGCCGCTGCGACCGAGATCCTGGGCAAAAATCGTGAAGGCGTCCTGCCCGGTGGGTTCGACAATCACGTCGAAGGTCTCGGCGGTGGCGATACGGAATTCGTCGACGGTGACCGGGTGCACGTACTGGCCATCGGCCGCGACCACGGTCATCTTCAGCCCGGGAATGCGCACGTCGAAATGGGTCATCGCCGAGCCGTTGATGAAGCGCAGACGCACTTTCTCGCCAGAGCGGAACAGGCCGGTCCAGTTGCCCAATGATGTCGTGCCATTCATCAGGTAGGTGTAGGTGTTGCCGTTGACGTCCGACAGGTCGGTTGGCGTCATCCGCATCTGGCCCCACATCTTGCGATCCTCGAGCGTGGCCTCAAGCCCGCTTTGCCCGGCGTCGCGCAGGAAGTCGGCGACCGTGCGCTTGGAATAGTTGTCGTAACCGGCCATTTTCTTCAGGCGCGAGAACAGGTCATCGGGGCTGAGGTCGGTCCAGTCTGACAGCAGTACGACGTAGTCGCGATCGAACGAAAACGGTTCCGGTTCCAGCGGATCGATCACGATCGCACCGTACAGACCCGCCTGTTCCTGCCCCGCCGAATGGCTGTGGTACCAGTACGTGCCTCCCTGTCGGATGTCGAACCGGTACTGGTAGGCCTCACCGCGATGGATGCCGTCGAAACTCATCCCCGGCACGCCGTCCATGTTGGCCGGCAGCAGGATGCCGTGCCAGTGGATCGAGGTCATGTGGCCGTGCAGCGAACCTGCCGGCAGCGCGTTGCTGACGCGCAGGTTGACCGTTGTGCCCTCGCGCCAGCGCAGGATCGGCGCGGGCAGGGAGCCATTGACCGTGATCGCGGTGCGCGTTTGCCCGGTGAAATTCATCGGTGTTTCGCCGATGACCAAGTCGAACCCGGTGCCGCTGAGCACATTGCCGTTGCCGAGCGCCTTCTGCGCCCAGCCTTGCTTTGGCCAGAGGCCGAAGCCGGCGACAGCGCCGCCAGCGGCGAGTCCCTGCATGAAATGGCGCCTGGACGGCATGGCAATGCCCTGCGGCACGCCAGAAAATTTGGATGACATGACAGCTCCACGTGGTTCAGTGACGGCCTTGCACACAAGGCAGGTCCGGCATGGCGGCAACGCGGCATGCACGGCGACGACGCCCAAGGCGCCTAGGTCACTTAGCCGATGGGAGGTCGGATGGGGTGGAGCAGTGCGGGCATTTCATGACCCGCTGGGAAAAGCTCGGCCAAGCGGATGTGGCCAAGCCGTGCGCAGACGACCGGAACATCAAGCAGCGCAGCTTGCACCAGTTGTATGCACGGACAACCGCAATCGCCTTGATCGCAGCAATCCTGTTCGCAGTCGGCAGGGTGGGTTTCCGGGGGCACGGCTGGGTGGCTCGAGGCGATGTCGCCTTCGGCCGGTTCGCACGCGCTGGCTATTGGCGGTTCGGAGTCATGCAAGGCCATCGCCGCGTGCGGGGTTCCATCCATCATCGCCGGCATTGCGACTGCGGCCACGGCGTTACCGATCCCGTTGACGAGCAGGGACAACACCAGTAGCAGTCGAAGGAGGAGGCTAGGCACCGGGCAAGAGTACCTCAACGTGTAGGCGGCTGAGATGAACGGGCGCCAATCCTTGTCCCCCGTGGTCCGGACGTTGGAACCTAGCACCGAGACTTCGCTTACTTGGGGAAACGTAGCTCATCCAGCGGTTTGACTTCGCTGATCTCAAAGGTTTCGTCGAATGCTGCGCCTTTGATCTGGCCCCATACCCGTATGGAATAGCGGCCGGGTTCTGTCAGGACGACATCGAACGTGTAGCGACCGGGATGTCCGTAGCGGGGTCGAATTGGCAATTCGCGGCGGGATTTTCCGTCCGGAGCAATGATCTCGGCCCTGAGCCCGGACTCGAGGCCAGGAAGGGGGTCCTTCTCACCGGCTACGCGAATCGCGAGGTCAAGGCCGTTCTTTTCATTTGTGTGGATTGGCTCCTGGATAAAGCCAACGCTCACCCGATACCGATCTCCGGCGACCGTCTTGGAGTTGTGGGCCACAGCCGAGCCTACACTGAGGATACCGCCGACCAACAAAACGGCTGCTGTTACGAGCAATTCAAATGTCCTGCGCGTCATGTTGAGTCCTTGGGCCGGGGTAAACCAGCTTAACCCGCCACATTCCCAACCGCTATACAGCCAGCTCGCAGCGCTGGCACGCGACCTCTTCGTCGGACGCCCGTTTCGTCAGATCGGGAAGGGCGCTTGCCACGTGGCTCTCGGCAGGCCACGGTTTTCCTCCATTCAACCCGCAACCGACCCAAAGGAAATTGCAACAAAAAATTCAGATCGCCATCCTCGTCGCGTGCCATCGCCTAGTACACCGCCGATAATCAGAGGGACGCAGGATTCCAGGCGCTGCTACCACGAGGTCAGGCCCGGTGCAGGGGCAGGCCCCTGATGTTGAATCCATTGGCAAGTCATTTTCACGGGGTGATCCACGCATGCCAGGCCTTCTCCGCTCTCGAATGCCCGCGCTGTGGGGCTCTTCCTCGCCCAGCTGGACCAAATTCCTTTGCATGGTGGCAGTGTTGCTGTGGGCCGCCGCGGGGGATGTACTGGCCCACGCGGTGGCCGAGGGCGACAAGGGCTATATCCAGGAAGTGTCCGGGATTCACCTGATCCCTTTCATGTACCTGGGCGCCAAGCACATGGCCACCGGATACGACCACATCCTGTTCCTGCTGGGCGTGATCTTCTTCCTTTACCGGATGAAGGACATCGCGTTGTACGTGACCCTGTTCGCCATCGGGCATTCGACGACGATGCTGCTCGGGGTGTACTTCAACATCGGCATCAACAGCTACCTCATCGACGCGATCATCGGCCTGTCGGTGGTCTACAAGGCCATGGATAACCTTGGCGCGTTCCAGCGATGGTTTGGCTACCAGCCCGACACCAAGGCCGCCACGCTGATCTTCGGCTTTTGCCATGGCTTCGGGTTGGCGACCAAGATCATCGACTACAACATCTCACCCGATGGGCTGGTGCCGAACCTGCTGGCATTCAACGTGGGCGTGGAGATCGGGCAGCTGCTCGCGCTTGGAGCGATCCTGATCGCGATGGGCTACTGGCGACGGACGAGCAGTTTTCGTCGCCACGCCTATGTCGCCAACGTGGGCCTGATGTGCGCCGGATTCGTGCTGATTGGCTACCAGCTCACCGGCTATTCCGTTTCCTGACGTCCTGGAGCAACCGATGTACAACAACACCATTCCCGACGCCGCAGAGCTGCCGTCTGCGCGCAAGCTGCTGCGCTCGACCCTCATTGCGCTTGTGGTCGCGGGTGCCCTCCTGGTGACCGTCGTGTTGCCCGCTGAGTACGCGATCGACCCCACCGGCATGGGCCGCATTCTGGGCCTGACCCAAATGGGCAAGATCAAGGCCCAGCTCGCCCAGGAAGCCGCTGCTGATGCGCCGCCGGCCGTCCCCAGCCAGGACAGCCGCGCCACTGACGACTCCAATCTTCTACCCGCGCCTGTGGCCAGCGCGCCGGCAGGCAGCGCGCGTCCCGCACAAGACGTGGCGACCCCCGAACAGGCCTGGAAGGATCAGATGCAGGTCGTCCTGCAGCCTGGCCAGGGAGCGGAGATCAAGCTCGTCATGAAGGCCGGCGCGAAAGCCGAGTTCAGTTGGACCGTGCAAGGCGGCACCGTCAATTTCGACACGCACGGCGACGGCGGAGGCAAGTCGATCAGTTACGAGAAGGGCCGCGCCGTGCCTGCTGACGACGGCGTGCTCGCCGCCGCCTTCGATGGCAACCACGGCTGGTTCTGGCGCAATCGCGGCGACGCCCCGGTGACAGTGATGCTCCGTGTGCGCGGCGAATACCAGGACATCAAGCGCCTCATCTGACACGTCTTCGGGTAATCGCCCCCGCTGCGTCCTTGAAACGAAGCGCCGCGACAGCACAGCACCAGATCCGCCCATGATCGCCGTCCTTCGACACACGACCTTCCACCGCCTCTTCATGGCGCAAGTCGTTGCCGTGGTCGGGACGGGGTCGCGCCACGGTCGCGCTGGCGCTGCTGGCTGCGACCTTGCTACCTAATCCGGCGCTGTTGGCTACGTTTTGCGCCAATTTCGCGACCTTACTCACGCAAGCTACCGTCAAAGTTACCGACAGATGCATGCGGCTACACCTTATGCACCATCCAGCCGCCCTTGCTGCCTATGGCAACCTTCATGCTGAGTTGCCGCCGGCGGGATCGGAGCATGCCGCATCATGACCTGGTGAGCCAGATGTCGTTTGAATTGTGTACCCACTCGTTCGCCGTTACCCTTGCGGACCATGATCCATTTCCGATACCGCTTCCCGTTCGTCCTGCGCATCTTCGTGCTGGGCGTGCTTGCGTTGGGAATGGCCCTGACGCCGGTCCTGGGATCGCTCGGCGAACTCCATGAACTGGCGCATGACCCCTCGGGCAGCCATGTTCCGGCAACGCATGGCGACCATCACGCGCCCGCGGCTGACTCGCATGATGTCGCAGCAGCGGACACCGGCGCGGAAGACGGACAAGGAACCGATCCCTTGCATGCGCTGCTCCACTTCGCGCATTGCTGCGGCCAGCAGTCCCTGACTGGCTCGACGCTGATACCACTGCTGGCGCAGCCTGCGTCAAGCTCGGCGCTGCTGATGCCTGATGCGCAGCTAATGCCAAAATCCGCCGCGCTGGCTCCGTTCCGACCCCCGATCACGACCTGACTGTAGACCGGCTTCGGCCGTGCCCTGTCATGTCTGTTGATTGGAGTAATCCCCCATGCGTTTGCATTCCGTGGCCTTGGCCGCGTTGTTCGGTGCGTTGTGCGCGGCACTGCCCGCACGCGCCGCCGACCGTGTGTCCCTAAACGACGCCTTCGAACGCGTCGACAAGTCCCATCCCGAACTCCGCCTGTTCGATGCGCGAGCCCGGGGCTATACCGCCGAGCTTGACCGGGCGTCGCTGCGACCCGCACGGGTCATAGGTGCCAGCGTCGAGAACGCGCTTGGCAGCGGAGAGGCCAGTGGTTTCGATATTGCGGAACTGACCCTGACATTGGCCTCGGTCCTGGAGCGTGGCGGCAAGCTGGATGCGCGTCGAGTGCTGGCGCAAAGCCGCATCGACGCGTTGGCCGTCGAGCGCGAAACCCGCCGCTTGGACCTATTGGCAGAGGTCGCCCGCCGTTACCTGGCGATGGTCGCAGCCCAGAAGCAGGGTGAGATCGCCCAGTTGGACATCGGCCAGCGGCAACGCACGGTGGCTGCCGCTCGCCAACGGTTGCAGGCAGGTGCGTCGCCTGAATCGGTGGTGCTGACGGCGCAGGCTGCGTTAGCCCGCGCGGATCTGGACCGTGCCAGGGCGTTACAGCGCCTGCAGGCCGCGCGCCAGCATTTAGCCGCTCTATGGGGCGAGCGAAACCCCGATTTCGATATCGTCACCAACGATCCGCTGGCCTTGCCCAAGGTTTCAGCTTTCGCCGAACTCGATGCGTTGCTCGCAAACACCCCGGAACTGGCGCAGTTCGCCGGCGAACGCCGGATCCGCGAGGCGCGCCTGCAACTTGCCCGCAGCGAGCGCACACCGGATCTCGACTGGCAGGTCGGCGTGCGCCGCCTGCAGGCCACGGACGACTTTGCCCTGGTCGGTAGCGTGTCGATGCCGCTGGGCGGGCGCGGTCGTGCAGAACCTGGCATTCGTGTCGCCGAGGCAGACCTGGCCTCGCTGGAGATCGAGCGCGAAGCGAAGGGGCTTTCGCTGTATTCGACACTTGCTGATGCGCACGGGCGCTACCTCACCGCACAACTTGAAGTGCGACGCCTCGCCGACGACATCCTGCCCAAGCTGGCCCGCGCCGAAGCGGCAGCGGAACGTGCCTACCGCGGTGGCGCCATCAGCTACCTGGAATGGGCGCAACTGCAATCCGAACGCACCGCGACCCGCAAGCAGCAGCTTGAGGCCGCACTGGAAGCCCAGCGCGCGCTCATCGAGATCCAGCGATTGACCGGCCAGGCGTTCGTCGCCGGCCCCACCACACAAGAGTCCGCCCCATGAAGCCCCACCAGAACAAATTGATGTCGTTGGCGGGCGTCATCGCGCTTGCGGTCTCCCTGGTCGCTTGCGGCGGCACTGCCGATCAAAGCGAAGACCATGGCGAAAAGGCAGGGCATGCGGAGGAGGCTGGCGGCGAACACGCCGAAGCCGAAGAAGCGAAGGAAGGCACGCACGGCGGACGCCTGCTGGAACAGGATGGCTACGCGGTCGAATTGGCAATTGCCGAGGACGGCACACCGCCCAAATATCAGGCGTGGCTGTATCAGGGCGACAAGCCGCTGGCCCCGACCGCCGGCACCGTGGAGGTACGCTTAAAGCGACTGGGCAGCGTGGCGGAAAACCACACGCTCACGCCTCAGGCTGACGGCATCCTGATGGCGAGGACTATCGTCAGCGAGCCGCATTCGTTCGATGTCGAAGTGCTGGCCAAGGTCGGCGGCAAGACACTGCGCTGGACATACCCGAGTTACGAGGGCAGGACGGTGATCGCGGAAAAGATCGCGACAGAGTCCGGTATCCGCGTAAAAGCTGCGGCGCCGGGCGTGATTGCCGACGCGCACGAAGTGCAGGGCCTGCTGACCCCCGTGGATGGCCGCGTTGCCAAGGTCATGGCGCGCTTTCCGGGACCGATCCGCAGCCTGCGGGCCAATGTCGGCGACCGCGTGCGCAGTGGGCAGACGCTTGCGGTGATCGAGAGCAACCTGAGCCTCACCAACTACACCGTGTCATCGCCGATTTCGGGCGTGGTGCTGGCCCGCAATGCGTCGGTCGGGATGCTGGCGGGCGAGGGCGTTGCGATGTTCGAGATCGCCGACCTTTCGGAGTTGTGGGTCGACCTGCACATCTTCGGCGCCGACGCGCAGCACATCCGCGCAGGGGTGCCGGTAACCGTGACCCGCATGAGTGACGACGTGACCGCCGAGACCACGTTGGAACGCGTGCTGCCAGGCACCGCCACGGCGAGCCAGAGCACAGTCGCGCGCGCCACCATACAGAATCTGGATGGCTTGTGGCGACCCGGTTCCGCCATCAAAGCGAGGATCACCGTCGCCCAGCAGCCGGGCGCTCTGGTGGTGCCACTGGCCGCATTGCAGGCCTTCCGCGACTGGGATGTGGTGTTTGTCCGTGTCGGCGAGACCTATGAGGTGCGACCGGTCGAATTGGGCAAGCGCGATGCCGCGCAGGTCGAAATACTCTCTGGGATCAAAGCCGGCGATCTGGTCGTGGTCGAGCAGAGCTACCTGGTAAAGGCGGACATCGAAAAGTCCGGCGCCTCGCATGACCATTGACCACACGGACCGCCACGGCTTCGACGATAAACAGGGTAGCGAGAAGGCAGGCGCGCTTGAGCGGATCATCGGCTTCGCGATCGCCCACCGCTGGATGATGCTGGCCCTGACCGGGGCCCTTATCGCGCTGGGTGCGTGGAGCTTCAGCAAATTGCCAATCGACGCCACCCCGGACATCACCAACGTCCAGGTGCAGATCAACACCGAGGCGCCGGGTTACTCGCCGCTGGAGTCTGAACAGCGCGTCACCTTTCCCATCGAAACCGCGATGGCCGGCTTGCCTGGCCTCGACTACGGCCGCTCGATCTCCCGCTACGGCTTGTCGCAGGTAACGGTCGCGTTCAAGGACGGGACCGACCTGTATTTCGCTCGGCAACAGGTGGGCGAACGCCTGCAACAGGTCAAGTCGCAACTTCCGGAAGGACTCGAGCCGGAAATGGGCCCCATCGCCACCGGGCTGGGCGAAATCTTCATGTACACCGTTGAGGCTAATCCCGAGGCGCGCAAGAAGGATGGCACGCCCTGGACCGCCACCGACCTGCGCACGCTGCAAGACTGGGTGGTGCGCCCGCAATTGCGCAACACCCCCGGCGTGACCGAGGTCAACACGATCGGCGGTTACGCGCGACAGATCCACATCACCCCGGAACCGTCCAAGCTGGTGGCGCTCGGCTTCACCCTCCACGACGTGGTGGAGGCGATCGCCGCCAACAACCAGAACGTCGGCGCCGGCTATATCGAGCGCACTGGCCAGCAGTTCCTGGTGCGGGTGCCGGGTCAGGTTGCTGATCTCGACGCGATTCGCGACATCGTGCTGGATCGACGCGAAGGCGTGCCGATCCGAGTTCGCGACGTAGCTGAGGTAGGGGAAGGGCCAGAGCTCCGCACCGGCGCGGCAACCCAGAACGGCCGCGAGGTCGTGCTCGGCACGGTGTTCATGCTGGTGGGCGCCAACAGTCGCGAAGTCGCCCAAGCCGCTGCCGCCAAGCTGGAAGTCGCCAACGCCAGCCTGCCAGCGGGGGTCAAGGCCAATGCAGTCTACGACCGCACCGCGCTGGTCGACCGCACCATCGCCACCGTCTCGAAAAACCTGGTCGAAGGCGCGCTGTTGGTGATTGTGGTGCTGTTCCTGCTGCTCGGGAATTTCCGCGCGGCTCTGATCACCGCGGCTGTGATTCCCCTGGCGATGCTGTTCACGGTGCTCGGAATGGTGCGAGGTGGCGTGTCCGGCAACCTGATGAGTCTGGGCGCGCTGGATTTCGGGCTGATTGTCGACGGCGCGGTGATCATCATCGAGAACTGCCTGCGCCGTTTCGGGGATGCGCAGCACCGGCTCGGACGGGTAATGACCGAAGAGGAGCGGCATGTCGTGACGGCGTCAGCAACGGCGGAAGTGATACGTCCGAGCCTGTTCGGCCTTGGCATCATCGCCGCCGTTTACCTGCCGATCTTTGCGCTGACCGGGATCGAGGGAAAGATGTTCCACCCGATGGCGATCACCGTGGTGCTGGCGTTGTCCGGCGCGATGTTGCTGTCGCTGACCTTCGTCCCCGCAGCCATCGCCGTGTTCCTGGGAGGCAAGGTCGACGAAAAGGAAAACCGGGTGATGCAGTGGGCGCGGCGGCGGTACGAGCCCTTGCTCGCGTGGTCGCTGAGGCGCGGCGCGTGGGTCATCGGCGGCGCGGTGCTGCTGGTGGTACTGAGCGGCGCGGTTGCGACGCGATTGGGGACGGAGTTCATTCCCAATCTCGACGAGGGCGATATCACCGTGCATGCACTGCGAATCCCGGGTACCAGCCTAAGTCAAGCCCTTCTGATGCAGGAGCATCTGGAAAGGGAACTGGGCTCTCTACCGGAAGTGGAGCGCGTTTTCAGCAAACTGGGTACGGCAGAAATCGCCAATGATCCAATGCCCCCGTCGGTCACTGACACCTACGTCATGCTCAAGCCCCGTGCTGCATGGCCAGACCCTCGCAAGTCCCGGGACGAGCTGGTTGCTGAGCTCGAGTCTTTAGCGCGTCAGCTACCGGGCAACAACTACGAGTTCACTCAGCCCATCCAGATGCGCATGAACGAACTGATTTCGGGCGTGCGGGCCGACGTGGCGATCAAAGTGTATGGCGATGATCTCGAGACCCTGGTCGAAGTCGGCAAGCGGATCGAAAACGTGGCCAAGTCGGTGTCCGGGGCGGCCGACGTGAAAATCGAACAGACGACCGGGTTGCCACTGCTGACGGTGACCCCGAATAGGCAGGCGTTGGCGCGCTATGGCCTCAATCCCGGCGTCGTACAGGAGACGGTGGGAACCGCCATCGGCGGAGAAGTGGCCGGTCAGCTATTTGATGGCGACCGTCGCTTCGATCTGGTGGTGCGCCTCCCCGAGCGGCTGCGGCAGGACCCGGCGGCGCTTGCGGACCTGCCCATTCCCTTGGGCGGCAGCGACAACGCCGATGAATCCAGCCGCGTGGGCGGCTGGTCGGGAATACCGCAGACGGTGCCGCTGCGTGAAGTTGCGACCATCGAGACGCTGCAGGGCCCCAACCAGATCAACCGTGAGAACGGCAAGCGTCGCGTCGTGGTGACGGCCAACGTGCGCGGGCGCGACCTGGGCGGGTTCGTTGGCGAGCTGCAACAACGCATCGGCGCCGAGGTCGAGGTGCCCACAGGCTACTGGATCGAATATGGCGGCACCTTTGAACAATTGATCTCCGCCAGCCAGCGCTTATCGGTGGTGGTGCCGGTCACCCTGGTCATCATCTTTGCGCTGTTGTTCATGGCGTTCGGGTCGGCCAAGGACGCGTTCATCGTGTTTACCGGGGTGCCGCTGGCGCTGACCGGTGGAGTGGTTGCACTGGCGTTGCGCGGCATCCCGTTGTCGATCACGGCAGGCGTGGGGTTCATTGCGCTGTCCGGTGTGGCGGTGCTCAACGGGCTGGTCATGATCGCCTTCATCCGCAAGTTACGAGAGCAAGGCGATCCGCTGGACACGGCGATCATCGATGGTGCGCTGGGCAGGTTGCGCCCGGTGCTCATGACCGCGCTGGTCGCCTCATTGGGCTTCGTGCCGATGGCGCTCAACGTTGGCGCGGGTTCCGAAGTGCAGCGCCCGCTGGCGACCGTGGTGATCGGCGGAATCATCTCTTCCACTTTGCTCACTTTGGTCGTGCTGCCGGTGCTTTACCGTTGGTTGCATCGGACCAAATCCAGTGGAGGTAAAACATGAGCGATTCATGCTGCGGGAAAGCGGTCGACGTGGCAGCGCTCGAGGCCAGGCAGAAACGGGTGCTGATCATCGTGTTGGTCATCAATGCCGCGACCTTTCTGATGGTCGTCGCCGCTGCGCTGATGGCGAGGTCTTCATCGCTGCTGTCGGGAGGACTGGACAACCTCGGGGACGCTTTGACGTATGCGATGAGCATTGCCGTGGTGGGGGCGAGCATGGGCGCCAAGGCCAGGGTGGCAGTGTTCAAGGGCTTGCTGATCCTGGGCGCCGCAATCGTGGTGGGTGCGCAGATTGCGTGGCAAATCACCCATCCAGCCATCCCTGTGTTCGAGACGATGGGAGTGGCGGCAATGCTCAATCTGGCTGCCAACGTTTGGTGCTTGAAGCTCCTTTCTCCTTACCGGAGCGGGGACGTGAACATGGCCTCGGCCTGGGAATGCTCACGCAACGATGTTTGGGAAGGCGTGGCAGTGCTGGGCGCTGCCGGCGGCGTCTGGCTGTTCGATGCCGGATGGCCAGACCTGGTGGCTGCGATAGCGTTGCTGGTGCTGTTCTTACGCTCATCCCTGCGCGTGCTGGGCAATGCCAGACGCGAATTGCGCGCGGCAGCAGCGACGGAGCACTGAACCCGTTTCGCAATACCTCTGACGATCTTTCACTACCAGGAACGAACAATGGGCGCAGGACATGACCACGGCACCGCCAGCATCCGCCACGAGAAACCGTTGTGGTGGGCGTTCGGTCTGACCAGTGCTTTCCTGGTCGCTGAGGTGATCGGCGGTCTGCTTACCAACAGTCTGGCGCTGCTGTCCGATGCAGCGCACATGGCGACAGACGTGATTGCGTTGGCGATTTCTCTCGTCGCGGTAAGGCTCAGCCGAAAGCCCGCCGACGCGAAGCGCACCTATGGCTACGCGCGCATGGAAGCCATCGGCGCGATGATCAATGGCGGACTCTTGTTCCTGGTGGCCGGTTACATCCTGTGGGAAGCGGTGGGACGTTTCCGCAGTCCGCCCGAAGTCTCGTCCACCGGCATGCTGGTGATCGCCATCGTCGGGCTGTGCGTCAACCTGGTGTCGATGCGCCTGCTCAAGGCAGGTAGCGGCGACAACCTCAACATGAAAGGCGCCTACCTCGAAGTCTGGAGCGACATGCTCGGCTCCGTGGGCGTCATCATCGGCGCGATCCTGATCAAGCTCACCGGGTGGACCATTGCGGATCCGATCATCGCGGTGCTGATCGCCTTGTGGGTGCTCCCGCGCACTTGGACCCTGTTGCGAGCCGCGTGGCAGGTGCTGATGCAAGGTGTGCCGGAAGGGATCGATATTCAGGCCGTCCGCCAAGCTCTTGTCGAGCATCCCGGTGTCAGCGAGGTGCACGACCTTCATGTCTGGGCGCTTGGGTCCAAGGAACCCATCTTGACTGCACATATCGTCCTTGAAGAGAGTTCCGTCCCCGTCAAAGGAATGCACGACGTGCTGGCCGACATGCTGGATCAACGTTTCGGGATTGAGCATGCCACCTTGCAGGTGGAGACCAAGGCGGAGGCAAACCATGGGGAGCGCACGTCCCACATCTGAGGTTGGCGGGCATTACGTGAAACATTGCCAGCCATTGAACGGGGACGCGTCGGTGCAGGTGTGTGCAAACGCGACATGCGACGAATCAACATTGCCCGCCGACCGCCGACGTGGAAACTAGGATGTTGATGGCGCCAGGCACCCAGCTAATGCCGGTTTTGCACCTGGTATTGCATGTCGCCGTGCCTGCTGCGGTCGCGTTTGCGTTCTACCCGCACCGCAGGCGGGCGTTCCTTTGGATGCTCGCGGGTTGGCTCATTGACGTGGACCATTTGTTGGCCGAACCCATCTATGCGCCGGGACGTTGCAGCATCGGCTTCCATCCGCTGCACACCGCGCCGGCTATCCTCGCGTATCTGCTGTTGCTGTTGCCACGGCGCGCCAGGCCACTCGGTATCGGGCTCCTGATCCATATCGTGCTCGACGCGATTGATTGCGAGACGGTGGCCTGACCTGACCTGTCAGCGCGTCGACGCAACTGGCATCGACGGGGAGGTGCATGCTGCGAACAAGCCCAGCGCCTGTTGTCACGCCGCCGTGTACACCTACTGGGTTGCGCAGCGGGCGGTGCCTGAACCGCCCCACACAATCTTGCAATGCCTTACAGGCCGTGCGCTGCGGCTTCAGTGGGACTCAGATAGCCGTTCTTGTCGGTATCCAGCATCGGAAAATGCGTCGCCACTGGTTCTTTACAAGCAGTCCAATTTACAGTATCAAGTGAAGATCATGATTCGATGGTGGACACGCCGCTTGACCCGACGCCGCGCCCTGTCATTGACGGCGGCGTTACTGCTCGTCTGGTGTCAGATCGCTGCAGCCGTTCACGCCACCGATTTTGCGG
>Ga0136611_10002249_pt1 | contig 13417 bp, 19 predicted proteins | sample AntDrymUQ2232306_2_FD_106645 | JGI IMG/M metagenome (GOLD analysis project Ga0136611, IMG submission 106645) | Polar desert sand microbial communities from Dry Valleys, Antarctica - metaG UQ223 (23.06) | ecosystem: Environmental > Terrestrial > Soil > Desert | place: Antarctica: Dry Valley... | reverse complement strand
GTAGATGCGTCGGGCACCGAGGTCGCCGACCTGTCGACCGAGGTCTTCGACAAAGCCATCCGGACCAACCTGTACGGCACGTTCTTCTGCTGCCGTCGCTATATCCAGGAGCGCAAGGCCTCCGGGGCGCACGGCGGCAAGATCATCAACGTCACGTCGGTCCACGAGGACATCCCGAATGCCGGCGGCGCCGACAGGGGGTTGGGCGGGAGCGGGGTCGGCGAGCCGAATCAAACCAGTTCGTCGGGATCCGCTTCTGATGGCCGAACCAGACGAACCGAGGACGTGAACAACCGGCGCTGACCGCCCACTCGACCCTCAGCTCGTACCCTTCGACCCGCCAAAGGTGGAGCTCTCACAGAGCACGGCGGGCTCCGTCCGACTGGGGTGTCACCGCGTCGACGAGACGGACAACTCGGCCGGTCGCGACGAGCTCGTCCAGCGCCCAACGAGGCACGCGGAAGCAGCCAGGACCGAAGATGATCACCGGCATGCCAGCGGTCCCGCCTGACCGCGGGTAGTCGTGAGCCAGCCCGTAGGCGCGAGACCGGCCGACGCGCAACTCCCGTGCCACTTCCGCGACGGTGAGCAGGGATGATGACACGCTGCTGGCTGATCGAGCGGCGGCCGCGATCGTGACATCAACCTCCTGATTACACGGCTGTCAGGCTGTCATTCCAATCGCAAGGCCGACAAACGGCAGGTTCGAGTGCGACGTGGACTAGCTGATACGCCCGGATACGTGGCGATACGCAGCAGTACGCAACGGACCCACCGCTGTGACGTACTTCACATGGTGAACCCTCCCAGGGCGGCGTCGGAATTGGCCGTCGCGCCACGCTCAAAGCCGAGGAGCGTCACTCACTCGTCGCCAGCCGGCCGTGTTACATTGGCACACGATGGCTGAAGGCCTCGAGTGGTTGCCCGATGACGGCGTGGTGCTGACACGTGCCGACCTCGAACGGATCTTCGTCGACCTTCGCGCTTTGATCGACGGTACCGGCCGGGTTGACCCGAACCGGGCGTACGCCGTCGACATCGCCATCGCCATCACACAAGCGCTCGAACGTGACACTGGAGGCGAATGATGCCCAAGCCGAAGGCAATCGAATGGCTCGAACGAGAGACCGGCGAGAGCATCGACTACACGCCGGAGCCGGCGACGGGCCAAGACCGGCATCTGTCGGTGAGAGTCACTGATGAGCTCGGTGCCGGGCTCGACGCGATGGCGATCGAGCGGGGCTTGACGGTGTCGCAGCTCGTTCGTGAATTGATCAACGAGGCCGTCACCCATCGGTCGTCCGTCGCGACCCTCGACGGACGGGCCCTCGCCGATCGGCTCGCCACCGACGTCGCCGAGGTACGCCGACGACTCGCAGGCTGACCCGGCGGGCCCCCACACATCGCGAGGGAACTCCATGGCTTACGCTCGCCGCACGAAACCGCGAGTCTGTCGGGTCCGCGGGAGGCCGACGGCGCGACGCTCGTTGCCCATCCTTTTGCCCATCCACTGAGCGACACGAGGTGATACGAGACAACACGGGCTGGACTCGAAGTGGCCTGTGAGCAGGCCACATGACACTCAGCAACACCAACTGATATCGACTTTGCCGGTTGCCGGAACCGTGTGTCGGGAGTTCGAATCTCTCCGAGGGCGCCCTTGATCACAGCCTTCACCGGGACGCGACCTGGTGGATCGTGTGCGGTTCGTCACCCGCCTGTGACCAGTACTGGCAGCGCCGAGAACCCTCTCGACGATCGAGGCGATGCTCAGACGTGTGCTGATCTGCGGGCGGTGACCATTGCCGCGTGGATGCCGTTGCCGACTGCGTGGGTGAAGGCGATGCCGATGTCCTCGAAGCCGGCGGCTCGCAGACCTTGCTCGTACTCGGAGACCGACAATGCGCCTGCGATGCAGCCGACACGGGTGCCGCGACGTGCTCGTTCCTCGGCGGTGAGGCGATCTTCGGCGACGACGTCACTGACACCGATCCGTCCGCCGCCGCGCAGGACCCGGTTCATCTCCGCGAACACGGCCGGCTTGTCAGGGGACAGGTTGACGACACAGTTGGAGATGATCACATCGATCGTCGCGTCGGGGAGCGGGATCTTCTCGATGTGACCTTCGAGGAATTCGACGTTGGTGGCGCCGGCGTCTGCTGCGTTGCGGCGAGCGAGGTCGAGCATCTCCTTCGTCATGTCGAGGCCGTACGCCTTGCCCGTCGGCCCGACCCGACGCGCCGACAGCAGCACGTCGATCCCACCACCTGAACCGAGATCCAGCACGACCTCGCCAGGGCGGAGATCGGCCACCGCGGTGGGGTTCCCGCACCCGATGCTCGCCAGAGCGGCGGCGTCGGGCAGGTCGCCGAGGTCGTCATAGAGACCGGCCCCGAAGTTGACGGCGTCGTTGCCGCAGCACGCTGCCTGTCCGGACGCGGCGACCGTGGCCGCGGCGGCGTAGTAGGTGCGCACCTCTTCGCGAATGGTGTCGGGTTCGTTGCTCATCTTCTGCTCCTTGTCGTCGGTCGGTTGGGAAGGCGGTCTTCTGTCCATGGCCTCGAGAGCGGGAGGCGACCCATCACCAGCTCGGCGGCACTGGGGAAGCACTCGAGGCAGCGATCGTTGATCCGCCACCAGCTGGATGTCCCCTCCCGCTCGACGAGCACGAAGCGCACCTCGCCGAGGATCTTGAGGTGATGCGAGACCGTGGACTGTCCGATGTCGAGCGCCTCGACGATCTCGCCCACCGACATCGGGCGAGCCTCGGTCGCGAGCAGGTTGAGGATCAAGATCCGCGACGGGTCACCGAGCGCCCGGAACCAACCGGCCCACACCGTCGCATCGTCCCGATCGACATTCATCGATCATCGACGCTAATCGATGATCTCGATCTGCGCAAGGGGAGCGACCTGCACCGCCCTCGTAACGTGACGTGATGCCCGCGACGCTGCGCTCGATCCTGCTGTTCGTGGTCGCGGCCGTGGCCGAGATCGGCGGTGCCTGGCTGGTCTGGCAGGGTGTGCGTGAGCATCGTGGGGTGGTCTGGATCGGTGCCGGGATCGCCGCGCTGGCTGCGTATGGCTTCGTCGCGACGTTGCAGCCCGACGCGAACTTCGGTCGCATCCTCGCGGCCTATGGCGGGATCTTCGTCGCCGGTTCGCTGGTGTGGGGTCGTGTCGCCGACGGGTTCCGGCCCGACCGGTTCGATCTCATCGGCGCGGGGATCTGCCTCGTCGGCGTCGGGGTGATCATGTACTCGCCGCGATGAACCCCTTGACTCTCAAGTCGACCTGAAGGTTTACGCTGTGCGGGTGACTGCGGGAATGAAGATCAGAGACGTGGCTGCGCGCAGTGGGTTCAGCGCGGCGACGCTTCGCTACTACGAGGAGATCGGCCTCCTGCCGGAGCCGGCGCGCACCGACGCCGGGTACCGGCTGTACGACGAACAGACGTTGGACCGGCTGGCGTTCATCGCGAGGGCGAAGCGGCTCGGCTGCACCCTCGACGAGATCGCCGACCTGACGACGGCGTGGGACGGCGGACGGTGCGGCCCCGTGCAGGATCGGCTACGCACACTCGTCCACGACAAGATCGACGGTGCGCAGCAGCAGATCGTCGAGCTGATGAGGTTGACAGTCGATCTTCAGCGGGCGTCGGCGGCACTCGAACGGCACCGACCCGACGGTGCGTGCGACGAGCGCTGCGGATGCGTGAGCGAGCCGGTGACGACCGACCAACTCATGCCACAGGGCGTGGCGCTGACCGCCAAGCCGGCGCCCTCCGACGTCTCAGGCCCGATCGCCTGCACCCTCGAGGCCGGATCGATGAAGGGACGCCTCGACGACTGGCGCGCACTCCTCGCCCATGTCGATCGTCGCGAGGCGATCGACGGCGGACTACGGGCGACGTTCGAGCGATCGGCACCGCTCGACGAGCTGATCCGTCTCGTCTCCGCCGAGCAGGACTGCTGCCAGTTCTTCAGCTTCGCGATCACCGTCGATACGCGAGGCATCGCGCTCGAGGTTCGCGCGCCCGACGACGCCCTTCCGATCGTGCACTCGGTGTTCGGGGTCGCGGCGTGAGCGGCAGAGGCGACCGTGCGACCATGTTCGGTGTCGCGACTGCAGCGTGCGTGGCGTGTTCTGTCGGTCCGATCCTCGGCCTCCTCGCCGCGCTCGGTCTCGGAACCGTCGCGGCCGGGCTGCTGTTCGGCGCGATCGGCCTCGTCGTCGCCGCCGTGGTGAGCGTCGTGGTCCTCCGTCGCCGCCGACGCCAGCAGACGTGTGTCGTCCGCGAAGCCCCGGTTGCGATCGGCATGCCGAGGGTCAGGAGCGTGCGCTGAGCCTCACCGAGATCCTGCGGTTGCGGTGGATGCTCAGCGTCTTGTTGATCGCCGGTTCAGCCCTCTTCAGCGTCGGCGTGATGTCGCCACCTCCGTCGCGATCACGGCGCGGACCCTGCGCCGGTTGACCGTTCGCCATTCACTCAACTGTTCTTTACTCAACCGTTCTTGACTCAACCATTGTGGCTCGATACCGTGACGCCGTGCCGAGCGTGACGGTGGGTTCGAGGGCGGCCCGCCACGCGGCGCTCGGCGATCCGGCCCGCCTGGCGATCGTCGACGAGCTCGCAGTCTCGGACCGCGCCCCGACGGAGCTTCGAGCCCTTCTCGAAATCGAGTCCAACCTGCTCGCCCATCACCTCGACGTGCTCGAACGAGTGGGGCTCATCAGCCGGAGCCGATCCTCGGGTGACGGGCGACGGCGCTATGTCCACCTCGAGCGTGCAACGCTCACCGACCTCTGGCCCGGCCGGCGGGTCGCCCAGGACGGGCATTGTTCATCTGCACCCGCAACTCGGCCCGCTCGCAGCTCGCGGCCGCACTGTGGGCGGAGCTCTCCGGGCACGCGGCGCTCTCGGCAGGAACGCATCCGGCGACGCGCGTCCACCCCGGAGCGATCGCCGCAGCCGAGCGCGCCGGCCTCGATCTCTCCGCCCGGCGGCCACACGAACTGGCCGAGATCGGTCCGCTCCCAGCGATCGTGGTCACGGTCTGCGACCAAGCCCACGAAGAGCTCGACGGCGGACCCGATTGGTTGCACTGGTCGATCACCGACCCGGTGACCGCCGGCACCAAGGCAGCTTTCGATCGGGCGGTGCGCGAGATTCGCGACCGCGTCCAGGCGCTCGTCGAGTCGGAACGGACGAGATGACCGAGCTCGGCCAGCTTCCCGAGACCGGCACTGGTCCGCTTCAGCTCCACCTCCCTCGCCGGCTCCTCGCCGAGGCGCTCGGCACCGCACTGCTGATCATCGCGGTGATCGGCTCGGGGATCATGGCCAGCCGCCGGTCACCCGACGATGCCGGACTGCAGCTCCTCGAGAACGCCGCTGCGACTGCCGGTGCGCTGATCGGGCTGATCCTCATGTTCGGCGCCGTGTCAGGGGCGCACTTCAACCCGGCGTCACCCTGGTCGACCGCTTCTTCGGCACGATCACCACGCAGGACACCGTCTGCTATGTGATCGCGCAGACGATCGGTGGCTGCGGCGGCGCCGTGATCGCCAACGTGATGTTCGAACTGCCGGTCATCGAGCTCTCGACGAAGGTCCGCTCGTCGGGGGCGTTGTGGTTGTCCGAGGTGGTCGCTACCGTCGGGCTGCTGCTCGTCATCCACGGCTGCGTCCGCACGGGGCGCGCCAGTGCGGTGCCGTTCGCGGTCGGGGTGTGGATCGGCGGTGCCTACTGGTTCACGTCATCGACCAGCTTCGCCAACCCCGCCGTGACCATCGCCCGCACCCTGTCGGACAGCTTCGCCGGGATCAAACCCTCGTCGGCGCCGATGTTCATCGCCATGCAACTCGTCGGCGCCATCGTCGCCTACGCCCTCATCCGCTACCTCTACCCGACGACTCCGCCCAATTCCGCGTCTCGAGGAGACCGACGATGAGCACCAACTACCTCGATCAGCTCCCGCCCACCGACCAGTACATGGTCCGCCGGGTCACCGCACATCTCAAGGACGAGTTCGCGGGCACGTTCGCCCCCGAGACCATCGAACGGTTCGTCGCCGACTCGCTCGAACAGCTCGTGCCGAGCTCAAAGATCACCAGCTTCTTGCCGGTGCTCACCGAACGTTTCGCCAGAGAACGGCTGAAGGCCCTCGCCAAGGTCGAGAACCCGACCGCCTCGACCACCCCGTCGGTGCTCTTCCTGTGCGTTCACAACGCCGGCCGGTCGCAGATGGCAGCGGGCTGGCTTCGCCACCTCGCCGGCGAAAAGGTCAACGTCTACTCCGGAGGCTCGGAGCCGGCGTCGGAGATCAACGCCTCCGCGATCGCGGCGATGGCAGAAGTCGGGATCGACATCACGACCGAGTTCCCCAAGCCGTGGACCGAGGAGGTCGTTCGCGCCGCCGACGTCGTCACGATGGGTTGCGGCGATGCATGCCCGCTGTACCCCGGCAAGCGCTACGAAGACTGGGAGCTCGAAGACCCCGCCGGGCAGTCGGTCGACGCGGTGAGGCCGATCCGCGACGAGATCCGGCACCGGGTCGAGGGTCTGATCGCAACCCTGGATCGAGAGGGCTGAAGGCTCCCGACACGCGGAGACAGCGAGTGGTGTCGCGACGAGCGATCACAGGCGAGACACGTCGCAATCAGGAGGGCCGCGCTCCCGTCGGGGCGAGTTCCAGCTGGCGGCGTGGCGCCGCCGGGATCAGACGGTGCGCGCTCGTGTCGAGGACTCGGCCGGGTCTGACCCCATTCGCGATGACGAAGATCTCGGCGACCTCGTGCACAGCCACGACGGCAGCCAGTCCGAGTACGCCGAACAGTGCGAGCGGGAGCAACGCGGGCCGCCCCGATCACCCGTTCCGGGCTTCTTGTCAGCAGCTTGACCGACTGTCGGAGCATGTGCTGAAGAAGGCTGGAGCGGTCGAACTTGTCCGTGAATCGGCCCGCCGCCGACTTCCGGAGCATGGGTTTTCGGTCGACCGGAGTGAGCCGCCACCGCCCATTGGCGCGCGCAAGGTGAGCTGAGACGAAGGCGGCGCCCGCTCCAACGCGCCCTGGACCTTGCTGGCGAGCGAAGTGTTACGCGCCGTAGTAGTTTTGTCGCAATGGCGAGGCCCCTACAACGGCTCTCTCGCCTGGGACTGGTCGCCCTCGGGTTGGCGGCGACGGTCGTCGTCGGCGGGAAGGCATTGCAGACGCCCTCCACTGAGTTCACCGCCTCGGGCCCTGCGCGGTCTCTCACGGCCGCCGGCGAGTTGACTCTGACGTCGGCCGATGACTTCGAGGGGATCCTCGTCGGTCTGCGGGGACGTCCCGTGATCGTCAACATCTGGGCGTCGTGGTGCAGACCCTGCCGGACGGAGGCACCTCTGCTTGCCAGAGCAGGTCGCGAACACGGCGGCGATCTCGTGATCCTCGGTGTGGCGTCGAAGGACACCTTCGGGGCGGCGGACGATTTCATGGACGAGTACGCCTTGGACTACCCGAACGTGTTCGACCAGAGCGGCGACATCCGCCAGCGCCTCGCCCTTCGCGGCTTCCCGACGACATATTTCTTCGACCGCCGAGGGATCCTGGTCGCGACGGTCGTGGGCGGCATCTCCGAGCGGCGGCTCGCCGCGCAGATCGCCGACGTGACGCGCTGAGATGACCGACTACGGGTTGCTGCTGAGCATGGCATTGACGGTCGGTCTGCCGTCGTTGTTCGTGCGGCGGTGGCCACTGAAGACCACTGCCGGCCAGTCGTTGACCGACGTGTCGATCTCCGCGCTGGGCGTCGGTCTGATCGTGGGGCGCATCGTCAACCTGCTCCTCGACGACCCCAGGTCGCTGACACGGCTCGGCGACTTCCTGATCATCCGTAGCGGAGTCGAGTTCTGGGCAGGCGCCGTGGCCGGGACCGTCGTCGTCGCTCGCGGGGCGAGACGCGACAAGGTGGGCGTCGCCGACCGGTTGGCAGACGTCGCGCCTGCGGCGTTGGTCGCACAGGCCGGCTACCACCTCACGTGCATCGTGCGCGACGGCTGTTACGGACCCGATTGGGCAGCGGGCCCCGTGCCCAAGGGACTGATGCACGGGATGTTCCCTGTGGAGCTCGTGGCGGCCGTTGTCCTGGTCGCCGTCGCGGTGCGTCTCGCTTCACGCACGCTCCACCCAGCGATCGTCGCTCTCGGCGGCCTGAGCGCGATCGCAGCGGAGCGGTCGGTCACCTCGATCTGGCTGCCGCGTCTCGGCGCCGGGATCACGCGCCAGCACACGACCTCGATCGTGATCAGTTCGGTGTCGGCGGTCGGCATCGTGGTCCTGTATCTCGCACAGCGACGGCGCGAGCCGCTGCCGACTCCGTGCGCAACGTGACCAGCGGGCCCCTTCTCCCTGTCTTCGCCATCCTGGCCGGCTTGATCTCGATCAGCAGCCCATGCGTGCTGCCCCTACTGCCGAGCTACCTCGGCTTCATCTCTTCCGTGCCAGGCGGGGAGCTCGGCGACGAGCAGCATCGCCGCCGTCTCACCCGTACGGCTACTGCCTTCGTCGCCGGCTTCACCGTCGTGTTCATCGTGCTCGGGGCGACCGCATCGCTCCTCGGAAGCCTCCTGCTCCGTCACCTCACGGCGATCACACAGGTCGCCGGCGTCGCGCTGATCGTGCTCGGGCTCAGTTCACTCGGTGTTCTGCCCGTTGCCTTCCTCCTGCGTGAGAAGCGGATCGACATGGCGTCGCGCCCGCTGACGCGATTCCGTGGCTTGCTCGTCGGGATGGCCTTCGCGCTCGGCTGGACTCCCTGCATCGGACCGGTGCTCGCCTCGATCCTGACGATCGCCGCGTCCAGTGGGTCGGTGATCGGCGGGGCAGCGCTCCTGGCGTTCTACTCACTCGGGCTCGGACTGCCGTTCATCGCGCTCGCACGTGGGTACGGTCGCGCGCACTCGACGTTGAGTTGGGTGCGCCGACATGGTGTTGGAATTCAGCGCATCGGCGGCGTGATGATGGTGGTTGTCGGCGTCGGCTACATCACCGGGTATTGGGCCACGATCTTCCAACCCCTCCAGCGGTGGTTCTCGCGAACCGGGTGGCCGCCGGTCTGACGGTCGCGAGACGGTTCGCGAACCCTGCGATGACCGCGTCGCAGCGTCGAGGCAGAAGACACCCAACCCGGTCCACGGTCCGAGCGCGCCAGCGTGTTGTCGTCGCCCGGACTCGGCTGGCGACGATCGGGTCCTGGGCGTGCGACCGATGCGGTCGTAGGCTGGGGCTCGAACCGAGTGAAGGATGTGGTGGGGTGACCGAACGTCGGCCGATCGGCGCGCTCGAGGCGCAGGTGCTGGAAGTTCTGTGGGCGCGCAGCGCACCCGCGACCCCTGGCGAGGTGTTGCAGGCGTTGGACGGCGAGCTCGCGTACACGACGGTCATGACCGTGCTCACGCGGTTGTGGCAGAAGGGCCAAGTCGCTCGCTCGAAGCTCGGCCGAGCCTTCGCGTACGAGGCGCGCCAGACGCGGGAGGAGTTCTTCGCCGAGCGGATGCGGCTGACCTTGGCCGCGACCTCGGACCATCGGGCGGTGTTGAGCAGGTTCGTCGATGGGCTCTCCGCCAAGGACACCGCCGCGCTCCGGTCACTCCTCGGTCGTCACAAGCGGTGACTCTTTCGCTCGTCATCCCACTGGCTCTGGCAGTGGCGGCGGCCTACCTGGTGATGTCGTTGCATGCCGCTGTCCCTCCTCGGCTCACCGCGTGGCTTCTCGTCCTCGTCGGCTCTGCGACAGCGATCTCGGGTGCTTGGCTCCTCGTCAGTCTGTCTCTCGCGTTTCTGGGCCAGCAACGGCGACTCGACCGCTGGCTCGGGTGGTGCGACGACCTCGTCGCCAACCACGACGTGGTCGCCGCCCCTCTCGGGTGGGCGGCGATCGGGGGCGTGGTGCTGACGTCGATCGCCGCGACACGCACGGTTCGGCGCTATCGAAACGCGTGGCAACCGTCCCTGTCCGGCGATCCGATCGAGGTGGTCGACGATGCACGAGTGATCGCACACGCGATTCCGCCACGGCACGGTTCGGACGGAACGGTGATCCTCTCGACGGGGCTCATCGCCGCGCTCGATGCGACCGAACTGCGGGCGGTGATGGCGCACGAGCGCTCGCATCTGACCCACCGTCACCACCGCTTCCTTGTCTCGATCGACGTTGCGGCTGCGATCGTGCCGCTGGTTCGTCCGTTGCGGGCGCACATCCGCTTGGCGACGGAGCGGTGGGCGGACGAAGATGCGGCCGCGCGGGTGTGCAGCCGCCATGTCGTCGCGACGGCGGTCGCTCGTGCGGCGCTGGCGACAGCACCAGACGCATACAGCCTTGGGATGTCCGGAAGCTCGACCGTGGCGCGGGTCTCGGCGCTGCTCGAGCCACGCGTCCTGCGCTCGCCTCTCCGCATGGTCACAGCCATTGGCTCGTCCGCCATGGCCGCGGCGGCGCTCGTCGCGACGATGGTGCAGATCCATCACGCGTTCGGGCTGTTCGCGCACATTTGCACCTGAGGGCGAGCCAGCCGTCGTCGTACGGACTGTAGTAGGTAGGGTGGCCGAGTGGCGGGTCACGACGCGTTCAGCCGGCGACGGCTCATCGTCGCAGGGCTGAGCGTGGTCACCCCCGGCCGCGCTGCTCGGAACCTTCACGAATCGTGGACGGTCGACCGAGGCGGATCCACGATCCCGCGGCACCACGATGATCGATTCTGGCGTCGCCGCGCAGCCTGTCCCAGCGATCACTCCCCCTCCCGCGGCGACCGTGGCTCCTCCGAGCACCGCACCCGCGGTGGCTCTGCTCGACCACTCGCTCGGGCTGGGGATGAGCGGCGACACCAAGATCGCCGCACTCCAGGACCGGCTTCGCCGGCTGGAGTTCGATCCTGGTCCGACCGACGGCTACTTCGGCGAGTCGACGCCGCGCGCGGTGTGGGCGTTCGAGAAGCTGTTGCTCGGCGTACCGCCCGACAGGGTCACCGGCGTGGTGACACCGTCGACGTGGGCGTCGATGCACGCGGCGCAGGTGGTGACGCCACGACGGCCGGCATCCCGGGCACCCACGTCGAGGTCTACCTTCCGGAGCAGGTGGCGGTGCTGTTCACGGACGGCTCGGCGACGCTCATCACGCACATCTCCTCTGGCGAAGGCGTCGAGTGGTGTGACGACGTCACGATCGACAACGACGACGGGGCCGAGACGACGAAGGGGATCTGCGGCGTCTCCATCACCCCGGGCGGGGTGTACCACTTCGAACGCGAGGTCGAGGGGTGGCGACAGGCGGCACTCGGCCGGTTGTCCAACGTGCCGCCCCGACCGGCGTCGCGTGGTTGCGTGCGGATCCCGATGCACATCGCCGAGTACTTCCCTGACCTCGTCTCGATCGACGATTTCGTCTTCGTCTTCGACGGGGTCGAGGAACCAGAGCACTACGGCGCTCAGCTCCCCGTGTTCTACCGCCCGGACCCGTCGTACATGACGACGACCACCACGTCGACGAACACCACGTCGACGACGACCTCGTCAACAACGACCTCCACGACGACAGCCGTTCCGACCACCCCCGCCACGACAAGGAGTGTTTCGTCCACGAGCAGTTCGGCCGTCCCCACGACTGCTGCGGCTGACCACCATCTGCCGACCGTCCCGTCGACCTCGAGTCCCACGACGGCCCCGAGCACCACGACCACCACGAGCACTGTGAGCGATGCGCCCGCCGGCCGAACCCCCTCCGACTGATCCTCGCCTGCGCCGGGACGAGGCGCGGCCGGTCGAGGTCTTCCCCGCGCGGCCCCTGCGCCTGTCCGAGGAGGTGGTCGGAGTCGCTGCCGGAGTCTGGATGCTCACCGGGCTGTTCCTCGATGGGCTGGCGCACGTCGAGCTCCGTCCCGATTCGTTCTTCACGCCATGGCACCTCGTGCTGTACAGCGGGTTCGCCGCTGCGTCCGCGAGCGCCGTTGTCCCGGTCCTGCGCCGTCGCAGCTCCTCGCAGTCGTGGCGCGCGGCGATGCCCGAGGGCCACGGCTGGACCTCGGTCGGAATCGCGATCTTCGGTGTCGGTGCTGTCTCGACTTCGCGTGGCACGAGATCGTCGGGTTCGAGGTGAGCAACGAGGCGCTGCTCAGCCCGAGCCATCTGACGCTGGTCGTCGGCGGGGTACTCGGCCTGAGCGGTCCGTTACGGACGGGTTGGCGCCGACTCGAGAGTACTTCGCCGCTCAGCTCGTGGCTGCCGATGGTGGGTTCGCTCGCGCTGATCACTGGGATCGGGATCTTCTTCACCTCGTATTTGACGCCGTTCGGACGTCAGAGTGCGGCGAGCTTTCCGTCCACCACGACTCACACGCACGAGATCGCGCGATTCGACCTCGTCTCGTTCGAGCAGCTCCGCGAGGTGTGGGGCATCGCAGGGATCCTCGTCGCCACTCTCCTGATGGTGATCCCGCTGATGCTGCTCATCCGCAAGGCGCGGCCCGCGTTCGGGGCGTGCACGCTCCTGTTCGCTGCACTCGGACTGCTGTTCCCGGCACTCGGCGAGTTTCGCCAGTGGCCGGTCGTGATCACGACGACTGTGGCTGGCCTCCTCACCGACCTCGCGATCCATCGCCTTCCGACGCCGATCTTCGCAGCTGGGATTGCCCCACTCGTCGCTTGGTGCGGCTACTTCGCTGCACTCGCCCTACGCGGTCGGCTGGTGTGGTCGCTGAGCTTGTGGTCAGGGTCCGTCGTCCTGGCAACGTTGACCGGCCTCGTGATCGGGCTCCTGAGCCAGACCTGGAGGAATCTGGAGGCGGCACCTCACGGTGCCGATGGTGCAACGTAGAACCGTCCGGGGTAGCGCTCGAGCCGTCCGGCTCCGGTGCCCAGACGACAAGCACGTACCGGTCGGGTGCCGCCGTGGGCGCGATGCTTCCATCTCCGACCGAGCGGTCATTACTACAAGTTGTCGTAGTAACCTCGCTGGGCGATGACCCTCCCCGCGCGTATTCCGAGCCCGCCGAGCGGGACGATCTCCCTCGGACCATTGAACTTCACTGCGTACGGGCTGATGATCGCCCTTGGCGTCGTTGCTGCGACAGCCCTTGCCGCGCGCCGCCTCGAGCAGCAAGGAGCCGGCACACGAGACGACATGAGCTCGATCGCGATCTGGGGCGTCGTCGCAGGTCTGATCGGGGCCCGTCTGTATCACGTCGTCACCGATTGGCGACTGTTCAGCGACGACCTCGCCCGCATCCCCATGGTCTGGAAAGGCGGCCTCGGGATCCCTGGCGGAATCCTCGGCGGTGTCATCGGGGGCATCATCGGCGCGCGTCGACGTGGCGTGCCGGTTCCCCAGCTCTTGACGGCGGCTGCCCCTGCACTGCCACTCGCACAAGCCATCGGGCGCTGG
>Ga0136611_10002248_pt1 | contig 13418 bp, 15 predicted proteins | sample AntDrymUQ2232306_2_FD_106645 | JGI IMG/M metagenome (GOLD analysis project Ga0136611, IMG submission 106645) | Polar desert sand microbial communities from Dry Valleys, Antarctica - metaG UQ223 (23.06) | ecosystem: Environmental > Terrestrial > Soil > Desert | place: Antarctica: Dry Valley... | reverse complement strand
GCCCAACAGCGCCTCGGCTGCCGCCCGCTGGCTGACCGGCGCGCCGCCCCACGCGAGCATGTAGGCAGGAACTCCCGGGAAAAAGCTGAGCAGATAGGGGCTGCCAAACGAAACGGCTATCACTGACCGCTTCCGGGAGGCCAGCTCCTGGACGAAGCGTGAAAAGCGCGGCTCCACGCCGACGGTTCCGGCCGACTCGCGCGGAGATACGTACGCCGAGATAACCACGACGTCGACGGAGTCGATGGCGATCAGCCTGTCGTACTCGCTGCTGGTCGTCCGGTTGTCGACCCGAACCCCGGTGACAGAGTGTCCGGCATCGCTGAGCATCCCGTCGAACACACGGCCGGCGATCGGATCGCTCGCCTCCGCGAACGTTATCGACAGCAAGCGCGTCCGCGTCGCGGGAAGCGGAACTGCGCCGGCACTATCGCGCGCAAGAACGATGGATCGTCGCGCGACCTCGGCGGCTGCCGCGGCGTGCTGCGGGATGTTCACCACGAGCGGAATCTCGTCTACGCGCACGAGCCGGCCGCGCTGCAGCCCCGCCTTCACTTTCATCTCGAGGACTTTGCGCGCGGAGCGATCTATCCGATCTTTGCTGATCCGCCCCGACGTCACGGCGGACGACACGACGTCGATCGCGTCGCTCACGTTGCGGGGCATGAGCAGTATGTCCGCGCCCGCTTCGATCGCGAGCAGCAGCGGCTCGCTCGCCCCGTACCGCGCGGCGACGGCCCTCATGGTCATCGCATCGGTAACCACGAGTCCCCGAAACCCGAGATCCGTTCGAAGGACGTCCGTCATGAAATTCCGCGACAGGGTCGCCGGCGGAGCGTCGGTCCCTTCGACGCCGACGACGGCGATGTGCGCAGTCATGACCGCGTCGATCCCCTCGGCTGAGGCGGTACGGAAGGGCGCGAGCTCCACCGAATCGAGACGCGCCCTGTTCGCGTCGATCGTGGGGAGCTGCACGTGAGAGTCGTGTCTCGTATCGCCGTGCCCCGGGAAATGCTTCGCGGTCGTCATCAGCCCCGTCGAGCGCGCGCCCCTGATGTAAGCGGACGCGAGCAACGACACGAGCGCAGGGTCTTCACTGAACGACCTGGTATTGATGACGGGGTTCAGCGGATTTGAGTTCACGTCGAGAACGGGCCCGAACGCGAGATGCACGCCGACAGCGCGCGCCTCGAGTCCCAGGATGCGTCCGAGCTCGAACGCCAGCTCCGGCGATCGCGCGGCGCCCAGCGCCATGACGGGCGGGAAAACCGTGCCCCCGCCCTGCGGAAGCAGCGACGGAAACGCGTATATGTTCCCCATGCGCATGCCCGGGCCGTTCTCCATGTCCGACGCGATGAGCAGCGGCACCGCTGCGCGCCGCTGCATCGCGTTCAGCTTCACGCCGTACGAGAGCGGACTGCCGATCGAAAGTACCAGTCCACCCACTTTGTCGGTTTCCACCCACTTCCGCACCTGCTCGAACTCGGGTGATCCCTCTGCCGCGTACTCCCCTCCCACCCAGGGCATGATCAGCTGTGCAACCCGCTCGCGCAGCGTGAGCGCGGCCAGCGTGCGCTCGACCCAGTCGTTCTCCGCAGCCGTCAGCACGGAGCCCTCTCCGGGCTTCGACTTCCCCAGGTAGCTCTCCCCGGCCGCGCGCGGGACGGACGGGACAGAGGCGCATCCGGCCGCGGCAAGCCAGGCTGCCGTACCCAAAATCAGGATGCGCGCAACGTTCGCCGTCATCGGGCCATCCTGACGCGGAACACGATCGGCCGGTGGTCCGATGCTTCTGTTGCCAGAACCTCGGCTCGCATGCAGGTGACGCCGGTTCCGAAGAGTAGATAGTCGATCCTCTTCACAGGCACGCTGGCGGGATACGATTTCCCGTCTCCCACGCCGCACTCTTCCCACGCGTCCTTCCAACCCGCCTCGCGAAACATCGCCAGCACGCGCGAATCGGGGTTTGCGTTCAGGTCGCCGCCGATGAAAACGAGCTCGCCGCTGGCACGCAGCTGATTCGCCAGGCGCAAGACCGTCGCCGCCTCCTGCACGCGGAAGCGATCCTCCCCGGATGCGTCGAGGTGCGTGTTGAGGATGTGCAGCGGTCCGTATGGCGTTGCGATCAGAACGTGGAGCACACCGCGAGGCTCGTACGATCCTCCCGCGCGCTCCTGACGGGGAGTGACCTGAAGCCGGAACAACGTATCGTGCGGGACCGGCCAGCGTGTCAGCACGGCGATGCCGTACTCCCCTCCGTCGTAGTCGAGCGTCTTGCCGAAGACGTCTCTCAGGCCGGTGAGCTTTGACAGCTCGGCGGGCTGATCCACCATGCCTGATCTTCGCGTGTCGATGTCCACTTCCTGGAGCAGCGCCACGTCAGCGCCAGTCGCCTTCACGATCTCCGCGACGCGCGCGAGGTTTGCTACACCTTGTGCGTCTTTCCCCGCGTGAATGTTGTACACGAGCACGCTCATCGCGGGCTCCGGCGCGGGCTTCAGCGAGGAGCAGGCGAGCGTCGATGCTGCGATGACGTGAAGGGCGAGCAAATTGCGTGGCATCTGGCTGAATTAGTGGTGACCGGTGACTAGCTCCTAGTCACGGAATACGCTTCCCAACTGGGCGGCGAGCTCCCTGAAGGCGCGCCCCCGGTGACTCACCCGGCTTTTTTCCGCCGGGTCCGCCTCCCCGAAAGTGCAGCCGAGATCGTCCGAAAGAAAATAAGGGTCATACCCGAACCCTGCGCTCCCTCGCGGAGTTTCCGTGATGAGTCCGCCGGTCTCGCCGCGAGCTCGCAGGGTAGTTCGCGCGTCTGCAAAGGACGCCACGCAAACGTATTTCGCGGTCCGCTCGGCTGCTTCCTGCAACGCTTCGAGCAGATGCGCGTTGTTGGCCTCGTCGAGCGCCTTCCCATCCAGCCCGGCGCGGCCGGACCACCGCTTGCTTCGGACGCCGGGCGCTCCACCAAGCGCATCGACAGCGATGCCGGAATCGTCCGCGACGGTGGCCATCCCCCCGCTCACGGTGAAGAAGTAGCGCGCCTTCGCGGCGGCATTCTCTTCGAACGTATCGAACCGCTCGATCGAATCTTCCGCGGCCGTTACGGGAATGCCAGCCTCCTGCAAGCCGACTATTCGTACCGGGAGGTGCCGCAGAAGCGGGAGGATCTCGCGCAGTTTGTCGGCGCTTCGCGTAGCGACGAGGAGAACGCGGTCGATCACCGGCGCCGTGGCCCGATCAGTCAGGTCCGGCGCGACGGAGCGCCGCGATGGTTCCGGTGGTCGAGTGCCCTTCCCGCAACGGCACCACGATCACGCGCCCGCCCCAGCCCGCGACATCTTCGGCGCCCACGATCGTGTCCTGGCGGTAGTCGCCTCCCTTGACCACCACCGCGGGACGGAGGTGCTGGATGAGCTCGAGCGGAGTGTCCTGCTCGAATACGACCACCGCGTCCACGGCCTCGAGCCCCGCGAGCACGAAGGCGCGGTCGCCCTCGCTTTGCACGGGGCGCTCGGGACCTTTGAGTCGGCGGACCGAGTCGTCCGAGTTCAGGCCGACGACGAGCGCCCCACCTTCGCGACGGGCCGCGGAGAGAACGTCCAGGTGTCCCGGGTGCAGGAGGTCGAAGACGCCGTTGGTGAAGACGAGGGGGCCCACGAGCGCCTCGCGCCAACGCGCGGCCGCCGGCCAGCTCATGATTTTCCGAGCCGGGTCGAACGGTGTGCCGGTCAGAACTGCCGCTCCGCCTTCGGGTGGAAGTCGAAACGCTTCGAGAAAAAAGGAAAGTCGATCGTTTCCTCGTAGTCCGCGGAGATGGTGATGCGGGTCTCGGTTCGCCTCACGTTGATCTTCCTCGCGCCGACCGGCATGCCCATGGAATCCACGAAAGCGCGCAGCCGCGTTCTGATCTGGTCATCGGTCCGCCGATCTGCGAATCTCGCCTGCTGCTGCATCGCGTCACGCAACCGGTAGTACGTGAAGCCCGCGTCGCTCGCGTGCACCGCGGCGTACCCGATGATGGCCAACACCAGCAGCGGAACAAGACACCCGATCGCGCTTGCGCCACGCCGGCCGCGCGCACTGCGCTCGACCCGGATGGCCGTCACCACTGCGACTGCGCGCCTTCGACGAGAGCGTTTACCACGTGGCGGATCGCTGCCTTGCGGGCGGCGGGCTCGCCCCGCTCCTCATACTGGGCATCCGTCACCAGACCCTTTCTCTCCCACAGCGTCTCGCCAGTGACCTGGTCTACGAGCTCGATGTCGACAACGAGCTGGAGCATTCGGAGCGCGGTGGTCGTAGCCCGGTTGTCGGCGCTGTACGCGACTGGAATGTCTACCTCGTACCGCTGGATCGTCCCGCGCACTATCGCATTGGCGCGCGCCTCCGGCGCCTCTCGCACGCCGAGCCGGTTGTGCAGCTCGGCCCTGAAGGCGTCGACGAGCTCGCGTTGGATCTCCGAGCTTGTGGTCTCGTTATCGAACGGTATGACGGCGATCGTCTTGACGTGCGCCGGCAGCCCGCCGCCCGCGAACCCGTACGCGCAGCCCGCCGCGAGCAGAAGCGCGAGACTAAAGAGTCCAGATCTTCGCATCGAATGGTGTGGCTGGTTCATCCCGCTTTATCCTCAGAGTGAGCGAGCTACGTGGCGAGAACGACTCGTAGACCACCTCCCTCTCCCTTCTGTTGACGAAGTCCCTCACGCGCCCGTCATCGATCCGGTCGAGCCGGGTGAGCCTGCTCCCATGGAACTCTACGCGCCACACAGGCGCCGCACCAATATCGGCGCGGGTGACCGTGCCTTCAATGCGAACGGTCGTGTCGGAGGCCGCAGGTATGGCGAGCCTGCCGAATGCCGCCCAGAGCATGGGCGCCGGGGGGATGAGCCTCCTCGCCGCGTCCATCAGCGGCGCTCTCAGCGAGTCTCCAATGAGGAGCGCCGCGCCGCTTCCAAACCCGCCGCCGAGGAAAAGGTCGAGCCGGGCACTGTCCGGCGGGGCCAGCCGAACGACGCCCTCCCCGCGCATGCGCGAGTCGCCCTGCTGATACTCCCAGTCGAACACGATCTGCCTGTACCCGGGCGCGAGCGCCGAGCCCGGCAGCGCCGCTCGCGGCGCCGGCGCTCCCCCGAGCGGCGCCGCCGCAGGCGGGCTACAGGCTACGATCCCAATCATCGCAAGGGCGCCAAGAATAATCGCATTTCCGCCGTTGGCACGCAGCACGCAGCATGCAGCACGCAGCGCCGTTCTCATCGCACATCCACCAGCATATCTCCCTGTACCAGTCGATCGAGCGCGTCGAACCCGGACACCACTCTCCCGAAGACCGTGTACCCTCCGTCGAGGTGCGGCTGCGGCGAATGCGTGATGAACCACTGACTGCCTCCGGTATCCGGTCCCGACAGCGCCATTCCCAGCACGCCGCGGTCGTATCGATGGTTGTTGAGCTCGTCGCGAATTGAATACCCCGGGCCACCTGATCCGTCCCCGCGGGGATCTCCGTCCTGGGCAACGAAGTTCGGAACAACACGATGGAAGCGCGTGCCGCGAAATGTCCCGGACCGCGCAAGATCGAGAAAGTTTCTCACGGTCAACGGCGCTTCGGCGGCGAAGAACTCGATTCCAATTACGCCCCGCTCCGTCGTGAATGCGACGCGCACAGGCCTGCCGCCGAGCGCGGGCCGAACTAACGTCCTCACTACGTCCTCGTACCAGCCGAGGTCGCGCACCGGCGCGGCGGGCTCGCTTTCGATTTCGGCGCGTCGCGAAAGCGCGGCCAACGCTCGCTCCTTGACCACCGGATCCGGGTCGTTCGTCGCCGATACGAGCAGCGCACGAACCTGCGGAGTGAGGCGGCTCGTGTCGGAAGCGATACCGCTCAACGCCGCCGCCCTGACGCGCCCGTCGCCGTCCGCGACCAGGCCCTGCGCTATACGCACACTTTGCGTGCCGTTCGGCGCTCCGCCAGCGGCCGAAGCCACCGCTGCCCGCCGTCTCCAATCAGGATCCCTGCTCCACTCGACGATCGCGGGTAGCTCCACGCCGAATCGTAGAGAGCCCTCGAGCAGACTCCGCCGAAAAGCGTGTCCGGTATCAGCCGTCCAAAGCTCGGCCCATGGCACAGTCGCCGAATCGCGAACCGTCGCGAGGCTTTGAGCCGCGGTAATCCGGACGTTCGGATCACCGTCGCGCGCGCCCGTGATCACGTGCGCCCTCGCTCGCTCGCCATAGCTGCCCAGTGCGCGGAGCGCGTTGATCCGCACATGGGGATGCTGATCGCGCGCCAATTGCACCAGCGAGCCGATCGCGACCGCGGCAAGGGAATCGCCTGCCACCGACCGGGTCAACATCCGGGCTATCTCTGCGCGTATTCTGTGCGGCGAGGTCTCGCTTTCGATGTACGGTCCCGCGTCGCGCAATCCGACCGGGTTTCCGGAGACATTTCGCGGAACGCGCGCCTCCAGCGAATCCCCCAGCGCCCACAGCGCCCGCAACCCGGCCGTCGTCCGCGTGCGCGAGATCGCGTACGCCGCGGCCCAGACGACGGACGGATGAGCATCGTCGAAATACGCGATCACGGAGGTCGCTGGCACCGGGGTGAGCTTCGCCGCTGCCAGAAGCAGTTGCGCCCGCGTGCCCGGGTCGGAGTGGCCGCGCGCGAGCGCGTCGGTAATTGCGCCTCGGGCTCCGCTGCCGATTTGCCCGAGTGCCCATGCAGCTTCCCGCGCAACAGTCGAAGGGCCCGCTAACGCCTGCACAAGATCCGCGGTGCTGGCCGTGTCCCGCAGCAAGCCGAGGGAGTACGCCGACTGCGCAGCTACACCTGCGTCGCTGGCCTGTAGAAGCGAGCGCAACGTCGCGATTCGGGGGGCGGCCTGCGCGCGACCCACTTGCCCGACAGTCCTCGCGGCCGCGACACGCACGGCATTCGAGGAAGATGCCAGACCGCGATCGATGACCACGATGTCGAGGGCGCGCGAGTCCGCCATGCGCAGCAGCGCCGCGTACTCACGAACGTTCTCATCGGTCAACACCGACTGCCTCGCCGGCACGGTGGCGCAGCCGGCAGCCAACAGCGAACAGCCAACGGCTAACAACGCTGCCTTTCTACTCACGTGATTTCTCCAGTGCAGTTCGGAGCTGCGGCGGAATCGAGGCAAGCCGCCCGCTGGCGTCGGTCGAAGCGAGCCTCGTGCTCGCGGTGACAAGCCGTTCACCGGTTTCCGCATTGGTTATCAGATAATCGAAAGTGACGGTGCGGGACCGTGCCTCACGCAACGTCGTAGTGACCGCGATCAGATTGTCGTACCGCGCCGGCGCGTGGTACCTGAGGCTCGCATCCACTACTGCCAGCGCGATCCCCTTGCGCTCGACCTCGGCGTACGACTCCGCGACGCTCCGTATGTATTCCGTTCGCCCGATCTCGCACCATACGAGATAATTCGCGTGATACACGATGCGCATCTGGTCGGTCTCGGCGTACCGCACGCGGAGCTCGATCTGGCGGGGAGGCATATGAAGGAAAGGTATTAGGTATGAGGTATCAGAGATTAGTGGCACTCGCCACTAATGCCTAATACCTAATACCTACTCCCTCTATCTTTCCCGCATGCTCTCCGCCCCTGCCTACATAATCTCCGACACTCACCTCGGTGCTGCCTCGCCGGAGGTCGAGCGCGCGCTGCTGGCGTTCCTCCGGGCGCTGCGGGGGCACGCGAGCACGCTCGTGGTGAACGGCGACCTGTTCGACTTCTGGTTCGAGTGGAAAACAGTGATTCCCCGGGGCGCCTTCAAGACGCTGGGCGCGCTGTCGGAGCTCAAGGAGAGCGGCACCGAGATCGTCTGGGTCGCCGGCAATCACGATTGCTGGGGCGGCGAGGTGCTGCGCGAGGACCTCGGCGTCGATTACCGGATGGAAGCGTGGGAGGGCCAGCTCGCCGGTTGGCAAACGCGCATCGAGCACGGCGACGGCCTCCGTGAGCGCGAAGACAAAGCTTACCGCCGGCTCCGCAGCGTACTCCGGAACCCGCTTTCGATCCGGCTTTTTCGCACGCTGCATCCTGACGTAGCCACCCGCATCGCGACGAAGACGTCGCACACCAGTCGCGATCATCGCGCCCGGGATGAAGGCACCGGATTGCGGGCCGTCGCCCACTCGGCGCTCTCGGCGGATTCCGGACTCGATCTGCTGGTGTACGCGCATTCCCACGTCGCGATGCTCGAGCGAGCCGGCAAAGGAGTGTTCGCCAACGCGGGATCGTGGCTCGACGCGCCTACATATCTGCTGCTGTCCGAAGGGTCCATCGAGCTGCATGAATGGAACGGCGCGCTGAACTCCGCGGCCCTGTCGAGCCTGTCTCGCGCGAGCGGGTAAGTCAGACGCCGAGTGTGACGAGCTCCACGCGCTCCAGCGGCGCGCCGAGGAATCGCTGACCTACAGCGAGGAACTGCTCGGGATCGTCTGAGGCGACGAAGCGATAACGAGGGTCGCTGCCCGTGGCTTCGAGTCCTTGCTCGCGCAGCACCCGGCCCGTCTCCGCAGCCGTCTCCTGCGCGCTGTCTATCAACCTCACGTCCCGGCCTATGGTCTCGCCGATGACGGTTTTGAGCAACGGATAATGGGTGCAGCCCAGGACGAGCGTGTCGATCTTTCCGCGGGTGAACGGCTCGAGGTATCCGCGGACGACGATTCGTGTCGGCTCGCTGTCGAGCCATCCCTCCTCTACCAACGGAACGAATAGAGGACAGGCGGCGGACGTGACCGTCGCGTCGGGATCAAGCGCGGTTATCGCCTTGTCGTAGGCGCGCGAACGGATCGTGCCGCGCGTTCCGATCACGCCGATTCTGCCGTCGCGACTTGCCGCGACCGCCGCTCGCGCGCCTGGCTCTATGACGCCGATCACGGGCACGTCCTGCTCAGCGCGGAGAGTCGGCAAGGCATGCGCGGTCGCGGTGTTGCACGCTACGACGATCGCCTTCACATCCTGTTTCCTCAGGAATGTCGCGATGTCCTGACTGTAGCGAATGATGGTTTCCTCCCCTTTCGGCCCGTACGGAACGCGCGCCGTGTCGCCGAAGTAAACGATGCTCTCGTTGGGTAGCTGTCGTATGAGCTCGCGAACTACGGTGAGTCCCCCCAGCCCGGAATCGAAGACCCCGATGGGCGAGTTACTGCCCGTCACCAGGCGATCGATCCCGTGATTCTCGCCTCGAGTCTCAGCGGCCGCGCGCCACTGTCGCTCCCTGCTGTCTGCTCGCTGGAGGGCCGGGCTTTGACGCTGACCCTGGCGGGAAAGTCCCACAGGTTCGCGGTGACGTACGCATCGGCGGCGGACAGCAGGTGGTTGAAGAGGATGAGCGCGACCCAGTCTTCAACGTGCGTCCGGCGCGCGTTGATGCGGTCCGGGGTGAAGCGGCTGGGCTGAAACTTGGTCGGCGTGCTGTCGCCCGTGACAGGATCCACCTTGAACTCGATCGCCGTGCTGTCGTCTGCTCCGCGCTTCGCTTCGCGCAGATCCTTGAGCGATTTGATCGTCATTCCGATCCCTAGCGCTTCGACCGAGATGTAGAAGCGCGAAGCGTTCTTTTTCCCGAGCGTGATCTGCCCGCGGCCTGGAAGAAGCAGCGACTGCAGGAAGGCTCCGCCTGGGGAGATGCGCGGGCCTTCCGGCGCCGCGGGCTGCGTGCCGGAATCAGGTCGGAGGGTGTCGATGCGAATGGGCTGCGGACTGCGAAGAGTGTCCGGGCGCTGCGCGGTTGATGAGGTGGACAGCCCGGCCAGGAAGAGCAACAGGTAAACCACCGCGCTGGCGGGAGAGTGTGGGAATCGAACCCACCCGGCCCGACTGAGTCGGGTCACACCAGTTTTGAAGACTGGGGAAGCCACCAGGCCCCATCCACCCCCGCGGCTATTGCAGCACGATCGCAAATTCGGTTCGCTCCGTGACGGTACCTATCTCGACTGCGCCCGCGACCTTCGAAAGATAGGCAGCGACGCGGTCCGGACCCACGGCAACGAGTAACCCGCCGGAGGTCTGAGGGTCCACGAGCAGGGCGCGCTGCGCGTCGGTGGCATCTCCCCAATCCACGAGCGCATTCACGTACTCGAGGTTCCTGTCGGCGCCCGCCGTCCGAAAGCCGCCCTCCCACGCGGCCACCGCGCCCGTGAAAGCGGGCACAGCGGCGGCGTTGATCCGAAGCGTGACAGAGCTGGCACGCGCGACGTGCGACGCGTGGCCCAGCAGGCCGAATCCCGTGACGTCGGTGGCGCAACGCGATCCAACGGCGAGCGCGGCCCTGCTCGCGCCGCCGTTGAGCGCGGTCATCGACGCCAAAACCGCCGTCTGTGCGCCGGCGTCGAGCGAGCCGTGCTTGATCGCGGTCGCGAGAATTCCGCTGCCCAGCGGCTTGGTGAGAATCAGCTTGTCGCCGGCTCTCGCCCCCGCGTTCGTCAGGAGAAACTTCGGATGAGCCTTCCCCGTCACCGCCAGGCCGTACTTGAGCTCGTCGTCCAGCACCGTGTGACCGCCGATGATGTGCGCGCCGGCCTCGTGCACCTTGTCCAGACCGCCGCGAAGCACGTCGGTCAACACGCTGAGCGGGAGCTTATCCTTCGGGAAGGCGACGATGTTGAGTGCGGTCAGTGGCTGCCCGCCCATCGCGTACACGTCCGACAGGGCGTTGGCGGCGGCTATCTGCCCGAACGTGTACGGGTCGTCCACGATCGGCGCAAAGAAATCCACCGTCTGCACGAGCGCGAGCTCGTCGGTGAGCAGGAACACGCCGGCGTCGTCGAACGTCTCTCTGCCAACGAGGATTCTTTCATCGCTCGCGCCCGGAATCGGAGCGAGTACTTCAGCTAGGTCCCCTGGACCCATCTTGGAAGCTCAACCGGCGCACCGCGCGAACGCGGTGAGGCGGAACAGCTCCTCCCGCGTCTTCGCGGTACCGATATCCGTCACGAGGCCGGCCGCAGGTACGACGCTAGAGCTTGGCTACGACGTCAATCTCGACCAGCGCTCCCCGCGGCAGTCCGGCGGCCTGCACCGTCGAGCGCGCCGGCCTCGCCTCACCCAGCCAACGACCGTACACCTCATTCATGGCGGGAAAGTCAGCCATGTCGTGGAGGTACACGGTGGTCTTGACGACGTTGTCCCATGTCGCGCCGGCTTCGCGCAGCACCGCCGTGAGATTCGTCATCACTCGCTCGGTCTGCAGTTGGACACCGCCATCCACGAGCTGGCCGGTGCCGGGATCGAGCGCTATCTGGCCGGCGGTGAAGAGAAAGCCGCCCGCGCTTATGGCCTGGGAGTATGGCCCGATGGCTGCCGGAGCGGCGTCGGAATGGATGGGTTTGAGAGACATGGCGCTGTTGGCTATTGGCTATTGGCTAATGGCTGCGGTTTGAAACCTCGCACGTGGAGACCGAAGAACCAAGGGCGGTTAGCCAGCAGCCAATAGCCCACAGCCAACAGCGCTACTGCAGCTCGAACAGCCGCCGCGCGTTGGCCATCACGAGATCGCCGAGCGCCTGGGCAGCCACTCCGCGCATCTCCGCCAGTCTGGCGAGGGTCAGGCTAACGAATGCTGGTTCGTTACGCTTGCCGCGATGCGGGACGGGGGCGAGATACGGCGAGTCGGATTCGACCAGAATTCGGTCGTCCGGCACCGCGCGGACAAGATCGGACCCGCTCCACTTCTTGAACGTGACGATTCCGCTGAAGGAGATGTACCAGCCTGCCTCGAGCGCGATTTCGGCTAGGCGCGCCGGTCCCGTAAAGCAGTGGAGTACCCCGCGCACGCCGGCAGTCCCTGCGTCGCGCACCATGGCCTCCATGTCGCTGTCCGCGTCACGAGTGTGAACGACTACCGGCTTGTTCAGCTCGCCCGCCAGGGCAAGTTGAGCCGCGAACGCCTGCTGCTGCGATTCACGCGGCGAATTGTCGTAGTGGTAGTCGAGTCCGCACTCGCCGACTGCTACCGCGCCTTCCAGCAACAGCTCGCGTATCATTGGCGTATCGCGCCGCGGATCGAACGAGGCGGCCTCGTGGGGATGAAAACCGGCGGTGGCGTACACGTAGCCCGCGTGCGACCGTGCCAGGTTCAGCGCAGCGCGGGAATCGGCCGGCGACGTGCCCATGGACACTATCGCGGCGCACCCCGTCTGCCGCGCACGCTCGATTACGGCTTCGCGGTCAGGATCGAACGCCGGGTCAACCAGGTGCGCGTGACTGTCGATGAACGAGGCCACGCAGGGTCCGCTGTTACTGTGCCTGCTTGCAGCTCCGGACGAGCTCCGCCGCGCGTCTCGGGTCGTTGATCGTAGCGAAAAACTCGTCGAAGTATTCCAGCGTGCGGCGTACCACGTCCGGCTTCATGAGCTGACCGATGTGATCGGCATACAGCGCGTAGACCGCCGGCTTCTTGCCGTTGAACAGCGCGAATACGCGGGCGTACTCCTCCGGCGGCGCGCAGTACCCTCGAAACAACCGCTGTCTCACTGTCGAAATGGGAAGCCGGTAATCCGGCTTCGCATAGCTGGCGTTGACCGCGCCTGACCAGTCAAAGTCGTACGCGACCGCGCGCACCGTCCCGTCCGGTTGCTTGACGAGTTGGATGTTGTGCAGTCCCGCTACCGACCAGTCGGTGCCGCCAATCATGTACTGAAAGACGCCGACCAGCGCGTCGGTGTAGGCATCCAAGTCTCCTGCCTTCGCCCCTTTCGAGCTGTCCTGCCTGGCGCCGTTGCGTTTCGCCATCGCGTCGTCATCCTCGAGGATGAAGCCATACCGCGTCGCGGTCTGGCGCCCGGAGACGCTGTCCACATACGTCACGCGGGCGAGGCGTGCCCGATGGCTGAACGGCGTCAGCAGGTTGTAGACCCGGTACAACTGGTACTCCTGCAGCAGGTACTGCTCATGCGTGTCGGCGTTGCGACAGTGCACCACGAGCCGCCCGCGGCCGACCCGCGCGAACAACGTCTTCTTGGAGCTGTCGGTCCAGAAGTTGAGCAGGAGCGGCGGCATGTCGCAGTTGGCTCTGCGCCAGTGCCCCCGCGCACGCACTCGCAGCGGGATCGCGATCGGGGCCGCGCCGGTATCCACGTACGTGAGCCTGCCGGCGTGATACCTCGCTGCGCCCGCTTTCGCGCGTGCGATCGCACGCAGGTTCGTAGAGAGCGTGAAGTGGATCACGCTGTCGCTGGAGAACAGCTTCGGCAGCTCGTACGCCTTCTGCGCGCTGTCCGCCGGGGTCTGGGCGCCAGCCGCCGCAACCGCGGTGAGTCCGTAACCAACAACCAATAGCCAATAGCCAATAGCTCTTTTCATTTCAGCTCCACACGAACCACGTGTCCCTCCAGGTCCCGTAACGCATCCAGAACGCTTTGCGCCGGCTCGCGCCGCTTCAGATCCACTGTGT
>Ga0136611_10002247_pt1 | contig 13425 bp, 11 predicted proteins | sample AntDrymUQ2232306_2_FD_106645 | JGI IMG/M metagenome (GOLD analysis project Ga0136611, IMG submission 106645) | Polar desert sand microbial communities from Dry Valleys, Antarctica - metaG UQ223 (23.06) | ecosystem: Environmental > Terrestrial > Soil > Desert | place: Antarctica: Dry Valley... | reverse complement strand
CAAGCAAGCCGCAACTATTGAGTTGCCCGCCAATCTGCTCACGCCGAGTTTTTTAGAAAAAAATATCGCCGGTATTGAAGAAATGCGTGTTCTGCTCGATGAAGCCGTCGAAGCCGCCGGATTAAGAAATCAAAAACGATGGTCGGTATCACTGCCGAGCAATACGGCGCGAAGCGCGATTTTAACGCTCGACAGCGAACCGGCTTCGTCGAATGAATTGTCGGAGATTCTCGATTGGAAATCCGAGCAGGTTTTCGGCGCGTCGTCCGGCGAAATGCGGATTTCGCGGCAGAAAATTTCCGCCGACCGGGATGGAAAATCGCGTTATTTTGCAACTGCTGTCAAACTTTCCGTGATAGACGAATACGAAACTTTGTTTGAAACGCAGGGCTGGCGAGCCGGTCTGGTTTTGCCGCGCGCGGTCAGCGAATCGAATTGGCTGATTGATAACCGGGGCAAAACCGACGCGCTTTTAATCAGCTCGCAAACCGACGGATTTACCGCGCTTTTAATGCGCGGCATTGAACCGGCGGTAGTGCGAACCGTGACCTGCACCGAAAGCGAGCGCGATGATGAAATCTTCCGTCTTTTGATGTTCTACCGCGACCGTCTGGCTGGCGACCAGAGCGAAAATCTGCTCGAAAAACTTCTCATTATCGGCAAGGATTTCGTTCCCGCCAAAATCAGGGAAATTTCCGCCGAAGCGCTCGGAAAGGCGTTACAAATTCTCCGTCCCGAAGACATCGGATTGAATTTCCCCGTCAGTAGTTTAAGTTTTGACGACATCGCCGCGCCTGCCGGTTTAGCGGCGGTAGGATTAAGATAAGTTCAAGATTCAAGATTCAAGATTCAAGATTTAAGATTTAAGATTTAAGATTTAAGATTCAAGATTTAAGATTCAAGATTTAAGATTTAAGATTCAAGATTCAAGATTCAGGATTCAGGATTCAGGATTCAGGATTCAAGATTCAGGATTCAAGATTAGGAATTAAATATTTTGTTCTATCTTGAATCTTGAATCCTGAATCTTGAATTTATTTTGAAACCGCGTTTCAAAATTCATCGTATAACCCGTGCGTTATGGCAATTCAAACTTTAGCAATGGAAAATATTAAAACTTTAACCGACGTCGAACTGATTGCAAACGCCATCAGCGGATACGAAGACGGTTTTGAAGAACTTGTTCGCCGCTATCAACGCCCGATTACAAGCTACGTTTACCGGATGCTTTCGGATTACGAAGCCGCGCTCGACGTAACCCAGGAAGTTTTTATCAAGGTTTATAATTCGCTGGAAAAATACAGTTCCGATTATAAATTTTCAACCTGGCTTTACCGCATCGCTCATAATGCCGCGATTGATTATATGCGGCGCAATTCGGTCAGCCTTCAAAGTCTCGAAACCGAAACTGAAGACGGCACGTATCAATTGCAAATCAAAGACGAGCGTCCGACACCCGAACAGGAACGCGAACATACCGAATGGCGCAACGAAATCGAAGCGGTTGTCCATTGTCTGCCGGCGGCTTATCGTGATTTGATTGTTTTGCGGCATTCGCGCGATATGAGTTATGACGAAATCGCGGAAATTACCTGTCTGCCGCTCGGAACGGTGAAAAATCGCCTTTTCAGAGCGCGCGAAATGATGCGCGAAATCTTTATCGAAAGAGGTTTTACAGGAATTTGATCGAAGGAGAAATTTTATGAATTACGATATGCAATATCAGCCGCCGACTTATCTGCAAACGCCCGAACAAAAACAAATGGGCTTGTTTCTGCATTTGTCGCAATTTGCCAATCTCATTCTTTTTCCAATCGGAATCGTTTTGCCGATTGTTCTGTGGCAAACCCAAAAAGACAAAATGCCCGCGCTCGACGCGCACGGAAAAATGGTCGTCAATTGGATGATTTCATCAACCATTTACATAATTGCCAGTATTATTTTGATGTTCGTGCTAATCGGATTTTTAACGATTCTGGCGGTCGGAATTATGGGAATTGTATTTCCGATTATCGGCGCAGTAAAAGCCAATAACGGCGAATTTTGGGAATATCCTTTAACGATTAAATTCTTGAAGTAGTTTTTGCAGATATTTTTTGCAAATAGTTTTTTCAAAGAAAATGAATTTTCAAGATATAAAAAAGTCAGACGAGTGTCACCGCGTCGATATTGCCGCTTATATAGACGGCGAACTCGCGCCGCGTGAAGAACTCGAATTGGAAATTCATTTTGCCGCCTGCTCAAACTGCGCCGAAGAACTTAATCGGCAAAAGAAACTTCTTTGCGCTTTAAATTACGCTCTGGAAGAAAAGGAAATCGAACTTCCCGAAAATTTCACGAAAGTCGTCGTCGCCAATGCCGAAAGCCGCGTGAGCGGTCTGCGTCGTCCGAAAGAACGATTTAACGCCCTGTTTATTTGCTCTGCTCTTTCTTTACTGGTTTTGGTCGGTTTCGGCAGCGAAGCGAAAAACATACTCTTTTCTTCAGGCATTGTCGTCGAGCAATTTTTGGCGGTCGGCGGTTTCATTACTCATCTGGTTTTTGATATTGCCGTCGGAGCAGCCGTCATTTTGCGTTCTTTATGCTTTCAGTTTGTTTTTAATTCAACGGTTTCGCTCTTGTTAATGACGATTGTGTTCGGATTTTCCGCGCTCGTATTTTCACGCTTACTATCTCGCTATAAAAGAATTTAGGATTTGTAACAATTAAAAAGTGAACTACCCGACGACACTAAACGACATTTTTATTAATCCGAAATTCCTTCAGTGGCAGACGCTTTGCGGAATAGTTCTAATTTTTCTCTGCCAGTTTACGCTTTTAGCTCAAACCCAAATTTCTTCGCCCGATGAAAACACTTTAATTATTGACGACGCGCCGGAGATGGAGGTGTTCGCTTTCGGCAAAACCGTGATTGTAAAAAAACAGGCAAAAGGCGTTTTGGCGTTTGGCGGCGACGTGATTATCGAAGGCAGAGTCGAAGGCGACGTTGCCGCTATCGGCGGTTCGATAACGCAAAAGGAAAATGCTTTTATCGGCGGCGACGTGATAATTTTCGGCGGAACTTATCGTCCCGAAAGCAAAAATCCGCTTCGCAATGACGGAAAGGAAACAGTAATGTATGCGGGTTATGAGGAAGAATTGCGAGATTTAACGCAGAATCCGACGCAGATATTTTCTCCGGGATTTTCTTTCGCTTTTCTTGCCCAGCGCATTCTTTCGGTGCTTTTTTGGTTTGTCATCACGCTCGCTTTAACTACGCTTGCGCCCGGAGCGGTCAGCCGCGCAATCGCCCGTTTTCAACTTTCAACCTTAAAAATTTTCGCCATCGGTTTCTTCGCTTTTCTGGTCACGACCATCACAATCATTGGAAGTTTAAGCGTTTTGCCAAGTTATCTGAGCGCGATTTTCGGTTTGATGGCGTTTGTTTTGCTGATGTTGGCGTATGTTTTCGGGCGCGTCGCAATGCAGGTCAGCGTCGGCAAAATATTACAGAAACAATTTATCGGCGAGAAAAATCGCTCGGAAACACTGGCAATTTTCATCGGCGTTTTTGTTTGGACTCTGTTGCTTTCAATTCCATACGTCTGGACTTTTGCCCTGCTCACGCTTTTTGCCGCCGGAATCGGTCTGGTTTTGACGGGACGCTCAGCAAATTCCTGGCAAAAAAGCTAGGTTTTCCCGCTTGAAGCAATTTAGCTTATAATCTTTGGTTTTCATCGGATTAATTAGACAAAATTAATCTTCAAATTCCCCGTAAGTCTTTACAATTCTTTACATTAAACATCAAACTTTAGTTGCCGAATTTGCGTCTTACAGTTTTAACTTTGGCAACTTTCCAGGTATTGTTGCGTATTAACATTTAAGAAATATCATTCAAAAATAAAAAAATGAGTCAAAAAACACTTTTGCTATTATCTTTATCGTTGATTTTAGGTTTGTTATCGTTAGTTTCGGCTCAAACGCCGGATAACGCGATGCGTCCTTCGGTTTTAATGGGCGACGTTACATCTTTGACCGCCAGCAAAATTGTTTTGCAGACGAAAGACGGTTCGATTAATGTAATGCTTTCGGATAAAACCGAATTCAAGCGTGTTCCGCCCGATAATCCGATTTTAAAAGCGGCGGTTGCTTCGACGTTTCAGGACATCGCGGTTGGCGACAAATTAGTTGTCAGCGGAATTATCTCAGCCGATAAAAAAACGCTGCCTGCCAAATCAGTCTATTTAATGACCAAATCCGACATCGCTCAGAAACAAACCAAAGACGGCGAACAATGGCGCACACGCGGAATTGCCGGAAAAGTCGTTTCGGTTAATCCGCAAACTAATCAAATAACAATTGAAGTTCGCGGTTTGGCAACCAGCAGCAATGTCATTTTAACGCCGAAGGAAAATGCTAAATTTCGCCGTTACGCGCCTGATTCCGTCAAATACAGCGAAACAAAGGCAAGTTCGGTAACTGAAATAAAACCCGGCGATATGTTGCGCGCGTTAGGCGATAAAAGCGCGGACGGCGCGGCGTTTACGGCGGAAGAAATTTTAGCCGGAGCATTTCAGACAGTTGCCGGTACCGTTAAAACGATTGACGCGGGAAAAGGCGAAGTCGTTATCAGCAATTTTCAAACTAAAAAAGACGTGACAGTTTTCGTCGCTCAATCAACGACGCTTAAGAAATTTCCTGAAGAAATGGCGCAAAGAATGGCGCAGATGCAAACTGCTGGCGGCGGAGCGGGCGGCGGACTTCAACCGGCAGGTCAGGGACAAAACAGAGCGGGCGGCGGAATGCGACCGCCGCAAGCCGGTAATCCGCAGAGCGGTCAAAATCAAGGTGGACAAGGACGCGGCGGTTTCGGCGGCGGAATGCGGGGCGGTGGTCAAGGCGGAATTGACGATATGCTCGAACGCTTTCCGAATATTACGGTTGCCGAATTGAAGCCCGGCGATATGATTGCCGTTTCCAGCACTAAAACCGCCGATGCGAATCGAATCACGGCGATAAAATTACTTGCGGGCGTCGAACCGTTTCTAAGAATGGCGCAGGCTTCGGGCGCGGGAAGCGGCGGTCAGCGCGGGCAAGGCGGACAGGGCGGTTTTAATATTCCCGGACTCGACGGGGTAGATTTTCCATAAGTTTTATTAACACATCTTGACGGAAACGCACATATTACATCTACGTTTCCGTTTTTCAAAATATTTATTTACAGGCGGATTAAAATGAAATTCATTAAATCATTATTTATAATTGGAATTATAACTTTATTCATAAGTTCGACGGTTTTCGCCCAGCAGACGGGAAGTTTGAGAGGTCAGGTTACCGACACGCTCGGCGCGGTTATTGTCGGCGCAAATATCATCGCGGTTTCGGCGGACGGCAAAGAGAAAACGACGACGAGCAATCAACGCGGCGAATTTACTATCAGCGGACTTGCGCCGGGAACGTATAAAGTTCGCGTTAGCGCGGCGAAATTCGCTTTTTACGAAAATGCGGCGGTCGAAGTTGCAGCCGGTAACCGGGAAGCGTTAAATGTCGTTTTGACGATCGAAGGCGTTGAAGAGCAGGTGGAAGTTTCGAGCGGCAACGAAGTTTCGACCGACCCGAACAATAATGCCGGAGCGACGGTATTATCCGAAGCGGATTTAGAGGCTTTGCCGGACGACCCGGATGAACTGGAAGCGGCTTTGCAGGCTTTAGCCGGACCTTCGGCAGGACCGAACGGCGGACAAATTTATATTGACGGTTTTACCGGCGGCAGACTTCCGCCGCGCGAATCAATCCGCGAAATTCGCATTAATTCAAATCCGTTTTCGGCGGAATACGACCGTTTAGGCTTCGGGCGTATCGAAATTTTAACCAAACCGGGAAGCGACAAATGGCGCGGACAAGCGTTTTTTAATTTTGGCGACGCGCGGTTAAATTCGCGTAATCCGTTCGCATTGAATCGCGCCCCGAGTCAAAGAAGATTTTACGGCGGAAATGTTTCCGGTCCGATTCAAAAAGGAAAATCTTCGTTTTTCTTCGACATCAGTAATCGGGAAGAAGACAGTAATGCCGTGGTCAACGCGCTCATTTTAGACCCGTCATTCAACATCGTCAATTTCAACCGGGAGTTTCAAGTTCCGAATCGCCGCCTTTCAATCAGTCCGCGTTTCGATTATCAAATAAATCAAAACAATACACTGATCGCGCGCTACGGTTTCACGCGCTTTTCGGTTGAAAATCAGGGCATTACCGAAACCTCTCTGCCTTCGCGGGCTTACCGGACCGAAAATACGCAGCACGAATTTCGTCTGACCGAAACAATGATTATCAACCCGAAAACGGTCAACGAAACGCGCTTTCAGTATGAGTTTAATAAGCGCGAACAAATAGGCGATAATTCGATTCCGACCATCAGCGTTCCGTCGGCGTTCACCGGCGGCGGCGCACAAATCGGATTGAGTTTTAATCGCTCTAACAATTGGGAACTTCAAAATTATACGACGACCGCAGTTGGAAAAAATTCCCAGCATTCGCTTAAATTCGGCGTTCGGTTGCGCGGAATCACTTTAAAAGACCGTTCGGAAAATAATTTCGGCGGAACTTTCACTTTTCCCGGAATTCCCGAAATCAGAAGAAATTCAACCTGCGACCCGGCAACCGATTCGACTTGTATTGTTTCGCCAGCCGTCTCGCCGCTCGAACAATATCGTCAAAATTTATTAGGAAATACTGATTTGCGTTTTAATCCGACACAGTTTTCAGTTTCCACAGGAGAGCCGCTCGCCGATATTTCACAAACCGACGTCGGTTTATTCATAACGGATGATTGGCGCGTCAATCAGGCTCTGACATTGAGTTTAGGGTTGCGCTACGAAAATCAGACTAATATTAAAGACAATATGAATTTTGCTCCGCGAATTTCGGTTGCGTGGTCGCCGGGCGCGGGCGGAGCCAGACAGCCAAAAACGGTTTTTCGAGGCGGCATCGGCGTTTTTTATGAACGGTTTAGTGAAAATTTGAGTTTGCAGGCGAACAGATTTAACGGTGTCAATCAATTGAATTTTCTTGTTAACGCGAATGATTCCGACCCGATTCGACGACAAGCGGCAATCGCGCTTTTGAATCAGCCCGTTTTTACTTTGAACGGCGTGACAAATGTTCCGACGGCGGCACAAATCCAGTCATTTTTACCGTCATCGAGCGTAATTCGGACAATCGCGGATGATTTGCAGTCGCCTTACACGATTCAAACCGCGCTCAGCGTCGAAAGACAGTTGCCGTCAAGAACGACTTTATCGGTTTCTTACATCAGTGCGAAAACACTGCATTTGCTCCGGGCGAGAAATATCAACGCGCCGATTTGTCCTTTGCAAATTAACTGCAATAACGCGCCGCGACCCGACCCGACGGTAGGAAATGTCTATCAATACGAGTCGAGCGGAGTTTTGAATCAGAATCAAATAATTATCGGTTTGAGAGCTACGCCTTCGGCGAAATTTTCGCTTTTCGGAAATTATCGGCTCGGTTTTGCTAACGGTGATACTGACGGTGCCGGAAGTTTTCCCGCTTACAGTTATGATTTAAGCGATGAATACGGAAGGTCGTCGTTTGATATTCGTCACAACTTAGTTTTAGGTGGAAGCTTTACGATGCCGTGGGGTATTTCGCTAAGACCGTTTATCATTGCCAATTCGGGCAGACCGTTTAATATCACCAGAGGAATTGATATTAACGGAGATTCGCTGTTTACGGAACGTCCGACCTTTGCTCAATTAAACAGCCGGTGTAGTCAACTAGGATTAATTGATCTTTTTTGTAATATTGGCGGACAAGACCCGAATGCAATTATTCCGCGAAACTACGGAAAAAGCCCGAACTCTTTCACCGTTAATTTGCAAATCGGCAAAAACTTCGGTTTCGGCGGCTCCGGCACACCGCTTGCCCGAAACGAACAGCAAGGTGCAGGCGGAGGACGACAAGGCGACGGTGGTAATCGCGGCGGCGGCATTCCGGGAGGCGGTAGAGGCGGCGACGGCGGCGGTGGCGGACGCGGCGGCTTCGGCGGCGGCTTCGGCGGCGGCAATGAAAGAAAACCGTATAATTTGAATGTCGGGTTAAATTTCAATAATCTGTTCAATAACGTCAACTTGGGAACGCCCGTCGGAAATATCAGTTCCAGTCGGTTCGGTCAATCCACTTCAATCTCAAGCGGGTTCGGCGGATTTGACGGCGGTGGCGGCAGTGGCGGCGGTGGCGGTTCGGCAAATCGTCGTATCGAATTGCAAATGCGTTTTAGCTGGTAATCACACATCAAATAAAAAATAAAAATGAAGGAGGAAAATTGTCAAAAACTTTCTTCCTTCATTTTTCGTATTTTCAACAGATAAAATTCTTTCCGCAATTCCGACAGGAGAACTATGAAACAAATATTGATTTTTGCATTGATTTTTGCATTGACGATACTTTGCGCCGTCAACGCTTTTGCTCAAACAAAAGACAAAAAAGATAATAAGCCTACTGCCAAACCAACCACTGCGCCAACGGTTACAATCAAAGCCGACGCAACGCCCCTGGAACTCGCGCAGATTGCTTTGCAGGCGCACGGCGGCGATAAATTCAAGAATATGAAAACGCTCATCATTCGCGGAACGGCGGATGTTTCGGGAAGCCCGACGCAAACGATTCCGGCAACATTTATCTTTGTTTCTTCAGGCGAAAAATACAGGATTGATATTCCGAATCCTTTTCAGCCTCTAAAACAAGTTTTCGACGGTGAGCAGACGACTTCTTCGATTAACGGATTTTATTTTCCGCCGCTAAATCGAATCGGTCTAGCTTTGTTGACGAAAATCGGTGAGAAGGATTTTGTTGTTGCTGCTTTGCCGGACAAAACGAAGACAAAAAACGCATTTCGCATTACTTCGCCCGAAGGTTATTACACGGATTTTTATTTGAATGAAAAATCAGGACAAATCAAAAGTTACAAATCGAGTTTTGACGTTAACGGAAGAACCGTCACTACTTCGGTCGAGATTGATAAATTCAGAAATGTCGAAAATGTGATCGTTCCCGAACAGTATTCTCAGCGATTTGAACTCACCAATCTTTCAATTTACGTAACTTTTAAGGCGAAGGAAATCCTGGTTAATTCGCCTGTTGCCAACGACGTTTTTACGATGATAAATTAATAGATTTTGAATTACAAAATAGGGAAAAATAGAAAAGTGGCGGAGAATTTAAATTCTCCGCCACTTTTCTATTTTTCGTAAGGTAAATAATTTATTTGGCAAAACGGCTCAATTTCCACCAATCTATCGTTTTCCGTAAGCCTTCTTCCAATCCGACTAATTTTTTATAACCGAGCCATTCTATCGCCCGTGCGTTTGAGCATTGAGAATGCTTAACATCGCCTTTGCGTTCAGGCAGATAATTGACAGTGACATCCGGTTTACCCGTAATTTCCTTCAAAACTGCGAGAAGTTCATTCAAAGTCACTCTTTCGCCGTTCGCCGCATTCATCACTTCGCCGATTCCTTTGGCGGTCTGCACCGCTTTGATATTGGCGTCAACCACGTTTGCAATAAACGTAAAATCTCTCGACTGTTCGCCGTCACCATAGATAATCGGTGTTTCGTTTTTCATCAGAGCGTCAATAAAACGCGATATTACGCCCGAATACATTGAAGACGGATTTTGGCGCGGTCCGAAGACGTTAAAATAACGCAGACAAATCGCTTCCAACCCGTAAACACGACTGAAAACCTGACAATAATATTCGCCCGTCAGTTTTGCCGCCGCGTATGGTGAAAGCGGTTCGGGACGCATCGTTTCAATTTTCGGAAGAGTCGCCTGGTCGCCGTATGCCGAACTGGAAGCGGCATAAATAATGCGTCGAACCTTTGCTTCTTTTGCCGCCAGCAAAAGATTTAATGTTCCGTTCACGCAGGCTTCGTGAGTTTCTAAAGGATGTTCTACCGAGCGCGGAACACTCGGAAGCGCGGCTTCGTGGAAAACAGTATCAACTCCTTCGACAGCTTTTTTTAAAATTTCGTCGTCGTTGAGGTCGCCTTTGATAAACTCGAAATCACCGTTTATTTCATCTAAATTTTCTTGAAATCCGGTTATAAAATTATCTAAAATTTTGACTTTTCCGCCTTGTCGTATCAATTCATCAGCTAAATTCGAGCCGATAAAACCTGCTCCGCCGGTGACGAGAAATGTTTCTGTATTCATATAAAAAATAATTTGTTTTCGTATTTCAAAGAAATTTTATGGCTGCAAAATACATTAACGTCCGACGCCGACATATTCAAAACCGAGTTCGCGCATATCTTCCGGTTCGTAGATATTACGTAAGTCGGCGATTTTAGGAGTCTTCAAAAGACGTTTAACCTTTTCCATATCGAGCGCGCGAAACTGATTCCATTCCGTGATGATAATCAGTGCGTCTGAGCCTTCTATCACTTCATACTCGTCGTCGGCGAATTCGACATCCGGTAAACTATGCTTTGCCTCTTCCATCGCCACCGGATCAAAGGCTTTAATGTGCGCTCCGCGTTTCTGCATCGCCTTGATGATGTCAATTGCCGGAGCTTCGCGCATATCGTCGGTTTCGGGTTTGAAGGAAAGTCCGAGAACGCCAATTTGTTTACCTTTAAAATCACCGACGAGCTTTTCGATTTTCGGAATCATCGCTTGCCGCTGACGTTCGTTGGCTTCGACCACCGCGTCAACAATCAATGTTTCAACACCGAATTGGTCAGCAACCGTCGTTAAAGCGCGCGTATCTTTGGGAAAGCAAGAACCGCCGTAGCCCGGACCCGGATGAAGAAATTTTCTGCCGATTCGATTATCCATTCCCATTCCGCGCGCTACGTCGTGAACGTCGCAGCCGATTGCGTCGCATAAATTCGCAATCTCATTGATAAACGTAATCTTTGTGGCAAGAAAAGCGTTTGCCGCATATTTAATCAGCTCGGCGGCTTCGAGTGAAGTAATCACAATCGGTGTTTCGATTAAATAAAGCGGGCGGTAAAGGTCTTTCATAATCGCTATCGCGTCTTCTTCATTACTGCCGATAACCACGCGGTCGGGACGCATAAAATCATCGATCGCCGCGCCTTCACGCAAGAACTCCGGGTTTGATGCAACTCCGAAATTTGTTTTGTTTTTCTGATGTTCGGTGACGAATTCACGCAGCCATTTGCCGGTTCCGACCGGAACGGTTGATTTTGTCACTAAAACTTTGTAGCCGCTCATCGCTTCGGCAATATCTTTCGCCGCTTGCTGATAAAAACTCATATCCGGCGAGCCGTCCGCTCTCGGCGGCGTTCCGACGGCAAGAAAAACAACTAGGGCTTGTTCGACTGCGGATTTTATATCGGTGGTGAAATGTAATCTTCCCGCTTTTGAGTTTTTTTCGACAATATTGTCCAAGCCCGGCTCGTAAATTGGAATTATTCCTTTTTGTAAGTTTTCAATTTTGGTTTTATCGATGTCAACGCACGTGACTTCGACTCCAAATTCTGCGAAACACGCTCCTGTCACTAAACCGACATATCCGGTGCCAATAACTGTAATGTGCATAAATATATAATAAATCCCCTTTGATAATTCTTATAATAATCGTTCAATATTTCACAAATACAGACAAAGTTTTGCGGGTCACATTTTTTTAAATATGACCCGCAGATTCCAGACCAAAAATATATGATCTACAAAGTTTGTATTACTGATAAATTACCGAGTCGTACTAACGACAATCGGTGTGCCGGGAGTAGTAACGGTTTCATTATTACTTCCGATAAGAATCGCCGTGCCGACAGCGCCTCCGATTGCAAGCAGTATTAAAGCAATCGGCAACCCACCCAAACCGAGCGTAGCGACCGGAGGTGCAGAATTAGGACGTAAACAAGGTGCGCAACCGGTTTGCGAAAGATTACCGGCTGTTGCGTCCGTTCCCGCAGCGACTTGTTTATCATTATTACCGCTTCTCATCGTCACTAAACCCGACATTGTATCAACGTGCGTATGTGAACATTCAACTTCGACTGCAAAACTATTAGCTTGACCGGCATCGGCAATGACAGCTGAATCTTTCGTTGTAATAGTTGTAGCAATTCCCGAAGCGTTAGACACACGAGCTTTACCGGATGAAAGAATACCGACAATACTGTTGTCGGCAAATTTCAAAGTCATATTTGAATCAGCCGCTAATTCAATTCTACCAATTTTACCTAAATTGATAATTGCACTCGAATTTGCGCCTGTCGTGATTGTGCTGCCTGAATTAACAGTTGAGTTCGTAACCGCCGGTTGTCCGTTAACCGTTACTTGTCCGATTACGGAAATTACTCCTGTTACACCCGGTGCGGCTGCGAAAGCAACCATTGAATATACGCACCAGACAGCGATAGCAGTCAGCACTGTGATAGATTTTCTAATCCCATTTTTGCCGAACATTTTATTAATATCCTCCTGAATCAGTTCCTTTGATGAATGTATAAAATAAGCCTTTCCTGAATTATACGTTAATAACGAATTATATCAAGAAAGGATAAATGAAAAATTAACGGGTAGGACTAACTACAATCGAGCCGCCGCCTAATCTCGTTTCATTGTTAGTAACAACAGTGGCAATGACAATCGCCGCAACCGCACCGCCTAAAATCAGAAGATAAGGCAAATAAGCCGCTCCGCCTTTGTTATCATCATCGTCATCATCCTGAGTTTTGCCATTTGCGCTGGCAGATTCTCCGACATTGAGTTTCAAGGTTTCACCGCCCGCTGTTTTGATGCTTACAATTTCAGAAGCATTCAAGACGGTCAATTTACCCGAAAGCAAATCGCCGCTAATTCCTTTTTCAGTAAATGATAAAACTAAATTTGTATTCGGCGCCAATTCAATTTTGCCGATTTTGCCCAAATTAATAACGGCACTTGTATTGTCAGGCGTTGCAAGTGTGCTTGCCGAAAATACCGAACGACCGGATTTTGCCGCTTCGCCATTAACTATTACGAATGGCATTTCGCCATTAACATTTGTTCCGGTAACTAAAAGTTCACCGGCAATTTTCCCCGAACCTGCCAGCGCAGCCGTTGAGTAGGCTGCAATTATGGCAAAAACTAAGCACATTGCAAGTGCTTTCCGAATCCACAGTTTGCTATTCATATTTCTCCTCTTGTATCGCGTAAAATCAATAATTTCAAAAAAATCAAACCTTACAATCTTTTACACGAATTATTACTTGATGTCAATAATTTCATTAGACAAAAGTGTAAAAATTGAAAGATAAAGGTTTTCGGTCTTTGCAGAAAAGACCGAATTCAAACAGGAACATAGGGCGAACGCATTAAAATTTTGTTGAAAATAAAGGCTTTACAAATGTTTGCAATAATTTAACTACTAAAAAATAACGAATTTTCTGTATTTTCAACGAAATGTTT
>Ga0136611_10002246_pt1 | contig 13426 bp, 9 predicted proteins | sample AntDrymUQ2232306_2_FD_106645 | JGI IMG/M metagenome (GOLD analysis project Ga0136611, IMG submission 106645) | Polar desert sand microbial communities from Dry Valleys, Antarctica - metaG UQ223 (23.06) | ecosystem: Environmental > Terrestrial > Soil > Desert | place: Antarctica: Dry Valley... | reverse complement strand
GCGACCGTTCCTCACCGACATCGCCGAGCGAGTCATCGCGCGGATGCAGGAATGGTATCCCGAGCTGGAGTCGCGGCGAGCCGGCATCCTCGAAACGGTGCGGCTCGAAGAGGCCCGCTTCTCCGTGACGCTGTCGGAGGGCAGCGAGCGCCTCGCCACGTGGATCGCTCAGGCGCGGGCGCGTGGCGAGACGGTCGTGGCCGGCGACCTGCTGTTCCAGCTCTACGACTCGTTCGGCTTCCCGCGCGAGCTGAGCGAGGAGATCCTGGCCGAGGCCGGCCTGCAGGCCGACGGCGCGGGCTTCGATAGCGCGATGCAGGCGCAGCGCACGCGCAGCCGCGCCGGCGCCCGCTTCATGTCAGCTGCGCAGGTACTAGCGGAGGAAGGTGGGCAGGGTGCTCCCCCGAGTGTATTCATTCATCACACAGATCTGCCTCTCGACAAGCAGCTTACTCGGGACGTGGAAATCACCGCATTACGCGCGGACGTGGACCACGATGCCAGCGATTGGACCGTTGAGCAGTTGACCGCCGGTCAATCAGGCGCAATCCTCGTCCGCGGAGAGACACCCTTCTACCCCGAAGGTGGTGGTCAGGTAGGCGATAGGGGTGTTATTGCGTCACCCGATGGTGTATTTCGAGTGACCGATACCAAGAGGTTGGACTCAGAGCACATTCTTCACATTGGAACAGTCGAGTCTGGTGTGCTGAGTCGGACAGTGAATATGGATGCGAAGGCGGTGGTCGATAAGTCACACCGCCTCAACACCGCCCGCCATCACACGCTGACCCACGTCCTCCACCGAACGCTCAAGGACAGCTTGGGCGAAGCTACCGAGCAGAAGGGGTCGCTGGTGGCGCCGCACGTGGCGCGGTTCGACTTCAACTACCCGCGCAGCCTCTCCCGCGAGGAAGTCGCGGCGGTCAACGCCCAGATCAACCGCCACATCCTAGAAAGCCTCCCCGTCGCGTGGCAGGTGATGGACATCGCCCACGCCCGCTCGTCCGGCGCCGTGGCGATCTTCGGCGAGAAGTACGGGAGCCAGGTCCGCGTGGTGGACATCGGCGGCTGGAGCAAGGAGCTCTGTGGGGGCACCCACGTGGCAAGCTCGGCCGAGATCGGGACGGCGATCCTCGTCCGCGAAGGCGGCCTCGCGAGCGGCATCCGCCGCGTCGAGGTGCTGGCCGGCGAGGCGGCATTCGTCCACGCCTGGGAGCAGCAGGAGCGCCTGATCCACCTCGCGCGCTCGGTCGGCGCGCCGGTCGATCAGCTCGAAGCGAAGCTGGCCGCGCTGGTCGAGGAGCTCGACGAGACGAAGCGCGCCCAGGCGCGACTCGAACAGCAGCTCGCGGGCCGCCGCGCGGAGCAGCTCGTGGATGCCGCGACGAGAGTCGGCGAGGTCAACGTACTCGCCGCGCAGGTCGAGGCGTCGAGCCGCGATGCGCTGCGCGACATGGCCGATCAACTCCGCGCCAAGCTCGGCACCTCGGTGGTAGCATTGGCCGCCTCGCTGGACGGGCAACACGCGTTCGTGGTCGGCGTGAGCCGCGACGCGCTCGACAAGGGCCTGAACGCCGGCGACATCTTGCGCGGCGCCCTGAGCGCGGCCGGCGGCAAGGGCGGCGGCCGACCGGAGTTCGCGCAGGGCGGCGTCAAGGACGTACAACAACTCGGCGTCGCACTCGCGGAAGTCGTGCCGCTCGTCGAACGCGCCCAGAAGAACGGATAGGGCACACATGGCCGCTCGGGCTGCGCTCTCCCCCGCCGCGACCCAAGAAGTCGTGTTCCTCGACCTCGACGACGATCTCGGGACCGTGCGCGCGAAGCTGGAATCGACCGGTGCCGATCAGGTCTACCTGGTCATCCCGCGCCGCGCCCCGATCCTGCGCACGCCACTCGAGTTCCGCATCCTCGCCCGGCTGACCCACGAGCTGTCGTCCGAGACGATCATCGTGACGGGTGATGGCGCCAGGCGGGCGCTGGCTCGGGGCGAGGGCCTGCGCACGAAGCGCTCGGTCCGCTCGCTGCGCCACCTGTCGCGCCCGCCCGGCTCGCGCGGGCTCTGGCTCCCGAGCTTCCCCGACTGGATCCCCATGCCGTCGTTCGCCGGCATCGTCCTGACGCTGCTCGTGGCGGGGCTGGCCGCGGCGATCGCGCTCGGCGTGGTGCCGGTCATGAAGGTGACCGTCAACGCCCAGACGATCCCGCAGCAGCAGGACATGGAGATCATCATCGATCCGACTGCTCGCCAGACCGACCTGTCGCGACGCACGATCGCCGGCGAGACGCTCTCCCAGAAGGTCGAGATCATCGCCTCCGTGCCGGTCAGCGGCGCCAAGAAGCTCGGGCGCGATAAGGCGAAGGGCGAAGTCGTCTTCCTGAGCCAGAATCAGCAGGCGGTCACGATTCCGCGCGGGACGATCCTCGTCGCGATTAGCGGTGCCAAGTTCGTGACCGACCTGGACGTGCAGGTTCCGCCGTTTTCCCAGGCCGTCGCCAAGGTGGCGGTCACGGCGGCCGACGCGGGCGTGCCCGGCAACGTGGACGTGCGCCAGATCGCGCGCTTCGAGTCGTTCAACGTCCCCAACGTGACGCCTCGGAACGATCGCCCCACCCAAGGGGGCAGCGACCGCGAAGCGAAATCGGTCGGCGCCGAGGATGTCACCAAGTTGAAGGAGCAGCTCCAGAACCGCGCCAAAGACCAGGCGCTCGCGGAGTTGTTTGCCCGCGCCGGGGGCGACCGATCGCTGATTCAGCAGAGCTTGAAGCTCCGCACCGAGGGAGAGACGATCGAACCCGGCGTCGACGCCGAGGCCGAGCAGGTGACGGGTCGGTACGCGATCGTCGCGACCGCCACGGTCTTCAAGAATGCCGACTACAACAGCATCATTCAGCAGACGTTCCTGGCGCAGGCCGGCAATGGATTCGATCTGCCGATCAGTCAGCTTGGCATCGGCACGCCGGAGGTTGTGAGCGTTGAGGATGGACGAGTCCGCCTGAAGTCGCGGTCGCAGGCGACCCTCGTCAAGCAGGTCAACAGCGACACGGTGGCCGAAGCGATCCGTTGGAAAACCTCATCCGAAGCCCGTTCGGCGCTCGCCCAGGTGGAGGGCGTCGCGGGCAACCCGCGCATCGAGCTCTCGCCGGCGTGGGCACCACGCGCCTACCGCGTGGAGGTCTCGATTGCGGCGCCCAAATGAACGGCCGGCGCATGGGCCTCGATCCCGGCGAGCGGCGCATCGGCGTCGCGCTCTCGGACGAGCTTGGCCTGCTCGCGACGCCGCTCTGCATCCTGGAGCGGCGCTCGTGGGCCATCGACGTGGCGGCGCTGGCGGATCTGATTCGGCATCATGAGGTCGTCGAAGTCGTCGTCGGGCACCCCAAGACCCTGCGCGGCGAGATCGGCCCCCAGGCGCGGCGAGCGGAACGGCTCGCGGACCAGATCCGTCGGGCAATCGACGTACCGGTGAGGCTATGGGACGAACGATACTCGACTCTCGAGGCGACCGAAAGGCTCGCGCGCAGCGGAAAGCGGGCCGGCGGCCGGCGCGGCACGCCGATCCGAGTCGATTCGATGGCAGCGGCCGTCATACTCCAGCACCGTCTGGACGCGGAACGATCCTTCGAATCGCCGTCGCACTAGTCGCCGTCGTGGTAATCGGCGCGGCCGGCATCGCGGTACACGCCGCGCTCGGAGGCATGCCGTCATTGATGGGCGCCGGCGTCGGCAACCTCGACGCGCCGGCCGGCGATGATGCGCAGCCGCAAACCTTCATCGTGCGCCCCGGACAGGCCGCCGCGGACATCGGCAAGGAGCTCCACGACCGTGGGCTGATCAAGTCGCCGCTGATGTTCCGCGCCCAGGTCGAGGCGCGCGGCGTCGACGCCAAGATCGAGGCCGGCGAGTATCGCGTCAGCCCTGCCATGACCACCAGCGAGATCATTGCAGTCCTCTCGCGCGGGGCGACGCGCACGGGCATCCAGCTCACGATCCCGGAAGGCTGGCGCGCCGAGCAAGTCGCGCAGAAAGTCGAGTCGCTCGGCATCGGGCGTGCCGACGAATTCCTGATGCTGGTACGGTCCGGCGCCGGCGTGCGCCTCGCGGAGCCGCTGCCGGCGGGTCAGTCGCTCGAAGGGTATCTCTTCCCGAACACATATGAGCTGAAGAAAGAGTCGGATGCGCGGGCGATCATCGACCTGATGACGCGCGACTTCGAGCGCCAGTTCTCGGCCCAGCTGCGGGCGAAGGTGGCCGCGCAGGGGCTGACCGTCCACCAGGCGGTGACGCTCGCCTCGATCGTCGAGCGCGAGGCGGTGCGGCCCGCCGAGCAGCCCACCATCGCCTCGGTCTACCTCAACCGCCTGAAGATCAACATGCCGCTCCAGGCCGACCCGACCGTCCAGTTCGCCGTCGCGACCGCAAACCTGGCCGAAGCGTTGGGCTTCGGCTACTGGAAGCGCGACCTCACGCGCGACGACCTGCGCCTGCCCTCGCCGTACAACACGTATGCGCAGCGCGGCCTGCCGCCCGGACCGATCTGCAGCCCCGGCCTCGGGGCGCTCGAAGCGGTCGCCAACCCCGCCAGCACGGAGTACCTGTTCTTCGTGGCGAAGGGAGACGGCACGCACGTCTTCACCAAGAGCGATGTCGAGCACGCCGCGAACGTGGAGCGCTACCAGAGGGGCCAATAGTGGAAGGGCCGATTGTGCCCGCACCCCCGGATGCACCCACGTCGAGCGAGCGGCGTCCCACGCTCGGTGGTGAGCGCGATCGAATCGCCGCCTACTACGCCGCGCGCGCCGCGTCCGACGTCGGCGCCCGCTACTCGCCGTTCAACCCCGGCCACCTGTTCCGCGTCCAGCGCACCGAGCGCGCCATCCTCGCTGCGCTCGCGCGACACGGGCTCGCCGACCTCGCGCTGCGTGAGATCCTTGATGTCGGGTGCGGCGACGGCACCCTGCTTCGCCGTGCGATCGAATGGGGCGCGGACCGTACGAAGCTGCACGGCGTCGAGTTGTTGCCCGAGCGCGTCGCCGCCGCCCGTCGGGCCGACCCGGCGCTTGACGTCCGCCGGGCCGACGCGAGCGCGCTGCCTTTCGCCGACGCCAGCGTCGATCTGGCGTTCCAGATGACGGTATTCTCGTCGATCCTGGACGACGGGATGCAGCGCGCGGTGGCCCATGAGATGGCGCGCGTGCTTCGGAGTGGGGGGGCCGTGGTATCCTACGACCTCCGCGTGGCCCGCGACCGGCGCCACACGCGAGCCGTCCGCGCTGACGACTTGCGGCGGCTGTTCCCCGGCTTCGGGGTGGACGCGAGGCCCATCACGCTGATTCCGCCGCTCGCGCGCATGCTGGCTCGCTGGAGCTGGATGGCCTGTGAGATTCTCGAAGAGATACCCGCGCTCCGCAGCCATGAGCTGGTCGTGCTTCGCAAGCCGTGAGCCGCGCGTCGCGGTCGGACGGAGCCCCAGGGGGCGCCATGACGCCCGCGCCTGCCGCGTGAAGGAGGGCCGATGATCGCCGAGCAGCTTGCGGTCGATGGGGGCCGCCCGGTTCGCGACGTACGGCTCCCGTTCCACCGACCCTGCGTCGAAGAGGACGAGATAGCCGAGGTCGTCGAGACGCTGCGCGGCGGCTGGCTGACCACCGGCCCGCGCGTCAAGCGCTTCGAGCAGGAGGTCGCGGCGTACGTCGGCGCGAAGCACGCCGTCGCCCTCAACTCTGCGACGGCGGCGCTCCACCTCGCACTCGACGCGATCGGCCTCCGCGCCGACGACGAGGTCATCGTGCCGGTGTACACGTTTACCGCGTCGGCCGAGGTGGTCATGTACTTCGGCGCGCGGCCCGTCCTGGTAGACGTCGATCCCGCGACGCTCAACATCGACCCGGCGGCCGTCGAGGCGGCGATCACCGAGCGCACGAGGGCCATCATCTCGGTGGACCTGGGCGGCGTGCCCTGCGACTACGACGCGCTGCGGGTTATCGCCGCGCGGCACAACCTTCCCGTCATCGACGACGCGGCCCACGCGATCCCGTCGAGCTATAAGGGGCGGCCGATCGGCTCGGTGGCCGACCTGACCGCGTTCAGCTTCTATGTCACCAAGCCGCTGGCCACCGGCGAAGGCGGCATGCTCCTGACCGACGACGACGGCTACGCCGAGCGCGCCCGGATCATGAGCCTGCACGGCATGAGCCGGGACGCCTGGAAGCGGTACACCGCCGAAGGCTCCTGGTACTACGAGATCGTCGCGCCGGGCTTCAAATACAACATGACCGACGTCGCGGCAGCTTTGGGGCTGCGCCAGCTCACGAAGCAGGGACGGTTCCGCGACGAGCGGCTGAGCATCGCGCGGCGCTACGACGCGGCCTTCGGCAAGCTGCCCGAGCTCCAGACGCCGACCGTGCCGGCCGACATGGAAACGTCGTGGCATTTGTACGTCCTGCGCCTGAACCTCGACATGCTTACGGCCGACCGCGCCCGCGTGATCGACGCGCTCGCGGCCGAGAACGTCGCCACGAGCGTCCACTACATTCCGCTCCATCTCCACCCGGCCTACCGAGATCGGTACGGATTTGTTCCTGACTCTTACCCGATCGCGTACCGCGAGTACCGGCGCGCGCTGTCGCTGCCGATCTTCCCCGGCATGACCGATCGCGACGTGGACGACGTGATCGAAGCCGTCCGCAAGGTGATCGGCCATTACCGGCGCTGAGCCTCGGCATGCCGCGTCCTGAGCATGAAGGCGCGCATGCAGAACCGACCGCGAAGCGCCCGTTCGACGTGGCGGCAGCGGGCGTCGGCCTGGTCCTGTTCGCGCCCCTGATGGGGACTATCGCGGCCCTGATCTGCCTTGATTCGGCCGGCCCGCCGCTCTACCGCGCCACGCGCGTCGGCCGGTACGGGCGCCGGTTCACGATGTACAAGTTTCGCACGATGCGAGCCGAGCGACTCGGTCAGGGCGCGCGCATCACGCACCACGACGACAATCGCATCACGCGCGTCGGCCGCCTGCTGCGCCGGACGCGCCTGGACGAGCTGCCCCAGCTCTGGAACGTCCTGCTCGGCGACATGAGCCTCGTCGGGCCGCGACCCGAGGATCCGTTCTACGTCGATCTGTACGAGCCGCGCCAGCGCCGCGTGCTCAACGTGCGGCCGGGCATGACCAGCCTGACGTCGCTCCTATACCGCGACGAGCAGTCGGTGTTGGTCGGACCCGACTGGGAGCGGATCTACGTGGAGCGGGTGATGGCGGCGAAGCTCGACGTCGATCTCGTGTACGTCGAGCGGCAGTCGGTGGGCCTGGACGTCCGCATTCTCGCCGCCACCGCGCTGGTGCTGCTGAATCTCGACGGCGTCGCCGCGCGCCTACTGCCGCACCTCCGTAGCCCGTCATTCTCGGGAGGCGAAACTCGGCTGCCCGCCACCACGCTGCGTCAGGTGACCAACACAGCGGGAATTCTCGCGCCGTGAGCATCGACGCCCGACCGCGAGATGCACGGCGGCACGCGCGCCAGGCGCCGGACGATGCGGGTCAGGCATCGGACGACCTGGGCCAGACGCCGGACGATGCAGGCCCGCCGCCGAATGATGCGACCACACTGTCAGGCAGCAAGGGCCAGTTCGAGGGCGGCGCGAGCCAACCGCCGGGCAGTGCTCGCCCGGTCGCCACGTCGGGCGCGGCGGACCTGGCGGCACGCCAGCGAGGGCTACCACGATTGGCCGCCCATCTGGTCGCGGTCGAGCCGTTGCTGGCGCTCCCGTGTGCCCTCCTGCTACTCCTGTACCCGAACGCGCTGGTCGTGCCTGCCGCACTCGTTGGCGTGCTGCCGTCGCTCGCCCGCCTGCTCGCGACGGGCCGACCGTGGCGCCGCTCCCCGTTCGATCTGCCGTTGGCGCTGCTGTCAGTCGGCGCGATCCTCGGCGCCCTCGCGAGTCTGAACCGCGACGCGGCCATGATCCGGCTCGCCGGCCTGCTCGCGGGCCTGATCCTGTTCAGCGCGGCCCGCGAGCACGTCCGCACGGCGCGGCAGGCGCGCTTCGTGGTGCTAGCCTTGCTGGCGCTCAGCGTGGTCGCGTGCGTGGCCTTGCTGGTCATCGTCGCCCCGTTCCTCCGACTCGACCACGTGCCGCCGCTGGCCGCGCTCGTCCAGAGTCTCGACCGCTGGGACATCGGCCGGCAGCTCGCCAACGAGGATTGGCTGCTCCAGCGGTATCGGTTCCGGGCCTCGGGCGTCGGCGCGATGGCCGTCGTCGGGCTGGCGCTCGTCATGGCCACGCTCGTGGGCAGTCGGGCGCGGCGGGCCGTCGCGCCGCTCGCGCTTCTAGCTGCCTTCTTTATTGCCACGCTGGTCGCGGCCGACAATCGCGGCGCGATGCTGGCGGCGGTGTTGACGATGGGAGCATCGGCCGCCGTGTGGAAGCGTCGCCTGCTGCTGCTGATCCCGCTCGGCGGCCTGGTACTCGCGGTCGCGCTCGCGTCGGGGCTCGTCGAGCGCGGGCTGACGCTACGCACGCTGAGTCAACGCTTCTGGTTCTGGGAGAACGCGCTCTATCTTGCGCGCGAGGTGCCGTTCACGGGCGCGGGGCTCGGCCTGGACTCCGTCCGTCTGACGTATCAAGCGTACTTCCAGCCGGCGTATCCGCCCTTCAGCCACGCCCACAACATCTACTTGCAGGGGCTGCTGGAGTACGGCGTGCTCGGGCTGTTCGGCCTGTGCGGGCTGGTCGTGGCGACCCTCTGGCTCGGCTGGCGCGCCCAGAACATGCCGAACGAAGCCGTCGCGGAGGGGGCGACGGGGCGCTGGATCGCGTCCGCGCGCGTAGCGGGCTTCGGCATCGCGTTCGCCATGCTGGCAGCCGGGCTGAGCGAGATCGTGGCGCTCGCGACAGTCGGTGGGGCCATGTTGCTCGGCGCGGCCGGGCTGCTCGCCGCCACTGCCACCGCGACCCGACCGGCCATTCCGAGCGTCGGTGTCACGAAGCACAAGACTTGGCGTTCGGCAGCGCCGGGATCGCCATCGCGCGGAGCACTAGCGGCGGCGGGGACGCTCGCGGTACTGGTGATAGGCTTCATCCTGAGCGGTGGGGCGGCGCGCGTGACGGCGGTCGTGGTGCTCGATGCCGGCACCGCCGAGCTCAACCGGGGGACGCTCTCCGAGTGGATCACCAGGGAGGAACGGGCTGCCGCCATCGACCGCGCCGTGTGGCTGCTCGACCGGGCCGCGTCGCTCGACCCGGACAGCCTCGCCGCGCAGCGCAACCTCGCCATCGCGTTTGCCGCGCTGAACGAGGAGCGTCCGGCCCGCGACGCGCTCGACCGCGCCCGGACGCTGCTCGATCCCGCCGCGCCAACCGCGTTCCAAGACCAGTTCCAGGTCGGCCGTGCCTACGCCGCGCTCAACGATTGGGGCGGCGCGATCCGTGCGTGGGAGGGCGCGCAGGCGGGGCCGCAGCTCCTCCAGCTCGGCACCCGGCTGATGACGCGGGCGCGCAACTACGGGCAGGCGACCGCCGCTTTTACGGCGGCGGCCTTCGTCCAGCCGGACAGTCGCGGCGCCTACGATGGGATCGCGCAGGTGGCAAAGGAACGCGGCGGAACGACCGACGACATGGTCCGGGCCCTCCAGCCGATGGTGGCGCACGGGGGACTGCACGAGTACATGGCGCGGCTGGAGATCGCGCGGGCGTACCGAGACGCGGGCCGCCTCGCCGATGCGGCGCACTCGCTCGCAACGGCCGAAGCGCTCGGCACGTCGCCGGAGCTCTCGTTCGAGTATGGTGTCCTCATGGCGCTCGGTGAACGCTGGGAGCCGGCCGAGCGCTACCTCCTGCGCCCGGCCGCCGATCTGCCGCTCGCGGCCGAGCATTGGTCCTGGCTCGCGTACAGCCAGCTTCGGTTGGGCCGGCCGGCCGAGGCGCTCGCCACCGTCGAGCTCGGGTTCGCGAACGCCGAGCTCGAGCGCCGCGCCGACCGGCTCGCGCTCCAGACGCTCCGCGCCGAATCCCTGCTCGCGCTCGGCCGCCCGGCCGAGGCACAAGCCGCGCTCGATGAGGCGCAGGCGACCCGATCGGGAGACGCGCGCGCGCGCGACGATGCCGCCCGCATCGGCGCCGCGGCCGCCGGCGCGCCGCCGAACCTCGTCACCAACGGCTCGTTCTCCTGGGACGGCGGCTGGGCCCGACGCGAGCGCGGGCGGGACTACGCGCGCTCGCTCGTCGGCAACGAGCGTCCCCGCCCGACCGAGGGAGTCGTGCGGGTGGTCGGCGCCGAGGCCGGCGAGTACGTCGTGGCGCAGGAAGTGTGGGGGCTCGAGCCCGGCGCCACCTACCGCCTGCGGCTGAACGCCCGTCGCGAGGGCCTGGGTTCCGGAACGGCATCCGTGGAGGTCGTGGGGCGCCCCATCGTGCGCGCGGGCTACGGCACGCTCTGGACGGCACGCCCGGACTGGACGCCGCTGGAGATGACGTTCGAGGCGGCCACGTCGAACGTCACGCTCGAGCTCTGGGTGAGCGAACGCGGCGCGGCGAACGTCGCCGCGTTCGACGACGTGAGCCTCGTGAAGGTCGCGCCCGCCCGCTGATTCTTCGGGTACCAACCGCCCCGCCGCCGCGCGTACCGGGCGAGCAGCCGCACAGCTCGAGTCGAGCGGGTGGGCAGACCATGCGTGCGGGCTGCTGACATCAAGAGCGTATCGCGCACGACCGGCCGGAAGGTTTGGCTCGGCACTTCGCAGGATTGCGGCGCGTTGAAAGGTATAGTGACATTGATGCACGGCTCGTGTCGAACGGGCCGTGCCGGAGCATGCCCACTCCATGACGGGTATTTCAGCGGCCGCCGTGGCGGCGGTCAGGCCGTCCGCGCCTGTCGCTCCCGGCCCCGCCGCCGCCATCGAAACGACGTCGTTCCTCCCGGCGGCGCCGCGCACCATCGAGGAGACCGGGCTGGTCATCCCGTTCATCGAGGACCATCTGATCCGCCTGCTCTACTTCGCGCAAGAACTGTCCGGCGGCGACCTGGCGCGGGAATGCGGCCTCCCCTACGGGACCATCCAGTCGCTCATCCACAATCTGGTGCGGGACCACCTCTTCGAGATCGTCGGCCAGAAGACGCTCATGGAATCCGGCTACTCGTATCAGCTCGCGCCGCGCGGGCGCGAGCGCGCTAGCGAGGCCTTGCAGCGGAGCTGGTATCGCGGGCCGCTGCCAGTACCGCTCGCGCAGTACGTCGCGAGCATCAAGGCGCAGAGTATCGGGCAGGTCACCGTGCGACGCGACGCGCTGCGCGCCGCGTTCTCGGACCTCGTCGTCAGCGACACGTTCCTGGATCGGATCGGGCCGGCCATCAACGCGGGCGAATCGATCTTTCTCTACGGCGCGCCCGGCAACGGCAAGACGGCCATGGCCGAGCGCATCACCCAGATGATCGGCGGGGCGATCTTCATCCCGCACGCCGTCGAGGTTGACGGCTCGGTCATCATGCTGTTCGACGAACTGAACCACCACCCCGTGGCGGACATCGACTCGCGCCGCTGGGACGGCCGCTGGGCGCGCATCCGCCGGCCGGTGGTGATCGCGGGCGGCGAGCTGACGCTCGCGTCGCTCGATCTGACGTACAACGGCATCGGGAAGTTCTACGAGGCGCCGCTCCAGATGAAGGCGACCGGCGGGACCTTCCTAATCGACGACTTCGGCCGCCAGATCGTGCGTCCGGTCGATCTGCTCAACCGCTGGATCGTGCCGCTGGAGAAGAAGGTCGATTACCTGACGCTCATGACCGGCAAGAAGCTCGAGCTGCCGTTCGACCAGCTCCTGATCTTTTCGACCAACCTGAACCCCGCCGACTTGACCGACGAGGCCTTCCAGCGCCGCGTGAGGTTCCGGATCGGCGTCGAGGACCCGACCGAGGAGCAGTTCGGCCAGGTGTTCCAGGCCGTGTGCCGGGCCAAGCGCGTCCCGTTCGATCCGTTGGCGTTCCGCTGGCTGATCGACACGTGGTGGATCGCCCACAACCGGCCGCGTCGGATGGTACAGCCGCGCGATCTCGTCAACCAGCTCCTGGCAATCGCCAAGTACCTCGGCCGACCGGCGACGATGGAGCCGGACTTGCTGAATCGTGCGTGCGAGAGCTACTTCGTCATCGACACGATGCCCGCCTCGACGGCCGCGAAGACCGCCTGACGGAATAGCGAGTAGGGACAGGGCATGCTGCCATGCCCGCACCGGGGCAGGCGCCTATTCGTCTCTCGCCTGCTCCAGGACACGGCGGGCGCGGGCGACCATCGGGACGTCGATCAGCTCGCCATCCAGGTTGATGGCGCCGGTGCCACACGCGGTCGCCTCGTCGTAGGCGCTCACGATGCGACGCGCGCGCTCGACGTCCTCGGCGAGCGGCGCGAAGACATCGTGGATGATCGCGACCTGGCTCGGGTGGATCGCCTGCTTCCCCTGGTAGCCGAGCTGCTTCGCTTCGGTGGTCTCGCGGACCATCCCATCCCGATCGCCGATGGACGCCCACGGCGTGTCGAAGGCCTGGATGCCGGCCGAATGGGCCGCCAGCGCGACGTAGGCACGCGGGTAGCGCGTCTCGAGCCCCTCGGGCGTGCGGGAGACGCCGAGGTCGCGGGTGAAATCTTCGGCGCCGAACGCGAGCGCCAGGATGCGCGGCGACGCCTTGGCGAGCTCGCGCGCGTCGAGGACGCCCCGCACGGTTTCCATGATCGGGACGAGCCGCGTCGTGCCGAGCGGGAGGCCGGCCCGCAGCTCGGCCTGGGCGAGCACCATGTTCGCCCCGCGAAGCTGATCGGCGGTCTCGACTTTCGGCAGGAAGATGCCGGCGAGCCCGGGTGCGACGACGCCGCGGACGTCGTCCTCGAAAAATTCGGTCCCGATGGCGTTGACGCGGATGAAGGCATGGTAGGCGGCGAGCAGCGGGCCGCCCAGCCGCTCGCGCGCCATCTGCCGGGCGAGCGGCTTCTCGGCGGGCGGAACGGCATCTTCGAGATCGAGGATGACGCCGTCCGGCGCGAAGTCGGGAAGCTTCTCGTAGAAGCGGGCGCGGTGGCCGGGGATGAAGAGGAGCGAGCGGAGCCGCATGGGTCGGATTATCGCAGGCGCCGGTGAGTGCCGCCACCGCCCCCCATGAGTGTGGACATGACGCCGGCCCGTGCGCGTCGCGGGGCACGCGTGCGAGGGGGACATGCCCGCGCGGCGGTTTGGTATAGTTTCCGGCGCGTCGCTCGATAGGCCGGGTGGGGGCCGAAGAGCGGGCGTAGCGGCGAGGTAGCTCAGTGGTAGAGCAGGGGACTCATAAGCCCTTGGTCGGGAGTTCGAATCTCCCCCTCGCCACCTGGCTCTACCAGATAAGAAGCGGCCCCTTCGACAGTTGCCGAAGGGGCCGTTTTTGCGCCTGGTGGGGGAACTAGT
>Ga0136611_10002245_pt1 | contig 13427 bp, 12 predicted proteins | sample AntDrymUQ2232306_2_FD_106645 | JGI IMG/M metagenome (GOLD analysis project Ga0136611, IMG submission 106645) | Polar desert sand microbial communities from Dry Valleys, Antarctica - metaG UQ223 (23.06) | ecosystem: Environmental > Terrestrial > Soil > Desert | place: Antarctica: Dry Valley... | reverse complement strand
GCAAACGACGGCTGCAACCAGTTTCACGGACGTGATGACGGTGCAAGGGAGCGGGCGGCGAACGTTCTTTCACGCGCGCGGTGCCAATGCGCTGCTCGATGCATCGCACTTCGATTTCACGCACACGGACGCGCGCCTCTTTCACCTCGGATACCTCCTGCTCCTCGATCGGCTGGATCTTCCCAGTCCAACTCATGGCACCGTTGCCGCGGAAGTGCTCGCCGGCGCCCAAGCCGCCGGCCTGAGGACTTCAATCGATGTGGTGAGCGAAGATAGCGACCGCTTCGCACGCATCGTCCTTCCGGCGTTGAAGCACGTCGACCTTTGCATCATGAACGAATTTGAAGCAGGGCGCGTGACGGGACGACAAATCCGCGTTGGGGAGACCCTCGACCGTGCAGAACTGCGGAGAGCCATGGAAGAGTTCCTTCGGGCCGGCGTGCGCGAGAGAGTCCTTGTTCATTTCCCTGAAGGAGCATGCGCGCTGGGCGCCGACGGTGCGTGGCACGAGCATGGCAGCGTGCGGCTGCCGCCGAATTACATCAAAGGGGCCGCTGGAGCGGGTGATGCGTTTACCGCCGGAGCGCTGCTCAGCTGGCACAACGGGGCCTCGGTTGAAGAATGGCTGCGCGTCGGCGTTTGTGCGGCCGCCGCAAACTTAAGCAGCGAAACCTGCACGGGCGGCCTCCGTCCTCTGGCGGGATGTCTCGCGCTCGGCACAGAGCACGGCTTTCGCGACAGTTCGGGCTAAGCAGTCGATGGCCCGTCCTCGGGCGTCCGTGACGGAAGCGCAACGCTCCCTTTTTTGCCATCGATGCCGAGGGTGTCGTAGGCATGGCAGTAACCGCTCATCCCGCGGTAGACGAGTGCTCCTCCAAGCACCGCGAGCAAGGTGCCCGCAACCGTTCCCCGCGCCAAGCCGATCACGCCTAGAAGGGCTCCGGACACTGCCGAAATCAGGCGTTCTCCGTCGCTCACGTTGATGAAAGGGGCGGTTTCCACCTGGTCCAAGGCTGGGGTTGCGGCGAAGGGCTGATATGTCAGAGGCATAATGTAGGTGGTCGATATTCGTTCGCGGCGCTCCTGTGGGACGCCCCCGACGCCATCGTCAGCCACGGGCTCTACGCTGCCTCCAAACCCCGGGTGTCGGCACCCGTTCGCGCTACCCCTTCTCAGATCCGCTAGCCTCTTTGCCGTGGATCGGCAATTTCAGTTTACCTCTTTGTAAACGCCGTTGTTCTTCTCCGCGAGTGCGCGCATAAAGCTTTCGCCGCCTGTTGCCTTGTAGGCCACGACGTTTATCACGAGCGGCCGACTCAGTGTCTTTTGTGCAGTTTCTACCTGCTTCAAGAGGCCATCTGTATTCACATCGGTGGGCTCTCCGTCGGAAACGAAAAAGACAACTTCTGGTTTCATTCGAAATGCCTTTTGCAGCGCTAAGTCGGCGCGCGTTCCTTCATGCTTCGCCTTTGCCTTGGGGTCCGCGGTAGGGTCGATGTAAACACTGGGATTGTGCTTCTTCAGCCATTTAATCGCGTTGCTCTTCTCATCATTCCGAGCATCGGTGAGATCCGATTTGTAAGCTTCGATGCCGCGGGAAAACGCGACCACACCGAAGCGAGTGGTCGGTTCGACGCCCTTCAACGCACGGTCTATCTCATCTTCGAGCATCTGCCATGTGCCTGGTCCCTTCCCCTGCCCTTGCACCATCGAGCCGGAGATATCGACAAGAAAGAGCACGCTCTTCATCCGTGCCCGCAATCCGAAGAAGTTGATCCCGCTTCCGCCGCCGCCGGTCCCCAACCCGCCACCGCCGCCGCCCCCGGGGCCGAAGCCCATTCCACCCATTCCGGCGATCCTCGTCGGCATGACATCCGTCATTGCGGGCATCGTCGGCATGTCCGGCAACGCGACTTTTGCTAATCCAGTGGTGGTGATGCGTTTCGCCTGCGCGGGCGCACTCATCATGTTCTTCTTCTTACCCATCGCGACCTGATGCTCCAGCGCCCGCTTGCTTGGATTTGTGGTGGGCGGTCCTCCAGCAAAGGTCATTTTCCGTTTTGCCCCGATATTTTGCACCACGATGTAAGTCGCCACGCCGCCAAAGAGAAGGTGCACGGCGATCGAGATCAGCAGCACGTAGTTGCTCCCCATCCTTGTCCAAAGGCTTGCTTTGGGCGCCTTCGGCGTTTTCGGCTGCACCACAGTCGGCTGAGCCAGCTTCGGTTTTGCAGAAAGGATTTTGGCCATGGCTACGCTCTTCCTACTCTTCTTCGCCGACGGTAAAAGTCACGTTGCTGATCCCCACGACCGCGAGGGCATCGAGCACGTCAATGGTCCGCGCGTATTTCGCGTTCGGCTCGCTGACCACGGTCACCAGGCACGGCGCTTTTGCCTGATCACTCGCTTTCTTCAAGCGACCAAGCGTGTCGCGGAAACGGGGCAATTCGCGGCTGGTCGGCGAGTCCATCGGTTCGTCGTTCAAGCTGACCTCGCCATTCTCAGCGATCGTGATCACTTGTTCATCGACGAAGTCGGTCGCGCCGGAAGTTTCCGCGTTCCCCGGCAGTTGCGAATTCAACTCCCTTTCCACCTGCACGCTCCCGGCCATCACCATGAAAAAGAGCATGATCACAAACACGACGTCGATCATTGGCGCGATCTGGAAGCCAAGACTCCCCTCGTTGACGTTCTGCTCAAAGCGGCGCATGGCTCAGTCCTTGTTTACAGAGGAGAAGGAAATGTCGGAGACACCCGCTTCGGCGGCGGCATTCATCGCCCGTGAAACACTGCGCGCAGTCGCTTCCCGATCACCACGAATTACGACTCGGAAGGTCGGGTTCTCACTCTTTGTGACTCTCGCTTCGCCTGCTTTCTTCGTTGAAACGATCGCCTTCGTCAGATCGGGCATGTCCCGATACTCTTTCTCGTCCATCAGGTAAGTCGCTTTCTTCTTCGCGGCATCCCAGCGGACATTGATCACCGCCTCGCTCCGGGACGTATCCTTCTTGATGGCGTTCGGGGCGACGGGAAGCGAGATCGCCTTGTCGACTTTCAGCACCTGCGTCGTGGTAATGCTCATGAAGAAGATCAGAAGCACCAGGAGCACGTCGATCATCGGCGCGATCTGGAATTCCGGCTCACCTTCACCGCCACCGCCGCCGCCAGCCATCTTACGCAGCCCTCCGCTTTATAATTCGGCCGCCACTCATTACGCGTTGATCGCTTCCGTTCCGAGCGGCGCAATCCAATTTGGCGTGGCGGCAAAGAGCTCCTCATCGCCGATGTGGGCGCCGGCAAGTTGCTCATAAGGCATCTTCCGGAACAGCGCGTTCAATGTGTCCTGGATGTCGTGAAGTGCTTTTCCGGCACGCGCGCGAAGGAAATAAAATGCGCCGAAAGCCGGGATGGCAATGAACAGCCCTGCGGCGGTCGCGGTGAGAACTTCGCCGATCGCCGCCGAAAGCTTCGAGGGATCGCCGATGCCGGACGTGCCGAGCACGGAGAAGGCTGTGATCATGCCCGTCACCGTGCCCAATAACCCAATCATCGGCGCGCAGACGCCGATGACGGAAAGATAGCTGATATAAGTCTGCATATGTGAGTTCTCCTTTGATAACTCGCCCAAGACCCCCTCTTCGACCTGGGCTTTGCCTTCGCCGAGCTGACTGAGTGCGACGCGGCAAACGTTGGTGAAGGCGGACTTGTTCTTCTTGCAGTAGTTATACGCGCCGACGTAATCGCCTTGTCGGAAGAGACTCTTGACCGCGTTGACATGCACCGGCGGAAGCGTGCGTGCAGGGCTCGTCCGAAGCACCCCATCGGCGATCAAATAGAGCGTCAGCACGGAGAGCGCCGCAATCGGAATCATCACCCAGCCGCCCTCCGCGATCTGTTCCCAAAGGCTCTTGTTGTGCGCGGCTGCGACAATCTCTTCCTTGACGCTCGACCCTTGCGCAAATGCGGGCGCGGCGAGCATCGAGCAACTGTAAACGAGCAAGAGGAGCAGAAGGAGGCGGTGGCATTTCATAAATGGCAGCAGTGTTGCGAGAGTTATTTGGGACCTTCCAGAGCTTTTTCTTTTCGCGCGATCTTTTCCAGCTCCGTCTTCGCGGCTTCAGCCTCCGGCGTCGCTCCGTAGGTCGTGATCACCTCGTTGAGAGTTTCCTTCGCGCGATCAAAATCCTCGAGACCGAAGTAGGCTCGCCCCGCACCGAGCATCGAGGCCGGGGCGAGTGACTTCTGTTCCGGAAAAAAGACCGGTAGGGCCAGGAACGAAAGCAGCCCTGGTTCCCACTGCATGAGTGCAATGTGGCCTTGTCCTTTGTAAATCGAGGCGCTCGCAAGGGTTTCCGGCCTGGTGGCGTCGCGCAGGACCTGCTCGAGCAACTCGACCGCTCGGGGATGCTGCCCTTTTCGTGTGAGGCACGCGGCCGCCTGAGTTCGCGCGCCCATGATCGTTTCAGGGTCGCTCGCGAGACGAATGATCTGCGCTGCGAGAGGCTCAACTTCAGCCTCGCGACCCAAGCTCAAAAGCGCGTTCCCTTTCAACAAAGCCAGATCTCCCCAGTAACTCCCCGGCGCATCGCGAAACCCTTCGTAATAGCGAATCGCTGGTTCGAGCAGGGCAATAGCTTCTGCCGCCCTCCCCCGGACAATCAGTTCAGGCGCGCTCTTGAGCGGGGCAGGCTCTGGGAACTCAAGCTTTTCAACCTGCGCCAGCGGGTAGCCGATCTCGCCATCCATCGCTTTCGCGCCGTTTTCCGACGGATTTGCCGCCATAATACTGTCACCCTGCCGCCGCAGCGTCTTCGCGACGATTCGCCGGCCGTCTTTCATCACCATGGCTTGCCCTTCGACGCGGCCGGAGACCGCAAGGCCTGCCAACAAGAAAACTGTCAAAAGCCTGGTCATGCGGCGCCTAACTCCTCAAGGCGTTTCCTCGCCTGCTCCATCTCCGGAAGCTTCTGCAGTTTCTCGTTCCGCACCATCTCTTGCAGGTTATCGACAGCATCCTGACGCTTGCCGAGTTTCTCGAACGCTTCCGCGCAGCGAAGATAGGACTTCGCAACCCACCCGACATACTTCTGATATGCCACGAAAACACGACGGTAATGGGCGATGGCCTCGGGAAACTTCCCCCGTCGCCGCTCGATCTCTCCGAGAGAGAAGACAGCCATCGCGGTCGTATCGCCCCGCCATTCCCGGATCGACGCAATCTGCTCAAAAAGTTTCCGCGACTCATCGTATTTTCCGAGCTCGAGCAGCGCCTTGGCCTTGCCCACCATCGCTTCCTTCATCTTGAGTGAAGCTCCTACTTTCTCGATCGCGTCCGTGAACAGTTCGAGAGCTTTGTCGTATTTACCTTCCGCGAAGGCAATCTCGCCTAAACCAACGTAGGCAAAATCGAGATAATCGCTCTTTAGAAAGTCCTCCTTCAGATGCATATAACGCTCCGCCGCCCGCGCGCGATTTTGCGGCGTGCCCCTGCTTAGCAGGTAGTCTCCGACATATGCGAGGAGCACGGGGCTGAGCTCTTCCGTCGTGAAACGTTCGGCCAGTTCCGAGTAAATCCTTTCGCGCTCCCGCTCGTCGTTTTTTAATGTCGCCAGTTCGGCGCGTGCGTAAAGCAGGCGCGCCTGGCCAGTCTTGTTTGCGATCGCCGCAACTGGGGCCAAGTGGCGGTCGAGCGCTGCAAAGTGATCGTAAGGCGGCGGCACGGGCGCGATGGGTTCTGCCACAGGCGGCGACACCCCCGCATCGGTCGGAGAGGCAGGGGCTTTCGGAGGCGCCTCGGCTACGGCACTTGACGTGTCGGCGGCAGGCGCCGGAGCGGGCGCGGCACCGGCAGGAGCTGCGGTTTCCGTTCCCTCTGCAGTGTCTCCAGGAGTGGCTGGCACGTCCTCCGCCGACGGCGCTGCTTTTGGAACGGCTGTAGCCTGAGGAACGGCGGGCGATGCTGTAGCAGCGTCAGCCGATTTCGCGGTCTCCGCCAGGGTGACGCGAGGCCGCTTGGCGCAAAGCTGCGCGAGTTGCGCAAGGATTTGCTCCACAGCCTCTCTCTTCGGCTCATTGATATGCTTCTTCAGTTGCTCGACAAGATAGGTCTTGGCTCCTTCCTCATCCCCCAGCTTCGCCTTCGCCTTGCCGATCCAGTAAAGAGCAGCGATCGCTGCAGAGTGATCGGGTTTGGCGACAACGAAATCTTCGAACATCTGCCTCAACTCCTCCCATTGCCCGAGCTTTTGCTGAAGCTTGCTCGCCTCGAAAAGGGAATAGTTAATGACTTCATCGATGGTTGCCACTTTGAATGACTCGATGTAAGCCCGGATTGCCGCCTCCTGCCTGTTGGTCGCCGCCAGGGCATCGCCGAGGAGTGAGTAAACTTCGCCCCGCATGTCGTCTTTCGGAAACTCCGACACCCAGGACTCGCACTGCTTGATAACATCTTCGAACTGCGATGCCGCGTAATAGCAGACCGCCAGGCGATACTTGGCATCGGGCCGGAACAAACCCTTATCGTATTTGCTCAGGTAGACGTTGATCCCCTTCATCGCCTCTTCGTATTTGCCCATGAAGACGTTGGTCACGGAGATGCGGTATTCAACCTCCTCGAGGTTTTCACCTTTCGGGAAGGTCGTCATATACTTCTGATACTCGGCCATCGCCTCCGGCCATTTGCCCTGCGCAAACTTGGCGTTCCCGAGCAGGTATTGCATCTGGTCGCGGAACGGGCTGTTCGGCTGCTTCTCGAGCATGATGCCGAAAAACGTCTCCGCGCTCTTCGGATCGCCCGCTTGCAGACTCACCGCGCCCATCATGTAGCCAACCGTTCCGGCATTCGGCCCATCCGGAAACTCCTTCAGATACAGGTCGCACATTCGCTGAGTGCTCTGCACCTGATTCAGGTCCCCATAGGTAATCACCATCCCGTAGGCGACCTGTTCGCGCTCTTTCGCCTGAGGGAACTTCTTCAGAATGTGATCGTAGACTACGAGCGTCTCCCACTTCTTTTCCCAATCCAGCCAGCAGCGCGCCTGGCGGAAAAGCAACCCGGGCGCGTAATCCGGCATCTTCTCGAATTCCGCGAGCAAGGCCTTCGACTCGGCAATCATCGCCTTCAGCTCATTATTCTGCATCTGGGCCTGAGCAAAGAGCTGCGGATTGCCCGTCATCGCCTTGATGTTTGCCTCGACGCGCCGTTCGAGCATGGCGATGCGATCCGTTTGAAACTTCAGCACCCTCTCGCGGGGGTGCACGGTGCGGTAGGCGGAGAGCGCGTCGGGATACTTTTTTCTCTCCAGGAAGGCGTCACCGAGTTTGAACGCCACGGTGTTCAAGGAGACCAGATTGTCGATCAGGTCAGCTTTCGTCGCCAGCTTCTTGAGCATGGCAATCGCGCGCTCAGGCTCTTCAGCCTCGGCGAACAGCTCCGCTAGCAGAAGCGCCCCGCGCGCTTGAAGCGTCGTGGTGATCTCCCCACTGGAGAGCTTCTCGAGGATGCGGATGACATCCGGCTGTTTGCCCTGGATCTTGTAGATGCCGACCTGCGCCATGAGCGACTTGTCGCGCAGTGCCGGCACCGCCTCGAGTTGCTCGTAGAGCTTCAGCGCTTTGCCGTAAAGCTTGTTTAAAGTATATGCCTGGGCGAGCGAAAACCGGACGTCCGTGACCCGGTCGTGCGCCGGAAACTTCGTGAGGAAGAGCTCGAAGGTCTCGATGGCCTTCGGGTAGTTCGGCGTATTGAAATAGGCCGCCCCGAGGGTGAAATAGGCAGGGGCGAGCTGGGCGGCGAGCGCCGGAGTCGCTGCAGCAATGACCAACACTTTCTCGATGCCAGCCGCGGCTGCCGCCCACTGTTGCGCTTGAAATGCCTGCATCGCCGCGTTGTAGGCGATCGCCATTTTATCCGCCTCGGTTTCGGTCTGCTGTGCGCGCGCGGTCGCTGGCGCGAAAAGGCTAACCGCCACGCCAGTGAGCACCGCAGCGGCGAAGCGGGCGAAACGTTTTGGGGAGGGCGATAGAATCACGGCAGTTGGGGCACGGGAGAGCGTGGGTAATGAATGCACCGTCGGGTCGTGACAATCAAATTTCCAGAGCGGGAACGTCCCGCAGCCAAAAAAAACGGCTGGCGACGCGTGGTCACCAGCCGTTTGAAAATACTGAAGGGGATTAGCCGCGGCGGCGTCCTGCGGAGCCAAGCAGTCCGAAAGCGCCGAGCGCCAGCACAGCGGAGGAGGGTTCCGGGATTGCGTTGATCACGATACTGTCGATGCCCACCGCTTCTCCGAGCCCGTTGGTGTCGTTGTAGACCTCGATGCGAAAACGCAGAAAACCGTCCGGCGCAGTCGGGGTCCTCAGCGGGAGGTTCGCGAAGGTTGTGAACACTCCCGAGAGCGGACCGTAGGTGGGGTCCGTATAGGCGCTATTCCCTGTGCCCGCAAAGTTGAGGGCCAGGGTTTCATAACTTCCGTCTCCATCTTGGTCGAGCACCAGCCGAATGAAATTCTCAGGTTCTGCTCCCGGCAGACCCGCGAGAGCGATCGACAGGGTGATGACATCATTTCCTTGAAGATTGACCGCGAAGTCGAGCTGCCCGGGGCTCGTAGGCGAGAACTGCAACGGTTTGGTGCTCGGAGCGGCGGCGTCGGCGTCCATGTTTTGCGCTGAGAGATAGGTGCCCGCGTTCCCGGAGATTCCTGCGTTGAGGGTCTGGCCCATGTCGCTGGGACCGAAATATCGCGTCGGATCATCCGGATCGAAGCGGAATGGCGCGCTTTGCGCCGCGGGGTTAGGATCGGTCGCGGGGAGCGTGAAGGTCGGTGCGTTCGGGTTCTCGAAGTCTTCGGAGAGCACGATCGCGGCGCGGCCTGAGGGCAAGGTAAACACACCGGCGAGAGCGAGGAGGCGGTAAGGAGTGAGTCGGAGCTTCATAGAGTCGTGTGGATTGGTGTCCGCTATCGCGCCCGCACTGGCAAGGGAAACTTCACGTGATCGTGACACAGCGTGGCGAGAACAGCGCCGCGGCGCGCGTCAAAACTGAAAGTAGATAAACGGCTTGTATTCGAGATCCTTGAACGCCAGCGCCAGGCTCGTCCCTACTCCGAGCAGCGCCGCATAAGCCCAGTCCGGCATTCGCCGCCACCAGCTCGCGAAGGCGCCTTTCGATGACGCCCAAATGAATTGCGGCGAGGACTAGGAACAGCCAGAGGCAAGCCAGCGGGAAGGACCGCTCGCCCGTGCTCTGGAAAAACAGGAACGAACGCTAGGTGGTCCACGCCACCTCCAACCCGCCAGCCGTCACCGCTCCGCTCGCGTCTTTCAGCGGCTGCGCGCGGAAGAAAATCCAAGTGACGCAGACCCAAAGAAAGCAGAGCACCGGCCCGGCCCACGCCAGCCCACGCCGGAACCCGGCACCTGCATTCCCGGGATACCTCGAGAACTCCCGATGCAAGATCAGCGCCAGGCCGTGCAGGCCGCCCCAAATCACGAACGTCCACGCTGCCCCGTGCCACAAACCGCCGAGCAGCATCGTCAGCATCAAGTTGCGCCATGTGAAAAGCTTCGAGCCGCGGTTGCCGCCAAGCGGAATGTAAAGGTCGTCGCGCAACCAGGTGCTCAGCGAAATGTGCCAGCGCCGCCAAAAGTCCGTGATCGATCCCGCGAGATACGGGAACGCGAAATTCAGGGTTAGCTCATATCCCAGGAGCCGTGCGGAGGCGATCGCCATATCCGTGTAACCGCTGAAATCGCAGTAGATCTGCACCGCATAGAAGAGCACGGCGATCCACGTCGCTAAGACATCATAGCTCCCGGGCGAGCTAAAGAACTGATCCACGACGGGCGCTACATTTTCCGAGATGCACGCCTTTTTCACGAACCCGATGAAGAAGAGTGTGAGGCAGTCCCGCACATCGACGTTTGCCCAAACCCGGGGGGCGGCGAGCTGTGGCAAAAAGGCGGTCGCGCGGACAATCGGTCCCGCGACCAATTGCGGGAAGAACGCGATGAATGTCGCAAGGTCGAGAAAGGAGCGCACGGGATCGAGGCGGCGCCGATAGACGTCGATCGAGTAACTCATTGACTGGAAGGTGTAGAAACTGATCCCGTAGGGGAGGAAGATCGCGAGCGTCCAATCGCTCACTGGCAGGCCTAACCAATCGAGAAACTGTCCGGCCGATTCGGCGAAACAGTTGTAGTATTTGAAAAAGGCGAGCACCCCGAGATTCGCCGCCAGGCTCACAACCACCACGCCTTCCGGCGTGATTCGGTTGCGGCGGCGCCGATTCTCAGTCCGGCAAGGTAATCCATGACGGTCGAACTCCAGAGCACGGCGGGGAACCACCAGCCCGTCGGCAACGGCCGGTCGCCCGTGATCCCCTCCAGCCCGCCAACGAAAAAACACGCGTAGAAGAAGTGGCTCGCGAGCAGCAGCCAAACCTTTCTCGCACGCAGGCCTTGCAACATCCAATGGACCGCAACGACCACGAGAAAAAAGAGGACGAACCGGAACTCGACGAAAAGCATCAGCGGTGCGCGACCCTAGGAAACGACGCCGCTCATCCAACGAGAAGGTTGCGTGAAGCTGCTTGCGTCCGCAGCCCGCGTGCTTAGGGCTTGAGAACGGTCGACGGTTGCGAAAAGCTCGCGTTGGGAGACGCTGCCCTGCCGGCAACGGTGTCCAAGTCGCGCACCGTGCCGAGAGGTTCCGCGGTCAGATGAGTATAAAAGAGGTCCCGACCCGCGGTGTAGTAGAGGCTTCGATCGAGCGCGGAGTCATCGGAGAGTTTTAGCGCCACAGGTCGACCTTCGACCCGAGTGTGGTAAGTCCGCTTCAAGGAAGTCGGGAGTAACCAGCTCAGACTGTAGACAGCAACAAATGCGAGCGCATTGAAGCCGCCGATCAGCTTGCCAGGGAGGACGGTTCCTTGCCGGGATGGGGGCTCGAGAAGATAACTGAGGTAACCAATGATCAAGGCGAAGTCGAAGGTCGACGTCACGCGCCTGCCACCTGGCGTGCCGAGCAGCAGGACCAGCACTGTGCCCCCGAGGTAAACGGCGAGAGCGCAATAGGTCAGTCGCTGCTGTCGCCAGAGCGCGATTGCTGCGGCGACGACGATATAGCCGAGAAGCAGAAAGTGAGCGGAGTCCTTTAGATGGAGCGCTTTTGCATTCATCAACGCCAGCGGAACGAGAAGAGCGTGAATCAAGAAAGCCGCCCCGCGCAGCCGCTGGTTTCCGTCAGGCGCAATCCCCGCGAGGGAAGGCACACCAGCGATCCACGCTCGCGCGCCCGCCAGTCCGCCGAGGAGGAGGAGGAAAGGCCATGAACCGATGATGGCTGCTTCAACTTTCACCTTCTTCTTCGCGATTTTCGAGAGCACCTCCCCACCCTCCCTTGAGCAAACGAACGAGACATAGCGTTTGACGATTTCGCGCGGCGGTGGCCGATTCTCAAGAAAGTCACGCTGGCACTCCTGACTCCATTGGTGATCCGGCGCCGTGGAGAAGCAATGCATGCTGATTACCCCGTTGTTCTCGATCCGGTAAACCGTTTGCAGCGCGTTATCGATAAACAGGGGGAGTGCAAAAGAGGCTGCGGCGCCGAGAAGCAAGAGCTTGGACCCCTTCCTCCACAACCAACACGACAAGCCCACGAGAAGGAGTGCTCCGCCAAACATCTGCGGACCACGAACGGCAGCAGCGAGCCCAAGCCACGCGAGGCCGGGGTAAAGCAGCGAAATGCGCACGCGTTCCCCAGATAAGCCGGCGCCAGTCATGAGCAGGCCACACAGCGTGAAGGCAAACGCCGGAAGGTCCGGCATCAACATCCAGGGGTTGAGTTGCTTGATCAGCATCTCGAAGTGCCAGACGAGCACCACGCCAAGGCCGGCCAGTGCCAGCTTAGTTTCGACCCCGAGACACCTCGCCAACGCGGCGAGGTTGACGACTAACAGCGCCATCGTGAATCCAGGAATGGCACCGATGCTTCCGGTGACCGAAAGGATCGAGCTGAACATCAGCCCGATCGTGGGCCGGTAGAGATTCGGTGGCGCAACTCCGTGGAAGTAGAACCCGAGCGTCCCTTGCAGCCACGGGACCAGCGCGTCTGAGTGCGGCGCGTTCGCTGAGCCGAAGTAGCCTGGGGCGCCCCTAAGTTGAGCCACCTTCCAGCCGAGCAGAAGCACTTCGAACGCGAGCACTGCCAGCAAAAACCAGCTCGCCTGCCGGCCACGCCTCGTGAGCATGTCCGTCCTCTCACTGCCGGGCTGCTCAACAACCGCGATGTTATCGCCCATTCCTTCCGCGCGTTCGCTAAGTCTTTGCTGCCGCCTTCCCCCAGGCGTCCTTGAGCGTGATCGTCCGATTGAAAACAAGGCGCCCAGGTGTGCTTTCCTGATCTAAAGCAACGTAAGCGAGGCGCTCGAATTGGTAACGTTCGCCGGCGTTGGCCTGCGCCAGTGACGGCTCCAGCTTTGCAGTCACGCTCTCAAGGGAATTCGGGTTTAGCACTGCCTTAAAGTCCCGCCCATCCGCTTCGGGCTCCGCCTCGGTAAACAAGCGGTCATAGAGCCGCACCTCCGCTTCGACCGCATGCGCGGCGCTCACCCAATGAATTGTCCCCTTTACCTTTCGTGCGGAGTTGGGCCCGCCACTCTTTGAATCAAGGTCCGCGGTGCAATGTAACTCCGAAACGTCCCCCGCAGCATCCTTCACCACCTCATCGCAGCGGATGATGAACGCGTATTTCAGCCGAACTTCTCCTCCCGGTTTAAGTCGAAAATATTTCGGGGCCGGCACTTCCATGAAGTCCTCGCGTTCGATCCAGAGCTCGCGCGTGAACGGCACCTCGCGCGTTCCTGCGGCTGCGTCTTCCGGGTTGTTCGTCGCTGCACAAGCTTCCACTTTGCCCTCAGGGAAGTTGGTAATCACGACCTTGAGCGGCCGGAGGACGGCGAGGCGGCGCAGGGCTCGCCGATTCAAGTCTTCGCGAATCGCGTGCTCGAGGACTGCGACGTCCGTCACGCCCTGGTATTTCGTGACCCCGATGTGGTAAGCGAAAGTGCGGAGCGCTTCTGGCGTGACCCCGCGCCGCCGCAGACCGGAGATCGTCGGCATTCGCGGGTCGTCCCACCCGGTCACGAGCCCCTCATTGACGAGGCCGAGCAACTTCCGCTTGCTCATTACCGTGTAAGTCAAATTGAGCCTCGCAAACTCATATTGGTGCGGTCGTGGCTCAGGCACGAGTTGATCGAGGATCCATTCGTAAAGCGGCCGGTGCACCTCGAACTCGAGCGTGCAGATCGAGTGCGTCACTCCTTCGAGCGCGTCGCTCAAGCAGTGCGCGTAGTCATACATCGGATAGATGCACCACGCGCGCCCGGTGTGATGATGCTCAAGATGCCGGATGCGATATAGCACCGGGT
>Ga0136611_10002244_pt1 | contig 13428 bp, 16 predicted proteins | sample AntDrymUQ2232306_2_FD_106645 | JGI IMG/M metagenome (GOLD analysis project Ga0136611, IMG submission 106645) | Polar desert sand microbial communities from Dry Valleys, Antarctica - metaG UQ223 (23.06) | ecosystem: Environmental > Terrestrial > Soil > Desert | place: Antarctica: Dry Valley... | reverse complement strand
CGTGGTGGACGGCGACACGATCCACGCCGATGTCGATATGGGATTCGATACCCGTCGCAAAATGACATTCCGCCTAGCTGAAATCAACGCCCCCGAGATGCGTGTGAACGGTGAGGTCAACAAAGCCGGCGCCGATGCCAAGACAGCATTGATTGATCTTGTGGGTGGAATCGGCGCCAAGGTCACTATGACCACACTCAAGGACCGCAAGGAGCGTTACGGCAGGTACCTGGCATTCATCACCAATGCAGCCAGCGTCAGAGTTAACGAGCAGATGGTGCTTGATGGCCATGCCGCTCCCTACATGGTAGGAGCAACAAAGTGAGTCTCACTAGGCAGGTGTTCAAGGGCAAGGACGGGGAGTACCGCTGGCGAGTAACAGCCGGCAACAACCGGATCATTGCCGTGTCGGGCGAAGGCTTCGAGAGCAAAGCACACGCCGAGCAAATGAGCGCAGCGCTATTTCCAGAGGCCGAAAAAGAGGAAACCGAAGAATGACCGATCTACAACAGAAGCTAGGACGGCGACTACACCACGATCCCCGTAGCCGTAGTTTCGTAGCCCGCACAGCACCGCAACTGGTATCGGCTACACATCGACGCGCAGCACGCCCGTATGACCAACAGGAAGGCTCCTGTACCGGGCAGATGATGGCGGGCATGTTGATGACCGAGGGACTACGCGTAAAGCCCTGGCGCTTATATGAACGTCAAGCCAAACGGCTCTACGCATACGCAACAACCGTCGACCCGTTCGAGGGCACGTACCCGCCTGACGACACCGGCAGCTCGACGCTAGGAGCAGCGAAGGCCGCAAAGCACTACGGCTATATCGAAAGCTACGCCCATGCATTCGGGACAGACCAGGCGCTAGGGGCATTGGTAGCTGGCACGATAGGGCTAGGAACGAATTGGTACAGCACCATGATGACCACGACCGAGGCAGGGGAACTAACCATCGGTCCAGGCGCTCGTCTAGTCGGCGGCCACGCCTATCAAGCGTTTGGCATCGACGTAGAGAACGAGCGGATCTGGTGCTGGCAATCATGGGGCCGGACCTGGGGAATCAAAGGCAAGTTCTGGATGAGCTTCCAGACCATTGACCGCCTCTTGAGCGAAGACGGCGAATGCCTACAGGTGACCACTCCATATCAGGGCGGTGCGTAATGGGCCGACCAGGAGGTGGCGGCACAGCCCAGTTCAATTATCTGACCATGTTCAGCGGCGACCGTTCGTGGGTCAAGCGAGCAAGTTGCGCGGGACTAGCTACCTCATTCTTCTTCCCCGACAACAACCAGGTAACGCCAGAGCACAAGCAGGTCTGTTTCAACTGCCCCGTAAAGGTTGAGTGCCTTGAGTACGCACTTAAGAATCAAACGTCGCTAGGTGTGTGGGCAGGCACATCGGAAAGTGACCGCAGGCGGATAAGACGCAAGGGAATCAACAAGGCCGGATGACAAGCGGTTGCCGACTCTCGCGCCGTAGTCGAAGATTCACACAGTGGCAAAAGACCGTCCAAACGCAGGTAGGCGCAGCGTTGAGTACATATCAATCGACGCGCTCATTCCCGCGGAACAAAATGCAAAGCAACACGCGGAGGAAGTAATCGGCGCGTCAATTGAGCGATGGGGCTACACAAGTCCAATAGAACTTGACGAACGCACAGGCCGGATGGTCGGCGGCCACGGCCGGCTGAAAGCATTAATGGACCGCAGGGAGAGCGGAGCACCGCCACCGGAGGGCATAGACGAGGATTGGTCAGCGCCGGTACTACGTGGATGGTCGAGCAAGAACGACGAGGAAGCACTCGCATATCTGATCGCATCGAACCGCACCACCGAGCTAGGGGGGTGGGACAACACCGAGCTGCTGGCGTCACTAGACCGTTTGGATGACCTAGAAGGCGTGGGCTACACGCTGGACGAAATACAAGAGATCGCCAACAAGATCGCAGAGCTACCGCCTACGCCTATAACGGACCCTGACGCAGTACCGGCACCGCCTAAGACGCCGATCACGAAGTTGGGCGACGTGTGGGAGTTGGGAACACACCGAATCCTGTGTGGCGATAGCCGCGACTATGGCGATGTCGAAAAGCTCATGGCAGGCCAGAAGGTCAACGTGGCCTTCACCAGCCCGCCTTATGCCAGTCAGCGGAAATACGACGAGTCCAGTGGGTTCAAGCCGATTCCACCCGGTGATTATGTCGAGTGGTTTGATGACGTGCAGGCCAACGTGCGGACCCACCTAGCAGATGATGGATCATGGTTCGTGAACATCAAACCGGCTAGTGATGGGCTGGATGCTGAAACCTATGTGCTGGAGTTGGTGCTGGCCCATGCACAGCAATGGGGCTGGCACTTCGCAACGGAGTTGTGTTGGGAACGATCAGGAATGCCGCAGCGAGCAATCCGAAGGTTCAAGAACCAGTTTGAGCCGGTATACCAATTCTCGTTAGGTGAGTGGAAGTTCCGGCCTGATGCCGTGCGGCATGAATCGAAAAATGTCCCAGTCGCATTAGGGCCAGGGTCGGGCCCGTCAAGCTGGGTAAGCGAGAATAGTAACTTCACACAGCAGGGCGAAGAGGGTGGCGAGTGGTTCAATGGCCGAGTTGAGAGCGGTATGGCCTATCCCGGTAACCGACTAGCGACATTCGCCAGCAGCCATAGTGCAACAGGGCATAGTGCAGCATTCCCGGTGGGGCTTCCGTCGTTCTTCATCAAGGCATACAGCGACACAGGCGACAACATCTACGACCCGTTCATGGGTAGTGGGTCCACCCTGATAGCAGCACATAACGAAAACCGTAACGCCTACGGGATCGAGATAAGCCCCGCGTATTGCGACGTTATCTGCCGCAGATTCCAAGAACACACAGGCATTAATCCCATCATTCAAAGCACAGGCGAACCAGTGGACTTTACCCAACCCAAGGAAGCCAACGATGGGTAAGGCGACGATCGCTGCAGCTAGGGACAAGGAACGGCGTGCCGTAGCCCTCCACATGGCTGGCATGAAGTTCGACGACATCGCCGAACAGGTGGGCTACACGAACCGCGGAACGGCGTACGAAACCGTGATGCGCGCGATCCGCAGGGAGACAACGCAGAACGTCGAGGAAGTTCGTGCGGCAGAGATAGCGCGCCTGGATGAACTGATGCTGACGCTATGGCCCAAGGCCCGAAGGGGCGAACTACAGGCTATCGACCGGGTGCTGAAACTAATGGAGCGCCGCGCAAAGTATCTAGGTGGACTAGAGGCACCGGCCAAGATCGACGTGACGGTGGAGCAGATAACGCCCGACACCGTGGCGGCATTCATTGAGGGAGCGCACCAGCAATGGCTCCGAAGCCAGGAACAGGCCGACGCTAAGTGAGTGTGACCGACCGCCCTGGGTTCAACGACTACTTAGCCGCGTTGCTTAATCAACCAGAGAACGCGGCCATGTCGGCGGCGGTCAAGGCACAAGCCCAGGCTGCCAAATACGATTGGAGCCGCCAGGCACGGCCCGAGCAGCTAGAGCCGGAAGGCGAGTGGTTGATCTGGCTCCTAGTTACGGGCAGGCGGTGGGGCAAAACTAGAAGCGCGGCGGAATGGATGAGAAAACGGGCGCTATCGGAACAGGGCGTCTACGCAATCTGCGCACCAACCTATGGCGACGTGCGGGACGTGTGCGTCGAGGGCGGCATTAGCGAGCCCTCCGACCGCAGGTCAGGTCTAATAAGCGTGTGCGCCCCTGGTGAGATCGAGAACTACAACAGGTCTATTGGTGAGATCCGAATGAGGAACGGCAGCAAGATCAAGATGCTGTCAGCCGATGAGCCAGACCGTGCCCGAGGTTGGGGCTTTAATGCCGCGTGGTGCGATGAGTTGAGTTCGTGGCGGTATCCGGCCACCTGGTACGAGACGCTGTTACCAGCGGTCACTATGGCCGACACAAAGCGATTTGTAATTACGACGACCCCTAAGCCGAATGCCTTGACGACCGCACTAATGAAGCGGGCGGAAACGGACTCAAGCGTGGCGTTGGTACGGGGGCGAACGATCGAGAACGCCGCGAACCTGGGCAAAGGCGCAGTTGCGGAGTTGCGGTTGCAGATGACCGAACGCCTAGCCCGCCAGGAGCTTGAGGGTGAGCTACTGCTTGATACGCCCGGAGCCATTGCCACGTTCGCCTTGTTGGATTTAGGCCGTCGCACCGTGGCCGCTGAGCGCGTGCGAACAGTGGTATCTGTCGATCCGGCAGTGACCGATACGAGCGAGAGTGACGAAACGGGAATTGCGGTCGGACTCAGGGCCGTAGACGGGCACACTTACCTAATCGAAGATGCGTCCTGCCGGGTATCGGTCAGTGCATGGGCCCGTCGAGCCGTAGCCGTAGCGGTAGAGAACGGTGCGGGGATGATCCTGTACGAGAAGAACCAGGGAGCCGACGCAATCAGGAACGTCCTACAGCGGGCGCTAGACGAAGTCGGCGTCAAGGACGTGGTGTTGAAAGAGGTCACAGCGAGCAAGTCGAAGTTTGACCGGGCATTGCCGCTACAGAACGCTATCGAGCGCCAGGAGTTCCACCTAGTCGGGTACTTCCCCGAGCTAGAGGCGCAACTGACATCGTTTACAGCAGATCACAAGGGACCATCGCCCGATCGTTTGGATGCCGTCGCTCACCTGTTCAATGAATTGGCAGAGCCGGAAAAGGAAACGGGGTTCTTCTTTGGTTGGTGACGCAGATCTGATCGCAACACTTGCATTGATCGTGGCAATCGCCGCGTTCGTGATCGTCCTACTCCATATCGTTTGGCACGGAAAGTAACCCATGGCCCTACCTCTTGCATTGCCCGATCTATTCCGCCGTAAGGCCGAGGTCGTAGAGACACGTTCGGTCCTAGGTATCCAGGCCGGATCAGTTGGCCTCGATTACATCAACACGTCACCGGGCCAATCCCGAATGGCCCTAGACCCCACTGCCGAGCTAAACGCCTTCCAGGCCAGTGAGGTCATCTACCGATGCGTTGAAGAAAAGTCATCGCAGTTGGCAAGCGTTGACCTAGTGGTGGTGCGTGATGGGGAGTACGACCCTGATCACCCGACGGCCAACGTGTTCAACAAGTCATCAGCCGATGCCGAGAACGCAGTGGCCCGTAAACGCATCATGTGGCAGCAACTAGCCATGCGCGGCGAGTCGTTCCTGTTCATGGACCGAGGCGAAACAGCACAGGGCGAGCCAACCGATTTCATCGTCATCATGGACCGGGTAACCCCGCTATTCGCCAAGGACGCACTGGACAAGGACGGCAACCGCCGACCGATGACGGTACGGGAAATGATCAGCCGTAGGTTGACCGGCTACGAAGTAGACACCGTTGACCACGGCAAACTAACGCTGCTTCCAAGCGAAGTTCTGTGGCTCAGATACCCACACTTTGCATTGCCCTGGTCACCAATGGCACCGGGCACCGCAGCGATGATGGCAGCAGGACTGGACAAGGAAGCAAGGCGCTGGCAGCTAAGTGAGTTTGCCAATCAGGCACGGCCTAGTGGCGTAATGAACCTCGGCAATCTGACCGAGGACAAAGCGAACATAATCAAGCAGCAGTTCCAGGCGCAGGCCACGGGCACAGCCAATGCGGGCCGTGTGGTGTTCCTTTACGGAGGGGATGACCGCCCGAACTTCAGCCGTGTGGGATTGACGCCAGCAGAGATGAGCTACCTGGAATCCCACCGCATGAATGGCGTCGACATATGCGTAGCAATGGGTTTTCCCGTTGATCTCATCTTTGGTCAGTCCACATTCGACAATCAAGACGCAGCATGGCGCCGTGCTTGGGCATCCTGGGATTCAGGTGATCTAACCCTCGTAAGCGCCGAGATCGACCGTCAGCTATTCCCGGAGCCGGGTATTCGAGCGGTGTTCGACACGCGAGCAATCCCAGCGCTACAGGAGAACACCGACGCAATACATGAGCGCGCGATCAAAGCATGGATGGCCGATGGCCTTACCTTCGACCGCTTTCGTAAGCGGATAGGCGAGGACCCATTCGGCGATGCCAGAGATGGGATGACGTACTCGGAGTACCAGCGGGTCATCAGCGCAGCGCCCACGCCAGTCGAAGCGGAGAACGTAATACCGATTGCCGACAGGCGTATGGCGATAGAAGTACCCGAGCACGCAGCGACGATCCAGGACGTGGCCGAGGCGCTACGGGAGCCAACAGAGCGCCGCCGAGCGATAAGCGTGGAGCGGGTACTACGTGCCTATGACACCCATGAGCGCCAGCTAAAGCGGTCGGTAGAACGATTGGCAGCAGATCAGGAACGCCAGGTGTTGAAGGCGTTGGATATCAACCAACGCAAGCGGGAGAAGGCGTTAGAGAAGCGGGCAGAACCGCCGCCTATAGACCCCGAGGACGTGTTCGACCGCATAGCGCAGATCAAAGCCACGATCGAGGCGCTAGAGGCGGCAATGGAACTTATGTATACCGATGCCGCACTATCAACAGCCAACGCCCTTGGCAGCGAGGCATCACCATTACTCATGGAGCGGGTCATCGCCACCATGCGTGGACGCCTAGACGTATTGGCAAAGCAGGTTACGGAAACCACATACCGGACTATCTCTGAGGAAATCCTCAAGCCAGGAGTCGAGGAAGGCGAGGGTATCCCGAAGCTCGCAGCCCGGATCAAGGATCGGTTCACCGATCTAAAGACTTATCGTGCCGAAACGATCGCGCGTACCGAAACTTTAGGTGGGACATCGGAGGCGTCATTCCTTGCAGCTAGGGAATCGGGAGTGGTCACAGATAAGACGTGGGTAGCAGCCAACGACCTGCGCGTACGGGACAGTCACAAAGAAATGGACAACGAGACGGTGCCGATGGATGCCACGTTCAGTAACGGCCTTATGTTCCCCGGCGATCCAAGAGGGACGCCAGATCAGACCATCAACTGCCGATGTGTTCCGCTCTGGGAGGTAGGGGAGTAATGGCTAACCAACGGGGGATATGCATAGGCGGTCCGTCCCACGGCGCAGCGCTGGACGCAGCCGATACACCCGCAGCACGCAATCAACAGTTCATTGTCCTAAAGAACGGAATCGGCGAAGCGTTCATGTATCGACGCGACCCGAACGAATACCCCGATGGTGTGGTGAGATGGATATGGATAGACGACACCACACCGATTGAACCCGAGGCTGCATCGAAGCAAGAGGGCGAGGGGGATACAACCCGGCTATCGGTAGAGGTCAAGCACGACGCCAAGCGGAACGTGCATCAGCTAACCCTTGATGGCGTAGTAGTTGACGAACGCAGGAATGGACCTGCTGGCCGGCTAGAGGCCGAAGCGTGGGTACGTGAGTTCGTAGATGGCGATATGAAACTGGTTCAAGCCAAGGAGGGCATGTAATGCCAGATAGACATATAGAACCAATCACACACGAGTCGTTGCCGTGGCAAGAGCAGATGGTGCGGGACCAGGACGCCGCGCTATTGCCTAATGAGCCGCAGCCACAAGCCATGGAAGGCAAAGGAACATGATCGAGAACATGGAGTACCGACACGTCAGTATCGGCCAGTTGGAAACCCGGTTGGCCGATGATGAGGACGGCACGTTTGCGGGATACGCCAATATCCACGGAATTTTAGATAGCTACGGCACAAGGTTCGCGCCCGGCGCGTGGGTTAGCGGGGGCCTAGAGGGTCGTCGAGTTATGTTGTGGATGCATTCACCGGACGAGCCGATTGGTGTATTCACGGCACGCGAGGACGACCATGGGCTATTCATCGAGGGCCGTTACGACGACACGGTAGAAGGTGAACGAGCTAGGCGACGTGCTCGATCAGGTAGTGCGCCCGAACTATCGGTGGGGTTTTTGCGACGCAGTGTGGATGCCGAGGACGAGAACCTAATCACCGCAGCGGAGCTAAAGGAAGTATCGGCAATCACCCTGGGGTTTGCATCACAACCCGGAGCGGAACTAACAGCGGTACGCACCGCAGCGAGGATCATGGCACGCATGGATGAGCGAACAGGCGAAGACCCGGTGGAGCTAATACCCCAAGGTGTAGTCAGCGACATCGAGCGGCCGATGACCGTAGCGAACCCAGGCGAAGCACTGCCAGTGGTAGAGGTAACCCCAGCGGTAGAGGCACCGGTAGTAACCGAGCCGACCATTGGCGAACCGACAGTGGCCGAGCCATTGCCCGTAGATCAACCGCTACAGACCCCCGAGCGCCTACAGCCAGTAGAGCGCGAGGAATTGGGCGTAAACGAGATCACCGAACGCAAACGCAAGGTTGCAGCAGCGAAGCTCCGGCTAATCGGAGTGAAAGCAAATGGCTAATTGCCCGCAGTGTTCCGAGGACATCCCCGAGAACATTCCCCGTATTGGTGAGCTGACCTATACGTGCAAGCAAGGCCATGAGATGAACGGTGAGGCCGTACGCGCCGCCAGTGGATTCCCTCCGGCTGAGCCGGAACCGGAACCGAAGAAGCCGGCGCGTAGGCGTAAGACGACCTAGACAGACTCGGCCCTAAGCGTCAGTCATCGCCGCAAGGTCGGCCCGTAGCTGCGCCAACGCCGCTGCACCAGCGTCAATGCGGGTCTGCACATACTCTGCGTCGATGGGGTCGCCGTCCTCATCCACGCCATCAGCAAGTTCTGAGCGATATGTAGCGAGCCAAGACTCGGTGTCCTTGATGCGCAGTTCCCATTCTTGGCGCTTGGTTAGCCAAACCCACGTTTCCGCCATCACGTCAACCAAGTTTGGTTGCAAGGGCATGTGGCGGAAGTCGGACATGTGAAACTCATCGGTGGCCTCATGCGCACGACGAAAACCGGCTATCTCGATTGCGGTATCCATGGCGATCAGTTGTCGTAGTACGTCCGGCTGATTCCGAGCTACCTCTGTTGTGGCGGTACACCATCGACCAAAGCGGCGCCGATACCACGCGTCGCCAGTCGCATCGTGAACGAGAACGCCTGCGGTCATGGCGTAACGCTATCGCGATAGTGCCTGTTGTTGCGCACTCTCGCGCGGTATGCGTTAGATAAGTACCGGGAGTCAGCACCCGACTGTTGTTGATATGCAGTACCGCCTATTCACTCAGGCGTAGTGAGTGGAAACGATGACCGCTTAGACGAGCGGCGCTAAGCGCACGCTCTCGTTTCCACACACAAAAGGAAGTCCAAGGATGGACAGAGAAGCCCTAGAGGCACGAGCCGCCGAGATTCTTCAGCGTCTTGACAACCCAATCGAAGGCGACAACATCGACGCACTCGTAACCGAGTCTGATGAAGTACGCAGCGAGATCGAGGCATACGAAGCCAAGGTGAAGAAGGCCGACGAGGCCCGAGCACGCCTTAGCGCAACATCATTCGCCCGCACCACACCAGCGCTGCCCGACGCAGAGCCAGAGGTACTTGACACACGCTCCGTAGCCGAGAGGTTCGTGGAGTCCCGCGACCTGGCCGACTACCGCGAGCACCGCGTAGGTCGTGGTGGCCGTGGTGGTATTCAGCTCGAAGGCGTAGAAGCCCGAGCACTTATCTCGACAACCACATCAGCGCCATTGGGAACCAACCAGCGCCTCCCCGGCACGGTCAGCGTCCTACAGCCCCGTCCGTTCTTGTTGGCTGACATGGTGACGACAATCCCCGTTACCGGCAATGCCATCGAGTACGTGCGGGACAACAGCGCCACACCGCAGGGTGCTGCTGCTGAGGTTGCCGAAGGCACCATCAAGCCAGAGTCCACCTACACGTGGGAAGTCGTCAGCGAAACCATCAAGACGGTTGCGCATTGGATGGACATCACCCGCCAAGCCCTTGAGGACTACGCACAGCTTCAGGGTCTTGCCCGGGAGCGTCTGTTCTACGGCCTCGCATACCGGGTGGATGCCCAGCTCCTTAATGGGACCGGCCTACTGGGAACGATGCGCGGTGTGTTGAACACAACCGGCATCAACGTCTACGCACCGATCGCAGCCGAAGCGCAGGTCATCTCATTGCGCAAGGCCAAGACCCTTGTGCAGCAGGACGAGTTCGACGCAACCGTTGCAGTGCTGAACCCTCTCAACTGGGAAGCCATCGAACTGAGCGTTGATGCTCAGGGAGCATGGCGAGTTACGCAGAACCCACAGAACGCTCTGTCGCCGCAGATTTGGGGAATGACGGTTGTGGCTACCAACGCCATCGCCGCCGGTACCGCATTGATCGGTGACTTCCGTTTGGGAGCCACGCTGTATGACCGTCGTCAGGCATCGTTGTACGTCACGGACTCGGATGCGGACAAGTTCCGTTTCAACATCCTCACCTTCTTGGCCGAGATTCGGCTTGGCTTTGGAGTCAATCGTCCCAGCGCCTTTGCGAAAATTACGTTCAATGGGTCCGTATAAGCCTTCAACGGCACCGTCTAAACGAATCGGAGATAGAACATGACTAAAGACACCAAGGCAGCCAAGGTCGGGAACGCCGAATACAGCGATGTCGGCATCAACGATCAGGTGGCGGGAACGGTTGAGGATGCCGGACCCGAGGCCCGTAAGTACGTGGATAAAGCCGAGCGTGATGCAGCAAAGCTGGCACGCAAGGCAGCCCACGCCTTCGAGCTTGGTAAGCCAGCACACAAGACGGTGTACCTCGACCGCCTTACGGGCGAGGTCACAGAGTCACAGCCAGAGCGGGGACAGATCCTTGTCCAAGAGGGCGACCTAGTTACACAGGCAGCTCTACAGAAGCTCGGCTAGGCACACACATGCTCTCCCTAGTTGCGCTCGCGGGTAGAGCGACGACAGGTGAGATTGCCCCCACGGATGGGGGCGGACGGCCAAGGATGGCGAGGCGTGAGGCGGCATGGGAGAAAGTCCTGTGCCGCCTCCGTCATTTCAAAAGGAATTGATGTAAGTGGCGATATACACCGCCGTAAGTGCAAAGCATGTGGCGACGATGGTCGCAGCAACGGTAGATACCGTGACGCTCAGCGGAAACCATAAGACCGTCGAGGTAAAGCATCGGGGAACAACCGGCTTCATCTATTTCACGGTTAACGGCACGGCGGCCACCGATGCAGGTGACAACACCTATGTAGTGGGAGCGGGACAATCGGTGACCGTACCGTCGTTCCTGACCCCAGATGCGGTAAGTCTCATTAGCGCCGGAACCTCGGCGTACTCGGTAATCGGAATCGGCTGATGACCGGTAGTGCGTATTAATGGCGATCGTGCATTGGGTAGCGCCCCTGCTGGATACAAACGCGCGGCTCCTGAAGAGCCAACCATTCAGTTTGTTCGCAGCCAACGGAACGACAGCGGCCACCGTCTATTCGAACAAGACCGGGACATTGGCTGGCGCACTGACGACCGACGCCAATGGCATGGCGAGTTACTACCTGGCCGAAGGCGAGTATTGGATAAAGGTAGGCACTAACCCATCGGTGTCATTTGAGGTTGGCGACGGCGATACATCGTCGGGCATTACCAAATCCACCACACAACCTACTGATGGTTCTCCTTACTGGCTAAACCCCACAGCCACTGACGGGCCTCTACTGCGGGCTCTCAACACCGGCTCTGGGCTTTATGAAGCCGTGTCCCCAGTAATAGGTACTGGAGCAGGGATGGTAGCGAGTGGCGCTGAACTGGCAACCCTCACGACAACGGTGGCAGGCAAACAACCCAGCGATACTGACCTCACCGCCATCGCAGCACTTGATAGCGCCACAGCGGGAGCAATGGCGACAGATGGCACAGGGTGGATCAGAAAGACCTACGCGCAGCTAAAGACAGCGCTGTCGCTGGTCAAGGCTGACGTCGGACTGGGCAGTGTCGATAACACGTCAGATGTTGCTAAGCCAGTAAGTACAGCTACACAGACAGCGTTAGATGCGAAGGCGGCACTCACATCGCTGCCGATCAACATGATCGCAGAAGGCGCAGACCCAAGCGGCAACACTGCTTGTGACGCCATTCTTGCAGCAGCCATCGTCAAGGCCCAAGCTGGCCCATACGGCAAGATACGGCCGATCTACTGGCCGACTGGTCGCTACAAGCTCACCGCTGCCGTGACTCCGTACAATGGAATGGCGTGGATCGGGCCAGCCGGTGGCGAAAAAGAGTTCGGCCGTCGTTGCATCATCTACAACACGACCACGAACATCTTCACCTATGCCGCCGATGTCAATGACGTATTGATTCAGGGCATCTGCTTCAACGGCAATGGCACAGCGGTAGCCGATGCGGTAACAACAAGCGCCTCCACCACGCTGACGTCAGCTACGGCGGCCTTCACGTCTGCCATGACGGGTAAAGCAATCAAGGGTGCTGGTATCCCTGGCGGTACAACGCTGACGTTTGTCAATGCAACGACGGTCACACTGAGTCAAGCGGCAACCGCAACCGCTACCGGGGTGACTATTCAGTTCGGCGGTGGAACGTCCTTCCTCACGCCGAACAACACCAACAACTTGAATGACTGGGTCATCAAGGAATGTGGCTTCAACTACTTCCAACCGGTATGGGCTAGTCAGTGGCTGCGACCCTTCATCTCCCAGTGTTACTTCAACAACTGCTTCTACAATCCGACGTACTCGATGCTGACGTTCTACGGATCAGACGGCACGTTTGAAGACAGCTTCATCGGAGCGTCCTACTTCCCAGGGACCGGAACAGTCACCTTCCTGGTCGACTTCAACGGGTTCCAGCGCTCATGGTTCAGGGGAAACTACGTCACACCCACTCCGGTCATGGGTCTGCGGGTTTATAACTCACATTCGGTCAAGATTACTGACAACGAGTTCGACGCGAATGATCCAACGATCAACGGAACGACCATTACTGGCTGTGACGGCCCCCCGATCACGGTGCATAACTCATGGGGTGTGAACCTCAGCGGCAACGTAACCAGTCTGGCTAGCAGGGCGCCCTTCTCCTTCTACAGCGGCAACGTCAATGTCGTGGACTCCCAAGCGGTCTCGATCAACGGGCACATTGTCGATACATCAGCGGGAACGGTGTTCCGCATCAATCAAGCGGCTGGTGCCGTTGACAACATCAAGATCACCGGCACCGTGTATCGCAACTCGACGCCAAACACCAACGTCACCGGCACGGTCACCAACATCAAAGACGACACCTACGGCGAAGCGGGACAGTTCCTAGCGAAAGCATCAAGCTACGCAATGGGTATCTTGGACGGAGCCATAGCGGCCACATCGGGAACTACCGGAATCACAATCACCCTTCCGGTACCTGCGTTCAAGAAGACGGTGCGTGTCGGCAAAGTAGATGCCGCTGTTGGCAATGTCTCGATTGCCACCCCGTCAGGAACGGTCACCGGCACTACGACCATCGGAACGCAGAACGTGTGGGGCACCTACGTGAGCGACGGCACGAACTACTACAAGGTCGCCTAGCCCCCTATGTCCCTAGTAGT
>Ga0136611_10002243_pt1 | contig 13432 bp, 14 predicted proteins | sample AntDrymUQ2232306_2_FD_106645 | JGI IMG/M metagenome (GOLD analysis project Ga0136611, IMG submission 106645) | Polar desert sand microbial communities from Dry Valleys, Antarctica - metaG UQ223 (23.06) | ecosystem: Environmental > Terrestrial > Soil > Desert | place: Antarctica: Dry Valley... | reverse complement strand
GGGTGACGCCGGGGGAGATCGTCGAGGTGGCGGTTGACCTGGTGATGACGAATGACATTACGGCGCCGCTGTCGATCGCGGAGTTCAGGAAGACGGGGTTGAAGAGCGTTTTCGACCCGCAGAAGGTGGTCTTCGTGCCGGACCACTTCGTGCCAGCCAAGGACATCAAGTCGGCGGAGCAGGCCAAGATCATGCGCGAGTTCGCGCACGAGCAGGGAACGCTCTACTTCGAGATCGGGCGGGCCGGGATCGAGCATGTTGTCCTGCCGGAGAATGGGCTGACGAACCCTGGCAACATCATCATCGGGGCCGACTCGCATACCTGCACGTATGGGGCGTTCAACGCTTTCTCGACCGGGATGGGTTCGACCGATATCGCGGCGGCGATGGCGCTTGGGACGACCTGGGTACGGGTGCCGGAGTCGATCAAGTTTGTATATACCGGGACGATGCCGGCTGATATCGGCGGTAAGGACCTGATCCTGCACACGATCGGCGTGATCGGTGTCGATGGCGCGCTGAACTCGGTGATGGAGTTCACTGGTCCGGTGATCGATGCGCTGCCGCTGGATGACCGGATCGCGATGTGCAACATGGCGATCGAGGCGGGTGGCGACACCGGCATCTTCGCATTCGATGACAAGACGAAGTCGTACATCGATTCGGTGACGGAGCGGCCCTACACGGCATACGCCTCGGACCCGGACGCCAGCTACTCGCGCGTGGTTGAGATCGACGTGACGAACCTGCGGCCAGTCGTCGCGCTGCCACACCTGCCGTCGAACACGAGGTTCGCGGACGAGGTCGAGGACATGGCGATCCATCAGGTCGTGATCGGAAGCTGCACGAACGGTCGGCTGTCCGACTTGCGGGTGGCTGCCGAGATTTTACGCGGGCGGCAGATCCACCCGGATGTGCGCTGCATCATCATCCCCGGCAGCCAGGAGGTAGCGAAGCAGGCTGGTCGCGAGGGGTTGGTCGATGTCTTCATGGACGCCGGGGCGATCTTCAGTACGTCCACCTGCGGACCGTGCCTGGGTGGCTACATGGGCGTCCTGGCGAAGGGCGAGCGTTGCGTCTCGACAACCAACCGCAACTTCCGGGGCCGGATGGGGCATCGCGAGGCGGAGATCATCCTCTGCGGGCCGCAGACGGCGGCGGCCAGCGCGGTGCTTGGTCGTGTTGGTGCTCCGTCAGGGCTGGTGTAGGGGGGTCGGGAACCGGGAATCGGGATTCGGGGAGTGGTGACAGGAGTGGTTCTGATGGCGACGGCGCAGGCGGTGAGGACATCGGCGGGTCCGGGGAGTGACGAGGCGGCCAAGTGGATCGCGAGCGAGCTGTACCGCTTCGTTGGGCCGGAACGGACGGAGCCGGAGACGGTCGTCGAGATGTACGAATGGGTGCGCGCCAGTGACCTGCACCGCGAGGAGTGGGTGCGGATGTCGGACCTGGCCCGTCTCTGGGCCGAGTATCGGCGCGGTGAGCAGCAGAGCAACTGGATGATGCGGGCGTTTGGGGAATCATGACGGCGGGAATCGGGATTCGGGATTCGGGGGTGTTGGAGGCAGCATCTCCGCTCAACGCCCCCGAATCCCGAATCCCGAATCCCGATTCCCGACGAAAGGAGTGAGACATGCAGTTTCGAGGCAGGGTCTGGAAGTTCGACGATGACATTGATACGGATGTGATTATTCCGGCGCGCTATCTGATGACGTTCGACGCCAAGGAGTTGGCGGCGCATGTAATGGAGGATGTCGATCCGGAGTTTGCGGGAAAGGTGCAGGAGGGCGACATCATCGTCGCCGGCAAGAACTTCGGCTGCGGGTCGTCGCGCGAGCATGCGCCGATCGCGATTCGCGGGGCTGGCGTGTCGGTCGTGATGGCGAAGTCGTATGCGCGCATCTTCTATCGCAATGGGATCAACATCGGCTTGCCGTTGGTCGAGTGTCCGGAGGCGGTTGACGACGCTGAAGACGGCGACATCCTTGAGATCGACACGACCGAGGGATTCGTCGTCAACACGCGGACGGGGAACACGTATTCGGCCAAGCAGCACGCGCCGTATGTGCAGGAGATCGTCAAGGCGGGCGGCTTGATGGCGGCGGTGGCCGAGCGGGTCCGGCAGCGCGAACAGGCGGCCAGTGGCGAATGAGTGTGACGACATATCAGGTGCTGCTGCTGCCGGGTGATGGTGTTGGTCCGGAGGTGATCGGCGAAGCGGTCCGAACGCTGGACATGGTCGCCGGACAGGCGGGATTCGGGATTGAGTACGTCGAGGGCAGGATCGGCGGGTCGGCAATCGACACTCACGGCGTGCCGTTGCGTGATGAGGAGATCGAGGCGGCGAAACAGGCCGACGCGATCCTGCTTGGCGCAGTTGGTGGTCCAGCCTGGGACAGCCAGCCGAGGAGCAACCGACCTGAAGGAGGGCTGCTGAAGCTGCGGGCGTCGCTCGGACTGTTCGCCAACCTGCGGCCAGTGAAGGTGTTCGATGCCTTGCTGGACGCCTCGCCGCTCAAGCCGGAGATCGTGCGTGGGGTCGATCTGCTGATCGTGCGTGAGCTGACGGGCGGGCTGTACTTCGGCAAGCCGTCGAAGCAATGGGAAACGAGCCGGGGACGGCGGGCGGTCGATACGATGATCTACCGCGAGCACGAGATCGAGCGACTGGTCAGGCTGGGCTATCTGTTGGCGTCGGGGCGGCGGAAGAAGGTCACCAGCGTCGATAAGTCGAACGTACTGATGACCTCGCAGCTCTGGCGCGCCGTCACGAACGAGGTGGCGGCGGAGTTCCCGGAGGTCGAGACCGAGCACGTGCTGGTCGATTCGTGCGCGATGCGGCTGATCGCGCGGCCGCGCGACTACGATGTGATGGTGATGGAGAATATGTTCGGCGATATTCTCAGTGACGAGGCGGCTGTCTTGGCCGGATCGCTGGGGATGTTGCCGTCAGCCAGCCTGAACGGGAAGAAGCCTTCGCGGCGAGGATCGGCAGGCAAGCAGGTCGGCATGTACGAGCCAATCCACGGTTCGGCCCCAGACATCGCCGGAAAGGGGGTCGCCAACCCGACCGGAGCGATCCTCTCGGCGGCGATGATGCTGCGGATCTCGTTCGAGCGGGATGCCGAGGCGGGCGCGGTAGAGGCGGCGGTGTCCGATGCGTTGAACAGCGGTGCGCGGACGGCGGATATCGCGGCTGGAGGTGCGGCGGCGTCGACGGCGTCGATGGCAGAGTTTGGGGACGAGGTCAGGCGGCACTTGGCGCGGCGGTTGGCGGAATAGCCGGCAGCCACCGGCGTTATGACTCGTCGGGATAGGATGGTTTGACACGGAACCGGGTAGACTTTCGGTCGTCCTGAGCCGCAGCGAAGGACCTCTCCGCGTTCGGCCTCTCGTGCGCTGCGGTGGAGAGATCCTTTGCTGCGGCTCAGGACGACAGGCAAACATTCCGGTCCTCGTCCGCGTTCCGAAGGTCTGTAGAGGTTGATGTAGCGTGGCAGCGTTGCTTGGGGTTACGTGGTCGCCGGTTGCGGGCGAGATGCCGGACCTGGACGTGCTGGTGGATATCGTTGAGGCGCCGGGGTGGAGCCTTGAGGATGCGCTGGCGCCGGATGGGGTCAGGCGGCGGGTGTTGTTGCACAACCTTGACCTGGATGTGAGTCTCGCGGATCCTGCCTACATTGACGACGGGTGGAGCGAGCGGGCGACGGCGGCTATCCGGAGGGCGGGGACGCCGTGGTTCAGCCTGCACGTGGGGTTCGCGAGCGAGCGGGTACGGTTCGACGAGCATATGCTGCCGGAATCGGAGCCAATGGGGCGCGACGAGCTGCTGAAGCGGACGGTCGAGAGTGTTCTGCGGGCGAAGGCGTATCTCGATCTGCCGCTGTTGCTGGAGAACCTGGACTACTGCCCGGAGGGCGCGTACGAGCATATCTGTGATCCCATGTTCATTAGCGAGGTGCTGGCTGCGACTGATTGCGGGCTGCTGCTCGATATCGGGCATCTGCTGGTATCAGCAAACTGGCTCGGAGTTGAGCCGGAGGTGATGCTGGGGCAACTTCCGCTGGAGCGGGTCGTTGAGGTGCATCTGAGTGGGCCGAGGCCGTTGGCGGGGAATACGGAGCGGCTGGATGACGTTCATGATGTCGTGGGCGAGCGCGAGGTACGACTCCTGCGAACGGTGCTTGAACAGGTGCAGCCGAAGGCGGTTGTTCTGGAATATCGCCGAGAAGCGGAGGCGTTGCGCAAGCAGCTCGCGATGCTGAGCGGCGTGATTGGGCGGCGCTGGCGCGGGAGACCCTGTTGACAGGTGGGCGCATGACCCGCATAGTTATGAAATGTTCAGGTATCGGAAGTATACTTACGCTACGAGCCGCGATGGTGGCCCCGGCAGCGGGGCGGAAAAGGAAGTAAGCACATGATCACAATCAGCAACGAAGCGGTCGACCAGCTCAAGGACTTCCTCTCGGAGCAGGGCACGCCTGAGCACGCATTGCGTGTCTTCGTGGCGCCTGGTGGTTGCTCGGGACTGCAATATGGCATGTCGATCGAGGAAGCAGAAGACGAGGGCGACACGGTTGTGTCGAGCCACGGCGTCAAGCTGCTGGTCGACGAGTTCTCGGCGATGTATATCGCTGGAGCCGAGATCGACTTTGTCAACAGCCTGATGGGCGGCGGCTTCACGGTCCGCAATCCGAACGCGGTCACGGGCTGTGCCTGCGGCCACTCGTTCGACACTGGCCTGAACGCCGAGACTGCTCAGGGGTGTGGCTGCGGAGCGTAGCTCCGGCAGCAACCAAGCAGATAGTGACGAAGAAAAGCGGGGGAGCCAGTGGCTCCCCCGCTTTGTCGTTTGTGTTGCTGTGCCGGCAGTCGCTGTCAGTGAATGGCGACGACTGCGTCTTCAACGCCGTAGATGATGCGGCGCAGCTCGGAGACGGTGTGCCAGGAGTAGTCAAGGGACGGTTCGAAGAACATGCCGAGCGAGTCGGCGGTTTCGTCGTCGATCGATGTTGGCCGCTCGTCCTCATGCGAGAGGATGTATGCGCGGCCCGTTTCGTCGCGAAGCATGACATCGTCGGTGAGCGCGTAGGCTGCAGGGAAAGCGGCAATGCGGTAGTGACCATCCTCCGAGCCTGGCTCGGTCGATAACCGGGTCAGCCGCTGGTTGGTTCGTGGTCCAGCCGGTTCGATTGAGATAGACATACGGCTTCCTCCGGGTAAGGAGCATTCAACCCAAGCCCCTTGACGATCGTGCGCCACTCAGCATCACTGGCTCAAGGTCCGTAGCAAATCGTATGCGAGCGTCAGCAGAACTGCACTGACCGTATCGTCCTGTCGGCGTCCCGAATGCAGCGGAGCGACATGAAACCACCAGATAGCGTCGCCGCTACTCGACCTTGAAGGTGCGTGGGTCGTCGACGATGTCGCCAGGCTGAAGCGAGCCGATCTCGACCCAGCCATGCTTGACGGCAAAGAGGACGGCCTGGACGCGGTCGGTGACTTCGAGCTTACGCAGAACGCTGGTCATGTGGTTCTTGACCGTCTGCTCGGTGATGAAGAGCGCGCTGGCGATCTCCCGGTTCGAGAGGCCCTGGGCGACGCAATCGAGTACCTCGATCTCGCGGACCGAGAGCGGGATAGCGGATTCTGGCGGCTTCGGGAGGCTGGAACCGTCGCCGCGATCCGCCAGGTTGCGAAACTCCGAGAGAACCTTCCAGGCGAGCTGTGGGCGCTGGAGGACGGTCTGGTTGATGAGCTGTTCGCCATTGGCCACGCGCGCGATCGCGTCGAGCAGATGCTGGGCTTCGATGTCCTTCGAGAGGAAGGCGGATGCGCCAGCGCGGACGGCGTCGAAGAGGCGATCGTCATCAATATGCATCGAGACGATGATGATGTGGGTTGCGGGGTGCTGCTTCTTGAGGATGCTGGCGATCTTGAGGCCGGTGACGCCCGGAAGCTGGATATCGGACAGGATGATGTGCGGCTCGTGGATGTCGGCGAGGCGAATCGCCTCGAAGCCGGTCGAGGCCTCGGCGACGACGGTGAAGCGGGAACCCTCCTCGATCAGACGACGCAATCCCTGACGGAAGAGCGGGTGGTCATCAACGATCATGATCGTGTTGCGGGTGCTGGTCATCGATCGGACGCACACAATCTACGGCACGGGCCGACGAGTCGGGCCGCGCGACTCGCCGGGGACTGCGATCGGCACGGAGATCGACGGCAGCGTCAGTTCTTGTGCCACCAGGCTACCAGATGCTCGCTGAATCTGGCGATACCCTCGACCATCAGATTCGGGGATGTGTCGAACACACAACCAGTCCCTCGTACGTCGGCCGGCTCGAGCCGGATCACTGGGGTGCGCCACATCGTTTTGCATCGCGGTATGCTGGTCACTTGGATGAGACGATGAGGCGCACCCTGTGACGGATGACCCAATTGACCGGGACGACACAGTCATGCTACGCTGCGATCAGAATCTGTGAACACCAGCAATATCGGAACATTCCGGTCGTTGATGCCGGTTCCGCCAATCCGGGTTGGAACGGACGAACGCGGGCGGGATGCGGGGAGGCGGTTTCATGCGTCAAGGACGGTCCCTGGCATAAACGTGCCCGCGTATCCGTCGTCATGTCACACGAGTTAGAGCTTGTGAAAGGAATCCCCATGGACACATCAGCGAGCGCAACGAGCGCCGTCATCGGCCAGGGCGTCGGCATCCGTGCCGGAGCAACGATCATTGACATCGTTATCTTCTGGGTTATCAGCTTCCTCGTTGCCATCGTGACAGGAGACGCATCAGGAGCCGGATTTGCGCTCGGAACGGCAGCGTCGTGCTTCGTCGGCTTGATCGCCATCGCCTACTACGTGGTGATGGAGACGATGTACGGTGCGACGGTCGGCAAGATGGTGCTCGGGCTGAAGGTCGTCAAGCAGGACGGCTCAGCATTGGACTGGCAGACCTCGATCATACGCACGCTTCTGCGAATCGTTGACGGCTTCCTCGTCTATCTGGTTGGCGCGATTCTCGTCTGGACCTCGCCGACGAATCAGCGGCTGGGTGATAAGGTCGCCAAGACACTGGTCGTCAAGAAGGATCAGGTCGTTGGGGCGGGAGCGTCGACCGCACGGTTCTAACTGACCGGTCACACGCTCGATAACGCGCGACGAGGCCGCCAGCGGGACACCGCCGCCGGGGCTTCGTCGTTTACTGTTCCAGTAGCCCTTCCGCCCATTCCCGGACACGGCGGAGCCAGGCAGCACGACCTGTCATGCCAACGGCAGCGATCAGTTTGGACACATCGCTGGCGGTGACGCCGGGGAGCGCGCGGCTCTCGTCAGTTGGGACATAGGCGCCACTGGACAAGAGCAGGATCGCGACACGCCCGCCTTCGTAGCGCCAGACTTCGGGTATGCCGAGCGTGGCAAAAAGATCCAGTTTGTCGATCGAAGAATGGGTCAGGTCGATTTCGATCACGACGTCAGGCGGGGGATCGGTTCGCAGGTCGAGACTACGTTTGTGGCGCACTGCGAGTTCGTTCTGAATGTAAAAGCAGGAATCTGGCTCGAATCCACGATCCAGATCCTGCCTCTTGAACGTCGTCGATCCAGCATTCATGAACTCGACGCCCATCTCCTGCACGGCGGCTTCGACCAGCCGCTCAGTCGCCCACCTGCGATCCTCGTGTTCCAATAGTGGGCTCATGATCTCCAGTTCTCCACGGTCGTACGTGAACCTCGGAGCGCTAGCGCTTTCATGGTCGGCGAGCAGGTATTCGTACGTCTGCCAACTGATGTTGTGCAGGACGATGCGCTGCTCCTGAGTGGGCGCATTCGCTTTCTGAATGGTTGCCATACTTCCACCTGCTTCGTCCGCTTCTCCTCGAATGTGTCCATGTCATCGCTCGTCTATTATCTACTATCCCAGTGATGACAGTGCACCTGCCTGGGCATCGGCGTCGGGCAGGGAGCTGCGGGCCGTCAATGCGTCACCACCGCCGGGCTGCGCGCGGCTGCGACGAGCGCGTTGATGCAGGTCGCGGTGGGAGATGTGAGTGCGGCTTCGAGCGCGGCGCGCAATGCGGCGGGGGTGGCGACGAGCGCGCCTGAGCCGCCGTAGCCCTCGGCGGTGAGGTCGTAGCGGGCGGGGGTGAGGTCGGTTGAGTAGGTGCGGTCGGGGCCGTAGCGTTCGATCTGCATGTGCCATTCAGCGGCCCAGCGGGCGTCATTGCCGATGATGGCGGTGAAGGCGAGCTTCTCGCGGGCGGCGGTCTCGAACTCGGAGAGGTGGTAGCCAGCCGAGCCGTCGCCGAGGATGGCGAAGACGCGGCCCGTCGTGGCGAAGGTCGCCGCGCCAATCGCCATCGGGAGACTGCCGCCGATCGCGCCGAGCTTGCCGTTCCAGAGCAGGCGGCTGGGCAGGTCGCGCAGGCCGTAGCGAACCCACTGGCAGAACTCGCCACCGTCGAGAATGAGCGTGTCGTCAGGTTGGAGGACGGCGTGCAGCGCCTCGCTGACGGCGAGCGGATGCATGCCCTGCTCGGTCGAGGCAGGCGCGGGCATCGGGGCCGAGATTGGCCAGAGGGCGGCCCAGTCGGCGTCGACCGGCTGGTGGCGACGGGTACGGCCTGCGAGATAGCGCAGCGCCTGATGCGGCTCGGCACGGACGTGCAGGTGGTCGGCCCGGCTTGGGGTCGGGTCGCCGGGCGCGTCGATCAGCAGGACATCGCGCGGCTTGCCGATCGTTGCGTCCGCAAGAAATCCAGCGGAGAAGTCAGCCGGGCCGACGAGCAGCAGACAGTCGGTTTCCTGCATCTGTGCGAAGATCTCGGCGTACTTGAGGTCGCTCAGGCCGCGTGGCGATTCAGTGACGATTGATCCGATGCCAAGTGCCGCCGTCAGTGTATTCAACGCGGATTCACGGCCAGAGCGGCCTACCGATGGACGAACGATGACGAGTGGGCGTTGCGCTTTGCTGAGCGCGCTGGCCATCTCGTCGAGCCGTCGGGGAACTTCTTCGTCGAACTGCCACGGGGTTGATTCGGGGAAGTCGGGTTTCTCGCGATTGGACGGTGCGGCGAGGACATCGGCGGGCAGCGACAGGTGCACGGTGCCGGGAATGCCTGAAACGGCCAGGCTCCATGCATCAAACACCGAGCGGATGGGATCGTCTGAGGACAGCTCAAATGAACCCTTGCAGATTGTGGACGCGATAGTCTGCTGGTCGAGGTCCTGGAACGCGCCGAGGCCGCGCTGGCTGACCGGCGCCGCGCCACTGAGGAGCAGGACGGGCAACTCCATGCTCGCCGCAACGCCGAGACCCTGCAGCGACGCCAGAAAGCCGGGACCAGCTGAGACGAGGGCGACGCTCATGCCACCGGTGACTTCGCTGGCAGCGATCGCGGCGTAGACGGCAGCGGTCTCATGGCGCATGTGGACGAGGCGAACACCGGCTCGTCCAGCGGCGTCGATCAGCGGCAGGATCTGATTTCCTGAGACGGTGAAGATCGTGCCGATGCTGTGGCCCAGCAGTTCGCGGATGACGACATCGGCGTTGGTCGATTCCGGCATGGTTGCGCCCCTTCTCTCGCGAGCGGTTTGAGGCGCGAGAGTACGGGATTGTGGGGTGGGTCGCAAGTGGGACGCATGATGGGTGATGTGTTCAGGTAGTACACGAGCAGTTCTCCTGTCGTCGTGAACCGCAGTGAAGGACCTCTCCTCGACCGCATGCGTCACTAACGAGGAGAGGTCCTTCACTGCGGTTCACGACGACAGGGGAAGGGGTGCGGTCATCTTCACGGTGTCAGCTATGGTGCGCGTCACCCATCATGCATCGCCGCGCCTGCCCAGTCGGTCTTACGCTCGGTGAACTCAACGACATTATCGTCGGGGTCGTTGAAGTAGATGGCGTGGTCGCCGTTGCCGAAGTCGCGTTCGGCAGTAATCTCTACTCCCTGAGCGGTCAGGCGATCGCGAACCGTGTCGAGCGTCCCGTACTCGACGAGCAGGGCGAAGTGGACGTGAATCCCGCCGCGACCATTGGCAATGGCCGTGGCACTCGTTTCAGGCGGGAACAGTCCGAGGAAGGCATGCGGGCCGATCGTGAGGAAGACTGCTTCGCGGCCATCGTCTTCGTTCGGGTCCCAACGGTTAGCGATCGGCAGGCCGACGATCTGGGTGTAGAAGTGTTCGCTGCGGGCGAGGTCGGCAACCTCAAGGACCATCTCGAACAGGCCGATTGTTCCTGTCTTCATCGTCGTCGTCATCGTCATGCGCCCCTCCTCGTCATTCGCGGATGTCTTGTGGAGACAATCATCGCAGCTGGATGTTCGATCCGCATCCGAAGAATCACGCACCTGGCGATGTACGACATTCTTCCGATGCTACGAGACGCCGCTCTGCCTAGGATGGTTCGTGTCAGTAACCAGCGGCGTCAGCATCTCAGCAGCGTTTGGGGGATCAGATGACGGCAACAGCGGCAACGACCGGGACGATGGTACGGGTTGGCAGGCTGGATGAGATTGAGAGTCCGACGGTGGTGTCGGGTGGGCGGCATGGGATCGCGGTCTTCGTCAGCGAAGGGCGGGCGTACGCGGTCGATAACCGCTGTCCGCACATGGGCTTTCCGCTGCACAAGGGGAGCGTCCGCGACGGCATCCTGACCTGCCACTGGCACCACGCGCGCTTCGATCTGGAGAGTGGTGGGACGTTCGATCCGTGGGCGGATGATGTGCGGACCTATCCGGTCGTTGTCGAGGATGGGATCGTGTTCATCGACCCTGCCCCGCCAGTTGAGGATGCGCGAACGCGCTGGAAGAACCGGCTGCGCGACGGGATGGAGCAGAACCTCAACCTTGTTACGGTCAAGTCGGTGCTGGCGTTGGTAGATAGCGGCGTCGATCCGGGCGAGGTCGTCGAGGTCGGCGGGACGTTCGGGGCGCGCTACCGCGAGCGGGGCTGGTTCTCGGGGCTGACGATCCTGTCGGCGATGACGAACATGCTGCCACATCTGAACAGCGAGGACAGGGTGCTCGCGCTCTATCATGGACTGGTGCGAGTAGCGGGAGACTGCGCTGGGCAAGCGCCACATTTCCAGCTCGATGAGCTGCCGACGCGCGATGTCGCGCCGGAGCGGCTGAAGAGCTGGTTGCGCGGGTTTGTCGAGGTGCGTGACCGGGACGGGGCCGAGCGGGCGCTACTGACGGCGATCGATGCCGGGATGGAACCGGCGGCGCTGGCCGACATGCTGCTGGCGGCAGCGACGGACCACCTGTTCCTCGACGGCGGTCACACGCTCGATTTCATCAACAAGGCGTGCGAGATGCTCGACCGCATCGGCTGGGAGCGGGCGGGCGAGGTGCTGCCGAGCGTTATTCCGTCGATCACGAACGCGAGCAGGTCTGAGGAACTGAACACCTGGCGGCATCCGGTCGACCTCGTCCGGCTGGTCGAGGAGAGCGTGCGCGAGATCGATGGCGCGCTGGCTGGGCCGCGTGATACGGGCTGGGCCGGGCGCGAGCGGATGACGGACGTGCTGCTCGGTGACGATCCGTACGCGATCGCGGTGGCGCTCCTTGCGGCACTGCGATCGGGAGCACCGTTGACGAGCGTGACGCAGACACTGTCGTACGCGGCGGCGCTGCGGGTCGCGAAGTTCCACACGTCCAATGAGTTCAGCGACTGGATCACTGTCCTGCACACGTTCACGTACGCCAACGCGCTGCATGCATCGATGCGGCGGGCACCGTCGCCGGAACTGGCGCGCGGCATCCTCCACGGCGCGATGCGGCTGTATCTTGATCGCTTCCTGAACATGCCGGCCGCGCGGCTGCCGGAGCATCGACGGACGGGCGCAGAGCCGAGCGACGCAAGCGGCTTGCTGGCACGGCTGCTGGAGTTGACGGACCAGGAACAGAGGGTGAACGAGGCGGCGCTGGTCGTCCATCGCTACCTGAGCCTGGGGCACGATCCCGCGCCGCTGATCGCGACGGTGGGCCATGTGCTGCTGCGCGAGGACGGCGAGTTCCACTCGTACCAGATGCTGGAAGCGGGGACGGCGCTCTTCAGCGAACTGAAAGATGATGATGCGGCAGCCGCGAACCGGGTGCTGGTCGCGGTCGCGCGCTATCTGGCCGCACATGCGCCAACATCACGGGCAATGCTCCAGACGGCGAAGACGGCCATCCGGCTGCACCGTGGAGAAGCGATCTACGAGGCTCCGGCTGGTGTTGATGACACGGACGACTCCGAATCGTTGGCTGCGGCTGACGACTGAACCCTTTGCATTCTCCTTTCCTCACACCCCATCGCGCCGCTGGTTCCCTGACCGGCGGCGCGATTATGTGCTCAACCATCCGGTAGGGGCGACATTGCGATGTTCGCCCCTACCGGATGGTTGAGTCGCCGTTGTTCATAGCAGCCAGATCAGCAGCACGATCGCGGCAATGACGAGGATAGCGGCACCGGAGATGAGCCAGACCTTGAGCTTCGAGACGGGGCGATCTCCCATGATCTCGCCAGTGTGGCCATTGACGAGGACGCGGAAATGCTTGCCGTCGTACTTGTAGTTGTAGAGCCAGACCGGCAGGTAACAGACGGCAGACTGGCGGTTGTTGACGCGCGTCTCGACCGTCGTCAGCCGCTCGACTTCCGACGCACACTCGTCGCGCTCCAGCTCGCGGATGCGTGTTTCGCCGGGTTCCCAGGCGCCGCGCTCGTCGACGCCCGGCTCCTCCGACGAGTAGCCAGCGCGCAGATCGGTCGAGAAGGTGCGCATGCCCTCTTCCGGGAAGGGCATCAACTGGTCGGTTTCTGTCTGGGTCAGGCCCTGCGACGCGCAGACGTACGTGCGATGATGGCCCGAATGCGATCCCTGGCGCGGGTGCCAGGTTTTGTATTGCTCGTCCTCCATCCGGCGTTCCTGCTTGCCGTCGGAGTTGGTGAAGGAGCGTGCGACCTAGCGTGTCTTCGTCTGGGAGACCTCGCCTTCCCAGTCGGAGTCACAATCGGCGTCGAAGCGCCAGAACGGGACGTAGGTGCCCTGGCCACGGTCGAGGGCCGAGCGGTTCTTGAGGTCGCCGGGCGCAAAGAAGGAGTCGCCGAGCCAGTCGCGGACTTTCGCGATTGAGGCGTCCTTATCGAGGGCGAATGGCAGGACATACTGTGGCGCGGTGATGGTTGGGACGGCTGCGCCGGTCGCACGGACTGCCATCTGCGTCCCACAGAACGGGCAGCGTAGCGTCTGGCTGCCGGCGTCGAACGATGTCATCGCGCCACAGTTGGTGCAGGTGAAGGTCTGGATCGTTCCTGGCGATTCGACACTCATGCAAGTTCCTCATGTATTGATGGTATTGGCACATATACAGTTTACGAGGAGCGCACCTTTCCCCCTGTCGTCATGAGCTGCGGCTCATGACGACAGGGGGAAAGG
>Ga0136611_10002242_pt1 | contig 13432 bp, 17 predicted proteins | sample AntDrymUQ2232306_2_FD_106645 | JGI IMG/M metagenome (GOLD analysis project Ga0136611, IMG submission 106645) | Polar desert sand microbial communities from Dry Valleys, Antarctica - metaG UQ223 (23.06) | ecosystem: Environmental > Terrestrial > Soil > Desert | place: Antarctica: Dry Valley... | reverse complement strand
GCGGTAGCACCTGCCTCTGATTGCTCCGGCGCGAACTCCACCGTGACGGCCGCGACGGCGTGCGGCGGCAGTGCGAGCTCCAGATGGATAACGCAATCTTCGTAGGTCCAGCCCTGGGGCTCCCGCGCCAGGCGAGACGCCGCATCCAGGCGCTCCACCTCGCTTGCGCTCAGGTAGTCCGGGTCGCCCATCTCGCGCCAGAGGCGCTTGGCGTTGGCGTGATCCTCATCAATGCGCTCGACGTATGCGCACCGCGGTGCGCGCGCGTCGGTCAGCCGGACCTGGACCTGCTGCGTCTCGATAGGATGACGCGGCAGCGCATGATTGGCGAGCAGCACGGTCACGGCCGCTGGCTGACGAACGACCCAGGCATCCACGGTTTCATGCCATCCATCGACAAGCAGGCGGTCGGTGCCGAGGCGGTGCAACAGCTCGAAGGCGCGGTACGCTGGCTTCGGGATCCCGTGCAGGGTGAGCAGGCCGAAGCCGCCGTGAAAGGGCACCGAGGGAAAGTAGTTCTCCTCGAAGATGTCCGAAAACGTCCAGAAGCTGTATCCCTCCACCAGGTCGCTCGCCTCCAGCACGGTCTTGACGATGAACGCGGCCGCGTACGGCTCGTCGTGCCGCGGGTCCCGCGGATTCGAGGAGGTGTTCCACTCCGTGTAATAGACGGGCCGCCCGCGTGCGCGGCGGCGCGTGTCTTGTACTTGTTCGCGCAAGATGCTTCGCCGACTGTTGGACAGCTGCGTCTCCGTATCCTGATCGTCATTTCCCAGCGCATCGGTCGGGTAATGGTGCGTGCTCACGAAATCGGCGGGCACTCGGTGCTGATCGCAGAAATCGAGAAATTCTTCGATCCACCCGTTCTTGGCCGTCGCCGGGCCGCCCACTCTCAGCTGCGCGTCTACCGCCTTGATCGCGTCTACGGTGTTGCGATACAGGTCGAAGTACTCCTGCTGCGTGCCCGTCCAGAAGTCGGTGAGGTTCGGCTCGTTCCAGACCTCGAAAAACCAGGCCCGCACCTCTTCGACACCGTAGCGGCTCACCCAGTGGCCGACTAACGTGCCGATGAGCGTCGCCCACTGTCGGCCGTCCCGGGGTGGCGTGACGTTGGCGCGGTAGCGGAACACCGTCGTGGAACCGGAAGCCAGGGCCTCGGGCATGAAACTCAGTTCGACGAAGGGTTTCATCCCGATTGACAGCAGGAAGTCGACGATCTGGTCGGCATTGAAGAAGGAATAGCGGAACGTGTCGTTGTGGACGATGAGCGTTCCCACGTCGTCGCACAGCAGGCCGTGAAAGCGGACCTGCCGGAAGCCCAACTCCGCATGGCATCGATGCAGTTGGGACTGCCAATCCGCGCGTAGCGCGATCGGCGCATGGTCGCTTCCGACCGTGTGCTCCCAGACATGCGTGAGAGGCCGACCGGGCTCAGAAAGACTGCACGTGAAATCAGGCATGCTTACGTGACTTCCGAGTCAGGGCGTGCCCCAGGAACTCCTGCCACTGCGCGGTGGGCATCTTACGCACGCTTATGCCATGCTCTCTTTGAGGTGACGCCGGCACCAATCGGCGGCGAGCCTGGCCACCTGTTCCAGTGCGCCCGGCTCCTCGAACAGGTGCGTCGCGCCTGGGATGATCTCCAGTTCCACCGGCGCGCGCATCCGACGCATGGCCTCGCGATTCATCTCGATGACCGACTCGTCGGCGCCGCCGACGATCAGGAGCGTCGGCGCCTGGACATTCGGCAGGGCCTCGTCCGCGAGATCCGGACGCCCGCCGCGCGAGATCACCGCGCGGGTGATCTCAGGCCGGGCGGCCGCAGCAAGCAACGCTGCCGCCGCTCCCGTGCTGGCGCCAAAGAAGGCGAGGGGCAGATGATGCAGATCCGGACGCGCCTGCATCCAGTCGGCCGCGCCGACAGCGCGACGTCCGAGCAGGTCGATGTCGAAGCGGTATTCACGCGTGCGCTCGTCCACAGCCTCTTCGTCCGGCGTCAAGAGGTCGAGCAGCAACGTCCCGAACCCGGCGGCCTCGAGCACGCCCGCCACCGTGCGGTTCCGGCGGCTGAAGCGGCTGCTGCCGCTGCCATGGGCGAAAATGACAAGGCCGGCGGCGCCCTCCCGGACGCGCAGATCGCCATCTACGGCAATCACCCCGACGTCAACGCGTACCGCCTCATGTGTCGCTTGGGATGGCATACGCCCACACCTCAGATTCCTGACGGATACGTTTCGGGAAGATCGATTTCGTCATGCGCCCAACGCTCCAGCGGCTCAAGCGCGGTTGTCTGGTCGATGTGGAGCACCGCGTCGAACTGCTCCGGAAGGCGTGCGCGGAAGTAGTGGCTGGGGCGTTCCGACTCTGGACGATAGATGACACCGATCGCCCGCTCGAGCCGCTCGGACCACAACGCGTTTCGTGCGCGTCCTTCACGGAGGAACAGCAGGAATCGTTCGAGACCGACTTCGTGAAACAGGCGCTCGTAACTGCCGGCCAGCGACGGGCGGACGCGCCGACGCTCGGCGGGATCGTCCCAGTTCCTGGCGGCGGTCACGGTGCCCGTGTGCGTCGTGAAGCCCACCAGCCACGCGTCCTGACCGAAGCGCTCGCGTACGAGCTGACCGAGATTGAGCTCGCCGCTCGCTCCCATCTGCGTCGCCCGGGCATCACCGAGGTGTGAGTTGTGAGCCCAGACGACCGCGCGCGAGGGTCGCTCCCCCTGGCCCACCTGTGCGAGCAGCGTCTCGAGCGTCTCCATCATGTGCCGGTCCCGCACGTTCCAGGATTCGGCGCGGCCTCCAAACATCGCCCGGTAGTAGGTCTCCGCATTCGCCACGAGACGGGCGTTCTGTTCGGCGAAGAAATACTCGTCCGCGGCGATACGGCCGTCGCGATTGGCATAGTCGAGCGCCTGGCGGCGCAGCTCGAGGAGCTGTGAGGTCACTTCGTTCTCGCAGTCTCGTGAAAGACCGAGTGACGAGTTGTAGCCGTACGCCTGCGGGTCCTCGCCGAACACATCGAAACAGGCGTACCGGGAGCGCGCCCGTTCGGCCGCATCGGGATCGACCTTCTTCAGGTACTCGAGAACCGCGTCGATTGACCGATGGAGACTGTACAAATCGAGGCCGTAGAAGCCAACGCGCTCCGAAACAGACCGTGCGTCGTTGTGCTCGCGTAGCCAACGTACGAAATCCACGACGTCCGTGTTGCGCCACATCCATCGGGGAAACCGCGTGAAGTCGTCGAGTGCCGCCTCGGCCCCGAATTCCTTGGACGCACCACGGACCCAGCGATTCACCCGATACGCATCCGGCCAGTCCGCTTCCACGGCCACGAGATTGAACCCGCGCTCCACGATCAAGGACTTCGTGAGCTCCGCTCGTGTGCGGTAGAACTCGTGGGTCCCGTGCGTCGCCTCGCCAATCAGCACCAAGCGCGCATCAGCGATGGCATCGACGAGCGGACGCAGACCATCGACCGTCGGCTCGAACCAGAGCGCCTCCTGTCGGACGATCTCGAGCGCGGCATCAGGCATCAACGTGTCCGTTCAACAGCGTCGGGACGCTCATGGAGCAGCTCGCGCACTTCGGCATCGCTGGTCTGGGAGAAGTCTCGGTACCACTGGCCCACGGCGGAGAATGGCTCCGGTGTGCGTGCGCAGACGATTTCATCGGCGACAGCGGCAAGCTCGCGGCACGTCTCGGGTGCGCCGACCGGAACGGCCACCACGATCCGCGCAGGGGCATGGGCGCGCACAGCCTGCACCGCGGCCTTCATCGTCGAGCCCGTGGCCAGCCCATCGTCAATCAGCAGGACGATTCGGCCTTGAAGACTGATCGGTTCGCGTCCGTCGCGATACGCGCGCTCCCGCCGGTCGAGCTCAGCCTGCTCTTCGAGCGCCACCTCGTCGATGACTGATGCCGGCACCCCGTACCATCTGACGATATCGTCGTTCAGAATGCGGACACCGCCCGAAGCAATCGCACCCATCGCCAACTCTCGATGGCCCGGCACGCCGAGCTTGCGCACGAGAAACACATCCAGAGGCGCTCGAAGCGAACGGGCGACTTCGTACGCCACGGGTACACCGCCACGTGGCAGCGCCAGCACCACGACATCGTTACGGTCCTTGTAGGCATGCAGGCGAGCCGCGAGTTCGGTGCCGGCCTCCCGCCGATCTGCGAACGGCTCCCAGGTATTGAGGTTCGGTTCCATCAAGTGTCTCCACGCAGGCCAGAGAATGCAAGCGAGGTGCCTTGCGAGTCCCGCTGGCACCTCGGTGCGCGCAGATGTACCGCTCGACGAGGTCGTCTGTGGAAGGAGCGTTGCACCTTCTTCAGGGGGACTGTACAACCTGACGTTGTCCCAGTTTTTCACGACGGCTGAAAAGTAGAGTACGGTCGCTTCGGCCCACGCCCTGGGGGCAAGGAGAAGCGATGAAGAAGTCCCGCTACACGGAAGAGCAAGTCGCCTACACGCTGCGCCTGGCGGAGGGCGGCACACCCGTCGCCGACGTCTGTCGGCAGATGGGGATCGCGGAGGCGACGTTCTATCTGTGGAAAAAGAAGTACGGCAGCCTAGGCGTCTCCGAAGTGCGAGAGTTGCGACAGATGCGTGAGGAGAACGCCCGCCTGAAGCGGCTGGTGGCCGACCTGACGTTGGACAAGCAGATCCTCCAAGAGGTGATCCGAAAAAAAGTCTGAGGCCAGCGCGCCGACGCGAGCTGGCCCAGTGGATCCGCGACCGCTACCACGTCAGTTGTCGACGCGCGTGCGCGCTGGGCGACGTGTGTCCGAACACGTGGTACTACACCTCACGGGCCCGCGATGCCTCGGCTCTTCGCATGCGAATCCGCGAGATCGCGCAGGCCCGGCCCCGCTTCGGCTATGTGCGCATCTGGATCATGTTGCGGCGCGAAGGGTGGCGGGACAACAAGAAACGCGTTCATCGGCTGTACCGGCTGGAGGGACTGCAGGTCCGGATGCGCCAGCGTCGCAAGAAGCGATTCAGTCTCCATCGCGGCGTCGTGCCGCCGGCGAGCGGTCGCGACCAAGCCTGGAGCATGGACTTCGTGCATGACCAACTCGTGTCCGGCCGCGCATTTCGGGTCCTGACGGTCATTGATCAGTGGAGTCGCGAGAGTGTGCTGATGGAGGCCAATGTCGCGCTGACGGGCCAGAGCGTCGTCGAGGCGCTCGACACGCTCGCCCAGCATCGCGCGCTGCCGAAGGCGATTACGGTGGATCACGGCACGGAGTTCACCTCGAAGGCGCTCGACGAATGGGCGTACCAGCGAGGCGTCGCCCTCGACTTCATCCGGCCAGGCAAGCCCGTGGAGAACGCGTTCATCGAGAGCTTTAACGGGCGTCTGCGCGACGAATGTCTCAACGTGTATGGCTTCGAATCGATCGCCCACGCGCAAGCGCTGATCGAAGCCTGGCGACGCGACTACAATGAGCACCGCCCACATGGCGCACTCGGTCACCTGACGCCGAGTGAGTACGCCGCACAAGGTCAGTCATCCGGCTCAAAAGTGGCCGTGCTCTGATTCAGGCCTGTCTGGAAATGGGGGCAACGTCAGCGCTGGTAGTGCTCTTGGCCGAGGGGCTTCCGGAAGGCGGGTATGACCGGATCGCCAAAGCGTTCAACGTCAAGGTCCGCCACAGCTACGGCGCCACCGAGTTCCCTGTTATCGCCTATAGCTGCGACCATGGCTGGCTGCATGTGAACAGCGACTGGGTTGTACTCGAACCGGTTGACGCCGACTTTCGGCCGACCCCACCCGGCAGACAATCCCACACGGTTCTCGTCAGCAACCTCGCCAACCGAGTGCAGCCAATCCTGCGGTATGACCTTGGCGACCGCATTCTGCGGCGGTCCGACCCCTGCCCGTGCGGCAACCTGCTCGCCGCAATCCGCGTCGAGGGTCGCACCGTTGACATGCTCACCTTCTCGACCGAACGCGGGGAGCAGGTCTCGATCCCGACCCTGATGTTTGAGATTGTCGACGCGATGGGGGTTGAACTGTTCCAGATCGTGCAGACTACGCCGACCAGCCTGCGCGTGCGCTTCCGGCCCGCAGCGGGCGCCGATCCGGATCGTGTCTGGCGGGCGGTGCAAACCGAGATCATGCGCGTGCTCGCCGCGGGCAACCTCGGTCACGTCACCGTCCGGCGCGCAGAGGAACCGCCGGAACAGTCTGCTGGCAGCAAGTACCGCGCGGTTATTCCGCTGACCTGATCCCGGCGGCGCGCATCGTGACCGTGATGTGAACCGCGGGCGGTTCAGTTCTTCAAGCACGGATAGTGACAGAAAGCATCCCCGTGACGGTCTCGAATCGCTATCAGGGTCGGCGATCCGGTGTCGATGGCGGTGCTGCGGGTGGCTCTAGCTCAGGAGGGACGGGATCCGTCGGGGGCGGCTCTGGCGGTACCGGCTCCGGCCGCGGCTCTGGCCATGGCTCCGGCCCCGGCCATGGTTCTGGCGGATGGTTCGGACCCGCGTGACCGCTCGCCAGGTGTGGGAATCAGCATCATCGGCTCATCCAGAGGAATTGAACGCGACCTCGCTGCGACCCGTAATGCGAGGCAACGTTATGCGTGTCGAGAACGCCTTTTTCCCAAAGGTAGGCCTACGTCACCTATTATGAGCAGTTGCCCCGGGCTGCTTGTCTGACCATCAGGACCGGACACGGCGCAGAGCGAACGACCCGATCAGCGACCCTCCCCAACACGAAATCGAACCCGCTGCTGCCGTGAGTGCCTATCACGATGAGGTCGGCGCCTTGTCCGTAGCCTCCTGCATGATTGCTGCCGCAGGCAGAAACCCGCTTCGGGTTTCCGCCTCGACGGGAACCACATTTGCATAGGGATGGCCCAGTAGCCAACGACCGGCTACTGCTAGTTCATCCGTAACGAAAGGACTTCGCCAATGTCACGTGCGACCGCTCTTCTGTGCGCACTCGGAATCGCGATCGCGTCGGTTGCGTGTTCGGAAACCGATGCGGGTGTCACCATCAAGGTGAAGGCAAAGTTCGCCGCTGACGACACCGTCAAGGCCTACCAGATCGATGTGGATACGGCCAACAAGGTCGTCACCCTCAAGGGGAACGTTGAGACGTCGGCCGCAAAAACGATGGCTGTCCAAATCGCACGCGACACTGAAGGTGTGGCGAGCGTTGTTGACGAACTTACGGTCACGGCCAAGCCGATGGCAACAGTTGATACACCCAACCTCCCGAACCTGTCGGATGGCACCGATCCAGCGATCACCGCTGCGGTCAAGACCAGATTGCTGGCGGACCCGGATGTCGCAGGCCTGAAGATTGATGTCGATACGCAGAGCGGCATGGTGACGCTGACCGGGACGGTCAAGACCGCTGCCGAGAAGGCGGAGGCGATGAGCATCGCGCGCGACACCACGGGTGTGAAGGGCGTCAACGACAAGCTGACGGTGGGGCGCTGAGCCCGTCGATGATGAGCAGCTTTGGTTTCGTGTAAGACATCAGCCGTTCGGTGAGCTGGCCATCGGCTTCGGCTTTCGCCACCGCCGTGATCAAAATGCGCGCCTGCCGGGACCTTCCGAAGATTTGTCTCATCCGGCATGGTGAGACCGCCTGGACGATCAGCGGACAGCACACCGGACGAACTGATATTCCGCTTACCGACCGGGGCGAGCGCGATGCGCAGGAACTGAGTGTGCGGCTGCGGGGCATGACCTTCGGCAACGTGCTCACCAGCCCGCTGCAGCGGCACGGCGAACGGGCGAATTGGCAGGGTTCGGTGCACACGCAGAGGCCGATGCCGATCTACTGGAGTGGGACTACGGCGCGTACGAAGGCCGGCGGTCCGCTGGCTTGGCCTCGCCGCCCGGGAAGGCGGCTATTTCTACCTGGCAACGGCGTCGGTGAGTTCGCTGGGCTGTCACCATGATCTGAACGAGCCGGTTATCAACCTTTGGAACGATGCCCAGCATTGAGCGGGCGGTCACTTCACATTTCTCCGAGCATCGCTACGCGGATCTCATCCCCTGCCTGGCCACGCGATCGTGAGCAGAAACGCGCTCTCTTCAAGTGCTTCGATGTCATGAGGCACGCCCCGATCGAGCGCGAGCAAACCGCCGGGGCGAAGACTGAACGTCCGCCCCGAGGCCCTCACCTGGATGTGGCCTGACAGAACATGCACTGAGATTCGCCCTGTGGTCTTGTGTTCGGGGACGCGCGTGTTCGCCTGGAGAGCGGTCAGAACGACACGGAAGTCGTCGTACTTGATGAGCGTTCTGGCGTTGTGACCCGTGCTCCAGGTCGTCTCGGCGTGCAACCGATGGATTTCAGCTGGCAGGTCGAATTCCATGAACGGACCCGCCGTCGGCGGTGCGTGGGGCCGACGGTGAGACTCGTGTTTGGGAGTATCGGACATCAGAAGCCTAGATCAGCCAGATTTCGCATCATCGACCCTTTCCGAGTTCGCGCCTACCACAAGGGATGACACAGCGAGCAGGGACAGCGCTGCCCACAAGTGAACAGTGTACCTTTTGATACAGCCCCGCATAGAAGGCCACAGGTACCGTGCAAGGTAGGAGTCTGATCACCGCTGGGCTGGTTACCGCGTCATTCGTAGCCCTAGCCCCGTTGACGGCTCATGGCTCTCCTCGCGCGTCGCGGATCTGCTGCACACCATTCAATCAGTCGAGAGGTTACAGAGCACGTCACATCGCGGACACGCGGCGCGTGAAGCCGGCAGCCTCAGCAGTCCGCCGTGATTAGCAAACAGCTGTTCGTACTTCTTACCTGCCTGTTCGTCGTCATGATCGGCGTGGGCATCACTATGCCGGTGCTTCCGTTCTACGTCGAGCGCCTCGCCCTGGCGGAGGGTGCCTCGCGCGAGTCGGTGGTGGCAGGCGATACAGGGCGCCAGGGCAAACCCAAGATGTTCAAAAGCGACCAATGAAAACCAGCGTCATCGACGTGCACGACATGCTGTCGGTATTGAGCGTGGACGAAGTGGAACAGCGGATTCGCAAGGTGCCAGGGGTTGGCAGCGCAACCGTAAATTACGCTGCGGGAAGCGCTACCGTCCGCTACGACGAAACCCGACTCGAGATCGCTGATATCAAGTCGCCCCGCGACGATCCGCGTATCAATCTACAGGCGAGCGCTTGCTCCAGCCTGGTTAGACGTTCTCGTCGTTCGGGCCGAGGCGGTCATCACCCGCACGATGGTCATTTCCGCACGGGTCAGGGTGCCGGTCTTGTCCGAGGCCAAGCAGGTGAGCGAACACCAGCCCGGCTCGCGCAGGACGGCCCCAACGAACTCCGCTCTGCTTTGACCATCTCTCGCGTTCAGGACGGAGCGCTGGGAACCGCCTTGGCTTCCTGCACATAGCTGCTCGGCGAGGGTGACGCCGTCGGTTTCGACACTCCATACGGGCATCGCGAGATCGCGCCGAGTGAACCTGCGGCGGCGCTCGCGGTGGGATAAAAGGTGCAGCGGTTGGCGAAGCACAACGCGATCGTCAAGAAGCTTTCGTCGGCCAAGGAGGAGCCGACACCGCTAGAGAAAGAAATCGGACGCATCGGGCGCAGCCCTTCCAGTGATGCTGAGGAGATACACATGATTCGTAAGCTGAAATCGGGCGAGTATCGCCTCTACTCGCGAAAGGTCGAACCGAAAAATGGCAGGCGGCGGAACCTCGGTACGTTCAAGACTCGAGGCGCCGCGGAGAAGCACGAGCGGGCGGTGCAGTTCTTCAAGCACGGATAGTGACAGAAAGCCCTCCCGTGACGGTCTCGAACCGCTATCGGAGTCGGCGGTCCGGTGTCGATGGCGGCGGTGCGGGTGGCTCTGGCTCAAGAGGGAAGGGATTCGTCGGGGGCGGATCTGGCGGTACCGGCTCCGGCCGCGGCCCCGGCCATGGTTCTGGCGGATTGTTCGGACCATCGTGACCGCTCTCAAGTGTGGGAATCAGCATCATCGGCTCAAATCGACGGTACTATAGAACGTCGGCCATCCGGAGGAATTGAACGCGACCTCAGCTCAAGCCGGCCGCTCTGATAGGACGCGACGGCCAAGGACCGACATTGCCGCAGGAATCGTGGTGGCTACTCCAATTGGCGACCAGCGGTCAGACCGACAGCTCGTCGTCGAGACTCAGGAATGCGGTCCGCCAAGAGCAGTCCAAGCCCAAAGGCAAGAGCCGCGCGCGTGCCGATGACAAACCCGAGCAGTGGCGGACTCAAAGACGAGATTCATGTCGGCCTCCGTAGTCGTTTGTACGCAACGAACATGCTGGCTGCGCCCGTTCTCTCGTTGAGCTCGAGTCGAAGGAAACGCGCGTCTTCCAGCGCACCAAGGACCACCTCACACACCGGGTGATCCAGACCGGATAACCTGGCGGCGGCGGTCAACGTCAGACGCGCGCCTGCAACCTCCAGGAATAAGCCTTTTAAGCGCTGGACTCCTTCGACACCTGCGGCCGGCTTTCCATTTCGTTCCGTATCTCCCGCGTCAAGACCGTCGTGGCCGGGCGCCTGCTCGAGGTGCCGACCTTCGTGAAACGCGTCGTGCTCGATCAGTGGTTCCTGCACCGTCAAGACTGGCGCTCGGAAGGTGATGGACGGGAGAGCCCATGCAGTATCCGATGACCTTCACGTGTGTTGGCCGTCGCTGAAGCAGCGAACATGTAGCACGGCAGCTGCCGGTCAGAATGTATAGGGAAGGGTGTTCGATGGTGACCTCTATGAGGCGGCGCTCGGTGTCGTGGGTCGTGTTCGCCGCTGTGATGGGCCTCGCCGATGTGCTCCTGATAGCCTGGTGGGTCCGCAGCGGGTGGGGTATGGCGATGAGCGGCGTGGTGATCGCCGGCCTGATCGTGTTCGTCGCGTGGTCGCTCCGTCCGCCGCCGTGAAGAGCGTGCGCCGCTTCGGAATGACGTCGCCGGCTTCGAGATCCTGATACTCCAGGATGATGCGCTCGGCACTGGGGCCGTCGAACTGCACAGTCCGCCTCGGCGATATCCACCGAGCCCGGCATCGATCTCACCCTCATCTCCCGCCACCTCGAGCAAATCGGCGACCAGCGACCAAACATTGCCGAGGATGTCATCTTCATCGTCGAAGCGCGTGGCGTCCGCCACCAGCCGGCGACTTCATCCGCTGATTCGTCGCAAAAAAATTACCCTTTGTAAACATTTGCAGGCCGCTGCGCTCGGCCTTAGGGCGTATTGTCGGAATCGAGACCACGGACAAGCTGACCGATCCGCAGATCGTCGCGAAGGTGAAGGAGCACTACGGGATCGATCGCTGAGACGATTGGCCGCCGTCTCGGTCTTCAAGCAGGAACTTTCCGAACTCGCGTAATTGTCTTTAGTCGCTGAACGCCCGTGCCAGCGTTCTGTGGCGTTGGTAAGCGTTAGCAATTTCTCGGTTGTTCGGTCATCCGATTCCTTCCGCTCACACGCGGAGACTCAGACACGGTATACTCGCCTGAAAAGAGGTCGAACGATGGCAACACGAACCTGCGCCAGCGGCAACCGAACGTTTGAAATCACGTTGTCGGGAACTCCCATAATAAGTGACTCATCGTGGACCGTCGAGCACGTATTCGACAAGAGCCTCAATCAAGAGATTGACGTGCCCGGGATAAAGAGCATAGTGGCATCGACCGAAGACGCCGCGTTTGTACGTACCTGCGACCATATCGATAAGTGGTTCCGGTCCCAGACCTGACGTCTCAATCCGCAACTCGGACCGTACGAGGTGTTTCTCGTCGCTGAACCGGACGTCATGAGCTACTCCGACCCGCAAGAACCGAAGCCGTCCTCCACACATGAATCGCGCACCAACGCCAACGGGAGGCGGTGAATGCCTCGTCCCGCCGTAGGTCTCGCGCCTGCCGTCTGGATCGTTGCCGTGGTGGCGATCGTGTTTCTACTGAGGGCAGCCAGCCAGCTCCTCATTCCGATCGTCGTGGCCGTGCTTATCAGCTATGCGCTCGAGCCGGTCGTCGCATGGATGGCGCGGCAGCACATACCGCGCACGGCAGGCGCGGGTCTTCTCCTCGCGCTTCTCCTCGGGCTTTCGGGCTGGGGCGCGTACAGTTTGCGCGACGACGCCCGCCAAGCGATCGAAGCCCTGCCAGAGACTGTGCGCCGCGCCCGCGAGCTGGTCTGGCCACAGAGCGGATCGAGCCTGGGTCGCCAGGTTCGCCAAGCCGCCGAGGAGCTTCGAGGATCGGAGCCGGCCGACCAGGCAAAGAAGCCAGTCAACACCGAGCCTCCCCAGGAGACGCCTGCCGCTGGATCGATGAGCGAGTGGGTGCAGCGCGGCGTCGGTTCGGTGCTGGCCCTGGCAGGTCACATGACGGTCGTATTCTTCCTCGTGTTCTTCCTCCTCATCTCGGGCGATCACTTCAGAAAGCGCATCGTGGAGATTGCCGGCACGCGCCTGGATCGGCGACAGATTACGGCGACCATCATCGATGACATCAACGCACAGATTCAGCGATTCCTGCTCGTTCAGGTCGTCACCGCGGCCGTCGTGGCGCTAGCGACGTGGATGATCCTCGCGTGGATGGGAGTCGCTCAGGCCACCGTCTGGGGCATTCTTGCGGGCGTCTTCAATTCGATACCCTATTTCGGTCCGATCATCGTGTCTGGCGGCCTGCTGCTGGTAGGACTGGCGCAGTCAGGCGATCTGATGCACGCGATCAAAGTGTCGGGTGCGGTCCTCGTCATTACCTCGCTCGAAGGCTGGTTGCTGACCCCGCCTCTCCTGGGAAAGGCGGAGCGCATGCACGTGGTCGTGGTGTTCCTCGGAGTACTGCTGTGGACATGGATCTGGGGACCATGGGGAACAATCCTCGCCGTTCCGATGCTGGTGATCGTGAAGTCTGTCGCCGATCGCGTCGACGTATTGAAGCCGGTCAGCCGGCTGATGGCTCCCTGACACCTCGGCCGCCCAGGCCGTCGGCTGATCAAAAGGCCAGGATGTGCGGTGGTTCCGTCACAACCATCCCTTCGTGAACCCCGCGCGTCGCAGTCCCGTCACCACGTAGGGGCACGCGCGCATCAGCCGCCAGAGGAAATCCGAGCGGTAGTTCTCGCACATCAACACGACCGGACCGAGGTTGATCCCGAAATGGTAGGGCGACGTCCAGCCGGCATCACCATCGACGTCGTTCGAAAAGCTCAGATTGAAGCTGCACCTTAAGCAGAACGTGTCGGTGATCTGTGGATACACGTCCTGCAAATGCTGGAGCGTCGGCAACACGATCTCCGGGGCGAACGGCAGCGACGCCACTACGGCCCACGCGGGCAGGAACATCAGTCGCCGAATGTACAGCGATGCCTTAGTCAGGCGCCGCTGGAACGCCGCGATCGTGAGCACCACATCGCCGATGGCCGGGTCGTCTGTGGGGTCGTAGAAGCGCTGC
>Ga0136611_10002241_pt1 | contig 13437 bp, 8 predicted proteins | sample AntDrymUQ2232306_2_FD_106645 | JGI IMG/M metagenome (GOLD analysis project Ga0136611, IMG submission 106645) | Polar desert sand microbial communities from Dry Valleys, Antarctica - metaG UQ223 (23.06) | ecosystem: Environmental > Terrestrial > Soil > Desert | place: Antarctica: Dry Valley... | reverse complement strand
TGACAATGCGTTCAAGAATCGTTGTCGGAATCGTCGCCGGACTTATCGGCGGTGTGGTCTTTGGTATGATGATGCAGATGATGGCTGCGCCGGACGGAAAGCCGATGATGGCGATGGTGGCTCAAATCTTTTTTTCTAAATTCCCATACCGATCAATAAATATGGGCGTTTGAAAAATTCCGGAACTATTTTGGAACGCATTGTCTAGGACAATTGTCCTAGACAATCAGATAATGAAACAGATTTAGAACAGAGCGTTTTACCTTTGGCTCGTCCAATACTAATTAGTCTTTCGAGCTAATTTTTCGAGCCGCATCTTCAACCAGGACTCGATATCAAGGATACTGATCATTCCCTCATCGCTATCGACTGAATCTATTATTTTATTAACGAATTGTTTTCTAACTGTACCCTTGGAGACACCAACTAGCCGGGCGGCGGCTGAAATGCCCAGCAGTTTTGATTTTTTGCTTGAGATGGTCTCGCTAATACGAATGGCATCGGCTGTCATCAAATCAATAATGTGTATGTAGCGCATAAGGGTGACTTTATCGTGTGCGTGTCCGAGCAATCTGCGGATATCGTCGAATAGAATGACCGTTTCGGGCGCAATATGACCGCTGGAAAAATCGTTTTGAAGTGCTGTCCGCGCCCAACCGAAGGTATGAGCGGTCGGCATTTCCTGATTGCCTGCCAGATGAATGGTCAGATAAAGCCAAAAAGTGGACAGCATATCGTTAGCGAACGAATGGCGAAGCGAATGCGCGGTCTGGTCTTCAATACCGGCAAACGACAATGCTTTCTGTGTTAGATTCCCGAGTTTTGCTGCGGTTAAAGGCATCTCTTTTCCGTCATAAAACAAAAACTCACAGTTTTGGCTTTGCCGCAGCTCAAAAAATTCGGTTAACTCGATGAGTTCATCTTCGTCGAACAGCCAATCGAGTGGCAAAGTGCGGCGCCCAGCCTGCGACTTAGACGAGCGGACTTTAAGCCGCAGCTCCTCAATTAATCCGTAAAGGTTAATTGTTTTTAACGCAACCGCTTCGCCGCATCGCAACCCGCATCGGCGAAGCAGCAACAATGCTACGCGCAGTTGTTTTCGCTCGTCGGCGGAGAAAGGCGATTCGTCGAGAGAAGCGAGCAAGCGGTAAAAATCCTTCTCAATCATCAGTTGGTAAAATGAACTGTCTTCCCGGATAAACAATTTTCCGCTTTTCCAATTAATTTTTGAGACGGGTCCGGATTTTTCATTGCCCAGCCAGAGATCAAAAAGCTTGACGGTAGATTTCTGCGCCCTGGCGGTTGATGTTTGGTAACTTTCAAGGAATTCGGCAAAATCGTCGGTCGTTATTTCAGCAAACCGTGTACCTCGTATGGCAGAAAGAAACATTACTAAGCGCCGCATATTTGTTGTAGTTGTGCTGAGGCGGCGGTACATACTCTTATCATCGCGCTTGTTTGCCATGCGGTAGACGACCCACTCGATCCCAAGTTTCAGATCAGCAGCAGCCGATTTTTGCAGCTCGGGAATCAGCAATAGATCCCGCCCGAGAGCGATAGCCTCATGTCTAAGAATGCTTTGATTATTATCGAGGTATTTAAGCCATTCATGGATTTTCATTAAGGCGTCGGTAAATTCCCTGTCAGAAACTACCTCCTTATATAAGAAGGAAGATGCAGCGGACTCTACGCCGTTATCGTCTTCGCTTGAGTCTGTCTCATTCTCCAAAATATCAATTAGGTCGGTGGATTCATCTCTTCTGACATCCGCGGTATTACGGCTCATGGCGCGGCTGTTTGAAAAGTAAGAGAGAAGTTGAAAATTCGGCAGGAACGCCTGGCGGAATTTCAGACGGCGCGGGTAACAAATAAATGGCGGCTCATAGTTGTATAATTGGCGCGCTGCTAGTTCAGTGATATCGCTGAGCAAAATGTGTTCGCCGCCTTCGTCCGTCTTACTGCCAGAAAATTTCGCAGAGGCAAATAAATTTTGCAGCCATGCTTGGTAAACCCCATTCCAGGTTGCAGAAGCGATATTTATATTAGTGAGCCAACGATAATTTTCATTCGCCTTCTTAACCCACGACCCCATAAGGGAAGGCAAAAGCGAATTGCCAGCATCCATGACAAATGGAGTTTGCGGATCAAGTCGATATCGGACGAACGAAAGCAGGTGAATTCTGCCTTCGATGTACAAAAACTGTCGTGAGCCGGTTTCGGCTGAATTCTTTTGTCTTTTAACAGCATTTGCCTTACTCGTCTCTCCGGTAGAGGGAGTAGCACTGGCGATTGGCTGGCGCCTCAAAAAACCATTAACTGCGCCTTCTGCATCAATTTTCACTTTAGCAAGGGCGGTCATAGGCTGTGCGGTAAGCAGTCCTCCGGAAATCTGTAAATAAAAAGCCAGCGAGCACACGCGTGAAATTAATTCTTCTTCATGTGTGTTCCAGGGCAGCAGAGAAACAGCTTCTAGTTTTTCGAGTCCGCGGGCAAACTCTTCTGAGCTAACGGTGACGATCTGCGCAGTATTTTTAAAGCCTAAAACCCTTTCTCGCGGAGCATTTTCTTTAGCGGATTTATGATTATTTTCGTTGTTGTTTTCGCTCATCTTCTCGTTTAGAGCTACCGGACTTTTTTAAGGAAATAATAAAAATCCAAGTCTGCTGCAACTTTGCCCGTGATTTTCTCTGCCGCCTGCCTTATTTCAGTCGCAGTTAAAAATGAATTGCGATTGAGCGGCTCGCGCCCGCGGGAGGAGTGCCCCATCAACGCATCGATAATCGGTCGACTGATGCTGAAATTAAGTCCCGTCGTGGCGTATAGATGCCGCGGAGAGTTTGTTTCCCAAGGGTATACGGGCAGCAGCGGGACGAGCGGATCGTTTTTGCAAAGAGATTGGTAAAGACTGCTGCTGGTAAGCGGCTGAATTTTCCCCGTTTGGTCGCACAAAAACAAAAATGAGTCGCCGCGCTCTAAATCGATGTTGTCACCGTAAACCCCTTGATGGCGTCTCAATGAGCGGATTACGCTCGCGGCTGATTGCTGGTAATTTTTGATTAGTGCTCCGAAGGGTGCCGGTAGATATAAATACCGCCACTCGTCGAAAATTAGATTTCCCTTACCGGAGACATCAATTTGCGCCGCAATCCCCTCATCTTCTTCGGTAAATAGAATCTGCCGCTCGACCAGCCGTTCAATTTCGATCGGTCGCATTGACGTCAGATGCATCAACAAGAGGGCGGTGAACAGCGTCAGATAGTTATGGCGCTTGTATTCATTTTTTTCCGCCGTTACAAGATTCCATAATTGATGCAGGTATTCTTTCGCCTCAATTAGCAGCATGACATAGGGCGAGCCAAGATACTCGATGCTGTTTTCATTCTCCGCAAGCGAAGATAATTCGTCGGAAATTTGTGATAAGTCCGGGAGCGAAAGGTCGAACTTGTCCAAGACTTTACAGCTTTTACTGAGAAGGCGGGCAATAGTTTTTTCGAGCGATTGTCGGTGAAGCCGGCGCAGAAAAGGCACAAAAACGCAGGCGTAATGAGCCTGCGCGGCATATTGGCGCGTAACGAATCCTTTGACAAAGGCCCCCAGAAGCGGGTCGAGTTCCCCGTAAACAGTGAGCTGAAGGGCTGCTGATCCGCCGATTCGGGAAAGAGTAATTTGTCTTTCATCAAACCTCGGCGGCAACTGGCGCTGGCGAAGAGTTTTCATTAATAGTTCGTCGAAGGATGCAAGAGAGGGCGCCTCACCACTGTTGGTAAAATCAAATAAATAAGCCCGTGGCTCAACAGAGGAAGTTAGTTTGGTGAGAGCGGTTCGCAGAATCGGCGGGGCGAAAATCTTGACGTGATGCGCTGATGGCAGAAATAGATCCGCATTATTTTCCGGCGATTTAGCAAATACGGGATCGTTATCATGTCCCTTTGGCCTGATAATAAATGCTCCTTCAGAAGGCAAGTATGTGATCGTCGATAAAGGAATTTGAGAATGGGTTTCATCAATTCGGGCAGCAATCAATAAATCAGGTGAAAACCCAAAGTTGATCTGGCACAAGACGAAAGAAAACATTGCCAGTCGTTCGGGGGAAAGGTCAGCGATTTTTTGATTGTCGAGTAAAGAGGCAAGGGCAAATCCTAAAATTTCCTGTGTCAAGATCGTACCGTCCCACACAGATTTATGTCCGAGCGGCTGCGTCCGTCTCGCTTCGGCGCCTAAACCCGCACGGTCGGTCCGCTGATCGGCGCGTGTCGGGGGAGGCGCCAGCATCCGCTCAAATTCGTATTTTGACGCTCCCTGCGCGATCTGCTCCACGACAATCCTTTTTCGTTCCGCTCGTACATTGTCGTCCGTCCGATTGTCCGCGTTGATCTCAGGAATAGGAGAAGTCGGCAATTGGTCCTCGGGAATCACTACTACTACTTTTTTTTCCGGAAGAAGTCTTTTGGGAGATGTTATAGATTTAACGTTTTCGCTGTCTGAGGTTGTAGTATCATCCGCCGCTGCGGTGACCACATCACTACGGCGTTCGCGAATGCATAGTTCCCCATTGAGTAGAAGCTGCGCCCAAAGAGCGTATGAATCGGCAGACTTTTCAAAGTTTTCCCTTCCAGAATTTGCGGCTCGTTTGATGGATTCTGATACATCCGCCTCTAAAATATGGATGGGATGTTCGATGTCACGATACTTTTGATGATCAACATATTTAATCGCTAAAAATACGGCGCGGGTCGATTTCATGATCTGCGAATCAATTACAAGGTTTTCGACCACCTCTCCCGGCTGTTCACCCGGCTGATGTGGTTGCGTCACGAACGAGCTGACAAGCGCCAGTCTCATTGCCCTGTAACCGGCGCACAAAAACTTTTTCCATAAGTTGCTTTGTCCGGGAAGGTTGATTGACGAGTAAGTGCGGCGGTTATTAACAAGAAAAAAAATGATGGGATTGCCCGTTTTTTCGGGCGGCAGCGAAAACACGTCCGCATTCGGCAAGTGGAGGATCGCACGCTCGAATTTCTCGAGATTGTCGAATAGAGCGGTCACTTCCAGATCGTCAGCAATTTTTGCGGCAATAATCTGGCACGAAGCAGCCAGAACTTCCCTTAACCCGGTTATTGCCAATGCGAGCCCAGGCAATCCGAAGCGAGTCGGAATTTCTTCGGGAGCTGGCAGGACCGTCTTAAACTGGATGTGGAGACAATCGGCAAAAAATTCAAAAAAGTCCCATTCGGCGGAGTTTATATCATAATCGCGATTTAACAGCAGCCTGACAAATTCCATCGATTCCGGTTTCAAAGGGGCATCGAGAAATAAAAAATCTCTTAAGTAATCCGTAATGGGCCACGGCTTAAATTCAGACATAAATTTCGATTCAATATTTGATTGAGTTATAACAATAAAACGTTTAACTTCCGGCTTCCTCGATGGGTGTAGCTCTGCATGTAGAATTGATAATGAAATCGAAATTCGATGTTAGTGAGATTTCATTTCTAATTTCCAATTCCTCGTTTTTTTTCATTTTGTAATCGGCGTAAAACCGAGCTGGAATGTTGTGAGACATGAAGGCAAATAGTTCAGGGTGCTCGATTATGTCATTGGCAGCGAGGAGCATAATTTCCAGCAGAGTTTTTTTAGCATTTTCAGGACGGCAAACGAGGCGCTCAAAAATATCCCGGAGTGGAGCAAGGGCGCGTGAAATCGATTTCAAATGAAAATTTTCATAACCTAAATCCTGCGCGATGATTTTTTTTGTCTCTGTCGAAAGGTCCATCGATTTCCGCCCGCTATTTTCGTATGACTCGTTCATAGCGTTGAGCAAAGTGAGTGCCAAGCTTTTGGTCGGCTGACTCGTTTTTATGATTTCTTCGTTTTGACCGCTCGCTTGGGCATCCGTCAGTTTCTCATTGACAATAAGGCACGGAAAGCATTCAATGTCTGGTCGCAGTTCTAATGCGCTGAGAAATTGCTCCTGTCCCTTGATGATTAAATAGAAATCTCCGTTCGTACGATTACGGTCACGAACCACGACTAATGGCTCGTGGTCAGAAACACCGAATTTTTCGATTCGGGTTATGAAATTGCTATTTCTATCCGAACTGTTTTCTTCCTCAGCGAATCGTGTCAATAGAGAATGAGGCGGCACTGGTACAGCCAGATTTTTCTGGTTGATAAAAACAATTACAGATGGATCGCGTAAATCAAGTAAATTGTGAGCGAGTTTTTTCATCATTTTCGTTTTCATTATCAAAATTTCAATCTAGTGTATTCTACCAGCAGAAGGATTGTATGTAAAACGAAAACAAACAATGTTTAAGTTACGTTAGCGGCAAACCTAACAAAAAAATTGGTTAAAGGTTTGTTTAATCACGAAGGATGCTGACAAATCTTTTTTTCTAAACTTACACAAACTTCAATAAACACTGGCACAAAGGAGACGCCATAAATATTTGGGAACGCTCTGTCCAGGACAATTGTCCTGGACATTTTGATTTGAAAAAATTGTCCGACGACTCAATCTCATATCGAAGCGATACGACTTCTCATTTTTGTTTGGGTTTTTCATCAACATCCAGTGTCAGCACTGCCTTTCGATATTTCGTCGGGCAGACAAGGTGATAAAGCAATACGCTGACGCTCTGGTTTCTCACCAATAAGCTCGCTCATTGGTCTATTATTTTCTGAAGCATATCTACGGGGAATTAAACATTTAGGGAATGATTAGAACGATTGAAAGCCATGAAAATTTAAGATTTAGTTTATTACCAATAACTAGGTGTTCAGTCCCAAAGTGTGATGGTGTAAAATGCATAACACAAATCAACAAAGAATCATTATGGGACAAATTCTACACGGTTGCGCCAGAACGACTGCGGCACTTCGCCGAACAATACAAAATAGTCAAGAAAGCCTGAAACAAATCGCTTTGTGTTATCATATCAATGCCAAAACCGTTGCCAAATGGCGGAAGCGAAAAACTGTTGAAGATGCTCCGATGGGTCCGCGACAACCGCATTCGACAGTTCTGACCGCAGCGCAGGAAGCAACAATTGTCGCGTTTCGCCGACAAACGCTTTTGCCGCTCGACGATTGTTTATATGCGCTGCAAGTAAGCCTTCCTCACTTGACTCGTTCGGCACTTCATCGCTGTCTAAAACGCCACGGCATTAGCCGCTTGCCGGACATCAAAGGTGAAAAGCCAATTAAGAAAAAGTTTGCCCAATATCCAATCGGTTATTTTCATATCGATATTGCCGAAGTTTCTACCAGGCAAGGACGGCTTTATTTGTTTGTCGCTATTGACCGCACCTCCAAATTCACCTATGCCGAACTGCATCCCGACCAAACCCGCGACCGCGCCTGCCAGTTCTTACGCCAGTTGATTGCCCTCGTGCCATATCACATTCACATTATTCTGACCGACAACGGCATTCAGTTTACTAACCGTCTGAAAGATAAATGGGCATTCAAGCATTTGTTCGACCGTATTTGTTATCAGCACAAAATCGAACATCGGCTCACCAAAGTCAATCATCCGTGGACAAATGGACAGGTCGAGCGAATGAATCGAACCATCAAAGAAGCGACCGTCAAACGCTATTATTATGAAACACATCAGCAACTCAAAGAACATCTTCAGCTTTTTCTAACGGCATATAACTTTGCCAAACGTCTGAAATCTTTGAAGGGACTGACGGCTTACGAATACATCAGCCATTGCTGGCAAAACCAGAGAGAACGCTTTAAAGTAAATCCGCACCATCACACTCTGGGACTAAACACCTAACCAGTTGTGTTCTTATCAATAGCAGAAGCTACTACAAACGGATCGGAATACGCACCGGGATTATGATTCTCGGATCCAAAGTAAAATAAATGATACGGTAAAGCAATTAAGCCCCAGCGGAGCAACAGCAGGTGATCTTTCAGCCGCATTCAATTCCCTGCTCTCAAAAGATTTCAATACCCGTAAAACTCGTCTTCATTTATTCAAACGAATCAAAAAGTTTAAAACTCTTTGATAGTAAGTTATTGTTTTGCAGCAACTTACTATATTGACAGGCACATTCGTTATAGTGTTTAATATGTTTAACAGCGCAAAACGCTTGGCGATAATATATGAAAAATCAAAAGATCGAAATCGAAAAAGCAGAGAAAATTTATTTGTTGGCATGTGAAGTAGCGGGATATTTTCTCGGTATGTTTCCCGACGAAGAATTAAGCAGGGTTTTTACCGACAGTGTGTATGAGGAATTCGGAAATGACATTGCCGGCATAAGCAAAACACAATTGTACAGTGCAACCCGTATTGTCATCGATGAGATGATCGAAAAGAAAAAATTAAGTGAACAGGCATTAAAGGACATAATGCTGTTATTACCAAACGCTTATAACGGCGGGTTGGAAAGCCGCCGAACAGCTTAAAGATTAGTTAGTAACCGGACATCCCTAATGAACCATTAACGAGAATTGGTGGGACCTGACAATTAGAAGGTATAAGTTTTTTTAATTGATATGAAGCAGACACCTCCCGCCACTGGTTGTTTAATAAACTTTCGGCGGTTTTGAATTCGTCGTCGGAGAGGTACCCGATGACATTTAACAGCACAGTGAATTTTCACTACCGATTTTTCTAAGGCTGTAAAAAGCAATTCAATTTAACGCCGGAATGAACCGTTCGCCGCGCAGCGCGATTTCATCCAGAGCGTAATGGAAATACTCGACTAGAGCCGCCGATTTATGTTCATGGTAGACCGATCCGAAAAAACTGTTAAAATTCACTCGTTGGGAAAGGCAACCTAAATCAGTTATTTCAAACCCGACAAATACTCGTTGAATTTTTCGTAGATTTCAGTGGGAAGCGGAAGAACCTCAAGTTTATGAACAACGTAGCTGCTCCCATCGTGAGGACCGGGCTTCGCTTTTTTTTCAAGCAGCTTTAAGTCCATCAGCCAGCGCTCCTGTTTGTATAGCGTTGCAATACCCTTAATTCCAGCTTTAGACATCAATTCATGGTTTTTTACTCGCGCCCGTCCGCGCAAGTCGGCAAGTCGGACTAAAGCAGCGTAAAGCTTGAGCGAACTTGCCCGCAGAACATCTGTCAGTTCATATATTTCGTTGAGGCTGTCCGCGTCAAGAATCCGCAAAAGCTCGGCTTCGGTTAAAATTTTATTTTCCGCCGGTTTTTCGCTCTCTCCGTCGCGGTGAGCGTATTCTTTTGGCGCTTTGTCAGCTTCACCCTCATGTGAGCCGGCATCGGTATGCTGCACAGTTTGAACTTCAGCGGAAACTCTGTGTTCTGTTTTCCGTTTTCCGTCTGCCTCCGCGTCTTTTCGCTGCTCTGCTTTTGCCGCCTCACCTTCGAGTGCCCTAGGGGCATCAACCAAATTGGTAAAACCGTCGGTTGTTCTGATCGGTTCGGACAAAGTAATAGGGGCGAGAAGAAATCCTCTTTTTCTACCGTCTTCCTTTTTAACTGGCATATGCTTTATCCTTCTTAAACCATTTTATTATATCGGTTGCCATTTTCGAGTAATCCTCCGCCGCCCGGCTCCGGCGGTCAAACTCGAAAATAGTTTGCCGATGTCCGCGAGCGTGTCCTAAGTTAGTATCGGTTCTGATTTGAGCAAAAAATTTGCCGTCAAAAGACGTTTGGCAGTGCGAAAGGATCGTTTCAGTTAAAGTTAAACGCCGGTCAACTTTTGTCATTACGGCTCCCATTAAGCGCGTGTCAATTTCTAGTTTTTCACAAATCGCTTCTTTCGCCTTGATGAAATCGTCAACCCCCTCAACTGAATCTACCCCGATTTCAATTGGCATTAAAACATCTGTCGAGTAAACGAGTCCATTGACGTTAACGATTGTCGAACCCGGTCCGCAATCAAGCAAAATGTAATCGAATCCGTCAAGACTTTTCATCGCGCGCGCCAATATTTTTTCGCGTCCGACTTCGCTTGCCAATTCGGTTTCGAGCAAAGCGGTCGTCCGGTTCGATGGGAGAAGATAAAGATTTTCCCTGACCCGACCGATACTTACTTCAGCGCGGCTGATGCCCTTCATCACTGTGTAAACGGTTGGCGTCAATTCAGTTACTTCGTATCCCAAACCGCGCGTCGCGTTTCCCTGCGGATCGAGGTCGACAATCAAAACATTCTTTTTCTCCAGGGCTAATGCGTGTCCGAGATTTATCCCGGTCGTCGTCTTCCCGACACCGCCTTTGAAAACGCCGATCATTATCACTTTGGGTGAATTTTTATTCATAATTGTTGCCTTCCGATTGCTATTTATAAATCAATTTCCTAAATACTTCAAGTTATACTTTAATAATTTTCAACGTTACTAATAAATTTATTGTTACTGCTTACACTTATACAATTATTTATACATCTTTTATACCTGGTCATTTCTATTATTTATTTTGAATACTAACTGAACATCTTCTGCACATCATCAAAAATAACAATTTGGATAAAAAGCAGCTACTAAAACGAAATGAAAGAACAAAACCCTGCTGAGGTAACAAACTCGTAGAGGGATTACGGGAAGGAAAAAATCAACTTTGATTGTCTTGAAATTTCCAGAAAAAATGAGAGGAATCGAAAGTAGAAAAGGCAGTATCGACTGTAATCAATGCATGAAATTTCGCCCAACTAGGCATTACTGTCTAAAATGAGATAGTCATTATCCTTTTGCCGAATGTCGGCGTTCTTCAGCAATTTGGAAAAGGGTGTATTTTTCAATATAAGAGCTAAAGAACAAAAAAGGTTTTATCAACTCTTTTTACGCCGCGCGATTTCACTCCGCAGCATATCCCAAATATGCCTCATTTCTCGAATAGATTCTACATCTAGTTGATCAGCCTCCGCCAGCAACTCAGCCAATTCTGCGTGATTAAACTCTTTAACATTTTTTACTACCGATGAATTAAAGAATTCCCGCAGCCATTCTTCTTCAAAATCGTTATTAAGCACAAAAGAAAGAGCTATTAATGTGGGCTTTCGAGGTGTAGTTTTATTGGATTCTATTTGGGAGAGTGACGCCTGCTTAATACCTGTTAGTTCCGCTAATTCTGCTTGCGATATACCTAATCCCCCATGAGCGCTTTCACGAGCCATTCTGACCCGTTCTCCAATATTTTTATTTATAACGGACATAATTATAGTTTGCTTATTGACAAATATAAGCAAACTATATAAAGTTTATAAGAAGCTTATATTTGGCTTGAAAATAGCATTTTTCGGCTGATTAATAAACCAACAGGGGGAGAGGACCTTTAATGATTAACAAAACACAGAGCAGGAATTTTCTTGTCGATAAATTAAAGCGGGAATTAATCGGTCCGGATCCGATTGGTGAAGAACTGGACTTTAAGGTTCCGGTAATATTCAAAAACAAAAAAGACAGTTACAAACCTTTTTTACAAAAGGGAAGCTGCGAAGAAGTTTTGCAACGGGATACTCCCCTTACCAGGTTCGGTGCAGGATTACTTTACCCACAAGCGCGTTACGAAAAGAAAAATACCGAATCGGGGAAGACGGACCCGGTTAAGAAATTAGTTTTCGGCGATAACGGAGAAACCCTGTTCCGGGAAACAAAATCCGGAAATTTGATTGTCGGCGAATCGCCTGTATCGGTAAATACGGAGCAGTCTTTTGAGCCGGACTATATTGATCTGGCTGATGCCAACAAATTTTTACCCCATTCGATGGCGTTAACATTTCTCGCGGAAATTGAAACCAACGCTCAGGTAATCGTCAGTGTTACCGGCGGACGTTACCGCGTGGTACCAGTTAAAATCGAAGGAGACACAAGGAATTGGTGGATACGCGAATCCGTTCAGATGACCGCCAAATTTAACGGCATCGAAACGCTCTACCGACCACAAAAGGTCAAAGCTGCAAACATAAAGTCGGTCAATACCGAAGGCTTGAATTTATCGGTTGAGGTAAACGTGTCTCCGACGGGTGTCGGCAACCAGTATTTGATAACCGTGGCTTTAGTAAACCGCACGACGTTTTCGGCGGGAACAATGCAGGATTCGTTCGCCTTGTTTCAGTCCGAATTCTCTGTTCGTGTCGTTTCACCCAAAAGCAACAGGCTCATCCTGCCGTACCCCGCCGAACATGAAAACGGTGATTTAACCGACGAGGAGCAGTCAATCGAGCTGCTTTACCGCGCCGCTCGAACCTATGCCGTCGGACACGGATGCGCTGCTGATTGGGATAAGGATGTAGCGGCGGATGAAAAAGTCAGGGAAGTCGTAGCCAACTCTTTTCCGGTTTTTGAAGTTCCAGGAGTCACTTCTGAAGTCAAGGGAGCAGACGGACGACCAATTGAAATCTCGATGGCAAAACTCGCCGGGCTGGTCGCCGGCGACGACGGAATGCCTGATTTAGAGGAAATGATCCAAGCCTACGAGCAGTGGATTAACCGCCGAGACGGCGAGATAAAAACGCTTTCCCCTCGCTACCATCATGCCGCGCACCGACATCTGACCGATTGCCGAAAAATCCTCGACCGGATGCGTGACGGAATGGATTTTTTGCAGAATAACGCTCTGGCGCGAAAGGCATTCCGTCTGGCAAATCAAGCAATTCTGATGCAGCAGCACCGGGGTAAGATTCCGCTCCGAAATGCGGGAATTAATCAAAAAAACGGAACTGCCGTTTTCGCAAACAAAAATATCGACCCAGACCTTCACCAGTCGAATTCGAGACTGGGGAAATGGCGAGCGTTTCAGATTGCTTTTCTTCTACTCTCTTTACGGTCAGCGGTCGATCCGGATTGTTTGGAGCGGGAGACGGTTGATCTGATATGGTTTCCGACCGGCGGCGGAAAAACGGAGGCGTATTTGCTGCTTGCCGCGTTCGCGATTTTTTATCGGCGACTGATTAATCCGGAAGATGCGGGGACGGCGGCATTTATGCGCTATACCCTGCGGCTTTTAACCGCGCAGCAGTTTCAGCGCTCCAGCGCTCTGATCTGCGCCATGGAAATTTTGCGCAGAGAGAACCCCGCATCTCTGGGAAAAGCCGAAATTTCCATCGGGCTGTGGCTCGGCAACGAAGCGACTCCGGGCACACGCCGCGATGCCCGCGAGAATTTAATGCGGCTCCAGACGCATCCGCAAACGACCGAAAATAAATTTATCCTCAATCGCTGTCCGTGGTGCGCAGCTGAAATCGGAAAAATTGAAGTCAAGCGCGGCAAAAAAAACAGCCGCCAGGCGGAACGGAAATTTTATATTATCGGCTACAAAAAACTCGGCGGAACCGTGGTGCTTCACTGCCCCGATTCGACCTGCCGGTTCTACGACCGGCTTCCGGTTTATGTTACCGACGAAGATATTTACGAAGCGCGTCCGACCCTTTTTATTGCGACGGTCGATAAATTTGCCGTTTTGCCCTGGAAACCGAACGCGCGGGCGCTTTTCGGGCT
>Ga0136611_10002240_pt1 | contig 13439 bp, 9 predicted proteins | sample AntDrymUQ2232306_2_FD_106645 | JGI IMG/M metagenome (GOLD analysis project Ga0136611, IMG submission 106645) | Polar desert sand microbial communities from Dry Valleys, Antarctica - metaG UQ223 (23.06) | ecosystem: Environmental > Terrestrial > Soil > Desert | place: Antarctica: Dry Valley... | reverse complement strand
GATCGACGGGCGCCGCGCGTGCTGGCCGGGCTCGATCACCGGCCTGGACGCACCGAAGGCCGTCGCGCGGCGAGAGCCAGGCTAGCTCCCCCACACGCTTTACCGAGGAGGGCATCCGCATGAGAATGGTGACGTTGACCGCTGTCCTGACCGCATTGTTGGTAGCCCCGGTGCTGGGGTCCCGGACGATCGCCGCGCAGGGGCCGCCGGCCCAGCCTGCGGTGCAGGGGCGCATCACGGGAACAGTCCGGTCGGTCGTCGGCGGCGAGCCGTTGGTGGGCGCGACGATCGTCGTTCTCAACACGGGGTACCGCGCCACCACGCGCGAAAACGGGAGCTACGCGCTCGCGGTCGCGCCCGGCAACTATCAGGTGCGCGCGACTGTGATCGGCTTCGCACCGATGGTGGTCGGGCCGGTCGTCGTCGGCCCGAACGGTGCCGCCATCGCGAACTTCACCATGACTCGCCTTGCCACGGCGCTTGATCAGGTGGTCGTCGTCGGTTACGGCACGCAGCGCCGCGGCGACGTCACGGGCGCGGTCTCGTCGGTCAACGTCGAGCAGATCGCCACGGTGCAGACGAGCAGCTCGGTCGGGCAGCTGCTCCAGGGGCGTGTCGCTGGCGCGCAGGTGACCGTGAACAATGGCGCGCCGGGCGGGGGCATCTCCATCCGCGTGCGCGGCAGCAACTCGATCACTGCGAACAGCGAGCCGCTCTACGTGATCGACGGCGTGCCCTCGTACGTGGGCAGCGGCGGGCAGGACCCCTACTCGAACCCTCTCTCGTCGATCAGCCCGCAGGACATCGAGAGCATCGAGGTGCTGAAGGACGCCTCGTCCACGGCGATCTACGGTGCGCGGGGCGCGAACGGCGTGGTGCTGATCACCACCAAGCTCGGGCGCCGTGGAGATAACACCGTCACGTTCGAGTCCAGCGGCGGGATGCAGTCGCCCTCCCGCTACATCCCGATGCTCAACGGCCGCCAGTTCGCGGAGCTGGCGAACGAGGCGTCCGTGAACGGCGGTCGGGCGCAGCCCTATACGGCGGCCGAGATCGAGCAGCTCGGCCCCGGAACGGACTGGCAGCGCGCGATCCTGCGCGACGCGCCGATGCAGAGCCACAGCCTGAGCGTCACAGGCGGCGACGATCGGACGCGCTACTTCCTCTCGGGATCGTATTTCAACGAGGCGGGCATCGTCCGGGCGACCGACTTCAAGCGCTACTCGGCCCGTCTCAACCTCGACCGCATTGTCACGTCGCGGCTGCGCGTCGGCACCAGCCTCACACTCAGCAACGTCAACGCCGACCAGCAGATCACCGACAATGCACTCAACAGCTCGACGGTGATGAGCGCGCTCTGGTACAACCCGAACACCCCGATCCGCGATAGCGTCACCGGCGCGTACATCCAGAACTCGCAGGTCACCTTCCCCGTCCAGAACCCGGTCGCCCTCGTCGAGCAGTTGCAGAACGACGAGTCGATCTTTGCGATCGTCGGCAATGTGTTCGGCGACATCAAACTGGCGGAGGGGGTGCAGCTCCGCAGCTCACTCGGCACGACGTCTTCGTTCCAGCGCACGCGCTACTTCGCACCGCGCACGACGGCCATCGGCCTGAACACGAACGGCACCGCGCAGGAGAACTCGGCGACGTTCCTCAACGTCATCAACGAGAACATCGTGAGCGCCTCGCGCGATGTCCGTGGCCGAGACCGCGTGGACGCGACCGGCGGATTCACCGTTCAGGTGAACGACGCGGAGTCCCTCTATGGGGCCAACCAGCAGTTCGTGAACGACATCACCGGCGTCTACAACCTCAGCGCGGGCACGCTGCCGACCACGGACACGGACTTCTCGCGGTGGGCGCTCCTCTCCTACCTCGGGCGGGTCAACTACAACCTGCTCGGTCGCTACATCGTCACCGTCGCCGGTCGCTACGATGGGTCGAGCCGGTTCGGCACGAACGACAAGTGGGCGTTCTTCCCATCGACCGCCTTTGCCTGGCGCCTGGTGGACGAGCCGTTCCTCGCGAATCAGACCCTCTTCGACGACATCAAGCTACGCGTCGGCTACGGCGTGACCGGCAACCAGGAGATCGGGCTGTACAACTCGCTCGCCCGCCTGGGTAGCCGCACCTATGCGTTCGGCGGCACCACCGTGGTCGGCTACTTTCCCGCGGGCGCGGCACCCAATCCCGATCTTAAGTGGGAGACGACGCGGCAGGCGAACGCCGGGCTCGATCTCGCGCTGCTCGGCGAGCGCGTCACGGCGTCGGTCGACGTCTACAACAGCGTGACAACGGACCTCCTGCTGAGTGTGACACTGCCGAGGACGTCGGGCTTCACCTCGCAGCTGCAGAACATCGGCTCGGTGCGCAACCGCGGCGTCGAGCTCGCCCTCACGACGGGCAACCTGCGCACCAGGCGCGTCACGTGGAACTCAACGCTGAGTCTCGCGGCCAATCGCAACCAGGTGCTCGACATCGGTGGCGCAAAGGAGATTATCGGCCCGGACAAGGGGATCGGCAGCCAGACGGGGCAGACGACCGTCGTCATCCGCACGGGCGAGCCGATCGGCTCCTTCCTCGGCTATCGCACGAATGGGCTGTACCAGCAAGGTGACGCCTGTCCGCTCACCACGAGGCGCGCGAACCTCGACTGCATACCCGGCGAGTACCGCTACGTGGACACGAACGCCGACGGACAGATCAACGCCGCCGACCGCGTGCTCCTCGGGAACGGCCACCCGGACTTCTACGGCGGTCTCCAGAACGACGTCCTCGTCGGACCGCTCCGCCTGAACGTGTTCCTGCAGGGGTCGCGCGGCGGGCGCGTGCTGAACGCGCCGGCGATCAACCTGCGGAACATCAACATCCTGTCCAACCAGACGGCCGACGCGCTGCGGCGCTGGACGCCAGAAAACACGGACACCGACATCCCGCGCGCGAACGCGGCGCGGCCACGCGAGATCTACGACGTGCATGTGGAGGACGGCTCCTTCCTCCGCCTGCAGAGCGTGACGCTCGGCTACCAGCTGCCCGCGCGCCTCATGCCGGGCACGCGGTCGGCGCGGTTCTCCGTAACGGGCGAGAATCTGAAGGTCTGGACCAAGTACAAGGGCTACGACCCCGAGGTGAACAGCTTCGGCGGCAACGCGATCTCGCGCGGCATCGACCTTGGCGCCTACCCGCGCGCGAAGCGCTGGACGGCCGGCCTCAACGTGACCTTCTGACGCCATGTCGGACCACAGGAATTCCCATCACCTTCCGGAGCGCGTCGAGATGAAGAGAGCGTGGCGGGTTCCGCGCGCCGCGGCTATGCTGGCCGCGGCCATCCCCGTGGCCGTGCTGGCTGCGTGCAGGGATCTGCTGGTCGAGGAGCCGAAGGACCAGCTCACTACCGAGAACTTCTACCAGAGCGACGCCGACGGCCGCGCGGCGATCGCAGCCGCCTACCGGCCGCTCAGCGATCAGGGGCTCTTTGGCACGGCGATGAAGTCGGCGCTCATAATGGCGGCCGACGACGCGCGCGTCGGCCCGAGGGGAGGCGAACGCCGCGATCCGTGCCGTGAGCTCCATGCAGTGGGATGCCACCACCCCGCGTGTCACGCACGAGCCGTGGTGGGCGTGGTACGACATCGTGACGAAGTCGAACGAGATCATCGAGCGGCTCCCAAGGGCTACCCGCATGACCGAAGTGGTGCGGGCGCAGGTCATCGGCGAGGCCAAGTTCCTCCGCGCGCTGAGTTACTTCTATCTCGTGAGGCTGTGGGGCGACGTCCCGCTCGTGACGACGCTCGAGGAGCAAGTTGGCACGCCGTCGCGCACCCCGAAGGAGCAGGTGTTCGCGCAAATCCTCAAGGACGCCCAGGAAGCGGAGGCCGCGCTCCCGGTGAGCTGGCCGGCGGCGCAGAAGGGTCGCGCGCCGAAGGCCGCCGCGCAGGCGCTGCTCGCCGAGCTGCACCTGTGGCGGTCGAGCGCCGAGCAGAAGAACGAGTGGCAGCTCGCGGCGGACGCGGCGAAGCGGATCATCGACGCCGGCACGTACCGCCTCGAGGCCAACTACCTGAACGCGTTCCTCCCCGGATCGCAGAACCGGGCCGAGGAGATCTTCGCCGCTCAGGCGACCGCGGTGGCGAATGGACCGCAGATCCGGGCGGCCGACCTCTTCTACCCACAGGAGCTGGGGGCGAACTCGGCGGGCGGCTTCGCGTCGGTCGTCCCGCTGGCCTGGTCGTACGACAGCAGCTACGCGCGCGGCGACTACCGCCGCGACGTCACCTACTTCACGAGCGGGCGAACCACGGCCGGGGCCCTGGTCACCTTCCCACCGCACGTCTACAAGTACCGGCCGACGACACGCCCGGGCCCGCAGGACGTGAACTGGCCGATCTACCGCTACGCGGAGGTGTTGCTCTTCAACGCCGAAGCGCTCAACGAGCTGGGGCGCACGGCGGAGGCGGTGACGTTCCTCAACCAGGTGCGCGCCCGCGCCCGCAACGGCACCGGCACGGAGAACCGTCCGCAGCCGGCCAACTACGCGGGCGCCCTGACGCAGGACGCGGTGCGCGAGGCGATCTTCGAGGAGCGCCGCATCGAGACGGTCTTCGAGACCGACCGCTGGTTCGACATCGTCCGGCGCGGCTCGGCGTACTTCCTCAACGCGCTCCGACGGGACCCGTTCGCGACCGACGCCGAGGCGACCGACATGCTCTGGCCCATCCCGCAGCGCGAGATCGACGTGAATCCGAATCTGATTCAGAACCCCGGCTACTGAGCCGCTAGCTACAGAGGAGACGTCGCACCATGGAGCGGCGAACATTCGTAGGGGCGGCGCTGGCCGCCGCGGCCGGTGCCGCACTGCCGACGACAGCGCTTGCTGCGCTGCCGGGGGAGCGTCGCCCTCGCGCTGCGGCGCCGGCGTTCACGCTGAAGTTCGCGCCCCACTTCGGGATGTTTGCCGCGCACGCCGGCGACGACCCCGTGGCGGAGCTGCGCTTCATGCACGAGCAGGGCTTCCGCGCGGTGGAGGACAACCTCATGCGCAAGCGCCCGATCGAGGTGCAGGAGGCCATTGGCCGCGAGGTGAAGCGCCTCGGCATGGAGATCGGGCTCATCTCGGCGATGCAACGCCCAAACACCCCGCCCGGCTACGTGGCCGCAGATCGCCAGCGGCAAGCCGCACGACCGCGAGGAGTTACTGCGCGACGTGCGCGACACGATCGAGGTGGCGAAGCGCGTCGGCGCGCGCTGCATCCTCGTGACGCCGGGACAGCTCGAGGCCGGCGTAGAGCTCTCGTACCAGATGGTGAACGCGATCGAGAACCTGCGTGCCGCGGCGAAGGTCGTCGAGCCGCACGGGCTCACGATGCTCGTCGAGCCGCTCAACCCGTGGGTGAACCATCCCGGCGCGTTCGTCACCAAGTCGTCGCAGCTGTTCGAGCTCGTGCGCGGCGTCGACAGCCCGGCGTTCAAGATGTTGTTCGACATCTACCATCTGCAGATCTCCGAAGGGAATCTGATCGGCAATTTTGACCGCTGCCGCTCGGCGATCGGCTACATCCAGACCGGCGACGTGCCGGGGCGAAACGAGCCGGGCACGGGGGAGATCAACTACGCCCGCGTCTTCGAGCACATCCAGCGCAGGGGCTACACGGGCGTGATCGGGACTGAGCACAACAACTCCAAGCCCGGCAAGGACGGCGAGCTGGCCGTGATCGCGGCGTATCGCAAGGTCGACGTACGCGCCGGCGCGACCGGCTCCTGACGTCGACGACGGCGCACAGCGCAGGGGGATGCATGGACGAGTTCCGCATGGACCGGCGCGAGGCGCTGAAGGTCTGGTCGCTGCTCATTGGCGCGGCCGTCCTGCCAGCTTTCCTGTCGGGATGCGAGGGAGAGCCGGCGGAACGCCCCGCGGCCAAGCCGACGGCACCCTCGGCCCCGCGCGCGCTGTCGGCGGCGCAGCTGGCGATGGTGGCCACGATGGCCGAGCTCATCATCCCCGAGACCGACACGGCGGGGGCGAGGGCCGCGCGCGTACACGAGTTCATCGACACGATGGTGGCGGCCTTCATGCCCGAGAAGCCACGCCAGCGCTTCATGGAGGGGCTCGCCCGTGCCGAGCAGCGGGCGACGCGCGCGTTCGGCACTACCTTCCTCGCCGCCACGCCGGCGCAGCAGCGCGAGTTGGTCGAGGCGCTCAACCGCGCGGCCTATACGGACGCCGCCGCGACCTCCAGCGACCCGCGCCTCGAGGGGAAGACTGTGGTACGTCCGAAGCGGCCGCGTCCGGCCGGCCTCCAGGAAGGGGAGGAGTCGCGTGCGGGGGGCGGGGGCGGCGCGGCCGCGCAGGCGGCGGTTGGCCCGGGTGGCGCGTGGGATCCCGCCGAGGTGGGGCGCGAGAGCTTCTTCCTCACGTTCAAGCGCCTCGTCATCGAGGGCTACTACACCTCCGAGGTGGGTGCCACGCGCGAGCTGCGACTCAACCCCATGGGTGCCTGGCTCGCCGATATCCCCTACGCCGATGTCGGCCGCTCGTACGCCTGAGCGTCGCCATGCCTGACGTACCACGTCCGGTCCCGCTGCTCGCGGGCCGACCGTCACCGACCGCTCGCCGAGGGAACTGAATCGTGTGGCTGCAATCGCGAATGGAGTACGACGCAATCGTCGTCGGCTCGGGTGTGAGCGGAGGCTGGGCGGCCAAGGAGCTCTGCGAGAAGGGGCTCAAGACGCTCGTCCTGGAGCGCGGGCGCGACTTCGACCCGAGCAAGGACTACATCAACGAGCACAAGCCGGCGTGGCAGTTCCCGCTTCGTGATCAGAAGCTCACGCCGGCCCAGGCGCCCGACCATCCGGTGCAGGCGGTCACGCCGAGCTACTCCGAGCCCACGACGCACCTGTTCCTGAAGGACCGGGAGAACCCGTACGAGGAGGCCAAGCCCTTCCTCTGGGTGCAGGGCGACCAGGTCGGCGGCCGCTCGCTGATGTGGGGACGGCAGTCGTACCGCTGGGGGCCGCAGGACTTCGAGGCGAACCTCAAGGACGGCCACGGCACCGACTGGCCGGTTCGCTACGACGACATCGCGCCTTGGTACTCGTACGCGGAACGGTTCGCCGGCATCAGCGGACAGAAGGAGGGGATGCGGCAGGCCCCCGACGGCGAGTTCCAGAAGCCGATGGGGCTGAACGCCGGGGAGAAATGGGTGAAGGCCGGGCTCGAGAAGGCGTACCCGACGCGCCGGCTGACCATCGGGCGCACCGCGGTCCTCACCGAGCCGCTCGGCGACCGCCTGCCGTGCCACTACTGCGGGCCGTGCATCCGCGGCTGCTCGACCAAGTCGTTCTTCTCGAGCCACTCGTCGACGCTGCCGGCGGCGCGCGTCACCGGCAACCTCACCATCCGCGCGCACAGCCTCGTGCAGTCTGTCATGTACGACGAGACGACGGGACGCGCGAGCGGCGTGCGGTTCGTCGACACGGTGACGGGTGAGACGCACGAGGTGCGTGCGCGCGTCGTCTTCCTCTGCGCCTCGGCGCTCGCCAGCACGCGCATTCTACTGAACAGCAAGAGCCGCCATCACCCGAATGGGCTGGGTGGCGAGAGCGGGGCGCTCGGGCGCTACATCATGGACCACCACGTGCGCCTCGGCGCGCGCGGCCAGGTGCCCGGCCTCACGGATCGCTACTACCAGGGCGACCGGCCCACGGGCACCTATCTCATCCGCTTCCGCAACCTCCCCGACCCCGACTCCGACAAGCTCGGCTTCGTGCGCGGCTACGCCTACCAGGGCGGGGCAGGGCGCGGGGGCTGGAACCGCGGCGGCGGACGGCCGGAGATAGGCGCGGAGCTGAAGCAGCTCCTGCGCGATCCCGGTCCGTGGAACATGGGACTCGGTGGCTTCGGCGAGTGCCTGCCGCGGCGCGACAACTATGTCGAGCTCTCCGACAAGACCGATCCGTGGGGCATCCCCGTGCTCCGTATCAACGTCACGTGGGGCGAGAACGAGCTCGCGATGCGCAAGGACTGCGTCGCGCAGGCGGCCGAGATGCTCGAGGCGGCGGGCTGCAAGAACGTGACGGGCTACGACAACATCGACTCGCGCATTGCGAATCCCGGCGGATCGATCCACGAGATGGGAGGCGCCCGCATGGGGCGCGACCGCCGGACGTCCGTGCTCAATGCGCACAATCAGGTGTGGGACGCGCCGAACGGTTCGTCACCGACGGCGCGTTCATGAGCAGCACCTCGTGCGTCAACCCGAGCCTCACGTACATGGCGTTCACCGCGCGCGCGGCCGACCACGCGGTGGCCGAGATGAAGCGCCGGAACCTGTGAGTCCTGTGCGCACCGCACCCCTTCACCAACCGCCGAGCCGATGATGAACCGTCGCACGTTCCTGCACTCCGCAGGCCTGACCGTGGCCGCCGGCTGGGGGGGCATGGCCGCCTGCCGATCCGGTGCCGCCGGCACGGGCACCGCCGGCGCTGGCGCCGCGGCGTCCACCGCCGGCTCGGCTGCGGGCGCGCTCCCGCCGCTCCGCAGCGTCGGGCTCCAATTGTCCACCGTGCGCGCGCTGCTCGACAAGGACATCGCCGGGACGTTCAGGCAGATCGCCGACATCGGCTACCGCACCGTCGAGCTGTCGGCCGATTTCTACGAGAAGCGCAAGCCGGCCGACGTGCGGGCCCTGCTCGACGCGCACGGGCTCAGCTCCCCGGTCGGCCTCTATCGCGACGACACGATCCGCGACGACACGGCGGGCGTGGCGCGAGCCGCCCGGACGATCGGTCAGCGCTACGTCGGCCTCCCCAGCCTCTCGGCGTCGTCGCGCGTTTCGCGCGAGAGCTACCGGCAGGCGGCCGGTCGCTTCAACGAGTGGGGGCGGCGGCTGAAGGACGAGGGACTCATGCTGACCTATCACAACCACGCGTTCGAATTCGAGACGCTCGGTGGCGATTCGCCCGCGTTCGACATTCTGTTGCGCGAGACCGACCCGGAGCTCGTCGCCTTCGAGCTGGACCTGTACTGGATCGACAAGGCGGGGCACGATCCGGTCGCGTACTTCGAGCGGTTCCCAGGGCGCTTCGCGCTCTTCCATCTCAAGGACAGCACGCCCGCTCCCGCCAAGGCGTTCGCGCCCGTGGGAGCCGGGGTGATGGACTTCCGTCGAATCTTATCGTACGCCGAGCGTGCCGGGATGCGCCACGCGTTCGTGGAACACGATAAGCCCGACAATCCGATAGCGAGCATTCGTACCAGCTACGCGAACCTCGCGCGCCTGCTGCCGCGCGGCTGACGCGCAACTGCCGCGTCGCGGCGGAACGCAGAGCCGCGTTGAGCCTGGGAACGGCGAACTCACCACCGCACACGAGGACGACACCTGATGGCAGCTTTGCCAGTCCGCTTCGGACTGATCGGATTCGGCGCCTGGGGACGGCACCACGCCGCAGCAATCGCGGGCACACCGGGTGCGGAGCTCGTGGCCATCTCCGCACGCTCGGCGGCCAGCTGCGAGGCGGCGCGCGAGGCACATCCGGGCGCGTTCGTCACTGCGGACTACCACGAGTTGCTGCGGCGCGCCGACGTCGACGTCGTAGACGTCGTGCTGCCGACGGATCTGCACCACGCGGTGAGCATCGCCGCCTTGCGCGCCGACAAGCACCTGCTGCTCGAGAAGCCGATGGCGCTCTCGCTCGACCAGTGCGACGATCTGGTACGCGTCGCGGCCGAGCGGCGGCGACTGCTCGCCATCGGCCACGAGTTCAGGCTCTCGTCGCTCTGGGGGAAGGTGAAGGAGTTGATCGACTCGGGCGTCGTCGGCGAGCCGCAGTACGTGCTCGTCGAGCTGTCGCGCAACCCGTACCGGCAGGGCGCGAGCGGGTGGCGCTACGACATCGACCGCGTGGGCAACTGGATTCTCGAAGAGCCGATTCACTTCTTCGACCTCGCGCGCTGGTATCTGCAGTCGACCGGCGAGCCGGAACGCGTGTATGCCGCCGCCAACTCGCGGCAGCCCGATCACCCGGAGCTGCAGGACAACTTCAGCGCGATCGTGCACTTCACCGGCGGAGCCTACGCCGTGATCTCGCAGACGCTCAGCGCGTTCGAGCACCATCAGACGGTGAAGGTGACCGGAACGAAGGGGGCGCTCTGGGCCGGGTGGAGCGGCGCGCTCGACCGCACCCGGCATCCCACGTTCTTCCTCAAGGCGTTCGACGGCGAGACGCTGCAGGACGTCCACATCGAGAAGATCACCGGCGAGGTGTTCGAGCTCGAGGACCAGATCGCGCTGCTCGTCGCCGCGGTTCGCGAGGGCGCACCGCTCTCGGCGACGGGCGAGGACGGGCGCTGGTCGGTCGCGATGTGCCTGGCCGCGGCGGAGTCCGTCGCGCGGCGCGAGCCGGTTGCACTCGACGCCCATGGCCGCGTCGTCCGGACCACGGACGACGCGCTCGCACCGGTCGCCGGATGACGCGCCCAGCTGGCTGGCAGCCCTCCGGAGCCGTGCGCGCGCTCGCCGTCATCATTTGGGCGACGTTGAGCGCCTGCGCCTCGCCGCCGGCGCGCGCTCCCGGCGCGGCGTCACCAGGCGCGGCGCCACGGAGCGCGGCGTCGCCGGTCGACCGGCCGCCCAACATCGTCTTCATCATCGCCGACGATCTCGGCTACGGCGACATCGGGCCGTTCGGCCAGCGGACCATCCGCACCCCGCAGCTCGATCGCATGGCGCGCGAGGGGACACGCTTCACGCAGTTCTACGCTGGCAGCCCGGTGTGCGCGCCGTCGCGCAGCACGTTGATGACTGGGCAGCACACGGGCCACACGCCGATTCGATCCAACCCCAGCCAGGTGACGCCGGCAAAGCGGCTGGCGCGCGGCATCGACTGGCCGATTGCCGACTCGGTGCGGACGCTCGCCGAGATGCTCCGGGAGCGCGGCTACGCGGTCGGCGGCTATGGCAAGTGGGGGCTCGGCTCCGCCGGCTCAGAGGGCGACCCGTTGCGGCAGGGGTTCGACCGCTTCTTCGGCTTCCTGTCGCACGTCGACGCGCACCGCCACTACCCCGAGTTCCTGTACGACGACGGACGCAAGCGCTCGTTGCCGGGCAACGAGAACGGAGGCCACGCGATCTACGCGAACGACGTCATCGTGGACGAGGCCGTGAAGTTCATCGGCCAGAACAGGGAGCGGCCGTTCTTCCTCTACGTCCCGCTCACGGTCCCGCACGCGGAGATCCAGGCGCCGCGCGACGCCTTCGCGCCGTACCTCGACGCGAGCGGCCAGAGCGTGTTCTCCGAGAAGCCGTACGCGGGGGCAGGAAACTACGGCGCGCAGTCCATGCCGCACGCCGCCTACGCGGCGATGGTCTCGCGCACGGACGCGTACGTCGGCCGTATACTCGACGAGCTGCGCGCGGCCGGCGTCGAGGGGCGCACGCTGGTGTTCTTCACGAGCGACAACGGGCCGAGCGTCGAGGGTGGGAGCGACCCGAGGCACTTCGCGTCGAGCGGGCCGCTGCGCGGCGTGAAGCGCGATCTGTATGAGGGCGGCATCCGCGTCCCGATGATCGCGTGGGGCCCGGGCCAGGTGCCGGCCGGCCGGGTGAGCGATCACGTCTGGGCGCTGTGGGACGTGATGCCCACCCTCGCCGAGCTGACTGGCGCGCGCTCGCCGGCGGGTATCGACGGCATCTCCGTGGCGCCGGCCGTCACCGGACAGGGAGTCGCGAAGGAGCACGACTTCCTGTACTGGGAGTTCCACGAACAGGGCGGCAAGCAGGCGGTGCGTCGCGGCGACTGGAAGGCGGTGCGGCTCAACGTGGTCGCCAACCCCGCGGCAGTCGCTGAATTGTACGACCTCGCCGCCGACCCGGCCGAGCGGCAGAACGTCGCGGACGCCAATCCGGAGCTCGTGCGCGAACTCATGGCAGTGATGGCGCGCGAGCACACTCCGTCGGACGTGTTTCCCGCGCTCGACGGCGCGCGTGCCGGCGGGTCCAATGCGCCACCGCCCGCGCGGCGGCCGTGAGTCGCGCCGCTACGCTCTCTCACGACGTCCACTACACTCGATGGACCGCCGCCTCTTCCTGAACGACCTGACGCGCGCGGCCGCCCTCTGCGCCGTCGTGCCTAACGCGTGGCGCGTGACCGGCCGCCCGCGCTTCGCCGAGGATCCGTTCCAGCTCGGAGTCGCCGCCGGCGACCCGACGTCGACGTCGTGCGTGATCTGGACGCGAGTCGCCCCGCGCCCGCTCGAGCCCGAGTGCGGCATGGGCGGCCAGCGCACGGTTGTCCGCTGGGAGGTTGCCGAAGACGAGCGATTCCAGAGTGTGGTCCGCGAGGGGCGGGCGACCGCGGCCCCCGAGCTCTCGTACAGCGTGCACGCCGACGTCGACGGGCTGGGAGCCGACCGGTGGTACTGGTATCGGTTCACGTCGGGCGAGGCCGTGAGCCCGGTCGGACGGCTGCGGACGACGCCCGCGCCCGGAATGACGAGGCCGCTCGCGTTCGCGTTCGTGTCGTGCCAGCACTACGAGCAGGGCCTGTTCACGGCTTACGCGCACCTGGCGCGCGAGGAGCTGGACCTCGTCGCCCACCTCGGCGACTACATCTACGAGTACTCCGCGGCGGCCGCGGGCGCGACCGAGCGCCCGCGCCGGCACGCGGGGCTCGAGATCCGCTCGCTCGACGACTACCGCCGGCGGTACGCGCAGTACAAGGCAGATCCGCTGCTGCAGGCCGCGCACGCGCGCTGCCCCTGGGTCGTCACCTGGGACGACCACGAGGTCGACAACAATTACGCGGGGCTCGTCGGTGAGAACGTGATGGAGAGCGACGAGCAGATGCGGTCGCGCCGCGCGGCGGCGTACCAGGCGTGGTGGGAGCACCAGCCGGTACGTGTCCCGCGCGCACGCTCGTGGGCCGACCTGAACATCACGCGCACCGTCGAATGGGGCGCGCTCGCGCGATTCTGGGTGATGGACACGCGGCAGTACCGGAGCGACCAGGCGTGCGGCGGCGGTGACGATGCGGTGCCGTGCGGCGACTGGGCCGACCCGGCGCGCACCATGCTCGGCGCTGCGCAGGAACGGTGGCTCTTCGACGGCCTCGCGCGCTCCACGTCGCGCTGGCAGGTACTCGCCAACCAGGTGATGGTCGCTGCGATCGACCGCGACCCGGGCGATCCGACGCGGCTGCCGATGGACGGGTGGGCCGGCTACCCGGTGGCGCGCGAGCGGCTGCTCGGCGCGATCGCGGACCGTGCGCCCAACCGCACGGTCGTGCTCACCGGGGACGTGCACTCCAACTGGGTGAACGAGCTGCGCCCGGGGCTTGGGCGTTCCGAGCGCGCGAGAAGCGTTGGGCGGCGACACCGTCGCGTTCTGTCGACGCTGCTCGTGGGCGGCCTCGTGCTCACCACCGTGCTCGCCGCGCCCGCG
>Ga0136611_10002239_pt1 | contig 13440 bp, 12 predicted proteins | sample AntDrymUQ2232306_2_FD_106645 | JGI IMG/M metagenome (GOLD analysis project Ga0136611, IMG submission 106645) | Polar desert sand microbial communities from Dry Valleys, Antarctica - metaG UQ223 (23.06) | ecosystem: Environmental > Terrestrial > Soil > Desert | place: Antarctica: Dry Valley... | reverse complement strand
CCGCAACTCGCCGTCACCGGCGAGGATCAGAGTGCAAAGGGAACGCATGGGAGAAGCCCCAGGAATGAGCGGTGGGACGGACATTCTATGAACGGACGGGCCGAGCGCCCAAGTGGAACGCCCGGCCCGATGGGAGAGGTCAGTTCGTTCAAATCAATTCTTTGACAAGTTCGCGATCGTCCTGGATGTACATCGGCCGACCGCTGCCGTTCGGGAACGTCTGCGACGGGTCGATGCCGATCGCGCCGTAGAGAGTGCTGAGGACTTGCGGAACGCTGTAGGCCCGATCCTTCGGCCGTTCGCCTTTCGCGGTGCTGGCCCCGATGGCCTGACCCATCTTGAGTCCGCCACCGGCGACCATCGCGCTCATGACCGGCGACCAGTGATCGCGACCCGCGTTCATGTTCACCTTCGGCGTCCGACCGAACTCGCCCCACATCACCGTGACGACGTCGTCTTGCATTCCGCGCTCGTGCAGATCGCCGATGAGGTTGGCGATGGCGCGGTCGAGGATCGGCAGTTGCTTCTTGAGGCTCGTGAAGTTGCCGCTGTGCGTGTCCCAGCCGCCGAAGCTGAGCGTGACGAAGCCGACGCCGGCTTCGATGAGCCTGCGGGCCGTCAGGAACTGCTCGACGCCCTTGTAGCGTTCGAGGGTCTTCGGGTCTTCCTTCTTGATGTCGAGGGCCGTGCGGACGACGCCGGCCGTCACCATTTCGATGGCGCGTTCGGTATAGCTGTCCATGCCGACCATCATGCCGGTGTTGTCGATGTCGCGGCGGATGTCGTCGAACGAGCCGAGGAGTTGCTTGCGGTCGTCGAGGCGGTCGGCCGTGACGCCTTGGGCGAGTTTGAGGTTCGAGTTGCCGGGGCCGCTCGGTGTGAACGGCCGGTGCGACACGCCGAGGAAGCCCGGTTCGGTGCCGCGGCTCATGCCCCGCAGTGAGACGAACGGGGGTACGGCCCCGGCGTCGGCGCCGCGGACTTTCGAGACCACCGACCCGAACGACGGGTGATCGGAGATTTTGTTGACGCGGTCCGGGTAGCCCGTCATCACGAGGCTGTCGCTGTGTTCATCGACGGATGTCACGGAGCGGATGACCGAGAGCTTGTCAAACATCTTCGCCTGCATCGGGAAGTGTTCGCAGATCTGCACGCCGTTGACGTTCGTATCGATGGCCTTGAATTCGCCGCGGAATTCGGCCGGGGCTTCGGGCTTGACGTCGTACATGTCCATGTGGCTCGGGCCACCGGGCAGGTAGATGAAGATGGCCGACTTCTGGGACTTGGAGGGCTTGCCGTCCGACTTGGCCTTGAGCTTCGCGGCGGCTTGGACGCGGAGGGAATCCGCGAGGGTGAGTCCGGCTCCGAACGCCCCCACTTGGAGGAAGTTCCGCCGGGAGAGACCATCGCAGAAGCGCTGCGCCGATCCGAGGACGTGGAACATGGCAGATACCCGGAAAGTGAGGGGGCCGGTGGGCCTGACCGTCTCGGTCGGCGGCTGCAGCGCCGGATCCAAAAACGACAGGTGATAAAACTATGAAGCAACTGCGAGTCCGTGTCAAACACTTTCCGCACGAATCGCGACAGTGGGCTGTAAGGATCTTCCACAGCCGGAGAATGGGCCACTTCACTTGGTATTGTCCACTTCCCCATCCCGTGGCCACAATCCGTGCGGAAACGAATCCGCGTGTCGGAAGGAACCGCCATGCCTCGCGCCGTGACGCTGTCTGCCGTGGTTCCGCTTTTCGATGAGCAGGAGAATCTGCCCGCCCTGCACGCGCGGCTCTCGGAGAGCTTCGCCGAATCGGGCATCGACTACGAACTCGTTTTCGTAAACGACGGCAGCACGGATGGCACACCGGAAATGCTCGACCGCTTGGCCGAGGAGGATGACCGCGTCCGGCCCATCCACCTCAGCCGCAACTTCGGCCACCAAGCCGCCGTGACCGCAGGACTCGAACTCGCCACCGGCGATGCGGTGGTCGTCCTAGACGGCGATCTGCAAGATCCGCCCGAAGTCATCGGTCTGCTGCTCGAGCGCTGGCGCGAAGGGTTCGACGTGGTCTATGCCGTGCGCACGAAGCGCAAGGAGGGCTGCATCAAGCGCCTCGGCTACTTCGCGTTCTATCGCTTGCTCCGGAGCATTTCCGAACTCGACATCCCCCTCGATTCCGGCGACTTCTGCCTGATGGATCGCCGCGTCGTCGATGCGCTCAATGCCCTGCCGGAGCGGAGCCGGTTCGTGCGCGGCCTGCGGACGTTCGTCGGCTTCCGCCAAATCGGCGTGAGCTACGAGCGCGAAGCGCGGTACGCCGGCACGCCGAAGTACACCTTCCGCAAACTCGTGGCTCTTGCTCAAGAAGGCGTCGTGAACTTCAGCACGGCCCCGATGCGGGCGATGGGGTGGTGCGCCGGCGTTTGCCTCCTCGCGGCAATCGGCATCGCGATCGGGATGACGGGCGATGCGCTGTACTACAGCGCGGCTCCGGCGGGATGGTCGGTCGCAATCCTCGTCGGCTGCTTGCTGTCGGCGCTGCAGTTGGGTTGCCTCGCGGTGATGGGCCTCTACCTTTTGCAGATCTTCCGCGAAGTGAAGGCCCGCCCGACGTACATTGTGCGAGGCGATCAGCGGCCGCGGGTGACCCGGCAGGCCCGACCTCGCTCCCTGGCACTGGCCCGGTGACGGCGGAGCGCTGGAGTTCAACCTCCAGGTTGTTCTCCGTCGGGCGAGTCCGCGAGGCCCGACGCCGGAAGCGAAAGGCTGTCGGGTCTCGCGGACTCGCCCCGACCTGACCCCTATGCGGGCCAACAACCTAAAGGTTGGACTCCAACAAAGAACGGCCCGAAGGTCGAACGCCAACCATGAAAGCCCTCGCGAAAGCGACGCTGAACAGCCTCGCGACCTTCTGCATCCTGCCGGCGCTGCTCCTCCACTGGATGAGCGCCGCCATCATCGGGAAGAACCGTGCGCTCGAAGGCTCCTCGCAATTGCTCGCTCCGCTGCCGGGATTGCCGGGCGTCTTCCTGCGCCGGGCGTTCCTCGCCCGTGTGCTCGCGCGGTGTCACGCCTCGGCCGAAATCGGCTTCGGGACGCTCTTTTCCCAAACCGGTGCTATCCTCGATGAGGATGTCTACGTCGGCCCGCGCTGCCACTTGGGCTGGGTTCACCTGGAACGCGATGTGTTGCTCGCGGCCGGGGTCCACATCCCGAGCGGCGGACTGACGCATGCCTTCGACGATCCGAGCGTGCCGATCCGCGAGCAGGGGGGCGAGCGCAAGCTCGTCACCATCGGAGCGGGGGCGTGGATCGGCAGTGCGGCGATCATCCTCGCCGACGTGGGCAAAGGCACCATCGTCGGGGCCGGCTCCGTCGTGACGAAGCCCCTGCCCGACAACGTCATCGCCGCCGGCGTCCCCGCGAAGGTGATCCGACCGCGCTTTCCAGAACCAGTCCCCGAGTCGGAGCCTGCGAACCGATGAATCCTTTGGTGAATCAAGACCACACGCACGCCGACAAGCTCTCGGTGCTCATCCCCGTTTATAACGAAGAGAAGACCGCCTCCGAGATCATCACCCGCGTGCTCGCCATCGGGGATGTCGTCAAGGAAGTCATCATCGTCGACGACGGCTCGACCGACCGCACGGCCGAAATCCTGCGCGCCCGCGTGCGGGGCGAACCGAAGTGCCACTTCCACGCCATGCCCAAGAACGGCGGCAAGACCTCGGCCATCCGCAAGGCGCTCGAACTCGCCACCGGCGAGATCATCATCATCCAAGATGCCGACCTCGAATACGACCCGGCCGAGATTCCGGACGTGATCGCCCCGATCCTCAACGGTTTCGCAGATGTCGCCTTCGGCAGCCGGTTCCTCGTCCGCAAGGCGGCGCGCGTCCTCTACTTCCGGCACTATATCGCGAACATGGTGCTGACGTTCCTCTCGAACCTGCTGACGAACCGGAACATGACGGACATCGAAACCTGCTACAAATCGTTCCGCGCCGAAGTCATCAAACCTCTGATACTGACGAGCAAGGGCTTCGGGATGGAGGTCGAGATCACGGCGCTGATCTGCAAGACGAAGGCCCGCACCTACGAAGTGCCGATCTCCTACTACGGCCGCGCCTACGAGGAGGGCAAGAAGATCGGCTTCATGGACGGCGTCGCGGCGCTCTGGTACATCGGCTACTACAACCTGGTGAAGCCCTGGTTCCCGAGCGCGCGGCGGTATGTACGCACGGTCAACGAAGCGCTGGCGAAGAACGCGAGCGGGGAGACGGCGGCGGTGACGGAGAAGACTTCGTTGGCGGAAGCGGCGACCGCGGATTCCTTCGATCCCCTAGGAGCCAAATCGTGACATCCGCAATTCGCTCCGAAGCACTGGAAATGCTGGACGAACTCGCCGAGTTTCCACGGATGTCCGGCTCGGGTCAACTCCTCGCCCACTTGGGGTTTCTCGGCGAGGATCGAACGGCCCGGACACTTCGGGATATCGAGGATGAGCAATTGCTGTCGGTGTTCAATCACCACTCGGATGAATTGAAATCGCGCAAAGATATTGCGCAACTCGGGCCTGCTCGCGCAGGGTAACCGCAAAAGTCAACCGGTCAACCGGAGATCGCAAGGATGCGGCGGCGGATTTTTTTCATCGGCGTGCTATCCGCGACTGCGGCATGGTTCGGACGCCGCGCACTGCGGAATATGTTCGAAATCACGAACCGATCCGGGCACGCACTGCAGGGCTTGACTGTCGAAGTCTGCGGGAGCGTCTTCGATTTCGGAGATTTGCCAGCCGGCCAATCGGTCGGAAAGCAATTCGAGATGGAAGGCAACGAAGCCAGCTTCCATATTACCGGGCGGTTGCACGGCGGCACGATGGTTCGCGAGCACTGCGGCTATGCCGTGTGGGAAGATGTCGTGAAGGTATTTCGATTCGATATCCAACCCGATGGATCGATCGACGAAATTCGCTGATTACACCTCCGGTGGCCAACCCTCTGGGAAGCTCCCGTAGACCGCTTCATACGCCCGCACCGTTGCGGGCGGCGGCCGATCCCGCGAGGCTTCCACCGCTTCGCGATACCCTTCGTCGAGCGACGATCGCAACTCGGCGATCTCCTCGTCCTTCTGCGACTCCTCCTGCTCCTCGACGAGCGCTGCGGAGGGATCGTAGCCCGCCCATTCCGGCTCGTCTCCCTTCGCCTGCTCGTCGAGTTGCTTCTTCAGCGGCCGCACGTCCACGGCGTACAGCCGCGGGAAGCTGTAGCGCCAGTCCAGTCCGCGGGCGCGCAGCCTGCGGAAGATCATCGCGTAGACCGGCACGAGGTCGGCCCGGCCCGACATCATGCTCGTGCCCATGTAGAAGTCGAGGTAGGTGTAGCCGCCGTCGCCCACCATCTCCTTGATCATCTCGGCCATGAACGCAGCGGTCTTCTCGTCCTTCGGGGCCTCCCCGGTCATCATCTTCATCAGGAACTCGGGCATCTCCGGTCGCGCCGCCGGCTTCGGCCCATCTTGCTTGTTCAGCACTTCCGCCAAGAATCCGCCGCCGGCCCGCATCGAGCCGAGGTCGAGCCGACGGCCGTCCTCGGCCAGGACATCGTGGTTGTCGCAGAAGATGTCCCAGAGGCAGCGGCCGACGAGTTCTTGAAGCTCGCGCTGCGGCTCGATCGGAGTCTCGACGTGTTCGGCCGCGATCTCGTCGAGCGTCGGCTCCGGCGGGGGTGGCGGCGCGTCGGGCCGAGGTTTGAGAGTCAGGCTCGCGAGGTTCCGGCGCATCTGCACCGTCTCCTCGTAGACTCGGGCCGCCGTGGGATGGCCGATCGCGCAGAGCGGCGAGGCGGCCCAGCCATCGGGGGCCAGTTCCCCCATCACATCCGCGCCGGCCCAACCCTGCGGGAAGAGCCGCTCGAACTCCGCCGCGAGTTCGGCATCGTCGTAGCGCGGGGTTTCATCGGGAGCGGACATGGCGGATCTCCGGCCGTCGTGGACATCGCGACGCGCCCATTGTGGCCTGCGATCTCCGCCGCTTCAACAGCGCGATTGCTACTTCACATAGCCGACTTGCGGAATCGAGAGCACGTCCTTCTTCGGCGGCACCAATCGCGGCGGCGGCAGCGGATCGGTCTGACGCGGGAACGGCAGCGGGCGGACATCTTCCCCCGGCGAGCGCGGCTGCGGCGGCGCTCCCGGCACGACCGGTTTCGCGCTCGTGCTTCCGCCGTTCGGGATCATCGCTTCTATTTTCACATCGTCGAAAAACACCGTGCCCAATCCGGTGAGCGCGAAGCTGATGCCGATCTTCCCCGATTCGGGCACTTGCCGGTAGAGGTGGTACTGCTGCCAGCGATCGCTCAGGTTCGGTCGGACGCTGAGCGGTTCGCCCCCGGACGAATCGTAGATCACGACGCCGTCGGCCGACGAACGGATTTCGATGACCTTCACCCAGAAGCCGACGCGCACCCAAGTGCCGGGTGCGAACTCGGCCGCCGGGCTGTCGACGGCGAGGAACGAGCGTTCGAGCGCTTGCGGCACCTTGCCCACGCCGAGTTTCTTCGCATCGGGGTACATCTCGAGCTTCAGGCAGTGCTTGCCCAAATTCGGCTTCGCCTGCTGGTTCAGGGCGTCGGCCTTCGTCGGCACGGGTCGTCCGGGCTGGTAGCGATCCGTTCCGTAATCCTTCGGCTGCGGCGTGGCATCTTCGATGAGCGGGGCATCGCTGTTGACGATCGAAGCATTGCCGACGACGGGATCGAGGAACGTCCGGCGCGTCGTCCAACCGGGCAGGGATGAGATGGCCGCCCCGATGGCCGGCACGCGGTCGTTCAGTTCGAAGCCGGGGTGCGCGAGCGCGTTGCCCCCGGGTCGGCAGCCCGCGATGTATCGCGCCAGCTCCCAGTGCTGCGGCAGCGTGAAGAAGCTGACGGCGTACGGGCTGGCCGTGGGAATATCGAGCTTCTCGGTGGCCTGCTTCCAGTGCTCGCGCTGCAGCACGCGCAGCGGCCGGAGTGCCCGGCGCGCTTCGCGATAGGCCATGTCGGGCTGGGCGTTGTCGGTGTAGAGGCTGGCCCGCTCGATGGCACACTTCGATTCTTTCAGCAGTTCCGCCGCCTCGCGGATGTCCGGCCCCCCGGCCGCGAGGATGTTCTTGTGCGTGATGAGCGTCTTGTTGAACTGCGCCACGGCCTGCTCGCGCGCCCAACTGGCGGCGGTGCGGGCAAGCTTGTGCCGAGTGCTGTCCTGCCAGCGGACGACTTTTCCGGTCGGCCCGAGGTCGGAGGTGAAGACGACGGCCGCGGCCGTGTCGAACTCGTTGATGACGATTTCGGTTCCGCCCGACACGCGCCGCAAGTCTTTGATTTCATCGACGCCCGCCGGGGTGATCAGCCAGGGCGTCGCCTCGTCCGACACCAGCGGCACCGTGATCGTAAGGCTCGGCAGCGTCCCCTGCTCCGGGCAGTACTGCGTGTCGGTGCCGATCCAGACGGGGAGCACGATGATCTCTTTCGGCCCGCGGATGATCGCCGCTTTCACGTTCTTGTTCGACGTCGAGATCCACTTCGCCGGTTCGTGGGCCGCCAGGAGGACCGGTTCGAGCAGTTCCATTTCGGCGTTGAGCATGGCGACTTCGAGCAGGCGATCCCGTCCGTGGTGGCTGTCGGCGAGGAACTGATCGCTCCAGTAGCCGATGCCGCGGTAGCCCGCCGCGAGGGCGAGGTAGGTCAGCACGCGGATCTGCTCCGGGTGCGGGCCGATGGGGTGTTCGAACTTCGCGGTGTTCGCATCGCCCGTCTGCAGCTTGATGAGCCACTCCGGCAGGTGAGTTTGAATCCACGTCCACATGAGCTTGCCCGGCGACGTGAGCGCCTTGCGCTGGGCGAGCCACTCGGCGTAGCGGGTCATGTCCAAGCTCGTGAAGAGCGGCCAGCGGTGGGCGCCGATGGCATCGACGTAATTCGAGTAGGCGCTGTGGCCGTCCCACAGATCGACGGCGCGCGGCCGGCGCGGGTCGAAGGTCTTCACCACATCCGCGACGCGGGCCACGCGGCGGAGCTGCTCCGTCGTGCGGCCGGAACCCAAATCCCACATGAGCACGGCATCGCTGCTCAGGAAGCGCTTCAGATGCTTGCCGACGAGTTCGCCGTCCTTTTCGAGCAGGGCCGGATCGTTCTGATTCGGGCGGGCGGGATCCCAATCGCTCGCGGGGAGAGGCAGCGAGGGTACGATGAAGAACTTCGCCCGGATCGCCTCTTCGTACACTTCGTCCGAGACTTCGCCGGGGAACCAGATCGTGTTGAAGCGGGCCACGTCGAGCGCCCAGAGCGGCGTATTCGTGTGCCGCACCGCGCGCATGAAGAAGGGCTTCGGTCCGTCGCCGTCCTGCTGATCGACGAGCAGATCGCCACCGGAGTATTCGACGAGCGGAGGCTTGCGCTTCGGATTGCTGACGGTTTTGCCCGGCTTGCCGTCCTTCGGTTGGGCCTGCGGGAGCACCGGGCCGATTTCGAGATCGTCGATCCACGTTTCGGTGACGCCCGGCCCGGCGTAGACGTTCAGCACCATTGAGTCGATGTAAGCCCCCGTGATGTCCACGGGGCGGCCGAGTTTGGCGACGAGCACGGGCTTGTGCTTGTTCAGCGAGTCCTGCACGTCGCCCATCGAAAGCTGCTGCCAGGTGCGGGCCTTCGTGGAGGTATCCCCGACGATGAGCGTCGTCAGGACGGCGTCCGGGTTCTTCGGATCCTTCTCCTTCGGCAGCACGATGCGGGCCTTGAGCTGGATGCCGGTGCGGAAGCTCTTGATCCAGACGCGGGCCACGGTGTCCGCGCTGACGGGGGCGGGCGGCGTGCTGTAGTAATAGTGGACGAACTCGGCGTCGATGGCCCCCGGCGCGGGGTTCGCTTCGATCTTGATATACTCCGAGGTGGTCGCGTTGCGCGCGGCCGTGTCGGTGATCTTCTGGGCCTTCTCGTCGAAGTGGATGTTGGCGTCGCCGCGGATCCAGAAGGGATCTTTGCCCGCGAAGCCGTTGCGATGCACGAGCTGCGGCTGCTGGGCGGGCGAGGTCGCCGCCAGAACGGCCACTAGTATGGCCAGCGTGGCCACCGCCGCGAATCGGAGTCGCATTCGTTCGTCCCTCTGCATCCGTGCAGACACGCCGCGAGATAGCCGGGTGGTCGCACGGGCGGAAGGGCAATTCCGAACTGCCGTCGATCTTCTGAAATCTGATGTCAATTCTGCACAAACACCGATATCTCCGAGCGACCCGGCGACTTCGCCGACCTATGATAATCCCCTGCGGATCGGCAACTCCGAACACCGGATGACCACCATGTTCCCCATGACTCGCCGCTCGCTCCTCGCCGGTTCCGCGATCGCCGCCGCCACCACGACGCTCCGGGGCGAGCCGAAGCCAGTCGCCAAAGAAGGCTTTCGCTTCTGCTTGAACACCAGCACCATCCGCATTGCCGAAGGGCAATGGGGCAAGTCCCGCGGCATCGTCGAGTCCATCGGCGTCGCGTCGAAGGCCGGGTACAGCGCCATCGAACCGTGGATCTCGGAACTCGACGAGTACGTGAAGGGGGGCGGCACACTCGCCGACCTCAAGAAGCGCTTCGACGATGCGGGCCTCGCCGTGCCGAACGCCATCGGCTTCGCCGAGTGGGTCGTCGAAGATGCCGAGCGGCGGAAGAAGGGATTGGACCAGGCGAAGCGCGACATGGACAAAGTGCTCGCCGTCGGCTGCGCTCAAATCGCCGCGCCGCCGACGGGGGCCACGGGCGGCACGAGCCGGCGCGACGATCCGAACTACACGGAACCGGTCGCCCCGCTGGTCGCGGCCGAGCGGTACAAGGCGCTGCTCGAAGTGGGATTGAAGATCGGCGTCCGGCCCATCGTCGAAGTCTGGGGTTTCTCGCGCTCGCTCTCCCGTTTGGGAGAGACGGCCCTCGTGGCGATGGAGTGCGGCAAGGATGGCGGGGCCGTGCTGCCCGACGTCTACCACCTCTACAAGGGCGGGAGCGATTTCGCCGGGCTGAAGCTGCTCGGGGCCAAGGCCATCGGCATCTTCCACGTCAACGATTATCCGAAACTCGAGCGGGCCAAGATTGTCGATGCCGACCGGGTCTACCCCGGCGACGGCATCGCACCGCTCAAAGATGTGTTCGCGACGCTGAGGGAGATGGACTACCGCGGCTACCTGTCGCTGGAACTGTTCAACCCGAGCTATTGGAAGCTCGACCCGCTCGATGTCGCCAAAGCGGGTCTGGCGAAGCTCGTCGCCGCCGTGAAAGCGGCGGGCTGATCCGGATCAGACGTTGGCCATCTCTTCGATCTCGATGCAGCTCGGTTGGAACTCGGCGAAGCGGCCGCCCGTGGGCATGGCCTGGTCGGCGAGGATGCTTGCCTTCACTTTTTGCGAGAGCCGGAGGACGAGGGCGATGTCGCGGAGCATCGCTTCGACGTCTTGCTTGCGGGTCAGTTTCACTTCGGTGCGGCTGGCGTATGTGGTCATGGCTCGACTCCGTGGTTTGATTTGCGTCCGACGGAAAGGGGAAATGCAGCCCGCGTGCCAGAGCCGGAGAATTCGGGACAACCGCACGAAGTGGCTGATTTTTCAGGGCTTTCTGCGGATTGCGGGTTCCGGAGTAGCCGGCGGGTCGCCGTGTAAACCTTTCACTTGAGGGATTCGGTACAATCCGAGCGACGATTCCCGGACAGAACTACAACCGCCCAGCTTCGCGGTCTTTTGCAAGCCACCCAAGAATCGAAGTCCACCCGTCGCGACGAGTTGGAAAATTCGTCGCGACGGGAGAAGCGGCCATTCTTCGAGATTCGTGGTTGTGACCCCGCCGAAAATAGCGTATCCTCACGGGTGTTGGTAAAGTCTCCCTCCTGCCCGAATTGCACATTCCTCCTTCGGAGCGGCGTCCATGCTGACTCTCCTCGGCCGGCCCACTCGATACTGCGATGGCATCACGCGCCGCTCGGCTCTGAAAGTCGGGGCGTTCTCGTTCGGTGCCACGTCGCTGACGCTCGCCGACGTCTATCGCGCCGAAGCGGCCGCGAAGGTGCAATCCGCCGGTTCGAGTTCGCAGCACAAGGCCGTCATCAACGTCTTCCTCGGCGGCGGCCCGCCCCACCAAGACATGTGGGATCTGAAGATGGACGCCCCGGTGGAAATCCGCGGGGAGTTCAAGCCGATCAAGACGAAGGTCGCCGGGATCGAAGTCGGCGAGTGCTTCCCCAAGATCGCCGCGATGATGGACAAGTTCGCGATCATCCGCTCGCTCGTCGGCGCGCAAGGGGGTCACGACGCCTTCCAGTGCACCACCGGCTATCCGTCGAACTCCCTCGCGGCCCTGGGCGGTCGGCCGAGCATGGGATCGGTCGTCCAGAAGCTCTGCGGTTCGGTCGATCCGTCGGTACCCCCGTTCGTCGGCCTCTGCGAAAAGACGACGCACGCCCCCTGGAGCGACTCCGGCCAGTCCGGGTTCCTCGGCAGCCAGTACGGCGCGTTCAAGCCGAGCGGGCCGGACATGGCCAACATGAAGAAGAACGTCATCAACCAGTCGCAGCTCGCCGACCGGCAGAAGCTGCTCAAGGGCTTCGACACGCTCCGCAAGGAGATGGAGAGCGACAGCACGCTGAGCACGATGGACGCCCACACCGAGCGGGCCATGAACGTGCTGCTTTCGAGCAAGGTGCTCGACGCGATGGACGTGGCGAAAGAAGACCCGAAGATCCGCGACCGCTACGGCGACGGCAAGCCCTACAAGTTCCAATTCGACGGTGCCCCGACGGCCAACGAGCAACTGCTCATGGCCCGCCGGCTCGTCCAAGCCGGTGCCCGCTGCGTGACCCTCACCTTCGGCCGCTGGGATGCGCACAGCAAGAACGCCGAACTCGTCCGCGATCACGGCCCCAAGCTCGATCAGGCCCTCTCGGCGCTCGTCTGGGATCTCGAACGCCTCGACATGCTCGACGATGTGACGGTCATCGCGTGGGGCGAATTCGGCCGGACGCCGCGGATCAACAAGGAAGGCGGCCGCGATCACTGGCCGCAGGTCGGCAGCGCCATCCTCGCGGGAGGCGGGATCAAAACGGGCCAAGTCATCGGCAGCACGGATCGCCTGGGCGAGAACGCGAAGGAACGCCCCGTGACCTTCGGCGAAGTCTTCGCCACGCTCTATCAGGCCATCGGGTTGAACCCGGACTTGAACCCGGTGAACGATCCTTCGGGCCGGCCGCAGCACCTCGCCGAGGGCAAGGTGATGTCCGAATTGATCTGACCCAATCGGCGTTCGCCCGACGCATCATTGCGTCGGGCGAACGGTGTCCTCACTTCTGTTCGTTCAACACTCCGCGCCCCTTCAGCCAGTCGGTCAGCCGATCCTTCCAGGCATTCGTTCCGTCCGACTTCGTCTTCGGGTTGATCCCGACGCCGTGCGGGCCTTTCTCGTAGATGTGCAGCTCCGCCGGCACCTTCGCTTTCTTCAGCGCCGCGTAGAAGCGGATGGCGTTCTCCGGAAGCACGGCCGTGTCTTCGTCCGTGTGGAAGATGAAGGTCGGAGGGGTGTCTTTCGTCACGCGCTTCTCGTTGCTGAAGAATTCTACGTCCTTCGACTCCGGCTCTTTTCCGAGCAGGTTCACACGCGAACCGCCGTGCGTCACGCCCGATTCCATGCTGATAACCGGGTAGCAGAGGATCAGGAAATCGGGCCGGCAACCGACGAGGTCGATGTCATCGGTGCGTTCATCCAAGCGTATGCCGTCGTCGAAATGGGTGCCGCCGGTACTGGCGAGGTGCCCGCCGGCCGAGAAGCCCATCAACCCGATGCGCTTGGCGTCGATGCCCAGATCTTTCGCCTTCGAGCGCACCACGCGGATGGCCCGGTTCACGTCGAGCATGGGGGCGTTCCCCAGCGGTCCTTTCCGCTCGCCTTGTGCGATCCGGTACTGCAGCACGAACGCGTGGACGCCGAGCTTCGTAAAGTATTCGGCGACCTGCGTTCCCTCGTGATCCATCGCGAGGCCGCCGTAGCCACCGCCGGGACAGATCACAACGGCCGCGCCGTTGGGCTTCTCGGCCTTGTAGAAGGTCATCTGCGGCTTGTCGATTTTGCTCTCGGTCGTCGCGAGCGGAACCTTATCCTTCCAGAGGAGGATGACCTCGCCGGGTGGCGGGGCGGACGGGGCGAGCGCGAGCGAACTCAGAATCAGCGGCAGCGTGAACACGGGAGAACCTCGGGTGGGAGAGACAGAGGGAGAGTGTAGCAAAACGGCCGTCTGTCTTCTGACGTCTGCCAACTTCCGATTTCAAAGGGCATCGATCGCGGGAGGCGGAAATCGGAAGGTCGATGATGGCGGAGCGGTTCCGCTTTCCATTGCTTGACCGGCGGCGTAAGATGGTGGTGTCGGGGGCGATCTGGTATCGACCGGGT